>OGXL01002109.1_pt1 | contig 15277 bp, 14 predicted proteins | sample 1576311 | NCBI WGS metagenome assembly OGXL01 (sample SAMEA3541564, study PRJEB24748) | human gut metagenome | biome: human gut; feature: human-associated habitat; material: faeces | place: China | collected 2012 | reverse complement strand
CGCACATATCTACATTACTGTCTGATGCTTCTTTCAACTCCTGCACTGTCACATTTAATTCTTCTTTCAACTCCCGAATTGCCGAAGGAATATACTCCTCCCCTGCCGGTATATGTCCGGCACTGGAAATATCATAGCAGCCCGGAAATGAATCTTTCTGCATACATCTCTTCTGCAGCAAAAGCTGAATCCGTCCGTTCCTGTTGCGGGCAATCCAGACATGTGATGTACGATGCCGCACACCCTCCCGGTGCGCCTCTGTGCGTTCTACGGTTTCACCGGTTGGTGCTCCGGTTTCATCTACAACATCAAGGATTTCCATAGTTTATGCCTCCTATTTTTATGCCTCCGGCCTTGTTTAACAGATCTCTGCACCGCTTGGCATTGGTTTCTCCGGTGTCATCAGAGAAAGTGTGCCGTTTTCATCCTCTGCACACAGCAGCATGCCCTCGGACAATACTCCGGCAAGTTTTGCCGGCTTTAAGTTCACAAGAACCATAACCTTCTTGCCGACCATCTCTTCCGGTGTGTAATCTTTACGGATACCGGATACAATCTGCTTTACAGTGTTTCCGATTTTTACCTGAGAGCAAAGCAGCTTCTTTGACTTTGCAACTGCCTCACAGGAGAGAATCTCTCCCACCTGGAACTGCATCTTCGTAAAATCATCAAATGTGATCTCTTCCTTCGGATCCATATCAATCACTGCTTCATCTGCGGACTCTCCGCCATTTAATGCTTTCTGCTCTTTTTCGTACTCTTCCTTCTGCTTTGCCTGAATGGCATCCACTTTTGGCTGGATCTCTTTTGCGTCAATTCTTGCAAAAAGGATCTCCGGAGCATCGGTTACTTTTGTTCCATCCGGATACAGACCAAACTGATTGAGTTCATCAAAATCACGCAATGATGTCGATAACTGCGCCACGATTTTTTCTGCGGTTTCCGGAAGGAACGGGTGCAGAAGGCTTGCGCCGATCGTGATGGACTCGGTCAGATTGTAAAGAACCTGCACGATCATATACAACTTTGGATGGTCTCTGGCTTGCGCCCTTCTCCAAGAAGTAGATACCAACACGATCACCACCGCGAACGATGTCAGATGTGTCAACACCATACTGTCTTAACGCATTCACTCCAGCCTGTCCGATCTCATGTGCCGGAAGCTTTGTAACAAAGCTTGCATCCATACCATAGTTTGCTAAGGAAACTGCAACGTTAGCCTCTCCTCCGCCGTATGTTGCGCCGTAGGATGTAGCCTGTACAAAACGATAATATCCTTCCGGTGCAAGACGAAGCATGATCTCACCAAATGTAACAACTTTCTTTGCCATGATTTTAATCCTCCTAAAAATAATGTTTCACATTGTGAAACGTCGTTTCAAAATTTATGTTTTTATTATAACACCGAAAAACAGAATGTCAAACATGTTTTTACTTTAATGCAATTTTTATAGGTTCTGTTATTTTTGTTCAAAAAAATTGTGAAATATTTGCAATTATCTCTTTTTTATTTTTGAAATATGTTATATAATACATATGTATTGGTTCATAATATAGAACTTAGTTTTGTAATATGAAACCACTGGATATGATAACACTGATTTATGTTTTCCAAAATGTTTTGCCGTAAATCAGGCATACATATATATCACACTATCTATTTTTAAGGAGGATTTTCCATGGACCGCAAATATGATGTCATCACATTAGGAGAGATTCTGCTTCGTCTTTCCACCCCGATCAACGGACGTCTTGCACAGGGCGATACTTTAATGAAACATTTAGGAGGTGCCGAGTTAAATATCGCTTCCGAGATCGGACAACTCGGCTTAAAGACAGCAATGATCTCTAAGATTCCTAACAATCTGCTCGCCGCATTCATCAAAAACCAGATGAACGCTTCCCGCGTCAGTGAAAATTACCTGATCTCCGACACTGCAGATGACAGCCGCATCGGTGTTTACTATTACGAATATGGTTCCTATCCGCGCAAACCGCGTGTCGTCTACGACAGGAAACATTCTTCCATCAATAACATAGACATCAAAGATGTGCCGGAAACCATGTTTTATAACACACGCCTGTTCCACACCAGTGGGATCACCTTAGGTCTTGGCGGCAACGCACAGAAATTTGCGATCGAATGTATCCGCAAATTCAAAGAGCAGGGAACTCTGATCTCTTTTGATGTCAACTACCGTGCCAATCTCTGGACCGGCGAGGAGGCAAGAGCCTGCATCGAGCAGATTCTTCCTTATGTAGATATCTTCTTCTGCTCCGAAGATACCGCACGCCTGACTTTCGGCAAAACAGGCACGATCGAGGAAATCCAGAAGTCTTTCTGCGAGGAATATCCTATTTCTGTGGTTGCCTCCACAGAGCGCACGGTCATCACTCCAAAGAAACACAATTTTACTTCCATTATCTATTCTGCAAAAAATGATTCTTACTACCGCGAGGAACCATACAACAACATTGATGTGGTCGACCGTATCGGAAGCGGTGACGCCTATGTTTCCGGTGCTCTCTACGGCTACTTAAAACACAAGGACTGCAGAAAAGCATTAGAATATGGAAATGCCATGGCAGCGATCAAGCACAGTGTCATCGGAGATATGATCACGACCGACCTTGAGGAGATCGACAGTATTATTGCAGAACACAAAAATACGGGGTATCATTCGGAGATGAACCGATAGAATGCACGCTCTATGAACATTCTATTGTCGTGAATTAAAAAATCGGAATATCCATATCAGTTTTCCCTGGATATTCCGGTTTGTTATTTCATTACAAGATGTTGAAGTTTGTATGCACTATTTGGTGTCAACATCTTTACATTTTCTCACATCACTTCACGGATCACACGCTCCACATTTTTGTATGCGATCTTTTCGAGTGCATCCTCACTGAACCCTGTTTTCTGCAGTGCATCAAATAATTTTTTCATATCCGTGCAGTCAGCGATCTCAAATTTTCCCTCAATCCCATCAAAATCCGTCCCGATTCCGACACACTCAATCCCGCCAACATTGACCAGACGCTTTACATGTTCACACATTGTTTCGATCCGGCTCACTTTATCCACAGGATCTGTATTTAAAAACGGTGGATAAAAATTAAGCCCCGCCACACCACCATGTTCCGCTAATACCCGTATCATATCATCCGTCAGATTTCTCGTTGCAGGAGCAAGTTCCCTGCAGTTTGAGTGTGATGCCACAAACGGGCCCCTCACAAGTTCTGCCACATCATAAAAACCACCATCCGATAAATGGGACACATCCACAAGGATTCCAAGCTCTGCCATATATGTAACAGCTTTCCTGCCAAACGGTGTCAGTCCAAGCTGCATCCGTTCTGCCTCTTTTGCATGCGGATGACCGAAACAGTTATCATCATTCCAGGTCAGCGTAATCAGCCTGACTCCCATCTGATAAAGCTTATCGATCCGTTCCATTTTTCCATCCACAATACATCCGTTTTCAACAGTCAGAAAGGCAGAAACTTTTCCCTGCCGCCAGTTGCACTGTAATCCTTCGTAGTTATAAGCCGGTGCAATAATGTCCGAACAGGTTTCCATGGTATTTTGGTATACTTCGTACATATCCTGCATCTGTTTCCGGATCTCTGCATCGGTATACCAGAGATTATTTTTTTCCGTATATGCCAGTCCCGGATCACTCCAGTTTTCTTCTCTTTTCTGCTGTAAAAACATGGCAAAAAACTGTGCCTTTGCGCCACACTGGTGCAGTCTTTTCGCATCCACCATCGTGTTTCTTAGTTCCCCTGCCGTCTTTTTTTGCTGTGCGGCTGCCTTCGCTAACGTATCGCAATGCATATCGATGTAATTCATGTCGGATATACCCTTTCTTTCTGATCTTTAAACCGTCACATTTTTCTTTTCGCTGCGCGGTTCTTTTAATATCATTTTATTCCGCAGCACACAAAATAGCAATCCGACGTAAATCCCGTTGACTGCCGCTAAGATCACATTTGTGGAAAAAAACGGAACTGCCACTGTATAAATTACGCCATATCCAAAATTTACCATAATATAAATTACCATCACACGCACGATCAACCCGATACTGCACGCCATCCCCAACAGAAAGCCCATTCGGTTACCCTGTAGTAGAGACTGACGCAGCGCATGGATCAAAAACCACACAAATGCTGCAACGACAAGAACACCTGCTATGATCCCAAAATAACAAAATATATTTCCCAGCAAATATTCGCCGTCCGATCCTGTCCCCTGCATCAGAAATGTCCGGTTTCCAAACAGGCTGTATCGAGCAACCGCATCTTTTATCATTCTGTTCTGATATCCAAATTCACCTGTATGCGTAAGCCTGGCGAGCACATAGCCGCCTGGCAGGAACGTATACTTATAAAAAAAAGCCACACCAACCCCCAGAATACCAGCCACAAGCAATGCCAGCTCTACAAGGTATTTTTTCTTTTCGTTTCCAAATATTCCACGAAGCACAGATGCCACCAGCAGGAACAGACAGACCACGGCATTTTCCACAACCGCCCCATTACTCTTCGGCAGTGAAATGAGCCCTGCTGTTAATACCATAAACGGGATAATGATCCAGCCGGCTGATTTTAAAATTCCCCGAAATCCCTGTCCCCGGTACTGATAAATAATTCCCGCAAAGATCACTGGCAGCAGCACCTGTACACTGTAACTTGCCAGCAGCGCTGTCTGATAGTTTCCAAGGATGCCACCCGACCACACCAGACACAGGCAGATCATATACAAAGCATATACCGCACGGATATGCAAAAACAGCCATGTGTAATCGAAGTACATGATCACAAAGATCATTGCAAAACTGACTGCATTGACCATAAACAGCGAACCGACCTGCGCCGCCTGTACTCCGCCCTCATTGATTTTCGCGTCAATAGTCAACGATATCAGCATGGATGCCCCGGTCAGAAATACCGCCAGCACAAATAATTTCCACGGAAACGCCGGTCTGTGAATCCGGTTTAAGGCACAGCCGGTCTCCACCGGATCGCCCATCTGCCGCACGGCCTCTCTCTCTGCATCCTCTTTACTCATGCCCTCCGCCTGATACTCTTTTGCCTGTTCCTCGATGTGTCCCCGGATCTCTTCTGCCACAAGCGATCTTGCACGTTTATTCTGGATCTGCTCTTTCAGAGTTTCCATATATTCTGTGTATTCCATGAATATGTTTCCTTTCCCTTTTTTCGCATTTCGTTTGTTCTCGTATTTTTTATGTATTTTTTCAACATTTTCCTGCGTTGTTCCAAAATTTTATTGCCCCAATATTTTTATGCATCATTCCAACATCTTGCTGCCTCAATATCTTTCTGTGTTATTCCAATATTTTTATATAATCCAAATACAGTTTTCTCTGGTTTTCAGACACACGCCTCCGCTCCCCTGCAGGAGAGCACATTGGTGACTGCTGCGGCATAAGTGTTCCACTCTTCTTTTTTCTCTTTTAAAATGCGTCTGCCTTCTCTGGTAATGTGGTAATATTTGCGTGTTTTTCCGCTTGCATCATCCTCGTAGGCAGTGACCAGATTATTTGCCTCTAACGTATGTAAAAGTGGGTAAAGTGACCCTGCCTTTAACTCAAATACATTTTCCGATCTGCTGCGCAGTGTCTCGATCATCTCATACCCGTACATGTCTTTTTCATCTAAAAGACGCAGGATCAGCATGGAAAGGCTGCCCTGGATCAGTGATTTATTTAACATATGAATCCTCCCTCGTTTTCCCGCTTTATTTTTGTTCGCTTTACTATATATAGACTGTCTATGCATATATATTATATAGATAGTCTATATATGTCAAGACATTCTTTGCTTTTTATTGTAGAGATTTCTCATGGATTTTTATAGAAATGGATGAATCTCTCATATATTTTAAGATTTTCACCCAAAATATTCCCTCTATCTGCCATTAAACCTGCCGATTGGGCGAAAAAACACATTTTTGAATATTAATCTCCCAAAGATTATGGAAATCACGGGCGAATTAAAGTCATTTTTTTATAATTCACCCATTTTTCAATATTATGTAAACTAACTTCAAAAAAAATCGGGCGAAACCAGACTCTGTTTTTCTGATTTCGCCCACAGCTTTCTAATATTATAAAATCATGTTCCACTCACAGCATATTCCAAGCCATTTCAGCCATTTTCCTATATAATATGCCGGATTTCCTCACAGATTTTTCTCGCAACCAGTGGATTATTCATAGTATATAAATGTATTCCATCGATATCACTCACAAGCAGATCTATGATCTGACTTAATGCGTAAGACATTCCTGCATCAAAAAGCGCTTCTTTATTATCCTCATATTTATGAATAATTTTCTGAAACCGTACCGGAAAAGAAGCTCCACACATCGTTACCATCCGTCTGATCTGAGCCGCATTGATCACCGGCATGATTCCCGGAATGACCGGAACATTTATTTCCGCAATCCTGTAATCATCAACAAACCGGAAAAATTTCAAATGACAGACTTTTCTTTTTCTTAGTATATATCTCGGAAATTTTCATATCTGTACTCCATTTCTATGCCTGTTCTGCCCTCAGTTTTTTCGCTGCCTCCACCATATTTCTAAGGCTCGCATCCGTTTCCGGCTTTACACCGCTGTGTGTCAGACGAAACGCCGGAATAGGTTGTCCATAGCTTAAAACTATAGACAACCTATTATAATCATTTATTTACAATTTCATTATTTTGAAACCAGGATCATCCTATTCCCGGTTCCATATATTTTTTTAACGCATTCAGATAAGCCGTTCCGATCCTGCTCGTCATTCCCTTTCGATGCATAATGTAACCGATCCGCATCTCACTCTCGTCCGCTAACGGAACGGCGATAATATCCTTTCCATTTAACTTCTTATCGATCACACCACTGCATACCGTATATCCATTTAACCCGATCAGCAGATTAAACAGCGTTGCCCTGTCTCTCACACGGATATTTTTCTTTCTCTCCGAAGGTGAAAAAATCTCCTCGGAAAAGTAAAAAGAATTGTGTTCTCCCTCCATCCTGTCCCTTGTATTTATCCTCTAAAATCGCAGCCTGTTCTAACACCTGTCTGGCATATCCTAAAAAATCCTCACCTTCCCGTGACAGGACGATACCCTTGTTGGTTCTCTGAAAAATAACGATATTCATTTCTTTTTCAAGTTCGTGGATCGCGTTGGTAAGGCTGGGCTGGGAAATATATAATTTTTTTGCCGCGTTTGTGATCGTGCCGGCCTCAGCGACTGTTACCACATATTTTAACTGTTGAAGTGTCATGGCTGCTCCTGGTTTTTATTTATTTTATGCAAGACTTTCACGGATCATTTTTATATCATAATCCGGTGCTGCTTTCATTACAGCCTCATAAATCTTCCTGACTTCGTCAACCGGTTCTTCCAGTTCGTCTGCAATCGTTTGTAAATTCTTTCCACGACGCACCTTCTTCACTATGAGTGCAATTTCTTTCTCCTGCATTCCCTTTTGTATTCCTTTTTTCTCTCCAGACCTCTCCCCGGTCCGCAAGCCATCCTCATAAAATAAATCAATTAATACGCTGTTCTTTACTTTTTTGTTTTCTTTTGCCATTCAAAAATCCTTTCTCCTTGTTACATGAAATGGCTTTTGAATGCTTTTCTTTATTATATAAAACCTCCAAAGCTTGTTCAAGCCATTCCGCACATATTTTATTTGCTGTGATAAACGGTGATACACCACGACACGATTCTGTTTTGAATCACATTGACTGATTTTAGATACTCTTTGACAGAGAAAAGGGACTGCAAAACCGTTCTCAGGTTTGCAGTCCCCCTTAGGAAGAATTCGTAATTCAATTTTTTAGATACACAACATCTACAAGATGCATGGCATCTTACAGATGCATGGCATCTTAAAGATGCCAGATATCCTCATTGTACTGTGCAATGGTACGGTCTGATGAGAAGAATCCTGCCTTGCTGATGTTGACAAGCATTTTCTTAGCCCATGCCATACGGTCTTCGTAATCTGCGTAGATACGCTCTTTGGTTGCAACGTACTCCTCGAAATCCGGAAGAGTCATGAACCAGTCTTTATTTAACAGCTCATTGTAGAGACGCTCTAAGTTTTCTGCACATCCAACTGCTTTCATCTGGTCGCTTACAATAAAGTCGATCGCACGTTTGATGTTTGCATCATTCTCGTAGTAGCTTCTGGAAACGTAATCTGCTTTCTCGTAGTGTTTGATAACTTCCTCAGAAGACTCACCGAAGATATAAATGTTATCATCGCCAACGAACTGATGCATCTCAACATTTGCTCCGTCCATGGTTCCGATTGCAACGGCACCGTTTAACATGAATTTCATGTTGGATGTTCCACTTGCCTCTTTGGAAGCTAAGGAGATCTGCTCATGGATATCTGCTGCCGGGATCAGTTTCTCAGCTAATGTTACGTTGTAGTTTTCTACCATTACTACTTTTAAGTATGGTGCGACTTCCGGATCATTTGCGATCAGTTCCTGTAAGCAGAGGATCAGATGAATGATGTCCTTTGCAATGATATATGCCGGAGCAGCTTTTGCGCCAAAAATAACGGTGATCGGACGTGCCGGTTTCTTTCCTGCTTTAATCTCGAAATATTTGTGGATCACATAGAGAGCATTCATCTGCTGTCTCTTGTACTCGTGTAATCTCTTGATCTGGATATCGTAGATGGAGTTGTCATCTAACTCGATGCCCTGTGTTTTTGCAAGATAATTCTTTAACTCTGTCTTTCTTGTACCTTTTACTGCAAGAAGTTTCTTTAATACTTCCTCATCATTTACATATGCGCCGAGTTTCTCTAACTCTTCTGCATTTTTCTTAAATCCAGGTCCGATTAAGGATGTGATAAATTCGGTCATCTCCGGATCACAGTGTAATAACCAGCGGCGGAATGTGATACCGTTTGTCTTATTATTAAACTTCTCCGGATAAATCCTGTAGAAGTTATTTAACTCTGTATTCTTTAAAATCTCTGTATGCAGGTAAGCAACACCGTTGACACTGTATCCGTAATGAATATCCATATGTGCCATATGAACGCGTTTCTCATCATCAATGATCGCTACGGATTTGTCATCATATTTCTTTACAACACGGCTGTTTAACTCATAAATAATCGGCAGTAACTGTGGAACAGCTTTCTCTAAGAAATGGATCGGCCATTTTTCAAGTGCTTCGGCTAAGATCGTGTGGTTTGTGTAAGCACAGGTCTTAGATACAATGTCGATCGCCTCATCCATTAAGATGCCGCGCTCCATCAACAGACGGATCATTTCCGGAATCACCATACTTGGGTGTGTATCGTTGATCTGGATCACTGCATACTCGTTTAATTTGTGAAGATCTCCGCCTCTTGCAAGTGTCTCATCAATGATCAGGCGCGCTGCATTGCTGACCATGAAGTACTGCTGGTATACACGTAGGATTCTTCCCTTATCATCGGAATCATCCGGATATAAGAATAATGTCAAATTCTTTGCAATATCCTCTTTGTCAAAATCGATGCCGTCTCCAACCAGACTCTCATCTACTGTCTCAACATCGAACAGATGAAGTTTTGTGGTACGGTTCTCATAACCGATCACATCGATATCATATAATCTGGACTGTAACGTAAAACCGCCGAACTGAATCGGGTAAGTAACGTCTGTTTTTGTCAGCCAGCTTTCTTTTTCGATCCATGGATTTGGTGTCTCATTCTGCAGGTTATTTTTGAATACCTGTTTGAACAATCCGTAATGGTAATTTAAACCAACACCGTCACCGTTTAAACCAAGGCTTGCGATAGAATCAAGGAAGCATGCTGCAAGACGTCCAAGTCCGCCGTTTCCTAATGACGGCTCCGGCTCAACCTCCTCGATCTCTGCAAGGCTCTTGCCGTTGTCTGCTAAAAGTTTTTTCACATCCTCATAGATGCCAAGGTTGATCAGGTTGTTGGATAATAATTTACCGATCAGGAACTCAGCGGAAATGTAATATAATTTACGTTTTCCCTGATTGCTGACTTTTTCTTCTGCCATTCCTTTTGTCATCTCAAGCAGTGCATAGTAAAGTTCCTCATTTGTGCACTGTGAAATCTCTTTTCCACATCTGTTTGCTACGATTTCCTGTAATTTCATGTTTTCCTCCATGTTCCGCGCCCCCGGCGCTGTTTTCATTATGTTCCCCAACCAATGTTTATGCATGTTCCTGTTGTCCTGATTTCGCTTTTTTTCGCAAAATCATTGTTTATGATGTTATTATAGTTTCTGCAATCACTTTTTTCTTGTAATATTGACTCAAAAAGTGGTACAATCCTATCATTATGAATATTTTAGAATATGAAAACTATCAGGAAAAAATTTTACATGGCGATCCTTTATTCCCTTATATTACCTATCTCTGTTCAATTCCGCTGGATTTTGGGTATGTGCCGATGCACTGGCACGATGAAATGGAAATTATCTATATAAAAAAAGGAAACGGCACGATTACGGTCGATTTTACACAGCACACGGTCTCTGCAGGGGATATCGCACTGATCCTTCCGGGACAGCTTCACTCGATCGGTCAGTTTGAATCCGAATCCATGGAGTACGAAAATATCATTTTTCATCCAAACATGCTGATCTCCAAGAAAACAGATACCTGCAACACGGACTATCTGGTTCCTCTACTGTCCGGTAATGTCTCTCTGCCGCTTTTATATACCCCGGACAGTCCACACTATGCGGAGATTTCTGCCTGCATCGACGCGAACGATGAAATCTGTAAAACTTATCCGTCCGGTTATCAGCTCTTTATCAAAGGGCAGTTATTTCTGCTGTTTTATATTTTGTTTCACAAATGCAGCACAAAGGAACCATCCGGGAAAGACCGCAGCAAATCCTTAGAAAAAATGAAACTGATCTTAAAATATGTGGAAAACAATTATATGGAAAAGATCACGATCGAAGATATCGCAAATGAAGTAGGACTGAGCCAGTCCCATTTTATGAAATATTTTAAAAATACCATGGGAACCTCTTTCGTCGATTATCTCAACGAATACAGGCTCACCATGGCATCAAGACTTCTGATCTCCTCCGACTCCTCGATACTTGCAATCGCATCGGAAGTCGGTTTTGAAAATCTTTCTTATTTTAACCGTATTTTTAAGAAACGCTTTGGGCAGACACCTCGTGAGTACCGCAGGCGGCAATCGCCGGCTTGATGAGATTCTCATAGAATTCTTCCGCCGGCTGTGGTTTGCCGAACAAAAATCCCTGGATATAATCCGGGTCTAATTCGGAGATCTTTGCAAATTCATCCTCTGTCTCAATTCCCTCAACACAGATCGTCAGATCAAGTTTATGCGTCATCGTGATGATCTGTGTCATCAGATCATGTTCATACTGATTATTCAGTGCTTTTAATGTGAACGACCGGTCAATCTTGATATAATTCGGTCTTAAATCGCCAAGACAGTGCAGATTCGAATAACCGGTTCCAAAATCATCTAAAATGACAAGCACTCCGTTTTTCTTTAATCCGTCCCACAATTTCTGAAAATGTGTATTGGTATCCAGATAACCGCTCTCTGTCAGCTCAATTCCCACCGCGGAAGGCTCTAATCCATACAGGCGCAGCGCTGTCAGTATCTCCGTCAGGACACGGCTCTTCATGACCTGCACATAGGAAAGATTGATATTGATGCGGAAATTCGGAATGTATTTCTGCCACCTGCTGCAGGTCGAGATTGCCTGATGCAGCATCCATTTTCCTGCCGGAATGATCAGACCGGTCTCCTCTAACAGAGGAATAAACTCAACCGGTGAAATACGCTCCCAGTGCACTTTCTCATCTGCATCATGACCATCCTCACCCACACATACCGCTTCTTTTTTCGTTTCTCCATCCTCACATCTCTCCGGCATGGAAAAACGCATCAGTGCCTCCGCACCAACCAGCCGGCGTGTCTTTGTGTCCACGATCGGCTGATAATAAGTCTCAAACCCTTCAAACCCATGGTTTACCGCATGATGCAGCTGCCGTGTGATCTGCTTTTTGCGCAAAAAAACGTCATAATCTTCCTGCATATATATATAACAGCGGTTCTTTCCCTGCTCTTTTGCTGTATTTAATGCATACTCTGACAATTTCATGATATTTTCATAGGTCCCGGATGTTTTTGCAGTATCGACTGCACCCGCAGATATGGTAAACACAGATTTATAACCGTTTTCCTCGATAAATGTATCCAAACTCTTGCGAATATTTTTATAAAGTTCCGTTGCTGCTTCCATATCTCCGCCCGAAAAATCGACCACCATAAATTCATCCGCTAATATCCGGTACAGCCTCTGCGACGGTTTGATATTTTCCGCGATACAGTCTGCTGTACTCTTTAAGATATAATCTCCGTACTCCATTCCGAAGTCACCGTTGATATCACGAAAATCATCGATTCCGATGCGGAGGAAAAATCCATCCGGCAGTCCATCCTCAAACTGTTCTACATAAGCGGAAAGACTTGATTCGCCAAGCAGTCCGCTGACATTGTCTGCCTTCTGTTTCTGACCGATCTCATTGATGCATCCGACTAAAAAATGCGGTTTCCCGTCAGCATCATTTAATACACGCCCCCTGCAGTTGATCCACACCGGTTTCCCAGCGCGGTCTAACCACCGGTAATGCATGTTATGAAAAACAATCTCCCCGCTCATAATACGCCGGAATTCATCATCCAGGCGCGACTGGTCTTCCGAATATACAAATGTATGATGTGCTTTTGCCGCATCATCAAAATTATCCCCCGGTAAAAGGAAACGCTCTGTCGCATGTTTTGAGATCTTATAGCAGTCTTTCTGCAGATCAAACACATACAGATAATCATCCATACACGGATTAAACAATTCCACGATATATTCCATCTGTTCTCTTGAAAAACTATTCATTATAGGGTCCATATTCTTCTCCAATTCTGTAATCTACAAAAACGTTATCTTAATTTTATAATTCGTTGCTTTTATTTTTTCAAAAATATACGGTAATATTCGCTCAAAATCCCTGATACGGCAGCATATAGTATCCGATCACACCACTCAAAATCCCCGATATGGCAGCATATAGTATCCGATCACACCGCTTAAAATCCCGACAGCAACTCCTGCAGTGACATCCCATACGGTATGCACGCCCCCGATCACACGGATCACGGCAATCATAATTCCGATCATTGCTAAAATACAGCCCGCCACTGGATTGCGCACAAATACCGTGACGGCGATCACAAATACAGAAAAAACATGACGGCTTGGAAATGATTTTCCTCCCGCGTCTTTATCGATCACCGGCGGTAGATCATATTTCTCATACGGGCGCGGTTCATTGACGATCTTGCGGAACAATGTCACGACCACAAATGAAACTGCAGGAACAAGCACTGCCTGCGGCAGTAACGTATCTCTCTTAAGCAGCAGCGAGATCAGATAAAGCGGATAGCTCACAAAAACAATTCCGGTAAGCAGCCGGTTTGCCAGAATAATCCTGCGGACTTTTTTTTCATCCTGTAAAAAATACCCGGTCATCTTCCGGTAAGTCTCCCGTGTCATGATGAGGCCTCACTTCCCACAACGGATAAAAATGCACCTATAAAAATACAAAAATCTGAAATATTAAATATAATCCCTCTCAGCCATTTCGGTCCAAAGTTAAATTTCACATAATCGACCACATATCCTTTTGTATAGCGGTCGAGCAGATTATTTAATCCACCGCCAACCAATAGAGATGCGCCTGTTTTACTAAGACGGTGTCCCGGCATACGGAGCAGGAAATAATATAAAATTCCGACAAAAAACATAATCACTGTATGAAGTGCGCGCATCACACGCGGTTTTTTAGCAAGAAAATTAAGTGCTGCTCCACGGTTATAATATTTTTCGATCAGAATCTTATTCCGACGTCCCGGATGCACCACGTACCTGGCATATTTCCTGTCCATGTGACGTTTGATCCAGAAATCAGAACCGAAAGCAATCCCTGCTATCAATATATATGGCATATTTTTTTTCACATTTTTCCTCCGCACTGTCATATTTCTTTCTAATTATAGTACTTTTTGATCTATTTTCCAAGCACCTGATTGCGGTATTCGTTCGCCGATACCCCAACCTGTTTTTTGAACACGCGCGAAAAATGCGCCAGATTCAGGTTGGCGCACATGCACTCGATCGCCTCTTCTAACTCGTCCATATTCGACGGCTTCAGCAAAAAACGCGTCACACCAAGCCGTATCGCTTCCTTGGCATATTCAAAATCGCGATACCCGGTAAGCACGCTCACTTCAAGATCCGGAAACTGTGAATTTAATGCTGCAATCATCTGCAGACCATTCATCTCCGGCATACAGATATCCATAAAAACAATATCAGGTCTTTCTTTTTCAATCAGATTCTTTCCTTCCGTTCCATCATTTGCGGTCGCAACAACACGGCAGTTCCAGCGCCGCCGCATCCAGATCCAGCACATTGGCCGGAAGGGTCAGGGACGCGGTCTCCGTCCCATCCGGTCCCACCACCACGGCCTGGCCCGCGGAGCCCGCCCGGTAGCGGCTGAGCAGCAGCACGGCAAAGCCGTTGCCGCCGAAGCTGCACCCTTTCAGGTAGTTCCGGCCCAGGGAGTAGGAGCCGGTCACGGAGCCGTCCTCCGACACCGCGGACACCCGGTCTTCCCCCAGCACCCAGAGCCGTCCATCCTCGTAGTCCAGATCCATCACCACCATATTGCCCAGCGAAACCGTGGCGGAGGGCTCCTTCTGATCGACAGGGTAGAAGCGGATCTGGCTCTGGAAGGAGCCGTTCTCCTGCCCCATGGTGACGATGGCTACGGTCCGGCAGTCGGGAGAGACCGCGGCGTCTACAATAAATGTGGACAAATTGATCTTGATGATCTCCTTGGTATAGGTCCCGTCATATACGGTGACCGACCCCTTGTGGCCGCCCCCCTGATAGGTGACCGCCAGCCAGCCCGCATCGTTCAGCCGGGCGGACAGAAGCTCTCCTCCGCTCCCCAGGTCCAGTTGGAAGGCCTCCTCCACCCCGCGGAACACAAACAGGTCCTCTCCGCCGGCGTCGTACACCACCCCCGCCTCCTTCGAGGCGGACAGCACCGGGTGCTCCAGATTCCGGACCTCCTCCGCATACATGCATTTTGCGCCGCCATGGTCGCAGCAGGATGGGCGGTGCGCTACAATAAAG
>OGXL01002101.1_pt1 | contig 15335 bp, 14 predicted proteins | sample 1576311 | NCBI WGS metagenome assembly OGXL01 (sample SAMEA3541564, study PRJEB24748) | human gut metagenome | biome: human gut; feature: human-associated habitat; material: faeces | place: China | collected 2012 | reverse complement strand
CCTTTTGAAATGCTTTCAACTTTCACCGAATCCTCAAATGTGACTGTCATCTGTGTATCGTAAGTTTTCCATTCAAACTGCGACCAGCTTACACCGTTACCGGTATGATCATAAGCCTTGATTGCATCGTTATATTGCTTTTTTTGTTTTTCTGAATATTCCGGCACATTTTCAGTATTATTTATTTCCAACAACATTCTTAAACTATCTGGCACTCCATCTAACGCTTTTCTCCACGCTTCACTCTGTTGCTTTGCAACCGCCATCTCATACTGCATAACATAATCCTGATATGCCTTTTCTCTCGCGGCACTTGCTTCTTTATCTACCTTTAACAACTGTGACAAAACCGACCAATTCCGAATTTTTTGATATTTTAAGTTCTTATATCAAATACTACCGTGCTTTTCCTGCCTGTCGTCAGGAGGCATAAAAAAAACGAATACAGAAAAGATAACACTTCCGCGCCCTATCATATTGGGGGATATGCATGGCGCGGAAGTGTTTTTTCTATGATAAAACGATAGAACGAAAAAAAGGAGACTGCCCGCAAAGGCAGCCTCCCGATATGGATCATTTGACAGCAAACCGATTAGTTGTTGATCAGTTTGTCCTCGTTGCTCCAGCTGTACAGTTTTCTGACTTCTTCTCCGACTTTCTCTGACGGATGCTCTGCAGCTTTTCTTCTCATTGCACGGAAGTGAGCCTGTCCGCCTGCTGGGGACATATCCAGAAGGAAGTCTTTTGCGAAAGTACCATCCTGGATATCGGAAAGGATCTTCTTCATGGTCTTCTTGGTTTCTTCTGTGATGATCTTCGGTCCGGTGATGTAATCGCCGTACTCGGCTGTGTTGGAGATGGAGTATCTCATTCCGGAGAATCCCGACTGATAGATCAGGTCTACGATCAGTTTCATCTCATGGATGCACTCGAAGTATGCGTTTCTTGGGTCGTATCCCGCCTCGCACAGAGTCTCAAATCCAGCCTGCATCAGGGCGCATACACCGCCGCAGAGAACTGCCTGCTCACCGAACAGGTCTGTTTCGGTCTCAGTTCTGAAGGTTGTCTCCAGAAGACCAGCTCTTGCTCCGCCGATTCCAAGGCCGTAAGCCAGTGCTCTGTCCAGAGCTTTTCCGGTGTAATCCTGCTCAACAGCAACCAGGCAAGGAGTTCCTTTGCCAGCCTGATACTCGCTTCTTACTGTGTGGCCAGGTGCTTTCGGAGCGATCATAGCTACATCTACGTTCTTCGGAGGTACGATCTGTCCGAAGTGGATAGCGAAACCATGAGCGAACATCAGCATGTTGCCCTCTTCCAGGTTTGGCTCGATATCTTTTTTGTACATTGCAGCCTGTTTCTCATCGTTGATCAGGATCATGATGATATCAGCCTGTTTTGCAGCCTCAGCAGCGGTGTATACTTTGAATCCCTGTGCCTCTGCTTTTGCCCAGGATTTGCTGCCTTCATAAAGTCCAATAATAACATCACAGCCGGAATCTTTCAGGTTCAGTGCATGAGCATGTCCCTGGCTTCCGTAGCCGATAATTGCGATTTTTTTGCCTTCCAGTAAAGAGAGATTACAATCTTCCTGATAAAAAAGTCTTGCTGCCATTTTATTTTCCTCCATAATATATAGAATGTCTTGACCGGCGGCAGGTCGGTCAATTTATACAGCGAAAAGCATTTCTGCCTTTTGCTGTTTGTCAGGGAAATGAACTTTTCTATACAAAAATTTCATTCCTCTAGCAAACGTATGTAATGTGATCTGCGTTAATCGAGGTAACGCACATCGTGGGCTCCTCTGGAGAGTCCTGTCACTCCTGTTCTGGCCAGTTCCAGGATTTCGTATCCCTGTACCAGATTCAGGAACCCTTCGAGCTTTGACTGGTTTCCGGTCAGCTCTACAATCAGGCTTTCCTGTCCCACATCCACGATTCTTCCACGGAAGACATCGGAGATGGCGATGACATTGCGGCGTTCATTTTCATTCACACGGATTTTGACCAGCATCAGCTCTCGTCTGACACTCTCGTCCGGCTTCAGCTCTTTGATATCCCGCACATCGACAAGTTTTGCCAGCTGTTTTTTGATCTGCTCCAGAATCATTTCATCACTGCAGTACAGAACAACAGTCATTCTTGTGTATCGCGGGTCTGCTGTCACACCGGCGGTGATCGTCTCGATATTGTATCCGCGTCGGCTGAAAAGACCAGCTACTCTGCTTAAAAGTCCCGGCGTATTATCCACCAGCAGGGATAATGTTCTTTTCTGTTCCATAAACACCAACTTTCCTCCATCCGCAGGCGCCGCGGATTTTCAGCAATTTCTTACAACTTCCAACGCCTTATCCAATATATTAGCAACTTATCCTCACTTTGTCAACAAAAATTTTACCAAATTATTCTTTTGAGCAAAAATCTTTTGCCTCCTGTGGTTCCCATTTGCATACCTTCCGGTCATACGTAAGGATGCCGTTCGACTCCTCCTCGACATCGGTAAGCTGTGTGTAGACTGCTGCGGCAAGTCCCTGTTCTGTGAGTTCTCTTATCTTTTCTGCCAGTGCATTCATCGCTTTCTGGTACTGTGTCTGGTTCTGGTACGTGCGGTAGCCGAACGATTTTTCGGAGTAGAGATGCTCCTGTACCGGATACGTATAGCCGCCGTATTCAGAAAAAGCAAACGCGCGCTCCTCCGGTTTTACTTTTAACGGACGAAAGTAATTGTGAAGGCTCTTGATGTCCCCCGCTCCCTGATCGTACCAGCCGCTCGCGTGGTCGATCTGCCGCGTCGGATCGAGAGCGCGCACCATTTCTGTCATCTCCCTGGCATCAAACTGTCCCCATCCCTCGTTGAACAGAACCCAGAGCGACACGCACGGTGCATTGTAAAGCTGATGAACCGTCTCGCGGCACTCCCGCTTCCACCACTCTCTTCCCGTTTTTGAGGTCCGCGAAAAGAGCGGATAACAGTTATCCCTGAATTCCGTTGTCACAAACGGCAGTACGGTCGGAAGGTACAAAAGGAACGTCTGAATCGACCGGCCGCCGCCGTTGATCATATCCTGCCACACCAGCATACCGATATGGTCGCAGTGGGAATACCATCTTGCGCACTCAACTTTCAGGTGTTTCCGGATCATATTGAAACCGAGGCGTTTGGCCGTCTTAATGTCATAAACCATCGCCTCATCGGACGGCGGCGTGTAGAAGCTTTCCGGCCAATAACCCTGGTCGAGGACACCGTTCTGGAAATACGGCTTTCCGTTTAAGAGAAGACGCGTGATTCCTTTCTCATCTTTTCCAATGCCGAATTTGCGCATGCCGAAATAACTCTCGATGCGGTCTTCTCCCGCTTCAATGGAAACCCCATAGAGATGCGGATGTTCCGGGCTCCAGCCTGCAAAATTACCGAGAATCAGCTCCGCCTCGTTTTCTCTCGTCTCCCGGACGCAGATCACCTTCGCATCCGGCGCTTCGCTCTCCCGCACCGTAATTTTTTTCGTCAGTCCCGCATCCGGTCCGTTGAGGAAAACCCGTACTTTTACGCTCGCCGTATCATATTCCGGCGTGATCACGATGCGTTCCAGATACGTCTCCGGCACCCATTCCATCCAGACGCTCTGCCAGATGCCGCTCTGCGCGGTGTAAAACATGCCGCCCGGGGTAAGGCTCTGCTTTCCGCGGCCCTTCCAGTCCGTGTCCGTCTCATCGCGCACCTTGACGGCAAGCTCGTTCTCTCCCGTTTTGAGATACGGCGTAAGATCCACTGAAAAAGAAAGATACCCGCCGAGATGGCCTCCGGCACGCTTTCCGTTGCAGTAAATTACCGCATCCTGATCCACGGCGCCGAACTGCAGCAGCAGCCGTTTTCCGGCAGGAATTTTGGGAAGCTGAATCGTGCGGAAGTACCACAGATATTCTTTTGGAAGCAGCTGCCGCTTCACGCCGGACGCATCGCACTCCGGGGAAAACGGAACGAGAATTTTTCCGTCCCGCTGTTTTGGCATTTTCTGCGTTTCCGTGAACGCATACTCCCACCATCCGTTCAGATTTGTCCAGTTTTCCCGGCGCATCTGCGGACGCGGATATTCCGGAAACGGGAGCTCTTCTTCCGGATTTTTCCCAAATTCCGTAGAAAGGCGGAATTTTTTTCCTTCCTTTTTTCCAATCTGTAATGCTTTGACCGCATTTTTGAAGTCCATTCTTTTCCCTCTTTTTCTGATTTTTATGATTGATAAAAGCGTGCCCGGACAAAATCCCGGACACGCTTTTGGTGTACTGAAAATCAAAGCGGATATTCGCAATCCGGTTAGATAAACGCCAGCGTTTTCATCAGATACAGCCAGAACGTCAGCGTAAAGGCACTGCCGCACGTTGTGAGCATAACGGTGTTTGCCGTCAGACTTCCCTCATGACCCATATTTTTCGCCATGATAAAACTGCTCACCGTCGTTGCGGAACCCAGCATCACAAGGATTGCCACCAATTTTTCCTGACGGAAGCCAAGTATCACGGCGATCGGCAGAAAGACAGCTGCAAGACCGACCAGCTTAATCGCAGCTGCAGCAATCGACGGCCGGATATTCTTTGCCGCGCTCTTTGCCTCAAACGACGCACCCATCGCAATCAGGCCGAGCGGCGTTGCAAGTACCGCAATATTCTGCACCGTTTTCTGCAGAATCACCGGCTTTGGAATGCGAAGCACCGACCAGAGAAGTCCTGCAACGATCCCGAGGATAATCGGGTTTGTCACGATATTTTTCGCCGTCTTTTTCACAAAATCTGCCGTGATCTCCTCCCGTTCCGGACCGAATACCGCAAGAACGACAACCGCCATGATATTATACAGCGGCACACTGCTGATGATCATCAGCGGCGCCATGCCGGAATTTCCGTAGATATTCTGGATAAAGGCAATACCAAGGATCGCCGCACTGCTCCGGTACGCCGCCTGGATAAATTCGCCTCTTGCACTTCTCTCTTTTAAGAGATGGGAAAGTCCCCATACCGCAAGAATTGAGAGCAGTGTTGCAAAGAAGCAGAACAGAACGAATTTGATATCCCACACAGCGGAGAAATCAGAATCCGACAGGTCCTGGAACAGCAGCACCGGGAGTGCGATTTTAAACACAAATTTGTTCATTTTGCTTGTGAACGATTCGTCCAGAATACCAACCTTTCGAAAGAAAAGTCCCAAAATCATTGTCAGGAAGATCGGCATCGTCGCGTTCAGGCTGAAGATCAGATTACTCATACCAGTGTTTTTCCTGCCAGTACATTTTTATAATCTTCGTAGTTCTCTTCGAGAAGCTTCGGCGTATTCAGACCGTAGGGACATTTCTTCATGCAGGCGCCGCAGTGGAGACAACCTTCGATTTTCTTCATCATCGCCTGGCCGCGCTCGGTGAGCTGGTTGGCGGACGGGGAACGGCGCAGAAGCAGGCTCATGCGCGCGCAGGTGTTAATCTCAATGCCTGCCGGACATGGCATACAGTAACCGCAGCCGCGGCAGAAGTTGCCGGAGAGCTCTTTCTGGTCTTTCTCGATGATCGTCTTGATTTCATCCGTCATGGCAGGCGGACAGGCAATGTAGCTTAAGAACTCGTCCAGCTCTTTTTCTCTCTGCACGCCCCAGATCGGCAGTACATTTTCATACTGCGCTTCAAATGCATAGGCTGCTGCCGAATTTGTGATCAGTCCACCGGAAAGTGCCTTCATCGCAATAAAGCCCATATTTGCCTTTTTGCATTTTTCCACCAGAGCAATATCTTTATCCGTTGCCAGATAGCAGAACGGGAACTGTAATGTCTCGTACAATCCGGATTCGATCGCTTCCTCGGCAACTGCAAGTCTGTGGTTTGTAATACCGATATGACGGATCTTTCCCTGTGCTTTTGCTTCGAGCATTGCTTCATAAAGTCCTGTTCCATCCCCCGGTTTCGGGCAGAAAGACGGATTGTGGAACTGATAAATATCAATGTAATCCGTTCTTAAATTATGCAAAGAAATGCCCAGCTGCTCCCAGAATTCGTCTGCATTATTTGCCGCTGTTTTCGTTGCAATATAAACTTTCTCACGCATTCCATCAAATGCTTCACCTAACTTTTCCTCGCTGTCCGTGTAGAAACGCGCTGTGTCAAAAAATGTAATGCCCGCTTCATACGCTTTTCTCGCCAGTTTTACCGCATCCTCCGTACTGACTCTCTGGATCGGCAACGCACCGAATCCATTTTTATTTACTTTGATCTCTGTACTTCCTAATACTACCGCTTCCATAACTCTTATTGTTTTTCTCCTTAAATTGTATTTTAACCACTATCTGCTCCCAGCCTCATCTATGCATTCTATTGTTTTAGATATGGGAAAAATAACTCACTCTTATTTCGCTTATCAAACATATTGTTATACTGCAGTATCTCATAGTTTTTCATCCATCTGGCATCCTCACCGGCCGCATCCTCCACATGCAAAAATCTGCCCTGTGATTTTGAATAAAAACCTCTGGAATTGACTGCCGGAATTTCTTCCATCATGTCTGCTAAAAACTGGTTATATGCCGGAAGCGTGATGCCCGCACGCTCTAATGCCAATGTAGACAAATAATTAAGACTTGTCAACTCAACATTTTCTTTTTCGCTGTCATAATTTGTCCAGATGAAAAATGGTACTGTATAGAGATTTTCAAGTTCCGACAGCGTCAGTCCCCCCAGACCTTTTCCATTCAGATACGGATAAAAGCTGGATGATAAACTTGGCTGATGATCTCCGAAAAAGACGATCTCCACCGGATCATCCACTTTTTCAAAATAGGAGATCAGATACTCTAATGCAGAATCACTCTCATGGATCAATGACAGATACTGGTTCACATCCGGATAATTGATACCGAGCATCCGTGCCTTTTCATCAAAATTATCATATTTTTCCGTATAACCACCATGATTCTGCATGGAAATACTCATGATAAATAAATCTTCATTGGACTTTTTGCTCTCATAACGGTCAACGATCTTTTCATACAGTTCCTGATCTGTAATATAATCACGTAAGATCTTGGTCTGGTCAAAATCATCTATAAAGTGTGACTCATCAAATCCCATATTCGGATATACAATATTCCTGCTCCATCCGGTCTCATAATAAGGATGCATTGCCACACAGGTATATCCGATATTTTTCAGATCTGACACCAGCGACGTCGGCGTATCGGTAATGTACTGCTGATAGACAACCGAACCGCTCGGAAGAAATGCCATGGAGTTGCCGGTTAAAAATTCCCACTCCGAGTTCGGTGTCTTAGCACCAAATACTGAAGAAAGCGCGTGTCCCTTGATCGTATTATCTTCCAGAGAATCATAAAACGGCGTCAGATCGATATTCGTTGAGAAATTACCCACCACGCTTAAATCCGCATAAGACTCACTCATAACAACAATGATCGTCGGCTTCTTTTCTTTCCCCCCATTATCGGTATCCGTCTCTTTTGCATACTGTTTTTCCAGTTCCTGCACTGCCTCTTTCGAATATCCCTCCGGCTCCGCAATAAAGCAGTCACGGATACTTAACACAAAGTTTAAGATGTAACCGTTTCTATAACTTCCCTTTTGTTCCCATGTTTCTGTCACTACAGTCTGCGTATGTTTTCCTATATATACACAGCAAAGCACGGCAAGTGAAATACAGACGATCGACATTGGAATCCTTTTTTTGAAGGAAACATGCAATTTCCGGATCAGTGCAACATACAACGTGGAAAGAAGTATCACATACCCTGCCCTTGCATCCATGACAAATTCATAATTGCCCGCCACGGATAGTCCTGTCTGAATGGACTTTAAATCACTGAAAATAAATTCATTTCCCCGAAACAAATATACAAAATAGTTGATCCCTGCAAAGGATAAAAGCACAATGTGCGAGATCAGGCAGGTTAAGCCTGTATTATTCGTAAATACCTGGACGACCAGAAAAACTACCAGGCAGCATAATACGTTTAACAGCATTTTGTTATCTGAAATCTTAGCTCTCAGTTCTGCATCCAAAAGCAGGTACTGGATATGATAAGCCGTAAAAATACCGCCGCTTCCCAGCATAAGCGCACTCCACAGCCATGACAGTTTTTCATTTAATTCAATCTTTAAGCTCTTGATTCCAAAATAAAGTACTCCAAAACCAAGCAGCACCCATATCGGAAATCGAATGACTGCAAACAGCACTGCTGCAAACACCATTGCAACTGCAAGCCGGATCAGATTCTCTTTTTCAAAATATAACTTTATCTTCATGGTTTCCTCATAATTCAATCTCTCATAGTCTCTTTTTCAACAAAGTTATTCTATCATTACATACAGATTTGTCAATTTTGTGAAGATTAAACTTTTCTTAGTTTTTTCTTTGATTTTTATTCTTCTGATATTACAGGTCCCAGTAAATGGTGGGTTTCAATATCAATAAAATACCCCCTGAGCAGATTTATATCATGCCTGCAAAGGAGGTATTTTCCATATTATTTTGTCCGCTTTTTAAAGAAATCATCAATTGCTGCATGCAGTTTCTGTGCATCCATGCTCTTTAACAGATAACCGTCCGGCTTTAATGACATCACGTTCATGACTGTCTGTGCATCATTTTTTCCCGTCAGGAAAATAATCGGAATATTCTGAAATTCTGCATCTTCGCGTATCATCTGCATAAACTGCCTGCCGTCGACGATCGGCATTTCATAGTCTAATAAGATCAGATCCGGTATATTTAAGGCAAGGTATTTGATCGCCATTTCGCTGGAATTGACCGGGATCACCTGATATTTATCTTCTAACAGTGTCTTAATATTTCGAAGTATTACCCCCGAATCATCAACTGCTAAAATCGTTCTTTTTTTCATCCTGTAATATTCATTGACCTGCCGTTTGATGTTTTCCACCATCTCCACAACATTGATCGGTCTTATAAAGATATCGGTAAACATCTGTTTTGGAAGTGTTTCCCAGAGTTTCTCAAGCTCTTCCACATTTCCCATAACAAATACAGGCGTTTTATGCTTGATCGCATGATCGACGATTACCTTGGCACCTACCGCCTTTTTCAAAAGTTCTGCACTTGTACAGATCAGATAGCCCTGTGGCTGTTCTTTTGTGGTAAGCGTTGTTGCCATTGCGATATTTACTACCTTTGCTTTAACCTTTTCTTTTTCAAATGTACTCTCAAATGACTTCATCAGATAACTCTGTTCTTCCATCAAAATAAGAAATTCTCTTTTGTCCTCAAGCATAATAAACCTCCTTTAGTCCCGCAATAACTCCGTCATGGTATCTGTCAATTCCATAATCTCTTCCATCGATACATCCGCCACATATACACGCAGCTGATCCATGGATTCTCTTAAACATTCCGGGATCTGATATTCTTCAAGCTGCTGCATGATCAGATCCACTCCGTCAAGATCAAATTGTTCTATGCATTGATGAATCTGCTGTAACGCATCGATCCACTCGCCATCCGAAACTTCTTTTTTGGCAGCTTCCTCCTTATCTGCATAGGGACGGAGTATCGTTTTAAAACCACGGTACATCGTAAGCAGATCCGGTGTTTTTTCCTCAAGCACTGATGTGTCTGCCTGCTTACCACAACTTTCAAGTTCCTTTGCCGCCTCTGATAACGGTACTGCACCGATCAGAAGTGCGGAACTCTTTAACGCATGTACTTCAATGACATAATCATTGATCAGACCTTCTTTCAGGCACTGTTCGATCTTATTTGCCTTGCTGTCGATTGTACGGTAAAAAATCTGGATCGTTTTCATAAGGGCTGCTTTTGAACCACAACGTTTTACCCCCTCTTCAAACGAAAATCCGTCTGTTACTTCCTGTGATCTTTCTGTCTCTGCCGCAGCATCCATATCATCCTCTGTAATAAGTTCTTTTGCCTCTTCCTTAGAAATCTCGTGTATAAGCTCTTTCGGAAGCCATAACTTTAACTGATTACAGATCCGTGTAAACTCAATCGGTTTTGCAACAAAACCATTCATCCCCACATTCAAAAATTCTTTTCTCGCATCTACCATTGCATTTGCAGTGAGTGCAATGATCGGCACTTCTTTTCGTTTTTCATCCGGCAATGCACGAATCTCTTTTGTAGCTTCTATTCCATCCATAACCGGCATCATATGATCCATCAATACCAGATCATATTGTTCCTGCCGAACCATCTTAACTGCCTGCATACCATTTTCCGCGGTATCTATCTGCATCTGAAGCGGCTTTAAAAGCTCCTGCGCAACCACAAGATTCAGATCATTATCATCTACAAGCAAAATATGAGCTTCCGGCGCAATAAACAGATTCTCTGCTTCTTTTTCGATCACACTCTCCTTCTGCTGCTCGTAATTAACAGCAGACATTGGTGTCGCATCAACAATGGTCTGTTCTATCGTAAAGTAAAACTTACTTCCCTTGCCATATTCGCTTTCTACTTCAATGACTCCTCCCATCATATTGACTAAATTCTGGGAAATTGTCAACCCCAGTCCGGTTCCTTCCACATAACGGTTTCTGTCCATCTCCACGCGCTGAAACGCATCGAACAGAATTTTCTGATCTTCCTTGCGGATTCCGATCCCGGTATCTGCCACCTCATAATAAAGCATTACTTTATCCGTATTTTTCTGTCTGACATGCACGGAAAAGCGGACGCTGCCTTTCTCTGTATATTTAATGGCGTTATTCACCAGGTTTATGATGACCTGACGGATACGCCCCATATCCCCTTTCAGCTTACATGGAATATCCTGATCAATATCATAGATCAGTTCCAGACCGGAATGTCCGATCCTGTTTTCCATACTGATCCTCAGATCATGAAACATCGAACATGTATCATACGGTTCATCAAACAGCTGCATTTTACCGGCTTCCATCTTTGAACAATCCAGCACATCATTGATGATCGTAAGAAGCACACGCCCGGAACTCTGGATATTCAGCAGATATTCCTGCTCCTTCGGTGAATGCCGGGAACGCAGTAAGATCTCTGTAATTCCCACAATAGAGTTCATCGGCGTACGTATCTCATGTGACATATTCGAAACGAAGTTGGTTTTGGCACGGTTGGCATCTTCCGTCTGTAATACAAGACGCTTCATCAGATGGTTCTGCTCTATGATCTTTGTCACGTCGACAATTGTCATCATATATCCCTGTATCAGTTCATTGTCCTTTAACACCGTTTCTTCCACCTGATAATGCCGGTCTTTCCAGTCAAAAAAATCCTGACTGCCCTGAATAAATGTATATATCTTATCATCCGTGCAATATCCCTGTTCCTTATTTATAGAAGTAATAATTTTATCCGCCATCGAATTTAAAAAAAGGAAACGGTGATCCGCATCTGTTACAATGACAGCTTCTTTCAGATTATCAATAATATAATTTTTTGCATTTTTTACAGGATCAAACAAGCCGTATTTTACAACGGCAATGCTCATAAAGATACAGGACAACAGAATTCCAAGAGGTGTTGGATCATCTCCTTTTAGAATTTTTAAAATGCGCAGAGACAACAGGAGCATTGGTGAAAGCATCGCTGCGATCATAAGGAAATGGATTTTCCCTTTATTGGGCATACTTCTCTGAGAGCAGTAGGAAGAGATGATGATGCCGATCGTGGTCATGATTTCTGCCAGTAAGAAAGCCATATAGACATAGTACATTGGTGCTGGAGAGATTTCCAGCGTATATCCGTTCAGGTTTGCCTTCGAAGGAGCCAGCCAGTAATCTTTATAGTATAGATGATGATAATCAACGGTTGCGATCATAACATAAAATCCCATGTTTACCACAAGAAGCAGATGAATCGCCCATTGTGGGATTTTTATATTTTTCCAGCGTATCATAAACATGAGAGCGCAGAAATTACCAAAACATTTTCCCAGGTATTCCATTTTCCCGATCACAACCATAGTTTCTTTCTGACCGCCCACAATGTAAATACTTTTTGCCACAAGTGTCACCAGACAGCAGGCAATCGTTAAGATAAGCTCCCCTCTATAGTTTGTATCTTCCTTCCGGAAAACAATCACCAGTAAATCAAAAGCCACAAGAACACCAAATATATGAAGTAACAGCCACAAAACCGCAAATGTCATCACTTACGCTCCCCCTTCTGTTCCTGCACATAACTAGTACATTTTTACCATTATATCATGTCCTGGTGGGTTTGATAACTGGTTTTTCGTAAATTTTAGTTGACTTTAATTTTCAACATCTGCTGCCAAAGCTGCCCGCACTCTCTTTTTTCAAATCCGGCTGCTTTTCAAACGTACATGATGGATTCCTTTTACGAAACTCATTTGATTTTCCTCCTTATCTTCCCTGAGACCCGCAGCCTTCTCTTCCAGGCATATCCTCACTTTTCACATAGCGGGCATTGAACTCCATATTGATCTCGCGCAGTTCTTTTTTCCCATCAATATAATCCTGATACATTTCCACAAGTCCTGACATGCAGCCATCGCAGGCTGCATCTATGTTTCCTAATGATTCTGCCACGATCTTTTCACGTTCTTCTTTTGTTGTCTCGGAAATTAAATATCCCATTGTCATTCTCTCCTTTTTCAAGTACCATGATCGCATTGGAATTTCTTACGGTGGAAAGCCTGTGTGCGATCGTTGTCTTTCCGGCTCCGGTCGATCCGACAAAAGCGATCTTCTGTCCCGGTTTTGCAAACAATGATATTCCGTTCAGCACCGTTTTCTCCGGTACATAGCCGAACACGACATCATGGAAACGCACATCTCCCTTTAACAGTGTCAGTTCTCCTGATGACAGTTTCCACGCATAAGGCAAAAATAAACCTCTTAACTCTTTCGGCTTTACGATTTTGTATACCTGAACGGAACTTAATTCGTAAATAAATGCAAAATATCTATAAAGGTAGCCAATCCAATATATTTCATGCAAGATTCCAAATTTGGTAACCTTGCCTTCTTGCCGAATCGTATACAGGATGCATATTTTTATCCAATATCTTACAGAACTCCTCTCTTGAATTTCCTTTTCGATAAAGTTCCTGATTTGCCCAAATGGAATGTAAATTGTCTCTGTAACAGGCTTCATATAACTTGTGAATTCCAGGCTTTTCATGCATCTTTTCATATAAAATAAACTGATTATCTGCAAACTTAGAAAAAAACAAATCCCATTTTGGGAGCTTGTTATTTTTCCTGGAATTCCAAATGGAATCCATCGGCATGAGATTCCAGAGTTCATCATTCATCACAAATGAGTGTGGAATAAAATGATCCAGATCATATTCTTGTGTATTGATTGGTTCACCCTTAAATACATCTATAATTGGCGTAATTTCCATCACCGCGTCCCAAAGCTTTCTTGCATTTTCCAACTTGCGTATTTTTTCATCTGCGGAGGTAAGTTTATATACCAATCCCGGAACTTCCGGATTATTATTCTGCAGCCACCTAACCTTTTCCAACTGAATCCAACCGAGAATGTTTACGGTATTGTCCCGAATCATTTGAAACCAGTCATCTTGAAAGGTAATCACTCTTTTCAGACTTTTACCATCATTAAATGTATATGGCAATAAGATTTCGGTCTGGCTTAGTTTGTTATAATATTCCATCATTCTTCCGGCACTGCTTTCCAGATTAATCTTCTCGACTCCACGATTTGCAAATCCAGATAAAGCCTTGTAAGGAACATTTTTCGTGAGGTCTTTTTTGTAAGTGCCAAGTTCTTTATCCTCCGAAAACTCCAGCAATTTATTTATGATTTCTACGTCACTTGCATTGTTTGCAAGTCCGCTTAATTTCTGTAATCTTAATACGGCTTTTTCAAGATTATCCTTAATAATTCCTTCCCCATAGATTCCACTTAAGTGGATGTGATACTCAAGAACCGGATACCAGGCATTTGATATCATTTTGTTGATGATTTCATCGTAGGCAGCTTCTTTTTTATTAGCAGATATCAGCTGCACAATTGCTTCGAGCCAATAAAACTTATAGCTGCACGTTGGAGAATTCATCATTTTAGAAAATCCATCTATGTCAAGCTTGTTGTAGTATTTCTTGTCGATGGGTAAATCAGCCAATATCTCACCTTCTCCCTTGATTATCTGTTTCAATTCGTCTTTTAAAATTGTAACTTTTTTTATTACAATTTTAAAATATCATGATGTTGGGGGCAAAACCATAAATAACTTTTCCCCTATTTCTATAGCACCTTGAAAAATTCATAATTTGTAGTATGTCGCCGGATTTTAGAAGATATATGCCGGGGCTTTCCTGCCTTGTTTTATGCAAGTACCGGATTTTGAGCGTAATGTCCTAAGCCCTTCACATAATTGAAGAGTTTCCGGAAATTCAATGCGGCTATTTTGGAACCGAAAGAGAACTTGCCACGCTGTTTTCCACGGGGCATCTTTTCCAAATGGTAATTCTTTCGAATATTTGACGGAACAGTTTCCACTCCATTACGGAGAATGCAGGTGTATATCAGTTCCATCCGGCTTAGTTTGCGGATGTTGGATTCAATCATCATCGGAATAATCAAAAAGCTCTTTGATGATGAGTGCGCCAACGATCACATTTACCGGAGTATTCGGTCTGGATGCCTTATCACTGTATAATACAGAAAAGCGCTTTTCATCAATAGCAGGAAATATTTTATCGGCAAAGATTTTTGCCCAGGATTTTTCCCCAGGATTTTCCCCAGGATTTTTCCTGTGCTTTCTGTTCTCTGGCAGTTAATCCGGAAAAACTATCTGTAAATGCCATTTGCTGGTAAGCGTTTTCCTTAAATGACATAGAGAATACCTTCTTTCTTAAGATATCTCTATTATACAGCAAGTAAACTATTTATGCCTATATTTACTACAAAATAGTGCAATCTGTGAATTTCCTTCCTAATCTACCTCGCTGATAAATTTTTCTATAAGCCTGTTTACTTCATCCGGCTGGTCGGTATTGGAATTATGACCGGCATTTTTTATCCATTTAAGCGGTAAACCTTCTCTCTGATGCCATTTCTTATTATAGCTTTTTGCTGAGCCCGCTTTATCCTTTTCTCCACAGATAAGTAACGCCGGACAACTGATACGATATGGCAGATCTGCTTTGATTGCTTCAGCAAGCATTCTGTACCCGAAGCCGGCAAGCCTTGCGTATTCTTTAGGGTCTGCATCATAGGACATCATCATTTTCCGCATAAGATTCTGACCATAATCCGTCTCAGCGCACCCTCTTGACCCTGCCCTAAGAAGCGCTTTCCATGGATATATTTTATATAATGGCTCTGCTCTTTCAAGAAGCCATATTT
>OGXL01002097.1_pt1 | contig 15349 bp, 9 predicted proteins | sample 1576311 | NCBI WGS metagenome assembly OGXL01 (sample SAMEA3541564, study PRJEB24748) | human gut metagenome | biome: human gut; feature: human-associated habitat; material: faeces | place: China | collected 2012 | reverse complement strand
CGCAGAAGCTGAATCAATCGCTTCAGCAGAGCAACGACGATCTGAGGAACAGAAACGGTTTGAAGAGCAGGAGCGAGCAAGAGCTGCTCGAAGAAGAAATAAAAGACGTTCGGGACCAGAACTCTAAATTGCAGGACAAAGTTAATAAATCATCTGTTGAGGATGTGGAGGAAGCACAGAAGAAACAAAAAGAAGCGGAGAAAAAGGCTAGAACAATAGAATACCAGTTTAATAAGGCACAAGAAGAAGTAAAGACTGTGAAGAAAAAAACAGATTGTGAAATAAAAAGGTTGAAAAATGAAGCGAAAGAAAAGGAAACATTCTGGATGATAGCTTATATGATCTTGGTTTTGTTGGCAGTAATAAAAAATACAGTATTTCAAAAAGATCTATTTGCTTGCATAACTGTTCCATTGAGGTTTTGGTATAGATATATAGAGTGGTTAATCCATCCATCAGAATTAAATATTTTAGGTGAGCGAGAGTATTTTTCAGCAGGATGGTCGTGGTTTTTGAGAATTATGACTATTCTTATTTTTCTTGGACTAGGAATAAGTAGTGAGATATTTGTGTTGAGGAAGATAGAGCAGTATCGAAAAGCATGGGATAAATATTCTATATGGATTCTGCTTATCAGCGTGTCATCAATTGCTGTAATAGGTGATGTAGTGAGAAAATATTTCCCGATAAATCTTATATTGCTCTTGGGACTTATAAATATTGCTGCTATGGAAATAAAAATCTACTGTCATAATAAAAGGGAATTATATTAGAAAAATATTTATGGTTATGAAAAACCAAATTTGATTATTGACAATCAAATAAACAAATGCTATAGTGAATACAAGAGAATTGATTGTGAATAACCAAAGGAGGAAACAGGGTTGAATATTTCAGTTAAAGAGTTAAAAGAAAAAGAAGGCTCGAAAGTTGAAGAGATTAGTTGGAATATTTCAAATAGGATGAGAGAACTTGGAAATACATCCGTATATGGAGGCTTTTGCTTATCGTATGTGGCGTATTTATCTTTAAAAAATAAGATAAACGATGTATATCAGTTAGTAGAATATGTGGAACTGACTTTTTCACCGGAGAGAGTCAGTTTCATAAAAGGAAATATTGAAAATTTATGGAATGTGGCAATAGAAATCGGAGAAGCATATTCAGAAGAAACACTTTTAGCAGTAGTATTGTGGTGGCCATTGCAAGGAAATAAATTTATGGGAGAATGCGAAACCCCACAGAGTGTTGTAAAGTTGGCAAATGAGATACTTCAAATTTCAAATGATAAGGCAGCAGATTTCTGTAGTGGAATTGGAACATTTCTAGTGAATGCTATAGAAAGAAATCCAGAATCACAGTTTTATGGTGTGGAGCTTGTAACTGAGGTCAAAGAAGTGGCAGAAATCAGAACGGAATTAATTTCTGATCGGGTGAAAATTGAGCAAAAATCAATTCTGAACATTGATGACAATCTGATGTTTGATAAAATATTCTGTGATTATCCTTGGGGGATAAGGGCGAAAGAGAGTATTGGAAACAATGAGGAATTAGAGGTGATATATAATGTTATACCAGAAGTACAGAAAGTAGCTGCGGGAGACTGGGTATTTATTATAAATGTCATGAATCATCTCAACAAACATGGAAAAGCGGTTGTTTCGGTGAGTAATGGAGTGACTTGGAACGGAGGAATCAATACAGTAATCCGCGAAAAATTTGTAAAAAAAGGATTTGTCGAGGCGGTGATAGCACTTCCATCCAATTTGTATTCGAATACTGGAATTGCCTGTTCATTACTGGTATTAAGCAGAAATAATAAAAATATAAGAATGATAGATGCAACGGAGATGGTTTCAGTTGGACGAAGACAGAATGTTCTTAGTGATGAAAATATTTCTAAAATTATTAAATTGCTGAATACAGATGACGATAACTCAAAGCTAGTTTTGGGTGAAGAGGTGGCAAAAAATGAATACACTCTTAATCCGTCAAGATATCTTCAAAAAGAGATGCCCATAAAAAACGGTGTAGCATTTGAATCTGTGATAAAGAACATAACAAGAGGAGCACAGATTAAAGCAACGATTTTAGATGAAATTGTATCTGATGAACCAACGAACATGCAGTATTTGATGCTGGCAAATATAAAGGATGGTATTATTAGTGATGATCTTCCTTATTTGAAAGAAATGAATCCTAAATACGAGAAATATTGTATTAAAAATGGAAGTCTCGTAATTTCCAAAAATGTATCTCCGGTAAAAATGGCAATTGCATCCGTAAAAGAAGGAAATAAGATTTTAGCAAATGGTAATCTTTATGTTATTGAGTTAGATGAAGATAAGATAAATCCTTACTTTTTGAAAGCATATTTGGAAAGTGAAAATGGAAAAGCAGCCTTATCTAGAGTAGCAGTAGGGGCTACTTTATTAAATCTGCCGGTTGAAGGATTGAAAAAAATAACAATTCCATTGCCTGACTTAAAAAGTCAGAAGATAATTGCAGATAAATATTACGCCAAGATAAATGAAATAAAAGAATTGAAATACAAATTAGAAAAGGCAACAGCAGAATTAGAACATATTTATACGGAGGAAAAATAAATGGATGAAAATAATAAATTTGATGTAGTTGGAACTAATATAGCAGAGAAAGCGACAATGATCTGGAATGTAGCAGATATGCTCCGTGGCCCATTTAAACCGCATGAATATGGATTGGTAATTTTGCCAATGACAGTAGTAAAAAGATTTCATGATTGTTTATTACCGACACATAAAGCAGTATTGAAACAGTATGAAAAGGTGAAGAATTTTGCTGTAATTGATGGATTTCTGACGAAGGCTTCCGGTTATCAATTTTATAACATCAGCAAATATACATTTGAATCTTTATTAGCTGATCCGGAAAATATCGAAGCAAATTTTCGAGATTATCTGAATGGATTCTCAGCAAATGTTCAGGATGTGCTGGCAAAGTTTGATTTTGATAATATTATCCGCAGAATGGTAGAAAGCAATACCTTGTATCTTGTCATAAAGGAATTTAATTCGCAAAAAGGATATCTGGGACCAGATAAGATCAGTGCAGTAGACTGTGGGTATATTTTTGAAGATTTAGTAAAACGATTTTCAGAATCTTTTGGCGAAGAGGCAGGAGCGCATTTTACCAGCAGGGATATCATATACTTAATGACCGATTTACTTTTATCAGATGCAGATTTGAGCAAGGGTGGAAATGTAACAGTGTATGATATGGCAATGGGAACATCTCAGATGCTCAGTTGCATGGAAGAAAGAATTCAGGAGCTGAATAAGGAGATTGGGGTTACCTGTTTTGGTCAGGAGTTTAATCCCTCTACATTTGCGATTGCAAAAGCAGATATGATGATTCGTGGGGGTGATCCAAATAATATGAGATTTGGAGATACCTTGTCAGAAGATCAGTTTAGCGGGTATCAGTTTCAGTATATTATTTCAAATCCACCTTTCGGAATTGACTGGAAAAGAGAAAAAACAGCAGTAGAGGCAGAGGCGAAAAAAGGTGAATTGGGAAGATTTGCACCCGGACTTCCGAAGATATCAGATGGACAGCAGTTGTTTGTATTGAACGGACTTTCCAAGCTGGCTCCAAATGGAAAAATGGCTATCATTCAGAATGGATCACCATTATTTTCAGGAGATGCAGGAAGCGGCCCGTCAGAGATTAGAAGATATATCCTGGAAAACGACTGGTTGGATGCGATTGTGCAGTTAGGGACAGATATGTTTATGAATACCGGTATCAGCACTTATATTTGGATTTGTTCTAAAGATAAACCAGTGCACAGAGCTGGAAAAGTGCAGTTGATTGATGCTTCGCATTGTTTTGAAGCAAGAAGAAAAAGTATCGGAACAAAAAGAAATGACATTACTGATAAATGCCGTGATCTGATTGTAAAGGCATATGGTGCATTTGAAAATGGAACTGTATATGGTGAGAAAGATGGTATTTACTGTCAGAGCAAGATTTTTGACACAGAGGAATTTGGATATCAGAAGATTGTAGTAGAACAGCCACAGAAAGATGAAAATGGTGAAACTATATTAAAGAAGGGAAAGCCAGTGGCTGATGTGTCTCTGCGTGATACGGAAAATGTACCGCTGACAGAAGAAATTGAGGAATATTTCAAGAGAGAAGTATTACCATATGCACCAGAAGCATGGATAGATGAAAAGAAAACGAAAAAAGGATACGAGATTCCAATGACAAGGTACTTTTATGAATATCAGGCACCGGAGCCAGTGGAAGAAATTGCCGTACGTTTACATGAACTGGAGTTGGATATTCAGAATAGTTTAAATGCTTTGTTTGGGGAGAAATGATATGAGTAGAGAGATGAAAGATTCTGGGGTTGAATGGATTGGAGAGATACCGGAGGAATGGAAGATAAGGAGACTGAAAGCACTACTTATTGAAAGAAATCAGAAAAATGATGATTTAAAAACAAAATTTATCTTGTCGTTAGGGGTTAATTATGGCGTAGTACCATATTCAGAAAAAGAAGGTGGTGGAAATAAAGCAAAAGAAAATTTACAGGATTATAAAGTGGCATATCCAGGTGATATAGTAATGAATAGTATGAATATTATATCAGGCTCAGTTGGAATATCGCATTATATGGGGTGTGTAAGCCCTGTATATTATATGTTTTATCCTAGAAATAATGAGGTAAATGTTAACTATTATCATTTTTTATTTCAAACAAAAGCATTTCAAAGAAGTTTGGTGGGATTAGGCAATGGAATATTGATAAAAGAAAATGAAAAAGGAAATTTTAATACAGTTAGAATGCGTATACCAGTAAACAGATTGAATGCATTATTTCTCCCAATGCCCGATTTAGAAGAGCAAAATAGAATTTCAACATTTTTAACTGATAAATGCTTAAAAATAGAGAATATCATAAAGGATACAGAGAAATCTATAGAAAAATATAAGAAACTTAAATTGGCTCTTATAACAAAAAGTGTTACGAAGGGAATTCGTAAAAATAGAAAGTTTAAAGATAGCGGATATGATTTTATAGGGCTAATTCCTGAGGAATGGGAAATATGTAAGGTAAGACATATAGGAAGTTTACAAAATGGAATAAGTAAGGGAGCAGAATATTTTGGAAAAGGCTATCCGTTTGTAAGTTATGGGGATGTATATCGTAATTACTCTTTACCAAGACAAGTAGAGGGCTTAATTGATTCAACAGAAAAGGAACAAGAAATATATTCAGTGAAAAAGGGAGATGTTTTCTTTACAAGAACATCAGAGACAATAGAAGAAGTTGGATTTTCAAGTGTATGTGAAAAGGATATACTTAATGCAACTTTTGCAGGATTTTTGATAAGACTTAGACCATTCGAACAAGAGAAGATAGATACTGAATTTTTAAAGTATTATTTTAGAAGTGAGCATCAACGGTTTTATCTTGTAAAAGAAATGAATTTAGTGACAAGAGCAAGTTTGGGCCAACCTTTACTTAAAGGAATGCCGGTACTTGTCCCATCTAAAGTAGAACAAGAAGAAATTGCGAAATATTTGAACAAAAAATGCAACATCATTGATAAAGTAATACAAAAAAAAGAAGAGATGATTCAGGAAATTAGTGAGTATAAAAAATCCTTGATTTACGAGTATATCACAGGAAAAAGGGAGGTGCCAAAATCTTGAGTATAGATGTTACAACAGAGAAACGTTTTGAAGCAGATATTGAAGAATTTTTTCTATCACCGACAGGTGGCTACACCTATAATAACGATGTGTATGATTCGCAGCTTGGCGTTTATAAAGATACTCTATTGAGATTTATTCAGAGAACACAGCCAAAGGAATGGAAACGTTTTTTATTGCAGAATAAAGTGGATCCAGAACGCAAATTCTGTCTTGCTTTCAACAATGCCTGCGATATGGACGGACTTATTTCTGTACTGCGACATGGATTTAAACATAGAGGTATTCCGTTCAAAGTATGTTATTTTAAACCAGAATCTGGCTTAAATCAAACAGCGGAAGCACTGTACGAAAAGAATGAAATTACTTGCAACAGACAATGGTTTTATTCCAGTGATACACATAATTCTATTGATATGGTTCTGTCGGTAAATGGGATTCCGGTATTTGCCCTTGAATTAAAGAATCAGTATACAGGACAAAACGTTGATAATGCTAAGCGTCAGTGGATGTATGATCGTGACCCAAGAGAAATATGTTTTCAGTTCAATAAGAGAATCTTAGGATATTTTTGTATTGATCAGTTGGAAGTTTGGATGACAACACGGTTGGAAGGAAAAAATACATATTTTCTTCCGTTCAATCAGGGATCGAACGGTGCAGGAAATGATGGCGGCAAGGGAAATCCTGCGAATCCAGACGGATATCCGACATCATATTTCTGGGAGTATGTATTCCAGAAAGATAGTATGATGGATATTATCCAAAAGTTTATTCATCTGCAGGTAAAGGAAGAAAAGAAACAAATGCCTGACGGATCAGAGCAGGTCACGAAGAAGAAAAGATTGATTTTCCCAAGATATCATCAATTGGATGTTGTACGTAAATTAATTGCAGATGTGAAAAAAGAAGGCGCAGGTCGTAATTATCTGATTCAACATAGTGCAGGTTCTGGAAAATCCAATTCTATTGCCTGGACAGCGTATAGACTGGCTTCCTTACATGATTCGAATGACGAATCTGTTTTCAGCAGTGTGGTTGTAGTTACAGACCGAACCGTGTTAGATGAACAGTTACAGGAAACCATTTCAGGGTTTGATCACACGATAGGGTCGGTAGAGACGATTGATGATAAAAAGAACTCAAAAGATTTAAGAGACGCCATCAATAACGGAGCAAGAATTATTGTAACTACATTGCAGAAATTCCCGGTGATTTATCAGGAAGTGGATAAGGTTGCCGGAAGAAATTTTGCGATTATTGTCGATGAAGCTCATTCTTCACAGACAGGAAGTTCTGCAATGAAACTGAAAGCGGCGTTGGCTGATACAGAAGCAGCATTGCGAGAATATGCGGAAATAGAAGGAAAAGCAGAAGATGAAATAGATAGAAATGACAAACTTGTGCAGGAGATGCTGACACATGGAAAACATCCAAATCTATCCTTTTTTGCATTTACTGCAACTCCAAAACCAGCAACACTGGAGATGTTTGGAAGTCAATGGACAGATGGAAGTTTCCATCCATTTCATATTTATAGTATGAGACAGGCAATAGAGGAAGGATTCATTCTGGATGTTTTGCAGAATTATATGACTTACAGTACTTGCTTCAAAATTGCAAAAGACACACCGGAAAATCCAGAGCTTCCAGAAAGCAGAGCAACAAAAATTATAAAGAAATATGAAAAATTACATCCATATAATATCAGCCAGAAATCACAGATTATCGTAGAAACATTCAGAGAGACTACGAAACAAAAAATCGGTGGAAAAGGAAAAATGATGGTTGTCACAGACTCGAGACTGGCAGCAGTTCGATATTTCCATGAAATCAAAAGATATATAAGAGAACAACATTATGTAGATATGGATATTTTGGCTGCATTTTCTGGAACGGTGCAGGATGGAGATGAAGAGTATACAGAAGCCAGGCTGAACGTAAGGAAAGATGGAAGCCATATATCAGAAAGTCAGACAAAGGAAGAATTCCACGATAATTTTAATGTTCTGGTAGTAGCAGAAAAATATCAGACTGGTTTTGATGAACCATTGTTACATACAATGATTGTTGACAAAAAATTGAAAAATGTGAAAGCAGTGCAGACGTTATCTCGTTTAAATCGAACATGCCCTGGAAAAGTGGACACATTTGTGTTGGATTTTGCAAATAAAAAAGAAGATATTCTGGAAGCATTTCAGCCATTTTATCAGGAGACAAGCCTTGAGCAGGAAGTAAATGTGGATTTGATTTATCAGACAGAAAAAGAACTTCTGGATTATGCAATTTATAACGAGAATGATATCAGGGCATTTACTGATATATGGAATCATCCTGGTAAGCAGGATGCAACTGCTATGGGAAAAATGACAAGTGTATTAAAACCGGTAGCAGACAGATATAATTTGAAAAACCCAGAAGAACGGTATCAATTCAGAAGACAGGTAAGAAAATTATTACGATGGTATAGTTATATAACACAAGTAGTTCGTATGTTTGACACTGATATGCATAAGGAATATCTCTTCCTTAGCTATTTGATCGGACTTTTGCCAGAAGAAAAGGAAGAACCGATTGATTTAGATGGAAAGCTGAAACTGGAATATTATAAACTGCAGAAAACATTTGAGGGTGCAATAAAACTGGAAAAAGTTGATGGGCAGTATGTTCCATCTAAAAAGCAGGGGGCACAGGGAATCCGACAGAAAAGCACATTGGATGAAATCTTGGATAAGATTAACGAGAAGTATAAAGGGCAGTTCACAGATGGAGATCGGGTGATGCTTGGTGCGTTACACGATAAACTGATTGCTGATGATAAACTGGCAAGTTCTGCACGTACTTCAGATCCAAGAATTTTTACGGAAAGTATTTTCCCTTCAGCTTTTGGAAATGCAGCAATGGAAAGCTATATGGAAGCACAGGACAGCTATGGTTCTCTATTCGAAGACAAAAGTAAGTATGATGCTGTGATGAGTGCATTGGCGGGAGTGATTTACAGGGAAATGTGTTCTAAAAAGACTGTGGATTACCGGAAAATTGAGAGAGACGAGCAAGTGCAAATGGTAGCGGAAGAACCAGTTAAATATGGGAAATAGTGAAGAAAATATGATGTTATAAAATTGTGTCAAAACGAGGGAGGGTTTTTATGTGGCTGGATAATGCGTCAGATATTGATATTCTATTTTATGAACCATATGCAAGAATAATTGCAGATATTGCTAAAAATAAAGAATATAATCCATTGACAATTGGAGTGTTTGGACTATGGGGTGCTGGAAAATCCACTTTATTGAAGTTAATAGATAAAAAACTTGAAAATCAAAAAGGTATTATTTGTGTGACCATTAATGCATGGATGTTTGAATCATATGATGATGCGAAAACTGCAATTATGGAGGCCTTATTACAGGAACTAAGAGAAGAAGTTCCTGCAGAGGTAAAAAAGAAATTTGGAAAATTAATTAAAAGAGTAAATTGGTTTAAATTAGGAACGAAAGCCGTATCTACACTTGCACCGGTAGTTGCAAGTGTAGCAACAGGAAATCCGTTACCTATGTTATTAAACGTAACTGGAAGTGCAGAAGAAATAGGGAATACTGTCAAAAATGCAGCAGATTCAATTCAATCGTTGAAAGATGAATATTGGAAAGATGAAGATGACTCGACCGATGAAAGTACAATAAATAATATAAGAAAATTTAGAGAAGAGTTTTCAGATGCGCTGAAAAATGACAATATCGAAAATATAGTTGTAATGGTAGATGATTTGGATAGATGCCGCCCAGAACGAATAATTGAAATATTGGAAGTGATTAAGCTGTTTTTAGCTGTTGATAGAACAACATTTATTATTGCTGCGGATGAAAATGTTATAAAGTATTCCATTCGTGAAAAGTATCCACCGATGAATGGTTTTGATGTAGAACTAGACAAAGAATATATTGAAAAAATTATTCAATTGCCGATATATATCCCAGAGTTATCTGCAAAGGACATACAAAATTATCTATTATTACTGGTTGCACAAAGTTATTTGAAACAGGAAAGTTTTAGCCGCCTAATAGCTAAAATATTTGAAGAAAAAATGATAGTTTCTGGTGATGTAATTACATTAGAAGAAATTAATAGTTTGATTGATGAGTTAAACCTGAGTTGGAGGGACGGGGATAAGTCAGCTTTTAATGAAACGGCAAAGATTATTGATGAAATAAGAGAAATTGTTGCTTCTACGCTGAAAGGGAATCCACGTCAGGCAAAACGCTTTCTGAATACATTTATTACTAAACGCCAGTTGGCAAAAATTTATTATGGTGATGAAATTGATATTTCTATTTTGGCGAAGTTGTTAGTGTTACAAAAATTGGATAATGACTTGTTTATACAGCTAAATGAATGGAGTAAAGAATTTGATACTGAAAATAAAAAATTCAAGCAAATTCGTACAGAATTCCAGGAAGGAAATATGGATAGTCAAAATCCGTGGAATACGGCACAAATGAAAAAGTGGATAGAATGTAAACCTGTTGACTTGGAAAAATATCGTTTAGAAAAATATTTTTATTTAACAAGAGAAAATCTGAAAAGTTCTAGCATTGATGAATCTGGATTCAGTAAAAATACGAAAGAAATTTTGGAAAGAATTGGACGATCTAAAGCTGGCCAAATGGCGGCTATTATAAAAGATATGAAAGAATTAAATGCAGAAGAAGTTGCAGATACATTTAAGATTATTATACCTAAGATCGAAAAAGGCGAAATGAAATTTTTTATTATAAGAGATTTATTTTTGAATTTTGATACATATAAAGGAAAAATAGTGGAGGCAATTGGAAAATCAACAGTCACAATAAAAGCGGGTGATATGGCTGCATTAAGAACAATGTATAATAGTGATACAGGAAGTATGAATACTGTATTAGAAATAATGGTAAAAAAAGGAACGTTAACAGATGAGCAGATTACAGAAATAAAAGAACAGAGGAAAAGCTAATATGGGTACATCGAAAGGATATATAGCACCAACAACACTGCATTGGTCAAAAGCGAAAAGAGCAGTGACGTCATTTATAAATAATAGAGATTATGATTCGAAAGCAAAAGCTGCTAGTAAATATGCTACAGCAATGAAAACAGACATGTCGACAGGTGGTAGTTTCCAATCAGCAGCTGCAAGAACTTTAGGTTTTGCACAAAAAGTTGCATCGGGTGGACTGGACAATGCATTGCGTGAATATAATAGGGAAGACCTTGTAGGAAAGCCGTCAGAAGTTGTTTGGACAGAATTACTGCATGAATTTACAAATTCTGGAGCATCGGTAGAAGATAATATGGCAGCAGATGCATTGTCACAGGCTATGGATAATTTGGAAATTGAAGATATTGCAGATATAGGGAATGTTTCAGTTGATGTACTGTTAAAAGAAATGTTGAAGGAATACATAAAAGAAAATTTTGACTTTCGATATGAAGAAAAAATATCAAAAGGAAAAACACCGGCACAAACATCCGAAATTTTAAATGACATGCATGAATATATAGAAAATAGCATTGATGGTGATTTAAACTTGGATAATTTGAGAACAGTTGATTTTTCTAATATGGGAACAGCACAAGTAGTAGAAGATGCATTGAGAGATGCGTTATCTGTGTTTGAAAAGTATTATGGGGAGGATTAGGAATGCGGTTTTGGGTTGATAAGGAACAAGAGAAAAAGCCAGATGACGAATGGAAAGACGCATATGTTTTTTCGATTAATCGAAAAAAATATAGTACGATATTTACAAATATAACAGACAGCTGGTATCGGATGGATCAAATGCAGATTCCTGCAATATATGAGGATTTATTTATAATAGGTTTGAGTATTTTTGCTTTAGACAAAAGAGTATCCAGAAGAAGGTTTAAAGATTGTTGGACTAGAGATATAAATGTATCTATTCCGGTATTGGAATATGATAAATGGAAGGATACGAGCTTACAATGGGAAAAAATACTTGGATTTTTAACGGGAGATCATTGGCATATTGTATTTAGGAAAAGTGAAGTAATATATAGCTATAGAGAGCATGCAAATAGAATTCATTTGAATGTTCAGGATTGTGATTGTGTATGTTTGTTTTCGGGAGGTTTGGATTCTTTTTGTGGTGCAATTAGACTATTAGAAGAAGGGTGCTCTCCTTGCCTGGTTGGACATAATGAATATCCTAAACTTGCCAAAAGACAGAGGTTATTTACAAGTACTTTTCAGAACTTTTATCCAGAACAATCTGTTAAATTTATTAGTTTTACGGCGAATTCCAGGGCTCCTATTAGCGAAAAAGAAGGCGGTTTAAAGGGAAGCGAAAATACCTCTCGAGGAAGATCACTATTATTTTTATGTGCAGCACTTAGTATAGCTGGTATTTTAGGAAGAAATGTTCCGGTATATATTCCCGAAAATGGATTTATAGGACTTAATATTCCGTTGACAGGAGGAAGAAAAGGAACATGTAGTACACGTACCACTCATCCGTACTTTTTGCGACAATTTAACGACGTTTTAAAGCAAGTAGGAATACAAAATACTATTATAAATTTTTTTGCTTATAATACTAAAAGAGAGATTGTACAGCAAGTTAAAGATACCAATGCATTTAAAAGTTGTTATGCAGATACGATTTCATGTTCACATCCTTGTTTAGCACGGTACAATAAAAATGGTTCAAAAGAATATCCTATAAATTGTGGATATTGTTATCCTTGTTTGATTCGTAAGAGTTCACTTTTGGATATAGACGAGATAAAAAAATATTCCTACAAGGGAGAAGCTTATGAGTTCCTTATGGCATATGAAGAAAGTGAAAAAAGTGCTGATTTAAGAGCAGTACTTGGAAGTATTTATCGTTGCAAACATTCTTCAGATAAAGAATTAAAAAGAGATATTAGGTGTGTCGGAGAATTAACAGAAGAGGAAGTTGGAAAATTTTTAGTTTTATATAAGAAAAGTATAGATGATTTGGTACAATTATTTTCTGGAGATCAGAGGATGAAGGAGTATCTTGGGTTATGATTCAACATCTTATTGATACACACTTCCATTTGGATCATTACAAGGATCATCAGAAAATATATGCTGGAATTAATGAAAAAAAACAATATACATTGTGTATGACGAACTCACCTGGGGTCTATATGTCTTGTAAACGCATGTATCCAGAAACAAAATACTTGAAATTTGCACTTGGTTTCCATCCACAGGAGACATCATTAAATGATACAGATTTTTATAGTTTTATACAATTAATCAATGAAACCAATTATGTAGGAGAAGTTGGACTTGATTTCTCAAAAAAAAGTTATATTTCGTGTAATAAACAATGTATATATTTTGAGAAAATTGCAAAAGTGTGTGCAGAAAAGAATAAATTGATGTCTGTGCATCTTAGAAAATCGGAAAAAGAAGCAACATCTATTTTAAAAGAGTATCGTCCTCGTAGGTGTATTATTCATTGGTTTAATGGGAGCAGAGAGCAATTGCAACAATTACTGGATATAGGCTGCTATTTTTCGCTCAATTCCAATATGGTAACAAATGAAAAAAGCAAAGAAAAATTGTATTTGATACCAAAAACAAGAATACTGATTGAAAGTGATGGACCGTTTACAAAGATTGATGGGAAAAAGTATACATTTAATAATTTGATAAAAATATATGAGTTAGTTGCACGGTATTATAATGAACCAGACATTATTAAGATTGTTCATGATAATTTTCGAGATGTTCTTTCAAAATGATGTTTAATTGCAAAGTTAGAGGGTGATTTTATGGCAATACGATCAGTAGAATATCTGCAAAGTCTTGTGCGAGAGCTTGCAAAGCTTCCAGACGAGACGGAGTGGGTAGAATTTAAATGTAATAACAAGCAACCGCAGATGATTGGCGAATATATTTCTGCTCTCAGTAATTCAGCTGCGTTGTGCGAACGACCGAAAGCATATTTAGTTTGGGGCGTGGATGACACAACACATAAAATTGTTGGAACTGAATTTCAATATCGTAAAATGAAAAAAGGGAATGAGGAATTGGAAGCATGGCTTTCCAGAATGCTTTCACCAAGAATTAATTTCCGATTTTTTGAGGTTCCGATGGATGAAGAAATGGTTGTGCTGATGGAAATTCCTTGTGCAGAAAAACAGCCGGTACAGTTCGCTGGTGGGGAATTTATAAGAATTGGAACGAACAAAAAGAATTTAAAAGAGTATCCTGACAAAGAAAGAGAATTATGGAGAACATTCGATTCTACACCATATGAACTCCGAATTGCGATGGGAAATTTAGATGAAGATGAAATGGTGTTATTATTGGATTACTCAAAGTATTATGATAAACTGGAAATGCCAATTCCGAGAAATCGGGATAAAGTATTGGAAGATTTACAGCATGAAAAGTTCATAAAGAGAAATGATGCCGGTACATGGGATATCACGAATATGGGAGCATTGATGATTGCAAAGGATTTGAAGAAATTTGAATCTTTGCATAGAAGAACTGTGAGGGTGATATGGTATAAGGAGAATTCCAGACTGGATGCTATCAGAGAAAAAGAGTTCTGTGCGGGCTATGCATTTTCGCATGAAGAAATCGTGCAGTATATTATGACAATTATTCCGCAGGAAGAGGTTATTGTAGAGGCAACAAGGAAATCTATTGTCAGTTTCCCGGAAATTGCTATCCGTGAGTTGTTGGCAAATGCTATGATACATCAGGATCTGCAGCAAAGAGGTACAAATCCGATGGTAGAAGTGTTTAAAAATCGAATTGAATTTTCAAATGCTGGTGCACCACTGGTAGCAATTGAAAGAATTGTAGATTCGGTGCCGGTGTCCAGAAATGAAAATATTGCCGGATTTATGCATAAATGTGGTATCTGTGAGGAACGTGGCAGTGGATATGATAAGATTGTTGAAGCAACCGGCAAAAATGAATTACTTGCACCGAGGATTGAAAATCAAAACAATCAATTTACAAAAGCAATATTGTTTGCGAAAGTACCGTTTGAATTAACCACGAAAGAAGATCGGATGCGTACTTGTTATATGCAGGCATGTCTGGCATATGTTAATTTTGAGGGGATTTCTAACTCAGATATTCGAAAAATATTTGGATTGGGAGAAAAAGAGAAAGCGAAAGCATCTCGACTTCTTACCAGTGCTGTTGACGGAGGCTATATTAAAGTAATGGATCCGGATACTGCACCAAGATATAAAAAGTATATTCCATATTGGGCATAATTTAAGTTTCGCTAAGTTTCACTTATATAGGTGTCTGAGGAAAATTTAATAGAAAAAACATGAAAAAAGCACTGAAAACCGTTGGATTATTGGTTTTACAGTGCTTTTTTCTTTTGCTAAAGAGGAAAACTGCAGTGAATTTAAGTTTTGTTAAGTTTCACTGAGTTCTGATTTTGCAGAGCGCCATTGTTTCTTAGGCTCATATTTTCCACAACCATCACAAGTCTGTGGCCAGTTGATTTTCCACTCAAAATACTCATCTCTGGTAATCTCACCGGATTTCAGTTCATACATTCGAATCACCCATTCTTTCAAAAAATCATTCAGAACCCCATAATCAAACCACATACAGACAGGAGCATGAGCCGGC
>OGXL01002096.1_pt1 | contig 15350 bp, 13 predicted proteins | sample 1576311 | NCBI WGS metagenome assembly OGXL01 (sample SAMEA3541564, study PRJEB24748) | human gut metagenome | biome: human gut; feature: human-associated habitat; material: faeces | place: China | collected 2012 | reverse complement strand
CTCGTTGCATAATTCTTGTTCGAATAAAATGTGTCAAGTGATATTGACAAAACCAGTAGAACTTTTGAAAAAGGCAAGGGAGAACTATGAAAAACGTAAATCTGAAAATCCAGATTGGACTGATTCGGGACACGTTCTGTATCAAGAAGATAGCGGACTTGCTATGCTGCCAAAAGTCATTGGCAGGAGATACAAGAAATTTATGCAGAGTACAGATATTCCATACCGCAATATGCACGTTTTAAGGCACACGTTTGCAAGTTTACTTGCGAAAAATGGTGCGTCACCGAAAGACTTACAAAGCCTTTTAGGACATTCAGATTCTTATACTTCGATACAAATTTACACACATTCATACAAGGAAGTTCAGCGTAAAAACACAATGCTTTTAGACCAAGAAATCTTTGAAAAAGGCAGTGAGGTTGGATAAGCGTTTTTGTGCTAAAATAAGGGTTATACTTCGTGTGCGACACCAACTTGTCGCTTGAAAGCAAATCAGATATATCAAGGTGGCTTATGGTGTGAAGAAGTTGTATACAGATGATACAACGATCAATGATTGTAAATTTCAAAGTTTCATATTTTCATATATTCAAGTCCCGTCACCTCGACCAATCACTCGCCGTGACGGGCATTGTCCGTCATGGCTTTTTTATTATCAGAACTTAAAGCCGCAGGGGGAGTTTTTGTATTACCTAAAAAAGTAGGGTTATGCTTTGAGAAACCGAAAAGCGTAACCCTTTTTTTGTATGCTCCACATAGCAAAAGTGCCTTATGACTAGCATTAAGGCACTTTATCGATTCAATCTTTCCCCAACCTCTCCGAAATCTCCAAGACAAGCTTCTAATCCTTCTCAGAAAGCCTCGATACGCTGTCCACGATCTTCTGTGTGAGGACAGGATTTTTGCTGCCATCGTCGAAAAACTGCTGATGATAAAGATATAGAGCAGATAAAACGAACCATGCTTGAACGTGTCGAAAGTATCGAGCCTAGAATAAGAGATTATGCAGAAGAATGGCATATCAACATATTCAGACAAAAAGATCTCCGTTGGAGATATAAGAAAAACTCAGCTTATCACTACATATGGTGTTGGCGCTATAGTTGACTTTAAGAACGATACTGTTGTTATCGCTTCTACAGACGATTGGGACTATTCCCCTAATGACGCTGATGAGGTAGAAAATCAAAAAATACTCAATTTTTTAAGGAGCTTCATCAGCTTTTTGGCTTCTTCTTTTGTGATATGAGTTGTTACATCTTTAGATATCTCGCCGTCTTTATCCAACAGCTTTATGCTGCTAAGCGTTTGTAGATATCCGCACCACATTGCATACAGCGCTCTGATTTTCACTTGTCCTACTTCTTCTTTCCCAAAAAACAGATCAAACAGAATATCCATCACGTCTTTTACAAGAATGAATATCACCGCTGCCACCTGTCCCCCAAGAGAGCGGCGGTATCTACACCACGCTACTTTTCAGTAAGATATTCATTTCTGTCAAACAACTGCTCAATTGAAAGATTTTTAAACCTCGGAATGTTGTATCCAAACGGCGAGTTGAGAGCCTTTACAAAGTCTTTCGTATAGCCGTGATTTTTTAAAAGATCGTCCTCATACTTTATTTTATCTTCTTGCTTTGTGTCATTTTCCCTTTTCGTGATACAGCGCTGCATAACATAATGATAAATGGAGAAGTAAGAATCCACTGTACGAATATCTCCTATGTATTCTTTCAGTTCACGAACTACAGTAAGATGAGCAATACAGTTGCGGTATTTTCTTGTCATGCTGCTGTCTGCATTATTGATATCAACTTCAACGCACTTGCGCAGCCGCTCGTTCTTTTTCAAGAACAAATTCGGCGACTTATCACATAGTTCACAAAGCGTCTGTGAAAGTATCCTGTAGTCATTTTTCAAGTTCTTTGAAGCCAACTCAGGAATTATCTCCTTATACAGCCCAAAATCACGTTCAAGGCAGTGTATCGCAATAACATACCTTGCATTGACATTTACAAGATTTTTCACCAGCAGATACATGACCGTAAGATAAAGCCCGATAACAGCCTTTGCCCTCTCCTTAGCCACGTTTTCTCTGCCCTTTGCCTGCTGTTTCACATTTTTGAAATCATCAAAGCTGATGTTCTTTATCATTCTCGCAAGCTCACTGCGCTTTACTTCCAAAGAACTGTTCATGTCAGGAAATTCCACACAACTTTTGTAATAACGCTCTATCTGCGTGTCAGGGATACCCCCAAGAACAAACATGACAACTTTCTCATTCTTAGCCACTTCTCTTATCTTCTGAGCGTTCGCATACTTGATAAGGTATACAAACCGAGAGGACTCGATAACATTGTTTGTTATGAAATTCCTCAGACCATGTATGCCCTTGCCTTTTTCTTTAAGTTTTAAAATCTCGCTTATCCTATCGTCCGTGATCTTGTCGTCTATACCGAGTATAGTCAGTGCGTCACGGAACATCGTAAGCTTCGCTGAAGCCGCAGGCTTTCTCATGGAAGCAATGTTCTTTACGATAAAAAGCTCGTTGGTTATCCTCTGGCTGTCATTGAACAGCTTGTAGCCAGCCGTAAGCTCACACTCAACATCAACAGCAGAGCTTTTCATTATCTTCAAAAACTCCTTGATGTTATCAAACTTGCTGATAAGCGTTGTAAGAAGATCGTTTATCTCCTTGCCGTCAAGAAAATATGTGAGCATATATATCATTTTGGAGAAATACAAAAGGTCAGATGCATTCTTCTTTTCGCTGTCAAGAATTTTCTCATCAAAATCCATGTCAGCCTTGCCAAGCTCCTTGATAACGTCACCGTTCATGTGGTCGGCGATATTTTCAAAATCATTCCTGAATTTGCCCCAAAGCTTTGCCGCTTCATCAGCATATATCCCCTCTTTTTCATCATCGGTCATTGAAAAACGCAGTTTGCGCACAAGAGCTTCGCCTGCGACAACGTCATTTCTGTAGTAGTTGCAGAAAAGCAGAAAATCCATAATCTTGTACATCTTTGAGCGCACAGAGTCATATTGCTTGTCCTTAAATCTGAAGCCGTATTCCTCCAGCATTTTCTCACGAAGCTTTTTGATAGAAAAACCGAGATTTTTCTGAGATTTAAGCACAATGAAATCGTAATAAAGGCGTATGATATCATCAGCCTCATAGTCGTCTTTCATCATATCAATAAGCAAGCTGATATTGACCTTGTTGCCCTGGATAAAGCCCTTGTTTATAGAATCAAATCTCTCATCTACAAGATAGTCAAGAGTATCTCTGTATTCGGAATCAATAATGTCAATAAAGCTGTAAAGGTACTCATCAAGCTCATTTGACTTATCATGGAAAACACTCTGCCTTATCTGCCCCACAATTGCAAGCATATGATAAACACGCTTTTTGTATGCCTCCGAAACTCTTTTATCTTTCGTCTTAGGCTCTTCAAGACCAAAATAGCCAAGACGCTTAGTTTTCAGCAGGTCATTAAACTTGCTAAGGCTTTTCTTGATATTACCCTTTACCTTATCGGAAAGATTACTTTTGTCAGGGTGAGTAAAAATATAATAAGTATTTTGGGCAGAAAGATACCCCATAAAATCATCATAACTTTCAGAACCCTTTACACCAAGCATATTGTTCAGTGCATAAACGATATTCGTCACATACACTGCAAGTATCTTTTCGATATCCAGAATGTTGTAAATAAGCTGGATATGTATATTATCATCAAAAGTCTTGCCGAAAAAGCGCTTTTCAAGCTCCGATTTAAGCCCCAGCATATCCCCTCTTACAGACGAGCTTTCACCGCTTCTGTGAGTAGGGTTTGAAGTGTTTATCTCCACACCACTCTCAAAGCCACGTCTGCTTGAAAAAGTGATGTTTACTTCGTTTACATTACCAAGCTCGATATTACTGTTGTCCTTTGATGAAAGCTGAGTTTTGTTGTAGTCATTATCATCCACCTTATCCACCTCATATTCAAGCACAGCAGAATTGCCCTTGCCGAAAGAGGTTATGTACATTTTATTTTCGCTGACAAGAATAGACTTCATTCCTGCCGCCTTTACGGAGGATTTTTTCTTCTCTGCCGCAGGTGCAATGACCTCTGCAGCAGGCATGGCAGCGATCGCAGGAACAGCGTTATTATTTATCTCAGCCGCTTTGAGCTGTCTGGCTTTTTTCTGAGCCTCACGCAGCTCTCTAGGCTTCATTTTATTCTTTTTTGCCATAAATATCACTCCTTATATTAGTTATCCCTTAGCGCATTGAGCGTTAAGGGATTTTTTTATTTGTTGATTTTAATGTTAGACTTTGCCAGCTAGTGCAAATTCGCACTAGTGTAGTAGATTACATGCAATAACGGTGAAATATCATTTGTTTTAGACTAGTGCAAATTCACACCAGTGTAGTAGTATCAGTTTATCAACTTCTGTTTTAAAGAGGTTTTAGACTAGTGCAAATTTGCACCAGTGTAGTAGGAGTGAGGAAGAGTACATCGTCAAGCTGTCGTTTTAGACTAGTGCAAATTCGCACCAGTGTAGTAGGGTACTGTCCTAACTGCGGAACTAGAATGGGTTTTAGACTAGTGCAAATTCGCACCAGTATAGTAGCTAGAGCTAACAGAGAAGCTATTGCAGAGGTTTTACACTAGTGTAGTAGAAGAAGAAGTAACCACTATGATATGGAATGGTTTTAGACTAGTGCAAAATTGCACCAGTGTAGTAGGTCAAAGTAGACAAAATAATCAATGATATTTTGTAATAAAACACCAAACTTATTTTATCGACGCTTTAATATATATATATTATACCATTTTCAGACACAAATGTCAATAGAAAGTGGCTATTTTACACAAAGCATTTTTATCACCTCCCGTCCTTTGTTCTGTATACATTATACCACCTTATCATCGTCAACAAAAGTGTAATTTTCAAAAACTTTTTTGTCTATGCTTTTGTGCATTTATCACGTTTTTACGGCATTTATATTATGATTTTAGCAAAATAATTTTCTATATCATTGACAAAAAGCTACTTTTGTGATATAATGGATACAAGAGGTGATAAAAATGAGCATGACTCCAAGCACATTCCTGCCCAAGCGTGACACAAACATACCATATATCGCAGAGGTACAATCCATACCACTCTCCCCCTCTGCATATGCCGTCATTGTCAAGGACAAGTCCATATTTGAAACAAGCCTTTTCCCTAACGGCGGCAGTGTATCAATGTCCTCATTTCTCACAAGGATATTTGATTCCGCATATATCGCATCATTAAAATACAAAAGCGAAGAATATAATGGGATACCGCTTCTGAACGCATTTGTCCAATGGCAGATCGAGGAGATCGATGACAGCCTTGATGATAAAAGCAAGGAGATAATAAAAAGCTATCTTATCTCAAAGCTCTCTGCAAAATACGAAAAGACCAAGACCGAAAATGCAGTGCGAGTAAGGCTAAGCATATGCCGTGACCTTTACGATACACTGAGCAGTGATGACCTTTATTATGAAAACAAGGTGTACAGCTCGACCCTAAGAAGATTTCTGAAAGCCGTGTATGAGGACTATGCCCTGCTGTCAGATTGCGAACGAGAAAGGCTCATTTTCGCCGACAATATCATAAAAATAAATGAAGTAATCAAACAAAACGGCAGCAGATATTACAGCTTCATTTACGCATATTCTAATATGTACAGCCGTGAAAAGCGCCGCATAAGGCTTATCCCATACCGTATCGTCAGCGACGAATATAAGATGTATAATTATCTTGTCTGCCTGTCCGATGAAAAAAGCGCAGGCAAAGAGTTCAAAGCCGACAGCTGTCGCATAAGCAGATTGAGCGGACTAAGCATTGCAGAAAAGCTCAGTCAAAAGGAATACTCCTGCGTCACCGAATACGAACGGCTGAAAGAGGTTCACGTCAAGTCCGTGAAGCACCTACTCAGCGACCCACGTTTTGGCAGTGATGAGAGCGATATCTCCAAAGTGTACCTCACCGAAAAAGGTGTTGAAATGTTCGGCAAAATACTCTATCAGCGCCCCATACTGAAAGGCAATGAAAAGCCCAAGCCCAACGCTGTCAACGAGTTCATCTCCCCGCCTATCCAAGTCAAATACTATTTCAATAAGTTCGGCAAAGACGGCGTTATCATATCCCCAAGCGACTCGTTTGAAGAAATGAGAACGCTGTATGTCGAGGGTGCTGAGGCGTATAACCGAGAAGTTGAGATGTGAGAATATATGAGTTTATCTTTGTAAAATAAACCGACCCCATTCGCTAGACTTTTTGACCTAGCAAATGGGGTCGGTTCAAATATCAATATCATTAAGCAAAAAATCAAGACATAAAAGCAAGCATAATATGCGGATCACTTTACTTTTCTGCCGTAAACCTTGCCCACTCATATTCCGCTGTCAGCGGAACTGTGCCGTCAAAGGCTTTCAGCCAGCTGTCAACGCCAATGCCGTTCCATGCATTCATCATTATTTTACCAGGCGTAACAGGCAAATTTTCCGTTGCCTTGTATGCTTCCTTTCCGTCAACATACCAAGTTATGCTGTCCTCTTTCCACTCAAATGCGTAAGTGTGAAAATCCTCAGAAGCGTCAAAACCAAGATCATACATATATTCGTGCTTGCCAACGCCATTGGTGTAGTAATTGAACTGCACCTTTGTTGTGTCCTTGCCAAGGACTTCAACATCTATTTCGTCCCAAGGATTATCCTCCGACGGACCTGTGTATGTAAAGAACGATGATACAACGCCGTCATTCTTTATGGCTTTCATTGAAACCTCATAAAGTCCATAGCCATAGTTTTCCTTTGAACGATACTCGCCGCCTCTGTACGCTTCGGAATCGCCCATACTGTCAATGGTAAGCTGCATTTTTCCGTCATTGAAAGTTACGTTATCTTCGCTCCACGAACAGTTGAACGGATCACCATTTGACCAGCCTGCTGAAATGGAAAAATCATTTGACGCACCCTTGCTGAAATCCGCCTCAACCGTGTATGGAGAATTGCTTTCCGTTTCCGCCTTGCTGCTGACATCTTGCGAAGAACTGCTGTCAGATGAAGCACCGCAGCCACCCATAGACATAACTATCATTGTGAGAATCGACATAGCCAAAACTTTTTTCATTTTTCATTACCTCCGAATAAATACCAGATTTTTATCTTCTATAAGTATTATAAATCAACAGATGTGATATTTATATCAGAAAAGTAATGCAAATATCAGATTATTAACGTCAACTTAAATTTTCGATCTGCTTGTGCTATGCTTGTTCCAGTTTGCACGGAAAAACTGATCTCTATACTGTTTCGGCGTAAGTCCTGTCTGTTTCTTAAAGCAGGCAATAAAATGGCTGTGCGAGCTGAAAGCAAGATAATTGGCTATATCAAGCGGACTATATTCAGAATATCTCAGCATATTTTCAGCCGCTTGTATCCTTTTTGACATAATAAAATCAGAGATCTTTACGCCAACTTCCTCTCTGAAAAGCTTTGAAAGATACTGAGGCGTTATGTTCAGTTCATCAGCTATCTGATTGACGGTCACGCCCTTATAAATATTATCGAAAATGCAGTCAAAGCACATAAGGATATGCTTTGAGTAAACGTTCTGTGACGCAGCCTTTTTCATTTGCTTTGTATAATAAACGATGACTTCTTTGTGTACAGCCATAACGCTTTCTTCATTGCGGCACTCATCACATTTATTAATGTATATATCGCTTATGGTATACGCAGTTTCCGGGTCAAGTCCACCCTCGATGCAAAACCTGCACAGCATAGCTATGGTTATGACAAGATGATATTTGACGTTTCTAAGGTCGTCTTTGCTGAGTCTGCCCTTTCCGTTTGTATCCAGCGGCGTATACAAACGTTTGACCGTTTCAAGGTCGCCCGCCCGCACCGCAGAGTAAAATTCCAGTTCCGTTTCATATGGTGAATGATGATAGTCATTTTCCTTTTGCATAAACTGCCGCTTAGACAATTCTCTGTTTATTTCCATAGCTTTCACCCCCTGCTTTTTAGCTTATTATATCATATTTACAGACACAAGTAAAGCCTCATATTTATAGAAAAAGGACGGCAAATCACCCTGCCGCCCTTTTTTCTGATAATTAGATATTATTTAGCCTCTTTCATTGAAGTCATAGCCTCGTCGATAAGATAATCTATAGCCTTTTCATTTTCCTGAACGACCTGTGACCAGCTCTTTGACTCCTGCGGATTCATTGTTCCTCTTATTGCAGTATCGCAAATAGAGTTAAGGTCGGCAGATACGCCCTGTTCAAAGTCAAATACAGGATTCTGTGCAGACAGATCATAGATAGTTTCTCTCATTTCAAGCATCTCATCTGTCCAGCCGTAATCGTCCTTGTACTGATCGAGGGTTATCTGATGTGCAGCCTCGTCAAGCTCTGCATAACGGCAGCATTCAAGGAAAGCTGCCACGCCCTCAGGATTTTGAGCGTTCTTTACAATGCTAAAGCCGTGTACTCTTGAAGGGATATACTGTTTATCACTATCAGCTGAGCAAGGAACAGGAACGAACATTACCTCTCCCTTTGATACATCGCCGTAGTTTACAGTTGTTGACGGAGCATTCTCAAGTGCCCAAAGTCCGATAGGATAGAAAAGCGTCAGACCTGTTGCCATTCCGCTGCCCTCAGCGTCGCCTCTGAGTTTCCAGTTATTCTCGTGCTTTGGATAAACAACATTGTTCTTCTGCAGCTCATACATCATATTCTGAGCCTTTGCTATCATAGGGTCAGAAATATTATTTACAAGCTTGCCGTCTGTGATACCGATGAGCGGCACACCTGAAGACTGCTGCAAAGCCTTTTCATAATACCAGCCGTCAAGTGCGTATTTATCGCTTTCAGCGTCAGTAAAATCAAGACACATTTCTGTGAATGTATCCCAGTTCCACTTGCCTTCTTTGAAAAGCTCAGCAGGATCGTCATATCCGTTATCTTCCATTGTCTGCTTGTTGTATACAAAAACATATGCAGGGTCTGTTCTGATAACGCTCACATAATGCTTATCACCAAGCATAAACTGATCTGTCGCACCCTTTATGTCTGTCCAAAGAGGCTTTGAAAGATCGATATAATCGTCGATAGGCTCTATCATTGACTTTATAGCACCCTTAGGGAAAACGTCCATATCATCAGCACCGATGAAATCAGGTGAATCATTTGACATTACAAGTGCCGCAAGATCGTCAAACTTAGTTTCCCAAGTGGTCTGCACCCAGTTTATCTTACCATTATACTTTGTCTTGAACAAAGCAAGGTCAGCGCCTATCTCCTTGTCCTCTGCCTCAGTAGGGTTGATATCCCAATGTGAAAACCACTTTATTTCGTTGCTCTTGAGATCTCTCACATCTTTCATATCATCAGCAAGTCTTTGAACTATCTGCTGCTGATCTTCCTTAAGCTTTTTGTCAACTACCTTGCTTGATGAATCACTTGAACTTCCGCAAGATGCAAATGCTGAAAGCGAGCAAACCGCAAGGGCAAATGTCAAAACTCTTTTTGCATTATTCATAGCCATACCTCCGAATATTACTTTCTTCTCTTTGCAACGATCACTGCTGTGCCTGCAAGAGCGATAACAGCAAGTGCTCCGCCAACAGCCGCACCTGTTTCTGCTGCCTTAGATGTATCGTCAGATGCTTTTGAAGATGTAGCCGCTGCTGCAGAAGTCTTGCCTGCATCTGCCTTAGATGAAGAAACATCTTTCTTTGACGTATCAGCCTTTGAGCTTGAAGCATCAGACTTTGAATCTGCCTTTGAAGCATCTGTTTTTGGCTCTCCGCCCTCGGCAGATGCAACACCGAAATCAAGCGTCATTGAAAGTGTGCCGCCGTTGAAAGCGCCTTCCTTCTCCCAGCCTGCGACCTCAGGACAAGCTTTCTTTGTTACCTCGCCTGTTTCCTCATTGACCTCGTCAGTTGGTCTGATATGTATTCTTATTCCGCCCTCTGCGTCCTCGTCCATTGAAGTGATAGAATTAAGCGAATCAAAAACTGTTGTTGTGCCGTCCTCGGCAACGAACTTTGCGTCAGATATCTTAACGTCCACAGGATAAACACCATCAGGAAGATTAGCCACCATAACGCCCATATCTCCAAGAGTTCCCTTGCCTGACATTGTCTTGTCTGTGATAACTTTGCTTATCTTATATTCAACAGTTATCTTGCCAGCATCATCGATGCCTACCCAGTCGCCCTGATTCCAGGTCCAGTCCTGACCCATATAAAAGCCCATTGCTCCGATAGAGTAATATGAGTCATTCATTTTTGAGTCCTCCTCTGACGGATGAACAACATCGCCTAGCTTTGCTGCCGAAACAGAAACTGACATCATTGTTGCTGCGAGAACCGCTGCTGAAAGACCTGCTACAAATTTTTTGATCTTCATAACCTTTTCCTCCTATTTTTCAATAAAATTTTTCGCTAAAAGCAATTTATTTTGTTGTTTCTGTATATATTATAACTATGTAAACGTTTTGTTTATATCAAAAACGTAACATAAATATCATAAAAGTGTTTAATATCAAATTTATGAAAGATTATAAATATATGAAAACAGACCCACTTGATATTCAAGCAGATCTGTTTATTCGGAAGTTATTATAAGAAAGTGACTATGAATTATTATGTTTATATTATACTCTTTGTTTTAAAACTATTATATCAATATTTAATTATTTATATCAAATAATTATCGTAAATAGAATTTTATGAGCAAACATCAATTTATGAAACTAAGCATAAAAAAACAAGCTCGGCAAACGTGACCGAGCTTGTCCAAAAATGGAGTTATATGAAGAAATTATCTATTAAAGATACTTTACCAGTTCATCAAGAACGCTGTCAAGATGTCCGTCAATAAAGCCATAGTCAACACCCTTGTATGACCAAGCCGCTCTTCCGATAGAACATTTCTCAAAGGCACTGCTTATATCCTTGTACCAGTTAAGAGTATTTTCAGCAGATGCAAGATTTATAACACCGTATTCGCCACAATACATAGGAACATTTCTTTCCTCTGCGACCCTTACAGCCTCAGCAAATCTTCCCATAAAATAATCAGGCGTAAACTTCTCTGTCTTGACCTCCTCGTATGTCTGCATATATTCAAGACCAAGACGCTTTATCTCACTTCTGTATTTTGGGACGCTTCCCGGATAATCGATCCTGAAATCTCTTGGCATCTCATCTACCCAATAGGCAGCCTGATGAGTGAAAAGAAATGGGTCATAGCAATGGAAAGTATAAACTATATGCTCGTCATAAGGCTTATCAAGATCTTTCATTGAATCAATAGAGTTGTTCCAGTAGCTGCCCACAATGATATTTATATCAGAGCTGTATTTTCTAATAAGCTTTATGGCATTTTCAACGATAGCATTCCATTTTGCACTGAATTTCGGGTCAGTTACCTCATTGAGAAGCTCAAAAGAGACCCTGTCAGAATATTTGCTGAAACGCTTTGCAAACTCTTCCCAAAGGTCATAGAATTTCTGCTGAAGCTCAGCGTTATCAAAAAACCCGCTTTCAGCCTGAGCCTTGTCAAAGAAAAAGCCCATTGTCTTATGGAGGTCAAGTATCATATTGATACCGTTATTTCCGCACCAATCGATACACTTCTGAACATAGTCGAAGCCGCTCTCTATAAAGCCGTTTTCTTCCTGAAAGATATTATAATCCACAGGCACTCTAACGTGGTCGCAGCCCCAGCCCTTTATACGCTTGATGTCCTCCTCTGTAATAAAATTATCAAGATGTTCCTTACTGTAATCGCATTGTGACAGCCAGCCTCCGATATCGATGCCATGCATATAGCCATTAAATCTTCTCATATTTTTAACCGTCCTTTCTGATTCTAGTTTTATTTACAGCTATATTGTAGCACTATATGGCCGGAAATAATATCATAATTTTAATATTCGTGTAAAAATCATAATGTTATTATGACATTTTAAATGTATTTTGATATCTATATGTCTTCTCTTCAATAGTTATATGTCCCGAGCTTCAATTTTCGGGTCTTTTCGTGCGATCTATTACATGGTGTAGGCTATATCTCCGAACAAAAAAGCTTGTCAACGACCGCAAAACACGTTATTTGCTTTTTTCCTGCATAAATTCCCCACCTCTGCAAATAATATTACTGCAATTTTGAAAAAACAACGGAGGTCATAAATATGAAAGCAACAGGAATTGTCCGCAGGATCGACGATCTCGGCAGAGTTGTCATACCTAAAGAAATAAGGCGCACCATGCGTATCCGTGAGGGCGACCCGTTGCAGACAACGTTGAACACTAACTTTGATTTTCTGCTTGCCTTTCTCAGATTAGCGGATAGGCTGTACATAAAATAATGTGAGAAAAATATGTAAGTGGCTTGACACATTGATAAAAATATGTTATTTTATATTTGTAACTTAAAATACGTTACAAATATAAAAAGGTGAGCATATGAAAGAATACTTAGAAAAAACTTTAAGACAAATAGTTACGATCAAAGAAAACAACGACTTGTACGATAAACTTCCGCTGGCTTTTAAGGGACGATATGATATCTTAAATGTCGAAACCAACGGAATGGTCTGGCTTGCAATTCAACCAAAGAACGATATCGGACTTGTTGCTCTCCGAAAGGACAGAGCTAAAGTACAGAATATTTCAGGGCTGAACTGTGCCTTATTTCTTAGATCCGCTACCCCTTATATAAAGGAAAAACTTATAGAGGACGGTATCCCTTTTGTGCTGAAAGACAAGCAAATATATTTGCCGTTCATTGGCTGTCTGCTTTCAAATTCGGGCGAACGTGATATCGCACCTGTCGAGCTTATTTCATTTCTGACGCAAAAGCTGATACTTACTGCGATATACGAAAAGTGGGATAAGGTAACAGTATCGACAGTTGCCGAAAAACTGGGCGTATCAAAAACGTCAGCAAGCAGATGCTTTGATGAAATAGAGTACCTGAATGTGAATATCCTTGACACAAAAGGCAAATCAAGAGCTATTACCATTCCGCCTGATGTAAAGCAGTTGTGGAAACAGATACAGCATATTCTGAGAAATCCTGTTATAAGAAGGTATGCTTTTCCAAGCGACATTCACTTGGAGAAAAAGGCCGGCATTACTGCTTTGTGTGAGTATTCATTGTTGTCAGATAATGACTTTCCTACCTATGGGGTGATGAAAAAAGAGCTGGCTGACACAGAAATAAAAAAGCTTAAACAAATCCGCAGAGGAGAAGAAATTCGCTGTGTAGTTCTTGAGCTTGGCTATTTCATTGACTATGGACAGAAGTCGATACAAGACCCCTTGAGCGTAGCTTTATCATTGACCGATGAAGAAAAGCAGGACGAAAGAGTAATGATATCTATAAATGAAATGTTGGAGGAATATGTGTGGTAAAAGGATTAGACACTTTCAGAAATCATTTTGCTGGATATGAAGAACAGTATGTGCTTATAGGCGGTGCTGCCTGTGATATTGTATTTGAAAGCAACGACGCATCTTTTAGGGCGACAAGAGATCTTGATATGGTTCTTATCGTTGAGGCTCTCACGCCTGAATTTGGAGAAAAGCTTTGGGAGTTTATTGAGATCGGCAGATACAGAAACAAGGCCACGAATGGTCAAAAGCCGCAGTTTTACAGATTTGATAAACCTGAAGATGACACATATCCGAAAATGATAGAACTTTTTTGCAGGAATGATTTTGAACTCCGTGAGATGACAGGGATAACGCCGATTCACATAGATGATTCTGTTTCAAGCCTATCAGCAATACTGCTTGATGATGAGTATTACAAAGCCTTGATGGACGGAAGAGTTGTGCGAAATGGTTTATCCGTTCTCCGTCCCGAGTATCTTATTTTGTTTAAAGCAAAGGCATTTCTTGACTTAAAACAAAGAAAAGATAATGGAGAATCTGTTGATTCCAGCGATATCAAGAAACACAAAAAGGACATTTTGAGAATAGCTGCTGAACTTGTACTTGAAAGCATATCAGAATTACCTGCAACAGTAAAAGCAGATATTGACGCTTTTATCGGCACGCTAGAGCAAGAACCATTTGACAGCAATTCTTTGAAAAGCTATGGGTTAGAAAATGATGATGTGATAGGGGTGTTACATAGGGCTTTTGGATGATAGAGTGTTGCTGAATTGTTATATGGTTCATCGCCGACAATGTCAAAAAAATAGATTTTTACCGCTCCACTTGACTAACATTCTGATCTAATGTATAATCAAGTAAAGTATAAAAATATCGAGGTAAGATCACAATGAGTAGATTCCCTAGAGTATACGCTGAAAGTACAATAGCAAGGATGAATAAAAAGCTTGCCCTGCCGCAGGAAACAATGTCGCTCCTTTATGATTACTTTGAAGCTTTTGCCAATTTATATCAGTTGTTGCCGCTAAAAGACGCTTACAAAATAATCAGCAGGCAAAATAAAGGCTTGATAACCTTGGACGAGTTCATTGCATTTTCTGAGATAGCACGCCACGAAGATCATTTTTACTACATTCTTGCTAAAGACGAACTGTATCTTAACGCACCTAAGGAAAAGCCTATCGGCCGAGAGATAGTTCATTCCTGCTTGGTTGATATTGATTATGAAGATTATTATAATATGGCCGATCATCAGGCAGGTAAACCTCTTAAAATTCTTCCAAAACAGGAACTTCTTAAATACAAAGAGGAAATGTACATTGCCGATACTACGTATGTAAGAGCAATGACGAACTTTTTACGCACAAGACTAAAAATGTCCGAAGATGAGATCAACTATACAATTTCCGATTTTATACTGATAATAACCTGTGATGACAAACCTTTTGACGCAGTATCTAAAATGCTCGATAGAAAGAATATCCTAATGACAAAAAGTCAGCTTGAAGATTTTATCAAACTGTTCACCGATTTGAGCAACAATACTCGAATGCCGCAAAACAGAGGCTTTACTCCCCTCGAGTTATCGGCAAATCGTGGCGGTCAAAAAGTTATCAACAGCATTTCCTTTGGGCCAAATATAACTGCGGCATTTAAAAGCGGAGAGGCAGATATTGAAGAATACAGAAAAGGTATCCTTATGAGCGAACTGCCCGAGAAGTTCAAAATGGATATGCTCCGTCAGCTTTCTCAAATCGAGGGTAAGAATACAACTCCGAAAAAAGTCGGCAGAAACGATCCCTGCCCTTGCGGCAGCGGAAAAAAGTATAAAAAATGCTGTGGGAAATAAAATATTTTTTTATGCAAAGCCGCCGCGGGTCACAAATCTAC
>OGXL01002094.1_pt1 | contig 15388 bp, 10 predicted proteins | sample 1576311 | NCBI WGS metagenome assembly OGXL01 (sample SAMEA3541564, study PRJEB24748) | human gut metagenome | biome: human gut; feature: human-associated habitat; material: faeces | place: China | collected 2012 | reverse complement strand
CGCCCGGCGGCTTTTTCCGCTTCTGCCTTCCGCCTCTCCTCTTCGGACAGAGCAGGCCGGGGAGCCTGTTGCCGTTCGGATGTGTTGGATACAAGTTTGGCGAGTCCCTTGGCAATGCGTTGTTGCTTGCCAAGGGATTCACCTTTTTGAAGGAGTGCCTCCTTAAGGGAGGAGACCTCTTTTGTCAAAGCATCTATCTGGACCAGAAGCCTGTTGTTGTCATCCCGTAATCCCTTGATTTGTTCCTTCAATAACTCTATGAGTTCATCCTTTTTCATGGCATAAAGATACGAAATATTAACGGGACAGCCATGGAGATCAGACAATATTTGTGATGTAAATTATTAAGGAACAAACGATTATGTCATATCCTAAAGCGTTTTCGCAGTCGCACGGACTTCTCCATTCAGGATAAAAGACAAAATCTGATAGGAAACCTCGTAATTGCCAGTATCGGGGTTAAATGTCGGCAGCTCAAAACTTCCACCTTCGAGACGCTTGTAGTAAAGAAGAAAGCCGTCACCGTCCCAATGCAGTATTTTTACACCCTGTCGGTTCTTGCCAAAGAACAAAAAGACAACTCCTGATATGGGAGACAAACCTTTCATCTCTGAGCGTATAATATTGAATAAACCGTCAATGCCAAGGTTCATACGGACAAAGCCCTGATACAGGTAGTACCGGTTGGCTGATGTTAGAGAATACATGGATCCCCCTCTCTTCGTTCATAATCGTGCAACATTTGAATGATACCGCCGGGAGTGACCCGTTTGACCGAAATGGTCATACCGCTATTGAAGGTGATTGTGACTCCGGAAAGGCTGAACTCTTCTTCCGACAACATGACGGGAACTATTTGACTGAACGAAGGAGAGGTACTTGTCGGTCGGGAGGGGGAAACACCGCCATAATAATTACGGACCGCATCTTCCTTAGCTTGTTTAACACTATAGCCCCGTCGGGACATCCAGGAACTCATACCTCCAGAAGTGGTATGCTGCTCGCGGCAAACATCGGCTAAAGAACAATGACAGTCTACTTTCAATACTTCAAGGAAACGTTACCAGGTTTTTCTAAATCTATTTTCTGCTAAATCCATAATGATTCATTTTTATACCAGGCAAAGATATAAGAACGAAAAAAGAGAGACAATATAGAAACGCGGAGACGCTTATATGGTGGACCAAGTATTGTGAGACTGACTTGCTGGAATTTAACGCAAACTTTCCAATATCAGAGAGAGATTATAGCATTTTTAAAATTTACAGAGGCTTCTTTGCTTACGATTCTCGCTTCTGCCGTCGGGTGTCGCACGTAAAAAACAACCTTGTTCTGAGCTCGAAGATTCGGAACAAAGAGAGATAAAAATGAAACTATGATTGCGATGGAACAGATTACCACCGTAGCTACCAATTGAGGATGGCAAGTTAAGCCGAATAAATGTTTTTGTTTATTGAATTATATTCCTTATTTACATATAATACTATACATAATAAAAATGTAATAATTAGATATGTATATGATATATTGGATAATTAGTAAATTTAATATATTAACACACCATATACAACCATTTAATTTGAAAAATTGCGTGGAATTATGAAATATTTTTAATAAATATATTGTTTGTATTAATAATATTATATATATTTGTTGCGTTTAAGGCCTTAAATAAAAGAATTATATCAAATAATTAACCTTAAAGTTATCATGTTTAAATGAAAAAAACGTTCATTTTAGTTCTCTGCTTGAGCATGTTTATCGGGCAAAGATCTGTCTTGGCCAAGCCAATGGAAATAGAAGAGAAACTTTTCCAAGAAACTCTTCAGCAAAGCAAAAATGTAACCGGTCTACTGACAGACGAATATGGGAATCCCATTATCGGCGCCACGATATTGGTGAAAGGAACCACGCAAGGGGTTATTTCAGATATTAATGGGCGCTTTTCCATTCGGGTTGCAGTTGGTGAAACACTCTCTTTCTCATTTATTGGTTATGAAAACGTTGAGAAAAAGGTGACTTCCGAAACAGAGGTTTTTAATATCCGCATGATTGAGGAGTCCACTTCTTTAAAAGATGTGGTTATTGTTGGATTTGGAAAACAAAAGAAAGCGAGTGTAGTCGGAGCAATAAGCTCTGTCAAACCGGAATCTTTCAAACTTCCAACAAGCTCATTGTCAGCATCATTAGCGGGAAGGATGTCTGGCGTAATCGCTGTTCAACGTTCTGGTGAGCCTGGCGGGGACGGGGCGGATTTTTGGATACGGGGTATCGGAACAAACGGGGCTAACTCCGCACCTCTCATATTACTAGATGGAGTAGAAATTTCATCAGGAGATTTGAATGACATCCAGCCAGATGATATTCAGAGTTTCTCTATATTAAAAGATGCCAGTGCAACAGCACTTTATGGAGTCCGGGGAGCTAATGGAGTGATGATTGTCACTACCAAGGAAGGAGCTACAAATGAGAAAATATCTGTAAAAGCACGTTTGGAGAATTCTTGGAGTATGCCATCGTATCATCTTGATATGGTTGATGGCCCGACTTATATGCGTATGTATAACGAAGCTTTGAAAAATGATGATCCTAACACTTCTCCAATGTATTCGGAAGATAGAATTCAGGGAACAATAAAAGGATTAAATAGATATATATACCCGAACGTTGACTGGCAAAAAGAAATATTTAAAAATGTAACAATGAATCAACGGGCCAATATAAATATTAGCGGTGGAAGTAAAATTGCATCATATTATGTGTCTGCTGGCATCTACAGAGATACTGGGATCATGAAAAATATATCACAAGGAAGTTTCAATAATAATATAGACAATAAAAGATATAACTTTCAAGCTAATATAAACGCTAATGTGACAAAAACTACAAAAGTAAGTCTCAAACTGAGCACTGTTATCGATGACAAAAACAGTCCAGTTGTCAGCGCAGCTGATACTTATCGAAATATTATACAGAAAACCAATCCGGTAAATTTTCCTATCATGTTTCCGGCAGGTAGCGGTCCTTTAGGAAATGAAACTAACATACTCTATGGAAATATGAGTTTTAATGGAGCCACTTTTGTCAATCCTTATGCTGAATTGGCAAAGGGGTATTCTACCACGTTTTCTTCCACGGTCATTTCCACCTTTGAGTTAAAACAAGATTTGTCCATGCTTGCAAAAGGTTTGTCAGCAAGGGCTTTGTTTTCATATAAGAATTGGAATACAGCAAAGACTGATCGTTCCACTGTACCTTTTTACTACCAAATAAGTAAGTATAACCCTACAGATTATACTTACACTTTGGAGAAAATAGGGACAACCGGAAGTGATTATTTGTCCTTCTCTAAGGCCAATAACGGAGACAGAACTATTTATTGGGAAGCTGCTATTGACTACCAGCGGTTGTTCGGGAAGAATAATATAACAGCGATGCTGCTTTATAACCAGAGACAATATAATCCTGCTTTTCCTAGCTCCTTGTTTGACGCTGTGCCTTATCGTACCACAGGATTGGCTGGTCGTTTTACCTATGCTTATGACGAGCGGTATTTTGCGGAGTTTAATTTTGGTTACAATGGTACAGAAAATTTTATTAAAGATAGGCAATTTGGATTCTTCCCGTCAATAGCCTTAGGGTACAGTATTTCAAATGAGGATTTTTTCAAGCCTCTAAGAAGTGTAGTTACAGCATTGAAAATAAGAGGAAGTTATGGCTTGGTCGGGAACGATAAAATAGCTGGAGCCCGCTTTCCTTATTTAACGGAGATTTCTTTAGGTACTGGCCCTAATTATCACTACGGTGAAAACATGAATACATGGTATAGTGGAATCACTTTCACACGTATTGGCAATGAACAAGCAAAATGGGAGGTTGGATATAAGGCAAATGTTGGTATTGATATGGAGATATTAGGCAGCCTAAATTTGACAATAGATTATTTTACAGAACGTCGAACCGGAATCTTTCAACAGCCCGCGACCTTGCCAAGTAGTATGGGGTTTGGAAGCACTATTCCATATTACAATTTGGGAGAAGTTAAGAATAGTGGAATTGATGCTTCATTCACATACAATAAGGCTGTAAATAAAGATTTTACAATAAGCTTGCTTGGAAATATTGTATACGCACATAACAAGATAATAAAGGATCAGTATCCGGAACAGATATACTCCAATCTTAGCCACATTGGTCATCCTATCAATTCAATATATGGTTTAACCGCATCAGGGTTATACGGTACGCAGGAAGAAATAGATCACGGACCTGTGCAGCAATACGGTAGCGGTCCTAAGATAGGTGATATTAAATATGTAGATATAACCAGTCAAGTTGACGGAAAGAATATTGTGAATGATAATGACAAACATGTTATTGGCAGTCCAACAGTTCCGGAAATCACCTATGGATTCGGTGGAACCATACGTTATAAAAAATTTGACTTCGGAATATTCTTTCAAGGGGTGGCTCGTACTTCTTTCATCCTATCCGCTGGTAATATGGCCCCATTTGGGCGATGGAATGCGAATGTTGCCCAGTGGATTGCTGATGATTATTGGAGTGAATCCAATCCTAATCCTAAAGCTCAATACCCACGCCTATCAGCCATAGGCAACGAGAACAACCACCAAAACTCCACTTATTGGTTGAGAGATGGTTCCTTCCTAAAACTGAAAAGTCTCGAGTTCGGTTATTCAATGAAGTATCTTCGTTTCTATGTTAATGGAACGAATCTTTTAACATTCTCTAATTTTAAACTTTGGGATCCGGAAATGGGGGGAAATGGATATTATCAATATCCAACACAAAGAGTTTTTAACATAGGAATACAATTTAATTTTAATTAATCATGAAACTAAAAGATGTATTATTAATAATTAGTAGCAGTGTAATTTTAACTTCATGCAACTACTTGGATGTGGTTCCTTCTGAGATTCCACAATTAAGCGATGCATTTAAAAACGAGGCAACGGCACAAAACTATATAATGGGGAATGTTTACGGGTATATTCCAACAGAGAGCTCGATCGCAGAAAATCCTGCTCTTCTTTCCACAGATGAACTTGATATACCATGGAGAAATGACAAAACCAATTTTAAAGCGTACCATATCAACCTAGGCACTTTGGATACTTCGTCCCCATATTTTAATTTATGGGAAGGGGCTAACGGTTCTAAAGCATTATATAAGGGTATCCGTGAAGCATACGTATTTCTAGAAAATATTGATCAGGTTCCGGATTTGGATGTTGCTAAAAAAGCACGTTGGATTGCAGAAGCGCATTTTCTGATAGGTTATTACCATTTCTGCCTATTACGGCAATATGGACCGATTATAGTAGCCAGAAACAGTGTAGATATGAATGCTCCGGAAGAACAACGCTATCCCCGAAGAGAACCTGTAGATAACTGTTTTAACTTCATTTTAGAGAATATAGATTATGCAATAAACAACGGTCTGCCACAAAGTGTTACAAGTAATGAATGGGGTCGTATCACAACCCTTATAGCCAAAAGTTTAAAAAGCCGTATCTTACTATATAGAGCCAGTCCGATATTTAACGGGAATGAGGACTATAGCAACTTCAAGGATTCTGATGGTACAATACTTGTCAACACAGTTTATGATGCGGAAAAATGGAAAGCAGCGGCAGATATTTCTTTCGAAGCTATCCAAATGGCTGAAACGAAAGGCGTTAAGCTTTACAAATGTTCAACAAACAGTTCATTGACATTTGCAGATAGCCTTCTTAAGGCTAAAGATCTCACAGGAATTATACCTGGTCAAAGACCTAAGATTTCTTATAACTCTCTTTCGGAAGAGAAGCGTAAAGAATATGATTATCGTTATACAATGGTCGATCCTTGGAACTGTGAACTGATTTGGGGATTTACCAATATAGAGAATAATCAAACATGGCAAAGACACTCAATGCTAAGGCCCTATACTTTTAATGGGATTTCTCCTACGCTGAAAATGGTAGAAGCCTATTATACCAGAAATGGGTTACCAATCGAACAAGATCCCGAATTCGATTATGAGAAACGATATCAGCTTGTAGCTGCGGACAATGTCCATTGTTATGATAGAACCCTACGACTGCACTATAACCGTGAGCCACGTTTTTATGCAAGTATCGCATTCGATAATAGTATATATGAATTGCGTGGGGCGAATATCTTATGTGAGATGCGTTTTAATAAGCCTTATGGCAAGCAATCGCAAGACGCTTCCTCGACAGGATATTTAGTCAAGAAAGGAGTACACCCATCTTCTGATTGCCAGCAAAGCGGTCAAACAGGTTTGCTTGTAAAATATCCCTTCCCTCTTATTAGGTTGGCCGAATTGTATCTGAATTATGCGGAAGCTTTAAATGAATATGAAGGAGAAGCTAGCCATAGCAAAATAATTCCTTATTTAGATAAGATTAGAGAACGTGCTGGAATCCCTGCTCTGTTAAAGTCATGGTCAAAAGCCAGATATCCCAAAACAAGTTTTACAAAGGACGAAATGCGAGAAATCATACATAGAGAACGAATGATCGAATTGTCCTTTGAAGGGCATCGTATGTGGGATGTCAGACGGTGGAAGATAGCTCGCCAAGAATTTGATCAGGATGTAAAGGGTTGGGATGTTAGTGGTCAAAGCGTAGAAGAATTTTATAATGTTTCCGGAGATATGGCCCAACCTCAGATTGTTGCAGATAGAAATTTCCCCAATGAAAAGTATGCATTATGGCCAATATCCATTACAGAGATCCAAAAGAATAGAAATTTGGTACAAACAGACGGCTGGTAAATATGGATAAAAATAAAATTTCAATATTTTTCCATTATAGAGATTTATAAATCTGTCTATGAAATTAATCGGGATGTTTCTCCTTTTGGCATAAGTCAAAAATAGAAATATAGGGCTTCGTAAGAGGCTCTATATTTTTTAGAAAATTCAATTATAATAGTGCAAGGATAAGATGTAAATTAAACTGTGTTTCAAAGTTAATATTTTATTCTTTGCTGACACAGATACAGTTTAATTTACGTCCTCTTTTATTGCACTTATTGAAATTGTGAATATATATACAGCTTTCTATCTGTCGGAAAACAAAGAGTTTACATCCTCTTCTGTATCTTCCATTTCAAACACCCTCTCGATATCTTTCAGTATTCTGGTATAATTGTCAGATATTTTCTTCTCCGCCCTAAACGCAACTACCAGAAGCGGTTCCTCTTCCAGTTTGAGCAGCCTGAACTTCTTCCTGAAATGCCCTTTGATATTGAAACGGTTTCCCATTCCGATAAATTCCCCCGGATCCAGTGAAGCGAAGTCCTTTGATTCATATATCTCTTCCTTCTGTGTACTGATGGTCACGCTGGAATTGCGGCCGCCACCGCTGCTGCCGGAGTTGGTAGACTTCTTCTCCTTCTCGTATTTCCCGAAAAAAAAAGGGTAATATTTCAATGCCTCCACATCCAGTGTGCGGCCCAGGAAGATATTTCCGAAATTCGCCTCGATGGACGACCTGTCCAGTTTGCTGTACAGTTTTTCCAACTTGGCTCCGAACTGGGTGAGCAGCAGGAACGCCGCCCCGTACTCGCGCAGGACGGAAGGCAGCTTCTCGAAGTCACGCACCTTGAAGGTAGTCATCTCGTCCAGGATAAATACAAAGGGGACCTTGTTCTCCATGGAGAACGAGCGCGAGGTGATGCTCACCATCATGGCAATAACGGGGGATATCACCGATTCCGTCGCATAGTTGTTGCTGATTGCAAAAAGTTTCGGATGCTCCAGATCAATCAGATTGAAATCGAAGTCATTCCCTGTCAGCACATAGTATATGTTCTCATTGGTGGTCAGCTTCGCCACATAGTTGCTGAGGGTGGACACATAGGAGGCCTACATCTTCTCGCTGCCCTCCACCTTGAGGTACGCCCCGCTATCATGGCGCTGATATCGTTCAGCTTCAGGAATTCCTGAAGCTGTCCCGTATCGGCCTTCATCACGAAGTTGACGATATGCGGCAGCGTGCAGCATTCCGGGAACTCGTCCCAAAGCCTGTACGCCACGCCGTTCAGGATGCCAAGCGCGCCCGTATACCATTCGTCCTGTTTGGATGTGGGCGGCATCAACGCGCCCAGTACGTCCTCCATCAACTGCATGAGCATCGTCCTGTCCTTTATATTCCTCCTGTCCAGCGGATTGAAGCGGTAAGTCCGGTTCATGTCCGTGAAATTTACATAATAGAACTCATGGGGGTATCCGTGTTTCCTGATCAGGTTGTATGCAGTCCGGGTATAGTCAAAATCCTTGAAGTCATAGATGAAACCGGCGAATCCGGACCTGATGTACTGCTCCATCAGAGGTTTGCCTATGGATTTGGTCTTGCCGGAACCGGCTCCTCCATAGACAAGGAAATTGGAGAACCAGTAATAATATCTGATAATTGTCCCGTCCGTGGCGTGAAGGGAGAGCAGGGCTTTTCCGCCATTTCCGCTTTCTGTCCCTCCTTTGAAAGAAAGACGAAGAAGTACGGAAACGACACCCGGAAGCAGGAACCACCACCCGTCCGGGATGGTGGCATGTGCGACAGCTGTTTCTGCAAGTACCAACAGCAGGAACAGGACATGTGACATCCGGGATTTTCCCGGAAACAGACAGCTGGCAATGCCGCCGCCAAAAAGCAGGGCTGCCAGTCTCATAATAAACATATGATCCATATTCATAAATTGATTTAGATTTTTCCGGTAAGCGCATCCTTTACCAGTCTTTTAGCTTCCGCTATGAAAGCCTGTTTCGGATTCACCATGAAACGGAACATCCGGTAAGACACATCCAGCATCTTCCTCTCGTTTCTGAATTCTTTCTGCAGGATGGCGGATTTGGCCATGCTCATCGCCTCGTTCTTTCCCGGAACATAATGGTAGGTGTGTTCCCTGCCGTCCTCGTAATACTTGTGTGTGGCCTTATAACCATACATACTGATGAACCGGTCCGCACACCGGGATTTCCACTCCATGTGTTCGAAACCCACCATGACTTTCTTACCGTTTAGTTCATTAAATGAACCTTTGCTTCTTGCTAATGGTGAAAGTCTTACTGTTTGTGTCACATCGTTCCGTGACACGATGATATGTACATGAAGCTGTAGCCCGGGCTTCCTGTCCCCTGACTTTGCCTGTCCCTCCTTCACTTCCTCATCACTGTTCCTGTAGTGGCGTTCCGTTTCCACCCTCCCAAAATAAACAAGATCCTTTCCTGATTTTATCTTTTCCCTGCGAAAATTCTCCGCATACAGGTCCATACAGTTCCGGGAGTAATTCTTCAACTCATGAATGACTTTTTCCTGTTCCTCTACGGTGAGCTGTTCAAATTCCGTCACCTGCTTTCCTGTAACCTTCCGGATCAGATGAGCCGCTTCATCCTGTGAGGGATTGATGGACAGCATATAGAATTTATCATCTCCTTTCATCAGCTTCTTATGGTTGCTGTCAATCTTTTGCATGACCGTCACCGGTGGTACATAATCCTCCTCATGGGAGAAGAAAGTGTCATAATAAGGTTTGTCTTCAAGACTTTCCTTCAACAGATATTCCACCAGTGCCCGGCACCTATCCTTGTTGTCGCATACACAGGGTGTGTTGACCGGTTTATGTACCTTTACAAACATTCCACCTGGATTTAGTTCTGATAATAATCATAAGGTTCCTATTGAAATTTCTTGAATACAGATTCATGTATGATACTGCATTTTTTTCAACTCACCGCCTGTCGTCCTCTGTTCCTTCATGGTGACAGCCCGAACTTCATAATCCCCTTTCAGATAATTCGCCGGACTATATGGACACTTCATTCTGTAAAGGATTGCTGGAAATATGGTAGAATATGCCATTCTTTTTTTTGATTGTTGCCAGCCTTCCGCATAAACCACATTGGCGCCATATAATATTTTCTTGTGAAAAAAAAGTATCATACTTTCTCTGTTCAAACTGTATTTCCACTTCGGATGAGTCGGTACAGGACGGGCCATTACCTGTTTTATGAGCATATTTCCTTTACTTTATATAACAACATTTCCAGATAAACCGGTGCGACAAAATAATCTGTTCCTTTTTCCGCCTTCTTGAAGTTCTTCTGGTCGAAAGCGTTTTCCAGCAGCCTGACAACCTGTCCCAATTTGTTTCTACCTACCACGTCAGGAGCACTTGCTTTTTTCAAGCGTTCCACTTCCGCCTTCAGTTGGGTGACCTGTTTGTCTGCCTGTTTCAGCAGATCATCACTGTGCGATTCCGATGCAGGAAGCAGCTTGTCAATCTTATCTTTTTCTATGGCACGGATGATTTTGATGATCCGTTCGATTCCCTGAAGTTCCAGTGTCTTGAACTTCCCGTTGATTGATGTTCGGGGATCCACCCCATTCCGCTCAAAGTAGGACAGCATTGTCTCAATGAATTCACTGGCCGACACGCTTCCTTTCATTTCGTCCAGATGCTGTTTCACATCTATGGATACACGAATGGTTTTTGTAATTTTTGTTTGCATAATCTTGAATCTTTCTGCAAATGTAAGGGCGGACCAGCACAACCTTTTTGTACTGCCTCCATATTATTTTCTGTAGATTTTTCGCCTACACTGTAAAGAGCTGACAATCAATTATATATAAAAATATGTAGATTTTATATAGACAATACAATTACTTGATTATCAACATAAAAAAGCTAAAATCTACAGAAAAAGTAGACTATTTGTCTACAAAAAAAATCATAATCAATTGACAATCACGGCTCTGCGTGATTTGGTTCATGGCTTTGCCTGAACCCTGCTTGCTCTTCCTTATTATTTTTTCGATGAAAAAATGGAATTTCTCGGGCAGAGCCCTTTCCCAAGAAAAGAGAAAAGACCATGCGGAATGAAATGAATATAAAAAATATGTGACAGAAAAACGGATATATATTATGTCCATACAGGAACAAACTGCAAGGTTATATGGCAGATACGGATGTGCGCCGGATTTCAGGTCTTGAAAGACACGGAGAAATCCGGAAAGGCACTGGCATTGCCATTTTGTAAGAGATTCCTTCGGAAGCTATCGGCAAGTGGTCGGTGGACAAACCGGAAGACAATACGGCAGACTTTATCAAACCGATTCTGAAAATCAAGAAAAGTACAATATCTGTTTCTGCATAATCTTCCCGAAAAAAAGAAAATGAACAATACCTGAGACAGTCAATACTTATGGGTTGCCGATAGAAATGCGCATGAACATTCCTGTCCATGAACGAATAAAAATATAGGTAATCTGAAAATGATGGCGGAGAACCGGACATACCTGGTAGCGTCAAGAAGGAACAAAAAGAAGCAGCAGGATTATTTTGAATGGTCCTCTTTTTCCACGAATCCGATAGGTATACATTCTAAATTGCCGTGTCACTTTTTTTTAATAGCCATTCAATATATATCCATCCAATACTTAATGTCAATACATTTTTATATTTTAACATTAAAACATTAAAATATCAAAATGTTGAAATATTAAAACTTTAGTCATAAATACCTGTACATGAAGTCATGCAGGTGTTGTTTTATGATATTTATTTACCCATACATGTTATATTGTCATCAAAAATATCAGACACCTAATTCTGTAACCCACACTTGATCTTATGTGGAAAATCAATGGATATTCTTTTTTCAAAGGAATGCTGACGGTTCAATTTAAAAACATTTTAATATCAGAATATTTTAATTTTAAAATTGTTTGATATTTTAAAATTAAAATATTACAACATTAAAATATTAATACGGACAGGTATGGAGTTGTAATCCGTATCTTTGCCCCATGTCCTTTTAGAAAAAGGAAATATGCCATCATGCCTCCTAAAAATGTCTATATTTGCGTTTCAATAATATAAATGATATGGACAGAACTAAGGACGCATGCAGACACCAATCAAACAACAGAGTCATCATGTGGTACAAAATAAGAGAATTATATTCAAAAGGATTTAACAAAAGTCAGATTGCGTTCCAGCTTGGTCTGCATAGAAGTACGGTGCGCCGGTACTTGAAAATGGATGAGGACACATTGACTGCAAAATTGCAGCATCGCAGGCGATATCCCCGCATACTTGACAAATACGAAAGTTATGTCTGTGACGTTCTTTCCCGGTACAGGTTCCTGTCCGCCTCCCAGATTCATGACTGGATGAAGGAACAGTATCCTGATCTTCCTGTTGTCTGCGGGAAAACCGTATACAATTTTGTGGAAACTGTACGTCGTAAGTATAATCTGGACAAGGAGGGTCTTTCCAAACGTGTTTATGAGAAAATGCCGGATACCCCTTACGGGGAATATGCCCAGATGGATTTCGGAGAAAGCCGTATGCCCACATACAGGGACGACTTTGTCAAAGTTTATTTTTTTGTCATGGTGATGAGCCGTTCCAGGCAGAAGTTCGTGTATTTTTCCTGTACGCCTTTCACATCAGCCCTAGCCGTATATGCCCATGAACTGGCTTTCGCATATTTCGGAGGGAAGCCAAGAAGGATAATCTATGACCAGGACAAAGTCCTGCTGGTCAGAGAAAACCTGGGTGACCTCATATTGACAAGAACATTCCGTGCCTTTGTCAACGAGCAGCATTTCCAGCCCGTATTCTGCCGTCCTGCTGATCCGGAAAGCAAGGGAAAAGTGGAAAATGTGGTCAAATATGTCAAGCGTAACTTTCTTGCCGGACGGACATTTAACAGCCTGGAAGTCCTTAACACCGAGGTCCTGCAATGGCTGGAAAAAACAGGAAACGGCAAGATACATGGAACCACACGCCTGGTTCCGGCTGAGGAATTTGAGATTGAACGGAAATATCTGTTGCCATACTATGGAGAACCGGTGCCCCCCAAAGACGAGCCGAAAGAGTATCATGTCCGCAAGGACAATACGGTACGGTACCGGACCAACTACTACAGTGTGCCCTCCGGCACCTATAAAAATCGGAACACCGTTGTATGGCTTCTTGAGAATAACGGACATATCGAGCTGTACGACAAAGAGAGCGGTAAACTCATATGCAGGCATGAGTTGTGTCCCGGAAAAGGGAAAAATGTATGTGACAAAAGACATCATAAGGACAAGACACGGAGCGTGAATGACTTGCAGGTCCGGATCCGAAAGCGGACGGAAGATGACCCCACCGTTATTCTGTGGCTCCGGAATCTGGAAAGGGAAAAGCCGCGCTATTACAGGGACAATATGAAACTGCTGCTTCATGTGATATCCGAATACGGCAAAGAAACAGTGATAGCAGCCCTGCGGACCTGTCTGGAAAAGAACATATACAACAGCCTTTCCGTGCAGGAAATATCCGGCTCAATCCACAGGAGTAAGGACAATATGAACGGGATGACTTTCCAAGCTCCGACATCCATTCCGGAAACAGCGGACTGTCATCCTGAAAAAACAGATATAAACCAATATAACAAGTTTTTTGAATGATACAAAGTGAAAAATTGAAAGCACACGCCAAACGTCTGCGGCTTTACAACATTGCAAACCGCATGGACAGCATTCTGCATCATGCACAGGAAGAAAAACCGACCTACCCGGAATTCCTGTTCCTGGTATTAGGCACCGAAGTTGAGATGAAAGAGAGGAAAGACTACGAGAGACGCCTTGTTGCGGCACGTCTGCCCCGAAAACATGATCTTGACGAATACGACTACAATTTTTATGAGGGCATAGACCGCCGACAGATGAAGGAGCTTCGTGAACTGGTATGGCTCCGTGAAGCTTATAACCTGATCCTGATGGGACCATCAGGAACCGGAAAGACATTTCTGGCAGCCGGTCTTGTCTTTGATGCGGTCAAGGCCGGTTACAAGGCATACCTGATGACAATGGAGGATATCGTAAATTGTCTCAGACTTAAAGACATCTCAACTCCGGCCATGATGACTTATAACAAGGTTCTGCGCGCACAGCTGCTGGCAATAGATGATATCATGCTGTTTCCTGTGAAAAGAGAGGAAGCAACTGCCTTCTTCAACCTGATAAACACCCTACATGAGAAGACATCCATCATCATTACAACCAACAAGGCACCTACAGAATGGGTAGAAACATTGAATGATGAAATCCTTGCCAGCGCTCTGCTTGACAGGCTGCTTTATCGATGTGAAGTCATCAAGTTCACCGGCAGTAGCTACCGGTTAGAAAACAGGCAGACGATTTTCAAGACTACAACACAGATATGCCCGGTGGAGAAACCGGAACCATCCTCAAATAAAAATGGACGCAGAAAACTCTCAGTTGTCTCCAGGTTACCCTGTGAGACAACATGAAATTCTTTATTAATCATTTCAGATAAAAGCACTGCTGATAACTTCAAAATGATCCCCCGTTTATATGATAAATGTCTTGGCTTTTTCCGCGGCATCCACTGCTGTTTCCGTGTAGGCATCTGCGCCGATGGTGTCCGCAAATTCCTGTGTGACGGCACCTCCGCCCACCATGATCTTCAATCGGTGTTCCTTGTCATGTCGGCGCAGGGATTTGACTACCTGCTGCATTTCCGGTATGGAAGTGGTGAGCAGGGAGGAGATGCATACAATGGAAACCTCCGGATTATCGCGGACTGCCTTCAGAAATTGTTTCTCCGGAATGTCGACACCCAGGTCAATGACCTTGAACCCGGCACTGCGGAACATGATCGCAACAAGGTTTTTTCCTACATCGTGCAGGTCACCCTCAACGGTGCCCAGGATAACGGTGCCTATACTCCGTTCTTCCATGATTCCGTATTTTTCTTCCAGAATGTCGAACCCCTTTCTTACACTGCGGGCAGCAGCCAGTATTTTGGGGATATCGGCATCATTTTGTTTATAATATTCCCCCACGGTCTTCATGGCAGGCACCATGGCCTGCTCAACGATGACGGAAGGATTTATATGTTCCTCCAAAGCTTTGAACACAAGAAACTGGGCATCACGAGGATGCCCGTTTTCAATTGCCTGACGAAGTTCTTCTAAAGTAGTCATGATGTCCTCCTGTTCCAATGAAAGAAAAGGTGTAACGGATCGGAATGCGGAACCGTTACGAAATAGTCTTTATTCCAGCAGATAACAACTGGTATAGGCAATGGTGCAGGGACCATAATAATAAGTCATATCGTTGGCTTTGCAGATTTGGGTGACCAGCATGCCATAGGCTTCCATGGAAGAAAATGCTTTCTTGGGAAAGCGGCACGGCTCGTCAGGATAGGTACAGGTCTCACATTTGGTACAGCAGCCGGCGCCGATAGCCAGCATATCGGGATATGTTTCGCGGAGCAGTTTTTCCATGGCGTAGAAGTTCTGTTTATGCACCGATAACAGGTAGTGTGGTATTTGCAGCAA
>OGXL01002084.1_pt1 | contig 15444 bp, 17 predicted proteins | sample 1576311 | NCBI WGS metagenome assembly OGXL01 (sample SAMEA3541564, study PRJEB24748) | human gut metagenome | biome: human gut; feature: human-associated habitat; material: faeces | place: China | collected 2012 | reverse complement strand
GAGCGCCACCTTGCCAAGGTGGAGGTAGCGAGTTCGAGCCTCGTCAGCCGCTCCAAATCAAAGGGCACCGATGTCATTCGGTGCTTTTCTTTTGCCCGCAGCACACTCGCTTCCTCCACCTTCATAAAATCAGAGGTCGGGGTCCCCGTGAAAGCCTGTGGCTTTTGCGGGGTGTGGGTGCGAGTTCGAGCCTCGCCAGCCGCTCCAAATCAAAGGACACCGATGTCATTCGGTGTTTTTCTTTTATCTGCAGCACACTCACTTCCTCTACCTTCATAAAATCAGAGGTCGGGTGTGGATGTGATTCGAGCCTCGTCAGCCGCTCCAATTAGAAGCACTGAGTAAAATCGGTGCTTTTGTTTTACCCAAAACCGCTGGCCGCCGCTAATTCTTTGTCGGTTTACTGCTTCATCATGATAATACAATAACCGCTTTGCATGAAATTCCTCTTATCAGAAAATGAAATTTATGAAAAAATACAAAATTCACGTTTGCAGCAGAGAAACAAACGTAAACTGCGAAAGAACGCTTGTGACACCCCGCCAAATATGCTATAATGAGCCTATATTTATTAGGTTTACAGTTTACAGATAAGGAGCTTTCGACGTGAAAAATCGCGAGCAAATTCGTAATTTCTCCATCATTGCACATATTGACCACGGCAAATCTACGCTGGCAGACCGTCTGCTGGAGCAGTGCAAGGCCGTTTCCGTGCGTGAAATGGAGGAGCAGTTACTCGACAATATGGAGCTTGAGCGTGAGCGCGGCATTACCATCAAGGCGCGCGCTGTCCGCATGGAATATACCGCGGACAACGGCAAGACCTACGAAATGAACCTGATCGACACCCCGGGTCATGTGGACTTCAACTATGAGGTTTCACGTTCTCTGGCGGCGTGTGAGGGTGCGCTTCTGGTCGTTGATGCGGCACAGGGTATTGAGGCGCAGACGCTCGGCAACACCTATCTTGCCATTGACGCCGGTCTGGAGGTCGTGCCGGTCATCAACAAGATCGACCTGCCGGCGGCAGACGCGCCGCGTGTCAAGAAGGAGATCGAGGATATCATCGGCATTCCGGCAGAGGATTCGCCCGAAATTTCCGCAAAAATGAATATCAATATTCATGAGGTGCTCGAGCGTATCGTCACTGATATTCCGTCGCCGGAGGGCGATGCAGATGCGCCGCTGCGCGCACTCGTGTTCGACAGCCAGTACGACCCGTACAAGGGCGTTGTCGTTTACATGCGTCTGCTTGACGGTAAGATCTGCCCGGGCATGAAGGTCAAAATGATGGCCACCGGTGCAGAATTTCAGGTGCTTGAGTGCGGCTACATGCTGCCGCTTGGTCTGTCTCCGCAGCAGGAGCTGTGTGCGGGTGAGGTTGGCTACTTTACCGCCTCTATTAAAAAGGTGTCCGACACCCGCGTGGGCGATACCGTTACCGGTGTGGAAAATCCGACGCCGGAGGCGCTGCCCGGCTATCGTCCGGCACGTCCGATGGTATTCTGCGGTATTTACACCGAGGACGGCTCCAAGTATCCCGATCTGCGTGACGCACTTGAAAAACTGCAGCTCAATGACGCAGCGCTGTCGTTTGAGCCGGAAAGCTCGGTCGCACTCGGCTTCGGCTTCCGCTGCGGCTTTCTTGGTATGCTGCACATGGAGATCATTCAGGAGCGGCTCGAACGCGAGTTCGACCTTGACCTCGTCACCACGCTGCCGAGCGTTATCTACGAGGTCGTCAAGACCGACGGCACGACCCAGCGCTGCGACAATCCGCACGATTATCCGAGTCCGGATGTTATCGAGGAGGCTCGCGAGCCGTATGTCAAGGCGTCCATCATGACGCCGCAGGAGTTCGTCGGCAACATCATGCCGATGTGCCAGGACCGCCGCGGCATTTTTAAGGATATGCAGTATCTGGACTCCAATCTGGTCGAGCTGCACTACGAAATGCCGACCGGTGAGATTATTTATGACTTTTTCGACGCGCTCAAGGCTCGTACCAAGGGTTATGCGTCGCTCGACTATGAATTTATCGACTACCGCAAGAGCGATCTCGTTAAGGTCGATATGCTGCTCAACGGCGATCAGGTGGACGCGCTGTCCTTTATCGCGCACCGCGACAAGGCCTACGGCCGTGCCCGCCGTATCTGTGAAAAGCTGAAGGAAAATATTCCGCGCCAGCTGTTCGAGGTGCCGATCCAGGCAGCCATCGGCGGCAAGGTTATCGCCCGTGAGACGGTCAAGGCGCTCCGCAAGGACGTACTGGCTAAGTGCTACGGCGGCGATATCACGCGTAAGAAGAAGCTGCTCGAAAAGCAGAAGGAAGGCAAGAAGAAGATGCGTGCGCTCGGCACGGTTCAGCTGCCGACCGAGGCTTTTATGGCTGTGCTTAAACTCGATGAGGAAAACTAACGCTGCAACAGGCGGCAAGCTGCTCGGCCTCTACCTGCACATCCCGTTCTGCGTGAAAAAGTGCGCGTACTGCGATTTTTATTCGGTCACGGATGCGTCACTCAAAGCCGATTACACGGCGGCGCTGATTCGTGATATAAAGGAGTACGGCGAACGCTGCTCCGGTTACACGGTCGATACCGTGTATATTGGCGGCGGCACGCCGACCTGCCTTGGTGCAGACTATCTCAGCGAGATTTTACAGGCGGTCGGGGCATGCTTTGCGATTGCGGAAAACGCTGAAATTACGGTGGAATGCAATCCGGAGAGCACGGATCAAGCGGTGCTGGAGGCCATGCATAAGCACGGCGTCAACCGGCTCTCGTTTGGCGTGCAGGCGGCGCACGACACCGAGCTTAAACGCATCGGCCGTATCCACGACTTTGCGCAGGCACAGACAGCAGTGCAGCTGGCGCGGCAGTGTGGCTTTGCCAACATCAGCCTTGATTTGATGTATGGCCTGCCGGACCAGACGCAGGCGCAGTTTCTCGACTCGGTGACACAGTGTTTGACGCTGAACCCGCAGCATTTGTCGTGCTACGGACTCAAACTGGAGCCTGCAACACCGATGGGACGTGAAAATCCGGTTCTGCCGGATGATGATACGCAGGCAGATACCTATCTTGCCATGTGCAGGCTGCTTAGCAGGAACGGCTTCGAGCACTATGAAATATCAAATTTCGCAAAACCGGGTTTTCGTTCCCGGCATAATTTCAAATACTGGGATCTTTCCGACTATCTCGGACTGGGACCGGGTGCCCATTCCTTCCTGAATGGCCGCCGGTTCGCGTTTGTCCGGGATATCAGGGCTTATATCAGCGGTGAGAGCATCCCGCAGGACGAGGAGGAGGTCTCGGACTTCCGGCGGCAGGGCGAATACCTGCTGGTGCGTCTGCGGACCTCGGACGGTGCGGATATGCACGATCTCGAAAACCGATACCATGTCAGTACGGCTCCTTACGAGCAGGTATTCCGCATGCTGGAAAAGCACGGTCTTGCCGCTCACGAGGGTACACGGTGGTATCTCACCGAACAGGGCTTTCTGGTTTCCAACAGTATTATCAATACCGTGGTGGAAGCCGGAGAATAATTGAGAACGACGGATTCTCAATTTTCCATTATTCATTTGTTTGTGATAAATTAACATATACGCAAAAATGGAGGAATCAACATGCGCGCAGTAATCACAGTAACAGGCAAGGACCGCACCGGTATCATCGCCAAGATCTCGAACACGCTCTATGAGCATCAGGTCAACATCATCGACATTTCTCAGAATGTAATGGACGATGTATTTGCAATGGTCATGCTGGTAAACATTGATAAGTGCACCGTAGACTTCAACACGCTCATCGACCTGCTTGACAAGGATGGTGAGGAGCTCGGCATGAAGATTCACACCATGCATGAGGACATCTTTGACGCAATGCACAAAATCTGACAAATTGACGGAATCGAGAGCAGGTAACCGATTCTCAACTCTCAATTTTTCAGGAGGTTTAGTTAAATGTCTATGATCAACACGAAAGATATTCTGGAAACCATTAAGATGATCGAGGAGGAGCACCTCGACATTCGTACCATCACGATGGGCATTTCGCTGCGCGACCTTGCGGCGGACGACATCAATGTGCTGGCGGACAAGGTATACGACAAGGTAACGCGCCGTGCGGAAAAGCTGGTTGCCACCGGCGAGCAGATTGAGCGCGAGCTTGGCATCCCGATCATCAACAAGCGTATTTCGGTAACGCCGATCGCCATGGTTGGTGCGACCTCCTCGGCGAACAGCTATGTGCCGCTGGCCAAGGCGCTTGACCGTGCTGCTGCGACCACCGGCGTTAACTTTGTCGGCGGTTTCTCGGCTCTGGTGCAGAAGGGCTTCGCCAAGGGCGATGAAATCCTGATCAACTCCATTCCGGAGGCAATGGCGGAGACCAATCTGGTCTGCTCGTCGGTCAACGTTGCGTCCACCAAGGCGGGCGTCAATCTGGATGCCATCGGTCTGATGGGCCGCATCATCAAGCAGACCGCAGAACTGACCAAGGACAACGATTCCATGGGCTGCTCCAAGCTGGTCGTTTTTGCCAACGCGGTAGACGATAACCCGTTCATGGCCGGTGCGTTCCACGGCATCGGTGAACCGGAGACCGTTATCAACGTTGGCGTATCCGGTCCGGGCGTTGTGCAGTCCGCAATCCGCCGTGCAGGCGACTGCTCCATCGGCGAGGTTGCCGACGTGATCAAGAAAACTGCGTTCAAAATCACCCGTATGGGTCAGCTGGTTGGCGCACTGGCAAGCCAGCGCCTGGGGGTTCCGTTCGGCATTGTTGACCTGTCTCTCGCACCGACGCCGGCGATCGGTGACTCGGTTGCGCGTATTCTGGAGGAAGTCGGTCTGGAGGTCTGCGGCGGCTGCGGCACGACCGCAATCCTCGCTATGCTGAACGATGCCGTTAAGAAGGGCGGCGTTATGGCATCCTCGAGTGTCGGCGGTCTGTCCGGCGCATTCATTCCGGTTTCTGAGGACGAGGGCATGATTGCGGCGGCTCAGGCAGGCGCACTGACCCTTGAGAAGCTCGAAGCAATGACTGCGGTATGCTCGGTTGGTATCGACATGGTTGCTGTTCCGGGTGACACCACCGCCGAGGTCATCTCCGGCCTGATCGCGGACGAGATCGCAATCGGCGTTGTCAACACCAAGACCACTGCTGTCCGTGTTATCCCGGCCATCGGCAAGGGAGTCGGTGATATGGTCGAGTTCGGCGGCCTGCTTGGCTCGGCTCCGATCATGCCGATCAAGACCGGTTCTCCCGCGAAGTTCATTAACCGCGGAGGCCGTATTCCGGCTCCGATTCAGAGCCTCAAGAACTAACTGCTGTGCAAATGAACGGACGACTTGACAAAGTCGTCCGTTTTTCTTATTCTAAAGATATAAAAATTGTATCAGTGCAAGGCAAGCATTTCTTTAGTGGAGTGGTAGAATAATGAGAATAACGCGTAATATGGTAAATAAGATTTTGAATGATCCATATATGGAAATAAATATGATTTATCGCCATTTTAATGGAAATGTTCCAATGGTTATGATAGAACCCAACAGAAATCATTTTGGTTTGAATGACAGTGCGGAAGAAGAACTGCAACAAGAGTCACACAAGATTACACTAAAGTACAATACAATTTTGACGGTACTATATATTGTTGGTTATATAATTACCGCACTTATATATAAAAACTGTTTAGGTGTGATTGGTTTTTGGGGTGTATGTGTATATCCGCTGTTTACGTATGGTTGGGCAGCACCGGTATTTTTCAGTATTATCGGAGGTAATGGAATTGAAAGGTTATGCAATCGAAAAAAACAACAGACTGCATTGTATAAACGATATAAACAGTACACCGATCAGCTGAAAGCATATACATATTGGCAAAAGGTAAAGTCGCTGGATTATTGGATGAACTTGGATGGTCATCAATTTGAAGAAGCGGTTGCACGAGTTTTTCGCAAACAAGGCTATCAAGCACAAGTAAGTAAACAGGGCGGAGATGGTGGAATTGACATCGTTCTGATAATGAACGATCATAGCATTGCCGTACAATGTAAAGCACATAAAAAACAAATTGGGCCATCGGTAGCAAGAGATTTATACGGTACTATGCTGCATTTTGGATATGCAGAAGGGATGATAGTATCCAGAAGTGGCTTTACTTTAGGTGTTGAGGGTTTTGTGCGCGGTAAGAATATAAAGTTGGTCAATATGCATGATTTGCTGAAAATGCAAACGAATAGTGATTAAATAACGCCCGCTCAAAAATGAGCGGGCGTTTATGGTTTTTACCGATTCTCGTTGCCTTTCTGGCACATGGTAGTGAAAATCACGCCTGCACCGGAGACAACCCCTACGGTTATCCACAGTTTGGATGAGCCGCCGGACAGGTGCTCCTTGAAGCTGTCAGCCGTTGGAATATCGTTCTCTGCAATATCTGTAGCCGAAACCTCGTTGTCCCAGGTTTCACCGGCCGGAATCGGTCCATCAGGAATGTCGATAATGATCGGCTCGTAGGAAACCTCCGGAACATCGGAATCCGGACGGTCTACAGATAAATCGGTCTCGTTGTTTGAGATCTCTGAAACGAAAGCAGCGTCCGTCTCCGGAGAATCTTCTGCCGCAAAAGCGCTGATGCTGAGCATATTCAGACTCAGGCTGGCGGTGGTCAGCAGAACCAGAAAACACTTGCCTTTTCCCTTCATGAGTTCTCCCTCACTTTCGCATGAAATCAGAAGCATAAATCAATGCCGTTGCCTTAAACATAGTTTATCAGACAGCGGATATAGAAAGAGGGTATATTTTGCGAAATGACAGCATTTACCTGAAAAAATTTGTACAAGGCGTTAAAGCGGGCAACGAACACGGAAAAAGCCGTCCTGAGGTACAGAACGGCTTTAGAAAAGTTATTCCCACTGCTCCCAAATATCGGGCTGGTAGCCGACAGTTGCCTGACGGCCGTTGCGGACGATTGGCGTTTTCATCAGCGTGCCGTCCTCGAGCAGCTTTTCCTTCTTGTCCTCGTCGTAGGCGAGGTAGGCAAGCGACGCATAACTCTTGCTTTTCTGGTCGAACAGGTTGTCCAGTCCGCCGACAGCTTTCAGCACGCTGTCCAGTTCACCCTTGGACATGCCCTTTTGCACAAGGTCGATCATCTGGAATTTAATGCCGCGCTCCTTGAACCATCGCTGCGCTTTTTTGGTATCAAAACACTTGTTTTTGCCGAAAATCTGAATATTCATGCCGTAATCTCCTTTGCTCTGCTGTTTGCATTATAGCAGAACTGGGAGAGGAAAACAAGTCCTATTGCGGACGGCGCAGGTGCAAAACGCCGTAGGTGCGTGTGAACGGATACAGCAGCACGCAGACAAGTGCAGCGCATCGGCCGATTTCACACAGGAGGAGAGGCACTGCGAAGAATACCTCGCCGTGTCGGGCAAAATTACCGATGGCAGCCAGTCCGGCGGCGGTGAACGCCGGATAGGGGAGCAGGGCAGCAGTGTTAGCTCCAAGCAGCAGCATTGTGCGCAGCAGCAGGAGTGCGAGCAATGCACCGCCTGCGCTGAGTCCGCGCGACACGCTTGCGGACAGCCTGGCCTCCGGCAGAGATAACGCCAGTACGACCGATACCGGCAGAAGGGAGTACAGAATATGCCGGAATTGCGGCAGCAATACTGCTGTCGGTGCGGAAAAGTTTGCGGGCGTAAGCTGCGTGAGTGTCAGCACACCGGAGAGCAGGAGTACCGTACCGGCAAGCCACGCGATCGGCAGTGCCCACATGGCACAGCGGTTGAGCCCCATTGAGGCCGTGAGCAGGATGCAGACTGTCAGCAGCACAACTGTGCTGCCGTATGAGCGTCCGGTGAACACGGTCTTCTGCAGGAAAATGCTCATGCGGGCGATGGATGCAAGCAGCGGAAACAGCGAGATCAAGGCGAGCACCCATTGTGCAGGAGCTGAATGCCGAACCCGGTCGGACAGCCTTGCCGCTCCGATACCGACCAGTGCACAGACCGTACACGCGAGTGCAGCGGCGTACACGCTCTGCCCGTCGGCGGGAAGATACAGTAATTCACTCATCGGCAGCAGGGCAAACAGCGCCGTACACCACCGCGGAAACAGCCGCTCACGCATAGGTGCCACCGCCAATCTCACCGTCTAAAAAGCAGTTCAGCCGTTCGTTTTTGAACACTGCTGTACCTGCCGGTGCTGTCTGTCCGAACGCATCCACGCGCAAGGCCGGAAGAATGGCCGTGCCGTCTGCGTGCAGCACATCGGTGACGCGGTACAACGGCATATCCGGCAGAATACCGTCCTGCGCGGAGCGGTCAAGCAGCTCGCTGAGCGCGTACACCTCGTTGTCGTTCTCCAGTAGCTCGGCGGCAGAGCCGTCTCGCACGACGGCTGCCCGCAAGCTGAGCCGCACATCATTTTCACGGCAAAGATAGTCCGCCAGCGGAAGAATGCTCTCGGAAACCGCATCCTCGCTTAAAAGCAGCACCTGTGCATGGCTCAAATACAGGTCTCCCGGCAGGATACTGCGCAGATTGCGCAGTGCGTCCGTCACATCGGTTCCGGTAGCGGACAGGTAAGCCGGAGCGGCGGTGTCGTCTGGCGAGTCCTGCCGCACAACCTCGGCGGTCAGGCAGTATACACCGTTTTTGCAGTCGAGCGCAAGTGCGGACACCGGCGAAACCTCTCTCGCACAGCCGCACAGCAACAGCAGCAGCGGCAGGAGTCTGAGCAGCTTCACGGGCGTTCCTCCTTCGACGGGCGTTTGACGGCAAAGCGGTCGCAGCGCATGAAAAACCATGGATAGCGAAGCCAGGTGTCCTCATGCTCGGCGGAGATGCGCGGCACCAGATTGAGCAGATACGGTACCGAGCACGAGTGCATGCGGCACAGTGCCGCGAGTGTTAATCCGAGTGCAAGACCAACGCCGTACAGTCCCCAGGAGGCTGCAGCAGCGAGCAGCACGAAGCGAAGCCACAGGGCAGCGGTCTGCAGCTTGGGCACCATCAGACCGGTGACACCCGCGATAGCGACTACGATAACGGTCGGTGCGGCGGCAAATCGCGCGGAAACCGCTGCATCACCGAGCACCAGACCGCCGACAATGCTCATCGTCTGTCCCATGGCACCGGGCGTTCGCGCTCCGGCTTCCTTGAGTGCCTCGAGCACGAACAGCATGAGCAAAATCTCCCAGCCGATGGGCAAGGGAACGCCGCGCTGTGCGGCGGAGACGGCAAACAGCAGCCGCGCGGGCACTAATTCTCGGTGATAGAGCATGAGTGCGGCGTACATGGCGGGAAACGTGATCGTGAATACAAATCCGATGACACGCAGGATGCGCGAAAGATTCGCCTGCAGAAAGCTGATATAGTAGTCATCGTTGGACTGAAAGCACTCCTGAAACAGAAACGGCGCTGTGAGCGCTACCGGACTGCCGTCCACGACAAGGACACACCGACCCTCCAGCATACGGGAAGCGGCAACGTCCGGCCGTTCGGTCGTGCCGAGTGTCGGAAACGGCGACCAACGGTGGTCGCGTATGCGCTCGGCAAGATAGTTGGAGTCGAGCACGCTGTCGATATCGAGCGCGGTCAGACGTGTTTCCAGACGCTCAACCAGACTGTTTTCACACAGTCCGGCAATATAGCACAGGCACACATTGGTGTTCGTGCGGCTGCCGACGCGCATAAACCGGAATTTCAGCCGAGGGTCGTTTACGCGGCGGCGGATGAGCGCCAGATTGGGCATAAAGCACTCGGTGAAGCCCTCCCGCGGGCCGGAAAGGACGCGCTCGTTTTCCGGTTCGGCGGTGCTGCGCTTGTCGAAGCCCTTGGTGTTCACAAGCACCGGACGTGCATCGCCGTCGGTCAGCACAATGGCGTCGCCGTAGAGAAAGGCGGAAAATACCTTGTTCATATCGGTTTCCACGCGGCATTCGTCGGCCTGGAGCACGGTGGCGGCGAGCATATCGGCGGAAAGCCGCGCCTGCTCACAGCGCAGGATAGGCCGCACAAGGCTCTGGTTGATGGCAAGGGAATTTACCATGCCGTCAAAGAAAAACAGCGCGCAGCGCAGTCCGTTTTGACCGATGGCACGCCGGATGATAAGTGTATCGTCGTTCCGGAACAGCTCCTGCATCATGCGGATGTTTCGTTCCAGATCGGCGGTAAATGTGATCGTTTCCATAGTTTCACCCCAAGTTAGGGTGCGCACTATGATAAAAATTATTCGGAAAGTTATCTTGTAGGGCGGGGTGACCTTACCTCGCCGGATAAAACGGCGGGATGAGGTTATCCCGCCCTACGGTTAAGTGGTTAATTCGGCCGAAAGAACCTCGCCGAAGAGCCTGATTCCCCGCAGCGCCTCCGTCATCGTATTACCCGACGAACCTACCTCCACCAGAAACGCGCTGTGCGTTGCATGCTGATTAAACCGCTGGGTCCGCAGATTAAGCGGACGCATGAGCGTCGGATAGGTGCGGTTGAGCCGGTACTGCAGCGATGCTGCACGATTCAGGTTCTCCTGCCAGTCCGGGTGATACAGGCCGCCGTCATCTGTGCCGACCACGAGCATCAGCTGTGCGGTTTCCTCGCCGTTTATCGTGCATGAGGTCTTGTAGGCGCGGCCGTCATCGGTCAGGATCGAGTCGCGGTGCACATCAATGACGGTTGTGATGGATGGATATTCTGCCAGCGTGTCCTCAACCACGGCAAGCGAGCGGTCATACGCACCGGTGTACACGGGCGAATCGAAAATTTCGCGGATATGTACGGCCTCAATGCCGTTGTCCTCGAGCACCTTCTGCAGCTCGTCACCGACACGCACTACATTATAATTGGTATCGGTCGTGCGCTCGGTCTCGGTCGGTGTATACGGAAAAGCGGCATCCGGCGTGTAGCTTTCGCTGCCGTGTGTGTGATAGATAAGCACCTGTGGTCCGTCACCGCCTGCGGAAAGATGCTCGTCTGCGGCGAGACAGTCTGCTGCATCCACGTCATACGAGGTCTCGTTGTTGATGGAGACCGTGGCGGCCTTGTCAGCAGCCGACAGCACCGGATTGTCGTTCTCGGTGCCGGACGAGGGCACATAGGTGCTCTCCGCAAGCGGATTCTCCGCCTGCTCATCCCGCGCTGCGGCAGCCGTGCGCGGCGTGTACACCTCGGCGGTATCATCCGGCGAAACGCCGAATTCGAGCGCCATTGCGCGGGTGACAAAGCCGCTGTTGTGCGCCAGACCGGTCAGTGCCTTTTGCGCGATCGGCCCGCCGCCTGCTCGGGAAAAAATCAGCAGCGACAGTGCCAGACAGAGGGTGATGACGGCAGGCAGGCGGATGCCGCCTCTCGATCGGAATTTCTGATGTTTACGCCGCTTCATTGCGCCATCCTCCTTGCTGTTTCATGCTATCTATCATACGCCGTACAGCGTGCGAGTATGCCCGAAACCTGTCACGAGAGGTACAGGTCGATATCGGCGACACTGAGATGCGGATGCAGCGCCATGTTGACCGCGTAGCCGATCATGCGGGAGATGTCAGCGACCTCGCGGTCAATGTCGCGTGTGGTGATCATCACCGGCTGAGAGAGGTCGTCCAGCGCTTCACAATCAGGCTGTCCAAGCTGGCTGCTGATCTCATGTGCGAGCGTTGCGCCGTCCACCACGGTCGGCACGCCAACGGCGATAACCGGCACGCCGAGTGTTTCCTCGTTGAGCGCCGCACGGGCGTTTCCCACGCCGGCACCCGGCGTAATGCCGGTATCTGCCAGCTGAACCGTACGCAGCAGCCGCGACAGCCGACCGGCGGCAAGCGCATCCACGGCGATGACAGCGGCAGGGCGCACGCGGTCGAGCACACCGCAGATGACCTCACCGGTCTCGACGCCGGTCTGTCCGAGCACACCCGGAGCCAGTGCGGAAACGGGCCGCCAGTCCGCGAAAATATCGGGCGACTGCGCGATCAGATGCCGCGTGGCAATGACATGGTCGGCGGTCTGCGGACCGATGGCATCGGGGGTTATCATGCGGTTGCCCAGTCCGGCGATGAGCACCGGACCGTCATTCGGACGCGGCAGCAGTTCGCGCAGCAGCGTGCTGAGCGCCTTGCAGGCACGCGGGAATGCGTCCTCCTCACGGCGGATGAGTGCATCTAGCTCAAGCGTGAGATAGCGTCCCTGCGGCTTGCCGATCTCACGGGCGGCATCCTCTGAGAGAATGCGTACTTCGTGTACGGCGAAGCCCTCAAGCATGCGGTCGGACTGCCGGACATGCGGCAGGGCAGCGGCTGACTTATGGTTTTCAATCGCCTCAACGGCCAGATCGGTGCGGAAAGCCATGCACAATCCCTCCTTATAAGGATAGTTTTTTCGAGGGAAAAGTTTTTATGCAGAAAATGAAAAAAACACTTGCTTTTTTTGTGAGAAGATGATAGAATAATATCACTGTTGAATAGAAAACGAAGGAGGTGTTTTCAGAATGCCCAATATTAAGTCTGCAAAGAAGCGCGTTAAGGTTAACTCCGTAAAGGCGCTGAACAACCAGATGGCTAAGAGCGAGCTCAAGACCACTCTGAAGAAGTTTGATGCTGCGATTGCTGGCGGCGATAAGGCTGAAGCAACTGCTGCTTACACGACCGCTGTCAAGGCTGTCGATCAGGCGGCTGCCAAGCACCTCCTGCACAAGAACAATGCGTCCAACAAGAAGAGCAAGATGACTACCAAGCTCAACGGCATGGCGTAAGTTCTGGTATAGAACATCGAAACCGCAAGTTAAACTTGCGGTTTTTCTTTTTGTATCATTTAGATATTTATCGAAATGTGTTGACAAACGCAGAAACTGTGGTATACTGAAAACAATTAGATGGCCATCTAATTAACAGGATAGCGAGAAGGATGGTGAACGGAATGGACATTACCATTCTGATTTGCGCGATTGCGCTGATTTTAGCGGCAATACTGGTAATCTGGCAGGCAAAAGCGCTTGCAAGGTGCGATTTAATTTGTAAATCCTGCGGCACGAAGCAGAATCTGCCGTGGAAGCGGCTGGTTTTCCGCACGCATGTGGGAAATGACTGGCAGCTGTATTGTCCGGTCTGCGGACGCAAAACGTGGTTTACCGCACGAAAGAGGGGACAGTAATGGGGTTTCAGCAAAGCTTTAAGGCGCTCAGCGATCCGGTGCGGCGCGAAATCCTGTCGCTGCTGCGGCGCGGACCGATGGCGGCGGGCGATATTGCGGCGCACTTCGAGGTGTCGGGCGCAACCATTTCGCATCACCTGTCCGTCCTGCGGGATGCGGGTCTGGTGCTGGATGACAAGCAGGGCAAGTACATTTATTATGAGTTGAATATGTCGGTCGTGGATGAGATTCTCGAATGGATCAGCGCCTTGAAAGGAGATGTCAGGAATGAAAAAAATCAGTAGACTGCAGGTGACGGCGTGGGTGCTGTCGCTGCTGCCGGCGGCAATGACAGCCGCGTTTTACAGCAGGCTGCCCGCAGAGATTCCCATGCAGTGGGATCTTGCCGGCCATATGAATTACGAAACCAGATGGCATTTGTGGATCGTGGCCGGGATGGCACCGCTGTTTGCGGTTCTGTTTTACTTTCTGCCGCGGTTTGACCCGAAAAGCAGGAACTACAGCAAGTTTTACGATGTCTATATCGGGTTTCAGATCATGATCGACCTGTTTCTGACCGCAATGTGCGGTATCTGTATTGCGGAAGCACTGCGTCCGGGTACGGTCGATGTGCCGACAGTCGTATGTCTGCTCGTCAGCCTGCTGGTGATGTGCCTCGGCAACATTATGCCGAAGTTTCGCATGAACTGGTACTGCGGACTCAAAACGCCGTGGACGCTGTCGAGCGAAACTGTCTGGACGAAAACGCATCGTGTGGCGGGCCGCATGCTGTTTGCGGCGGGTATTATCGGTGCGGCAGGCTCGTTCGTTCCGAACGAAATTGCAAAGTTTGTGCTGGTGCTTGCGCCAATGGCGGTGGCAACGATTATCCCGACTGTGCTGAGCTGGCGATGGTACCGCGCAGAACAGCAGTAATAGACGAAAAATGAACTTTGAAAGCGCGGTTTGCTGGAAAACCGCGCTTTTCTTGTATAAAAAGGTTAAAATTACAGAATGGTTACAACAAATTTAGTCATATTTTAACTTGTCAAGTGGGGAACGGTGTGCTATAATTTTGAAGCAAGTTTACATAGGTGGGGAATACACCCTATCTATCATAACCACTGAGCAAGGAGAATATTATGAAAAGAACGCGAAAGCTGGTGACCGTTGCGGTGCTGGCGGTTGCGGTGGTCGTAAGCGCGATCACGGCAGCCTATGCACTGAGCGCGAACACCACGGAGACGTATGCGTATCTTCCTGAACACTCGGTTTACTTTTATGATACAGCAGGAGAGTACGCGTGGGCTTCCCGCGAGGTTGATACGCTTGCCGTTGCAGGCGTGATCAAGGGCGGCGGAACCCATCTGTTTTATCCGGGCAACGCCATTACCCGAGCGGACTTCATCGTTATGCTCGACCGCGCCTATGGCATGAGTGAAGCGCTCGACAACGGTCAGGTCAATTCAAACGGCTCATTTGTCGATGTGCCGAGCAGCGCCTATTACAGCAAGGCGGTTATCGCGGCGAAAGCCTTCGGCATAGCGGCGGGCACCGCGACCGGTGAGTTTCAGCCGCAGCAGAGCATGACCCGTCAGGACGCAATGGTGTTCCTCAAACGCACAATTGACCGCACGGCGCTCAAGCTGGGCACCGGTTCGGTGAGCAGCTTCTCGGATGCGAGCAGGATTTCCAATTACGCGAAGCCTTCGGTCAGTGCACTGGTCGGTGCTAAGGTGATCGGCGGCTCGAAAGGAAAAATCAATCCGCTTTCCAAGGTAACGCGTGCGGAGATGGCGGTGATGCTCTATCGGGCAACGCATTTGACCGTGCAGGGCAGCGGCGCTGTGTATCAGAGCCGCGGCGATCTGGTCAATCTGTGTATCGGCACGCAGAATTACTGCGATGTTGTGATCGAGAACTATGATCCTTCGGTGACGTATACCGGTCTGATGGAGTATACGGATTTCCGACGAGTCGGCGGCGTTAGCTACGTTTCGCTGAGCGGCAAACGCGCGATCGACCGCACGGTAACGTACACGAACGGCGTGTTCACCTTTGCAGACGGTGAGGGTACAGTGAGCATCCCGGCGGCTGCAGATTGCGTAGCTATCGACGTCAGCCAGCCGTACCATCAGCTGAATGCGCCGACAAGCACCGGCAGTACCTACCGGCATTGCTATCCCTCCATCGAGGACGGCATGGTTACTGCGATTTATTATTCCAAGGTATAACGAAACCACCCTGCTTTCGCAGGGTGGTTTGAGGCTGTCGAAAAACTCCGTTTTTCGAGCAGCCTCTCGATTGAAACCACGCTT
>OGXL01002082.1_pt1 | contig 15449 bp, 12 predicted proteins | sample 1576311 | NCBI WGS metagenome assembly OGXL01 (sample SAMEA3541564, study PRJEB24748) | human gut metagenome | biome: human gut; feature: human-associated habitat; material: faeces | place: China | collected 2012 | reverse complement strand
TGACGGAAAGGAATACATTTTTATCGACACAGCCGTGGGAGTCTTGTCCGCCGCGACTGGAGTGCGCGCGGTGTCCATAGTCAGGCAGTGCTTGGGGCAGCTCTCGATGCACTCGCCACACACCACGCAGGCGTACGGGTCGATCGACCAGGTACCACCCTTGCGATCGACCGCAAGCGCGCCCGCCGGGCAGCGACGCGCGCACATGCCGCAGCAGATGCACACGTCCATATCGTTGACGATATGCCCGCGCAGGCGCTCGGGCGCCGCCAGCTCCTCCTGCGGATAGCACACCGTGACCGGCTGCTTGACCATAGAGCCCAAGGCCGTCTTGGCAAATGTCATCAAACTCATGCCGCGCCTACCTTTCCGTGCAACTAATGCAGGGGTCGATGGTCAGGATAATCATGGGCACGTTGGCAATGAGCACGCCCTGCAGTGCATGCGTCAGGCCCGCCAGGTTTTGCGACGTCGGCGTGCGCACACGGAAACGGTCCAAATTCTTGGTGCCGTTACCGCGCACATAGTAGTACGCCTCGCCGCGCGGCTGCTCAATCACAACCTCGCCGCGTGCGCCGTCGGCCGGCGTAAGCTTGGTGCGCCCGCCGATGCCGTCGTGCGGAATCTTGCCCACAAGCTCCTTAATGATGTCCATGGCCTGCGTGACCTCGGCACAGCGCACCTGGCAGCGGGCATAGCAGTCGCCATCGGTAGCAACGACGGGCTCAAACGCAGCCAGGTCCGCATAGGCACCGTCGCCAAACATGCGCACGTCGTAGTCCACGCCCGAGGCGCGCCCAAACGGACCGACCATCGACAGGTCCAACGCGTCCTTCTTGCTGATCACGCCCACGCCATGCAGGCGCTCGCCGCAGCTGTTGTCGTCCATAAACGTATGCACCAGGGCCTCGTAGTCGGGGCGCATGGCATCGAGCGTCTGGACAATGCCCGCCAGCTCGGAGTCCTCGATATCGTGCTTAAGGCCGCCGATCTCGTTAATCGACAGAATCACGCGGCCGCCGCACGTGCTCTCAAAGATCTTGAGAATCTGCTCGCGCAGGGTCCACGAACGATAGAACAGCGCCTCGAAGCCAAAGGCATCGGCGAGCAGGCCCAGCCACAGCAGGTGCGAGTGAATGCGCGAAAGCTCGTGCAAAATGGTGCGAATATACTGCACGCGGCCAGGCACCTCGATATCGAGCATGCGCTCGCAGGCGCTGGCATAGCCGCAGCTGTGACCCACGGCGCAAATGCCGCAGATGCGCTCGGCGATGTAGCCAAACTGGTGCATGTCACGCTTTTCGGTGAGCTTCTCGAGTCCGCGGTGCACAAAGCCGATCTGAGGAATAGCCTCGATAACGCGGTCGTCCTCGAGCACCAGGTCCAGGTGAAGCGGCTCGGGCAGCACCGGGTGCTGCGGGCCAAACGGAATAACGGACCGATGTGCCATGGACCTTACGCCTCCTTTTTCTGCTTATCGCGGGCGGCCTTGGCGGCAAGCGCCGCGCGAACCTTGGCCGCTTTCTCGGGATCCATGGCGGCGAGCTTTGCCTCCATCTCGGCAGCCTTGAGCGCGGCCTTGGCGGCAGCCTCGTCATGCTGAGCATCGGAGCCGGCAGCCGCAGCGGGCTGAGCGACGGCAGCGCCCGCAGCATCGCCAGCGCCCTCCCCCGCAGCGGCCGCGGCCTTGCGCGCCTTGGCCTCGGCGGCGGCACGGACCTTCATGGCCTTCTCGCGCGCAGCCTTAACCTCGGGCGTGATGACGCTCATGGGCTCGGCAGTCGAGACCTGGTAGAAAAAGCCCTTAAAGTCAATCTGCATGTCGGTAATGGCAAGCCCAAACAGGTCGTGCGCCTCATTTTCAAACGGGAACACCGCAGGGTAGTACGAGCTGATGGACGGAATCTCCTGGTACTGGTCGATGCCCTCAACCACCAGGTTCTCAATCGCATAACTGCCGTCCTGCGCGATCTGCTCCTGGGCAGCACGAACGTTGATGAACGTATAGACCAAGCGATACGTGCCGTCGTCCACATTGCGCTCGGCGTGCATCTGCACAAAGCGGGCACCGGCACCCTTGAGCTCCTGGACATGCGACAGCAGCGCATCGAGCTCGACGGTGGTATAGATTGCCTTTTGCATTACTCGGCCCCCCTTGCAGCGGCGGACGCGGCGGACATCCCAGCAGGTGCGTCGCCAGCGGCGGGCGCGTCGCCGGCCTCAGCCGCGGCCACAAATCCGTCCTCGCCCAGCTCAACACCACCATCCCAGGTAGCAGCACCGCCCACGGTAAGCGGGTCGCCGCCGGCGCGCATCACGGCCTCCTTCTGGTCCAGAATGCCGCACGCCTCCACGATGGCGTCGATCACCGTCTCAGGACGAATGGCGCATCCTGGCGCGTACACATCCACGGGAATCGCGCGGTCCACGCCGCCGATCACGTTATAGGCATCGCGGAACACGCCGCCCGAGCACGCGCAGATGCCGCACGCCACCACGCACTTGGGCTCGAGCATCTGGTTGTAGATCTGGCGCACGACGGGCAAGTTCTGGGCGTTGACCGACCCCGTCACCAAAAAGATGTCCGCATGTTTGGGGTTGCCGGTGTTGACCACGCCAAAGCGCTCCGCATCGAACAGCGGCGTGAGCGAGGCCAGCACCTCGATATCGCATCCGTTGCAGCTCGAGCCGTCGTAATGAATAACCCACGGCGAGCGCGACATTTTATGATCCATGGATGCCGCCTCCTAAATAAACACGTCGACGAGGATGGGCATAAGGTTGAGCAGGCCAAACACCAGCGCCACACCCCAGCCGAGCTTAAAGCAGCTGCGCCAGGTGCTACGGGCGAAGGTGTTATCGATCAGTACCTCGACAAAATACGTCATGACCATAACGACCAGGGCGACGACCCAGCTCACCGGGTTGTCCCAAACAAAGAACATGCCCACCCACATCAAAAACAGCACGGTCTCGCACCAGTGCATAAGGGTCATCTTGGCCAGCGTGCCGCCGCTCATCTCGGTGGCGACGCCCTGGACGATCTCCTGATGCGCGTGATGCGAGTACGAAAGGTCAAACGGCGACTTGCGCAGTTTGATGGTAAGCACCGCGAGCAGTGCGAGGAAGATGGGCGCGCTGTACACGATGATGGGGGCCGACTGCCCCGTCACGGCGATGGAATCGAAGCTGTCGGTGGCAAGGTACAGGCCCACACTCATCAGCAAAACGGCGGGCTCGTAACTCATGACCTGCAGCAGCTCGCGGTCGGCTCCGACCTGGGCAAACGGGCTTTGCGTCGAGGCGGACGCCAGCACCACAAAGATCGCAGCGAGGGTAACCATAAAGGCGCATAACAGTGTGTTGGAACCCGACACAAAGATGCCGCCGCCCACCACGGTAAAGATGAGCGCGCACGCCATGTAGGTATCGTCCACGGTGTTTACGCTGGCAGGGGCTTTGCGCAGGAGCTTGGCTACATCGTAGAACGGTTGCAGCAGACGTGGTCCCACGCGGCTCTGCATGCGGGCGGACAGCTTGCGGTCGATGCCGTCGATCAGGCCACCAACCAAAGGCGCCAGCAGGGCAAACGCCACGGTGCCTATAAAGATGCCCACGACACCCGAGCCTTCGAAATACTTGCCGCGCAGCACCGAGGGCTCGCCCATGGCGAGCGTATCGGGACCAATCCACGCGCAGCATAGCAGCGCGAACAGGATGATGCTACAGCACACGATGCTGCCCGCGGGGCCAATACGCTTCTCGCCAAGGGCGTCCTCCAGGTACCAATTGCGCTTTTCGGCCTTCACCTCGTGTCCCATCGAGCCGCGGAAATGACGGTAATTGTCGGTTCCCACGCCCGAAAGATATACGTTTACGTGCGGTTTGTTGCTCACGCGGAATGAAGTTAGCAGCACCACGGCGATAAAAGCCACGATAACCACCATTAGATACATGGCATCCTTGCCAATAACATACGGCACGCGGCCAAACACCATGGCCAAGTAAGGCGACACCAGACCGCTCGAGATAATCGGGAACGCTACACAGCACAGAATCAGCAGCGCGGCGATAGTGTCGAGCGCTATCCATTCGGTCTTATGGACATTGCCCTCCACGTTTTCGGCCGTAGAATCCACGCCCGAGAGCTTGGCGAGCCACTTGCCCCAGAAGAAGAACGTCGCGGCCGAGCCAAAGGCCAGCACCATGATCATGAGCACATTGCCGGTCTGCGCAAACGCCACCAGGGCACCCCACTTAGACACGAGCATGCCAAACGGCGCCACGAACATGCCCATGATGCCCAGCATCATCAGGCGCGTCAGGTGCGGCATGCGGCTGAACATGCCGTCCATGTCCTCGATATTGCGGCTACCGATATGATGCTCGGCCGTGCCCACGCACAGGAACAGCAGCGACTTTGCCACCGTATGGAACAAGATCAAGAAGATGGCGGCCCACACGGCCTCGGGCGCGCCGACACCCAGGCAGGCACTGATGAGGCCCAGGTTGGAAATGGTGGAGTACGCGAGCACACGCTTGGCATTGCTCTGCGAGATGGCCATGAGGGCGGCGAGCAAAAACGTGATGGCGCCCACGCTCGTGACCATAAAGCCGGTCACGGGATAGGTGGCGTACAGCGGGCTCAGCTTGGCCATCAAAAACACGCCGGCCTTGACCATGGTGGACGAGTGCAGCAGGGCGCTCGTGGGCGTGGGGGCGACCATGGCGCCGAGCAGCCAGGTGTGGAACGGCATCTGTGCGGCCTTGGTAAGTGCGGCGATCGACAGCAAGACGACCGGCAGCACCAGCAGCGCGGATTGCGCGGTTCCGGCGCCGGAAAGCTCGATCATGCCCGAGATGGTCAGCGGCACGCCGTTGACGTGCAGGAACATAAGGCCCGCCAAAAACGCGATGCCGCCCAGCATGTTGAGGATGATCTGGGTAAAGGCGTTTTTGATGGCCTCGGGCGTGCGCGTATAGCCAATCATAAGAAACGAGCACACGGTGGTGATTTCCCAGCCGCAGAACAGCCACTCCAGGTTGTCGCTCGTCACGATGACGAACATGGCCGAAAGGAACAGGAACATAAGCGCCAGGAACTGCGGGCGTCGGTCGGGCGCGGTCTGCCCACGCAGCGCGGCCTCGTGCTCATCGTGCGCCTGGAAGTCCTTCATGTAGCCCAGGGCATACACGCAGATCAGGCTGCCGACAATGCCAACGGCGAGCACCATGATCACGCTCATATAGTCCAGGTAGAGCGGCGTGGCGGTGACGACCTCGGCCGTGGGCAGCGTCATGGCAGCGAAGGCAACCGAACCCACCAGCTGCACCACGCCGAGCACACCGGTAAGCGCGTTCCTATATTTGAACGCGTTGTACAGGATGACGGCGCACAGAATTACGTCGATGACGGAGCTGATGATCGAGAGCACATGCGAGGTGCCGGGGGCAACCTCAAAGCCCTGCGGACCCGTGCCAAAAAATAAGACGGCAACTACAACGGTCACCGCCATAATAATGCCGGAGCCTACAAGCCCTACCGCATCGCGGGCTCGGTCACTGCGCGCGAGCAGCATGCCCATCGCCGGTACCAGCGGAAACAGGGTAAGGAAATACAGTAGCGTCATACCATCACTCCCCCATGCAAAAACGCTGCAATTATTTAACGTTATAGCTCAAATTGGGAGTTCAGGCGGCAGGTTTTCGGTCAACTGGGGAGTTTTAGGCGTATGGGGTAAGGGCATGTCCGCTTTGGAGTAGAGAGGCAACGCTCCCCCTCTCGTAGCGGCGGGCGCACGGGCCACTGCGCGCGGTTTATTGACCACTTTGAAGGATGTCCCGATAGACTCGCGGCGGTCCAAAAAGTTGGCGCGGCAAGAAAAATGCGCCCCTGCGGACGCACCATCCCGTTCGCTATTCCGCCTTTTTAACGCGCGGTTTACGACCCCGCGGCTTATCGACCAAGGCGGCCTCGCCACCGTCGCGATACTGTCGGCACCAAGCTTTAACCGAAGACTCGCTGGGGATCTTGTGCTTGACCATGACCTCACGCACCGTCAGACCATGTTCCAAGCGGTCCTTAACCACGGCAAGCTTAACGTCAAACGAATATGTGTGGTGATGAGAGCCCGCATTGAGAACGGCGTCGGCGCCGCCCACGGCATACGCACGGGCCCACTGACGGGCTGTGGCCTGGGGGATGCCAAGCTCTGCGGCGAGCGCGCGATGGCCGACCCCTTCTTGGAGGATCTCGACAGCGCGCTGCCTAATCTCGGGCGCATGCGTGCGAGTCCTTGTTGTTTCTGACATACCTGCCACTTCTACTTCTTAGCCTTAAACGTTAAATTGCTTTCTTACGTGCAAGTTAGATAGTAGCATTTTACTGTTTGCTCAAAGCAGTTAATTAAAATAGACGCGGCGCTATCTGGGAATTTGACACCAATTTACGACATTTCTTTATTGATTATTTACGCTGGTAACTAGCTCGCAGCTAATCGTCATTCGCTTGCCAGCAAAATTGGCATCTCTTTATGTCCTTTGGAATAGAGGATATAGTTATTAACCCCTCCTCCAATAATTTTGAGCAGCCTGCAAGGCAGTAGACGCCTCACTTCCCATGATTAGCGCGCATTGCCGTCCACTGGGGCAAAACAAAAAGGGCGGGACCTGCTGCGCTTGCAGGCCCGCCCCGATTGACACCCGATGGGACGCGGCCGGACGAGACAGATCCGTGCTACCGCCCCGCCTGGCCGCGATGTTCAACTACAGCTCGTTGGCCGCGTGATATGCCGTGCGAATGGCGTTCGCAATGTCGGCGGTGCGCTCGCCCGAGCAGTCGCCCACACAAGTCACGGGCACCGTAACGCCATCCAAGTCAAACGCGTTGGCCTTGGAACCGACGGCCATCACCACGTAATCGCAGGCGATCTTCACCGGCTCCTCGGCGCCGTCATCGGCAGTGCGAATGGCCTCCACGCCCTCGTCGGTAATGGCGGTCAGACGGGTCTTAACATGCTGCTCCACGTTGTGCTCTGCAAAGTCGCTCATAATCAGTGGCAGAATGGTCTCGGACTCGCCCGCGGCAATCTTGTCGAGCATCTCCACGATCGCCACTTCGCAGCCGTGCTGCAGCAGGTACTCGGCAGTCTCGGTGCCCACCAGGCCACCGCCAATGACGGCGACGCGGCCCGTAAGCTCCACCTTGCCGGCCAGCACGTCCCAGCTCGAGACGACCTTCTTAGAATCGGCACCCGGAACAGGGATGACCACGTCGTGCGCGCCCACAGCCACAATCGCGGCGTCGGCGGCGTTGAGGTCCTCAGTGGTAGCGACGTGGTTGAGCTCAACCTTCACGCCCAGGCCGGGCAGAATCTTCTCGTAATACTCGACCGAGCGCATGATTTCGTCCTTGCGCGGAGGCGCGGCCGCCAGCACAATCTGGCCGCCCAGATGATCGCTCGCCTCGTAGACGGTCACGTCGTAGCCGCGCTTGGCCGCCACGCGTGCGGCCTCCAGACCGGCAATACCGCCGCCCACAACGGCGATCTTCTTGTCGCCCTCGCCCGGCTTAATGGCGATGGTAGCCTCGTCGCCGTTCTCGGCATTGAGCACACACGAGATGTACTTGCGGTTTTGAATCGCATCGACGCAGCCCTTGTTGCAGTTGAGGCACTCGCGGATGGGCTCGCCCGTGGCGGCCTTCAGCGCAATGTCGGGGTCGCACATGAGCGAGCGGCCATAGGCGATGATATCGGCTGCGCCGTCTTCCAGAATCTTCTCGCCGGCCTCGACCGAGACAACACGGCCCACAGTTGCTACCGGCACGGAGACCAGGGCCTTGACGCGCTCGGCCACGGGCAGCGTCCAGTTGTAGGGCATGGCGCCCATGGACGGAATGGTATCGCCCATATTGCCGGTGTGGTTGGCCTGTGCAACCTGGATCATATCGATGCCCGCGCCCTCGAGCAGCTTGGCGAACTCGCAGGCCTCGTCGGGCTGCAGGCCGCCCTTGCCACGCGGCGTGCCATCGGGGTTCTCCATGATCACGGGGAGCTTATACTCCACCATCAGCTGCGGCGCGGCTTCCTTGATGGCAGCGACGACCTCCAGCGCGTAGCGAACGCGGTTCTCAAACGAGCCACCGTACTCGTCGGTGCGCTTGTTGAGGATCGCGGAACACAGCGAACCCACCAGGCGGTCGCCGTGGACCTCGATGGCGTCGATGCCGGCCTGCTGCGCGCGAGCGGCCGAGGCAGCGATGGCCTCCTTGATCTGGGTGAGCTGCTCTACGCTCGCCTCGTTCACAAAGTGCTGCATGTCGTGGTGCAGCTTGGCGTATGCCTGCTTGCGGATCTCGTTGGACTCGGCCATCTTGGCGGCAAAGGTCTCCTCGTCGCCGGCGGCCTTGGCCTCCTGCGCGGCTTTGGCTGCAGCCATGGAGCCCATGACCATGCGGCCGACACCGGGCACATCGTACTCGGGGTGGAACAGCTGCAGCGCGACCTTGGCACCGTGCTTGTGGACGGCGTCGGCCAGTGCCTTAAACGTGGGGATCTGGGCGTCGGTCGCCAGCTTGGGCGTGGGGCTTGCGGTCATGACGGGAGCGACGTCGCCGATGACGATGTAGCCCACGCCGCCACAGGCCAGGCGCTCGTAAAAAGCCAGGCTGCGCTCGCCGATGGAACCGTCGCGCTCCTCATAGCCGGTGGTCAGCGGCGGGAACATAATGCGGTTCTTGAGCTCAAGGGGGCCAACCGTAATGGGCTGGAGCAGCTTGGACGCAGGTGCGGTCATGGACATTCCTCTCTTGTAGACGCGGCGGCGATGGTGCCGCGTAGTTGTTTAGAGGATATGGCATGGGGGTACAGCGGCACAACGAAAATCGGCGAATATCAGGTGGAGGCAGGCGGATGGGGCGGGGCGGCCCGTCGGTTTGTCTCAATCTGTAACAGCTACCCAGCAAAACCGGGTCTTACTGTTACAGATCGAGATATTTCTCTCGACCCATCCTCAACAATCTCAATCTGTAACAGCTAGACCCGCTTTTGACCCCTACCTGTTACAGATCAAGACAAACGGAAGCGTTCCGTCGGAAAATCTCGATCTGTAACACCTACAGGCCAAAAACGACCCCAGATGTTACAGATCGAGACGAACAAACTCGGTCCGACCAAACATCTCAATCTGTAACATCTAGACCGACTTTTGGCCTCCACCTGTTACAGATCAAGACAAACGGCAACTGTCCGTCCGAATATCTCAATCTGTAACAACAACTCGGCAAAATCCGTCCCTCGTGTTACAGATCGAGACAAACGGAGCCCCGCTCGCCGGAAATCTCAATCTGTAACATCTACAGACCAAAATCGGACCAACCTGTTACAGATTGAGACAGCCCCAACAACACCGTCCCCGTTCGAGGAAACGACCGCCACACTCACCTTTTTAAACAACCTAAGTTGATGCCATCGCCGTCCATACCCGGAATGGCAAACGAGAACAGGTCTTTACCCCACTCAAAGTCGAGCTTCTCCTTGATGAGCTTGGCGTTGTGGCCAAAACCGCCCGTGGCGACAATCGCGGACTTGCACGAGATCTGGTACTCCTCGCCGTCCTTGTCCTTGGCGGTCACGCCGCAGATGGCGCCGTCCTCGCCCTTGATAAGGCCGGTGCCCGGGCACTCAAACATAAACTCGACACCCAGGTCCTGGGCACGCTCTGTCATGCGCTTGGTCATCGTGGTCGCCGCGCGAGGACCGGGCTCCGAGCCATCCTCAGGCTGCACGACATGCCAGGTGTACTCACCGTCGGAGTAGGCGCGCGTGCGCTCGCGGGCACGGAACGCCGGACGCACGGAGTTAAACTCCACGCCCATGTCCTGCAGCCATGCGATGGTATCGCCCGACTTAAAGTAGTAGTCGCGCACCAGGCGGGCATCGACCTGGTAATGGGTGTAGAACATATGGCGACGGAAGAGCTCGCCAGGCGTGACCTCGATCATCGAGGCCTTCTGAAGCGGAGAGCCAGCTGCGGCAGGTCCCATGCCCATGTTGGCGGCGCCACCGGTAATGGGGGCCTTTTCCAGGGCGATGACGCGAGCGCCCGCCTCGGCTGCAGCGACCGCCGCGGCAAGGCCGCTCAGACCAGCGGCGACGACAACGACGTCGGTCTCTAACTGTTTCATGCGAATCCTCCTTTATAGGGCTCTCGGACGAGCCCGGGTTTCATGCGAATTGCATGCGTATCGACAGCCATACTTTCGCTCGAGAACAGGCTCAAAACCATGTGCAGGCGCACCGATGTTTGCCCATAGCGACCATGGGCTTTGTGCGGATGAACCATGCGTTTGGGCAACGCTTTCGAGCGCATGGTCCTGGCGCCATACGCACAAAGGGGGCGGTGTGCCTTATGGCACCCGCCCCTGATAATCGAGTTTTCTTATGTTTAGTCCTATTAAACAGTCCAATATCTTTAGGCAAGATCACCCCGACGACGCTCATCCTGCCTGGAATGCCAGACTCCACCCGCCCGCTCGATGGGATGAGTCCGCGCATCACCTGGACTCTCTACGCCTCCAATGGATCGGTAGCCTCTTACGAACACTTTCAAAAGTATGACAAGAGAAAGAAAAGTCCGTAGATTATGCATCTTTAGACTCGTGAAAAAGCGCATCGTGCCCGTCAGCGGCGACGCACCGGCCTTCGGGACGCCTGAAGGCTACTGGGCACGGCGGCGATATTCATAGCGAATGATGCGGACGCTGCAACTGGTATTATATGACGCACTATTGAAAGGATGCTGAAGAGGTTGCGGGAAAAGGCTTGCTTACTAGAAGCAGAGCAAGGAGATCCAGAAGACGGATTGCGGACAAATGATATGAATTAAATAGGGCACTGCGCGCTATAGAAGGAAAAGGGTGGTGGGTCCTAGATGTACCATCATGCTGATCACTCGGCATGATGGTATTTTTCGTTTATTCGCGCTGCCAGGCTTTCCTGCGCCTGACCCGGAGTTTTGATCGTGGAGGCCGGATTCGAACCAACGACCTCCAAGGCGCAGAGATTGACACGGGGGATCCAAAATGCCCGCGCAGCAACTAGTTCGCCGTGCTATTTATCCAAAGAAAAACAGCCCAGAGGAACAATGCCTCTGAGCTGCTAAAAGTCTTGGTCGCGGGGGCAGGATTTGAACCTACGACCTCCGGGTTATGAGCCCGGCGAGCTACCAGACTGCTCCACCCCGCAATGTCTGGGCGCCTCATGTGCGCGGGAAAGAATATTACTCGGGAGTTCGGTGGACGGCAAGGAAAATCTCGTAGAGCATAATTCCTTCATATTTAAAACCCCTCAGCCCATATCACCGTAAACGAATCGCAGCCGAGCGCCGTCGACAGCACGTATACAATGGTGCGCGTCCTTTTATGCCGAAACCGGGAGTAGACATGCTGCTCGCTATCGATATGGGAAACACGCAGACGGCCATGGGCCTGTTTGACGGAGACGAGCTGGTGCAGTCGTGGCGCATGCCCACTGACCGCTCCTATACCGCAGATGAGATCCATGTGCGCCTGATGGGTTTTTTTAAGATGTACGGCCTTTCGCTCGACGCGGTCGACGCTATCGCCTTTGCGGGCGTGGTGCCGCAGCTCTCGCGCGAATGGCATGCCGTGGCCGACCGCATTGCCGCAGACGCCATCGTCATTGGGCCGCAGACGGCCGCCGTGACCAAGCTGCGCGCGGCACGTCCCCAGGCCGTAGGTGCCGATCGCGTCGCCAACGCCGTTGCGGCCGAGACTTTCTACGGCGCGCCGGCAATCGTGGTGGACTTTGGCACCGCAACCAATATCGACGTCATCGATGAGGACGGCTATTACATTGGCGGAGCGATCGCGCCGGGCATCCGCATCTCCATGGATGCACTTGCCGCCCGCGCCGCCAAGCTCGCCAGCGTGCCGCTCGAGGCGCCCGAGCACGCCATCGGCCGCGATACCGAGGAGTGCATCAAGGTCGGCGCCGTGGTGGGCACCGCCGCTATGGCCGAAGGCCTGGTCGCGCGCATGAAGCGCGAGCTGGGCCGCGAGGATGCCACCGTTATCGCCACGGGAGGCCTCGCCGGCATCGTCGCCGATTCGACCGATGCCTTCGACGTGGTCGATGGACAGCTCACCATTAAGGGTATCTGCGAAATCTACCGCCGCATGCAGGAGCTGGGGTAAGACAGGGACCGGAGCCAAGCGTGAGCACTGTCTTATCCCCTCAGTTTATCTGACGCACGGACTAGGTGACTCTAGTTCTCCAACCCCTCCGCGAGCCAGATCAAGGGACTACGTTCCATCAAAACAGAAAGGTAGCGGGCCAGATCAACGTACTCTTTGCAGACAATACCGACCGTGAAAAGGTCCCCGCGGAGCTTGACGAACTCTTTAACAATCCCGTCCATGCGCTCCTGGCTCACGGGAGTGTGAAAGCTAACGGGAAACCTCGTCCCTTTGACCGACTTTACATAGTCCTTGACCATAAACTCCGTGAACATGCGGTTGATTACCCCCGCATCAGTCCGATGGCCTAGAAAAGCAGAGCGCGAGCTCTCCACGCTCCTCGAACAGTTCCAGATCGAAAAGCCCCACGTCAAGACGCCCCTCAGCACACGCAGACTCATATTCGATGCGCATCGACCCATCTGGAGCTATCTTTTCAAAATAGTCAGCTGGAAAGAGTACGTTGGCAACCCTTGACATAGCAGCCCCCCTTCGCAAACCTCAACCTCACCTTTCTTGCACGTCCACCGACGGCAGCGCGACGCTTGCCACAAAGAGCGGTACGCCGGTGCGAGACACGAGCGCTGCATAGAAAGGCCTGTCAAGCGTTATCTTGCGCGGCTCTGGCGGGTTCTCCGGCGGAAGGCCCGCGACAGCGACCATCACCGTGTACGCGCCGGCCTCTACGCCGTTCTCATCGACAGCGAACTTCGCGCCATGGACAATCTGCGTTGGAGTCCCCTCTACCCCCACCATAGGTGTAAGCTCCATCGCAGTTGCCGTAGAGACGCCGGCGGCCTTTAGCAGCGAGCAGACGTCCGAGAGCGTCGACTCGCATTCAAAGCGAGGAATCCCCAGGTCGACGGGCTCCCATTCTCCCTCGCCTTGGGACAGACGCTCGAATAGCCCAAGCGCGTCATCAACATGATCATCCTCGCCGCTCGGAAGAACAAAACACACGCCGGCATCGGAGCTGAGCGGCAACAAGAAGGCAACCCTGCCGTTCTCGACGATCACCGCACAATCGCGCTTGCCACGCATAAACGCTGCTTGAACATCGCCGTTCTTTGCATGGAAGGTCTCAACTTTGGTCGATTTGCCGTCAAACGGATCCGCCCATGCATCCTTCATGTAAAGCGCGCTCACAAGACAGGCAAGAGCCACTGGTGATAACTCGATGCTTGGCGACAGCAGGCCGTGAGTTTGTTCGGCTATCCAATCGGTCACCCGTTGGCTAACGCGCGGATCGGCCAAGTCATCGATTGACACATGCACGCTGCATTTGTCGCACTCGTGCAGAAACGCCTCCGATGGGCTCACGGACCTGGAAAGCCAAGCTGCCGTTGCCGAGCTCGCATCATAACCGTCATAGCCCCAGTTCCGCTCCAGCTCGATGCCGAAGGGATCACGCTCGCTAAACATGTCGCCATCGCCCAGGAGCATGTCGAGCTCCCGACATGTGGCGCCCGAGGCACCCTTTCGTACAATCGTCAACAAGCTCGCGACGCACGCAGGCGACCAAACCCCGTTCTTGCCTTGAGCGAGTATTTTCTCGGATAGGGATTTTGCAACCCTCCATGCCTGTGGACACGCCGAATTTGCTTTGTCAGCCATAGTCTGCTCCCATCGTTAGGACATAAACTATTATTTCGCACGGCGCGGACACAAATCTCGCACCGGAAAGGCAGCCCAATGGTTTTCTAAGAGGCTCAAAGCCTTTCTATTCCTCAAAAACGAAAAATTTTCAGTTTTGAGGAATAGGCTCGAAGCACGCTAAGCCTCGCCGCACAGCCACCTCGCCAGGTCCACGATCTGCACTCCGTCGCGATCCGTGGCCTCGTGATGCGTGCGGGCGAGAATCATCTTGGGATACGCATCGCCAATGCTCAGCAGTGGCGAAATCTCGCGTTCAAATGTCTTATCCGAGCTGATGTCGTCGCTCACCTGAATGTAGAGCTTCTCGCTTCGCTTGATTGCTACAAAGTCTATTTCCTTTTTATAGAGCACGCCGACGTATACCTCGTATCCGCGGCGCAGCAGCTCGATTGCCACTATGTTCTCGTACACGCGACCCCAGTCCATATCGCGTGTACCGAGCAACGCGTATTTGAACGCGTGGTCTGCCAGGTAATACTTCTCGCCGCTCTTAAGGTATTTCTTGCCGCGAATGTCATATCGACGAACTTTATAGAAGGCAAACGCATCGCACAGGTACCCCATGTACGCACCGACCGTCTTGTTCGTAATCTTTAGCCCATCCGCATTTAATGCATCGGTAATGTTGCGTGCCGACGTAATGTTGGAAACGTTGTCCATCATGTAATCGGCAATGCGCAGCAGCGCCGATTCGTTTCTCACGTTATGCCGCTGCACGATATCTCTCACAATGAGCGTCTTAAAGACGTTGGAGAGATATTGATAGCGCTGCTCCTGCAGTGGATAAGGGTAAGAGCCAGACATACCGCCGGTTCTCGCGTACTCATCGAAGTCACGGTCGACCTCGCCCTCGTCGCCATAGAGACGATACTCCTCAAACGAGAATGGGAAAACCTCGATCTCGAACGTGCGCCCCGTAAAGAGCGTCGACAGATCGCTCGACAGCAAAAAGGCATTCGATCCGGTAATGAAGATGTCATAATGCTCGGATGCGTGAAGGCTGTTGATCGCACGCTCAAAACCGTCGCACATCTGAACCTCATCGATAAGCAGAACGTTTTGTTTGCCGGGCACCCGATGATCTTTTACATAAGCGAGCAACGCGTGATACTCGAGCAGGTTCTCGAACTCATCGAGGTTGTAGTTGATATGGATGACATTCGAATTAGGCAGATTTGCCTCCACGTAATCGCGGAGGGCCTCGAGCAATTTTGATTTACCGCTGCGGCGGATGCCCGTGATGACCTTGATATCCGGCACGCCAATAAGACTCGTCAACGTGTCCATATATGACGCTCTATTGATGAGTTTCATCGGGGCCTCCTCGCGGTCTTTTATCTCTATTCCTCAAAAACGAAAATTTTTCAGTTTTGAGGAATAGGCTCTATAGCGAATATACCTCGCGAAAGGCCGAGCTGCCTTAATCCTATTCCTCAAAAACGAAAAATTTTCAGTTTTGAGGAATAGGGCCGCGATGCCACCCTGTAGTCGCGCAAAGACCCTCCCCGGCTGAACCGCCTCCCATTTCTCGTGT
>OGXL01002067.1_pt1 | contig 15510 bp, 10 predicted proteins | sample 1576311 | NCBI WGS metagenome assembly OGXL01 (sample SAMEA3541564, study PRJEB24748) | human gut metagenome | biome: human gut; feature: human-associated habitat; material: faeces | place: China | collected 2012 | reverse complement strand
TCCGCATAGATAGAACGTAAATTTTCTCCACTTACACATACAAGATTATACTGTGCATGTGTGGCTCTGTCTTCAGGCAAAGAAAGATTTGTTCCGCGCTGTCCAAACTTTTTAAATGCACCGCAGGCATGCCATAGCTGAATAACTCGCTGTTCCGGGCGTAAAGGGAAATATCTTAAATATTTTACATAGTCATCTGTTACGATTACTTTACTGGTAAGGATTGCTTCAGTCATTTCAAGAGCTGTTTGAGGATTATGTGGTAAACGTTTTGCACAGATTGTCTTTTTACCTTTGATAAAAGGATATAAAGCCTTTGCATTTCCTTCAAGATGCCCATCAGCACGAGGAGAAACAAATAAAACCTGGTTTTTCAGTGGTTTCTTTGAGAAAGAAGCTGCCTTTTTATTCCATGCTTGTTCTTCTTCAGTCTCATCAGAGAGAAGACGGAATTTCATACCAGATTCTGCCGGAGAGTAGAGTATTTCAGGGCTATTTAATGTAATTGGTTTATCTTTTAAGTATTCTTTAATAAAAGATAGAGTTTTATCTGTTGCAATGTAATCAATAAAAGTTTCTTTTTTATTATTGTAAAGAAGCCATCTAAGCGGTATACATAATTGCCTTTTGCGTAACATGATTTTGTTAATTCGGGAATCTCTTCGCTAAAATCTAAATGGAGATTTTTTACAAAATTAACACAGAAGAATTTATTAGCTAATGTAGCATCCATAGAAAGAGAAGGATTATATTTTTTTCCATTTTTTAAAGATGTAGAGGCAATTTTACTGAAAAGCAATGGCTGTGGATTATCATATTCTTTATGATAAATTCCCTCACTGATGAAATCATACTGTTGCTTCATAAGCTGCCGATAAGCCAGGCGGAAAGAACCAACGGCATAAGTGATTTCAGCATCACAAAAAGTAATATATGGTGTTTGAGCATTATTCAAAGTAGTAGCAAATAATTCTTCTTTAGAATTACTATCTTCAAAGAGAAGATTATCTTGTAACAATCCTTCCTTTTCGATATCAGCTTTCATGGAAACAGGTACAACTATTTTCATAAATATGAGATTCTGTTTTATGAGCGAATCTAAAGACTTCATAAAGTTGTCTTTATTTGTTCTGTCACCATAGAGTGCTGCAGTAAAAAATGCGTTTTTAAGAACGTCCTCTTTAGATGACTTAATATCATATAAAGAAAATTCTGGGAAAGAGAGACTGAGGGTAGAAATTACCTTCATATCCAGAATCTTTAATTTGTTATTTATTTCATCCACAAGTAACTGAATTGTGTTTGAATCTAAGGACCAGAACTGAATATAAAACTGGTTCAGCATAATCTGTAGCTGCTTTTGAATAATTGTATTCAAGTAGTTATGAATATCTGGATTCTGTTCTCGTGCATCATCAATAGAACTGTACTCAGGATAATCCCTTAAAAAACTTTCTTCTGCAGAATGAAGAATCATCTGATGAGCAGTAATGTAATCTTTGATTTTATTTGGTGAGATAGAGGCCGTAATAGAATCCATATCATCATATCTTCGATAATGGAAGATAATATAATCCAATCCAACAATTTTTGAGCAGCGATATAAAAACTGAGTAAGAAAAGCGCCATCTTCTGAGTAAGAAATTGGTGGTAAGCGAAGATGATATTTTTCGATAAGACTTCTTCTGAAAAGTTTATTAGACAGAGAGAAAGTCCATAAAATATCGGTGTTATACTTATCAATTTCTTCTAATTCAATTAAATCATCGAGATTATGGATTTCTATAGTTGTATGCCGATTAAAAATATCGTATTTTCCAATTAATAAATCAGAGTGTTTTTCAGAAATCGTATCATACATAGTGGATAAAGCTTCAGGTTCTAGAAGATCGTCCGCATCAAAAAAGAAGACATATTCTCCCTGTGCAATATCTAGTCCTGCATTTCTTGCGGAAGAAGGACCGCCATTTTCTTTATCAATAATAATTAAATTAGGGTAATTCTTTTTATAAGAATTCAATATAGACAAGGTATTGTCAGAAGAACCGTCATTAATTACGATAACTTCATATTCAGAATTATCCATTGTCTGTAAAAAAATGCTGTCCATTGTTTCAGACAGGTATTCTTCTGCATTATATGCAGCAATAATAACTGATATTTTTTTCATATTTTCCATCCTTATCATAATCATAAATGTGTTTGCTTATTATAAAATGAGAATAAGAATTGTGAGGCTCTCTTAATAGTAGGCATATTGTTTTATTATATACTAGAAAAAGGGACTTGACAAGATTATACATTTTGTACTTGTAGAGATAAACAGATTTAAAATAGGAGAAGATTAGGATAAAATATTTGTTTTGATTGCGAAATAAAATGTTTAATGATAATATAGACTGTGGTTTAGTTAGATAATAATAAGGTTATAAGAGGAGTATATTAAGTAGAAAGGGGTAGAATTTTGCAAACAACAAAAAAACAAAAGTATAAAATATATAGTTTATATACAGTGGTATTTGCGTGTATGGCATTAGTAATATTTCTTCAATTTTTATATTACGGAAAAACATTAATTGAATATCATGATAGCTTACAACAGTATTATGCGGCATTCCAATATTTTATTACCTATGTTCATAAAGTTATACGGACATTTATTTCTACAGGGCAGTTGCATCTTCCTATGTGGGATTTTTCAATAGGCATGGGAGGAGATATATTAACTGCTTTAAATTATTATGTGATTGGAGATCCCATTAACTTTATAGGAATTTTTTTTAAAACAAGCCAGTTAGAAGTAGTATATCAGTTATTGATTGTATTTAGGATATATTTGGCTGGTTTTTGTTTTATTATGTTTTGTAGAAAGATAGGATATACAAAGTCTTATGTGATAGCGGGAGCAGTAATCTACTGTTTTTCAATATTTGCCTTATACTCTGCAGCAATGTATGCAGCATTTCCGAATGTCTTAATTTATCTTCCATTATTACTGATTGCGATTGAAAGAGTGTTTAGAAATCAAGGTGGAAGTATGTTAATGTGGGTCATTGCTTTATGTATGATAAGTAATTTCTATTTTTGCTATATGTTAGGAATAATAGCAGTGATTTATTGTTTGCTTAGATATTTTTGTATTAATTATTATTTCCTAAAGAAGAAAAATATTGAATTTAGGGATAGAATTAATGATTTATTAAAATCTATCAGTAAGATGATTGTGCCGATGATCCTGGGAGCTTTATTAAGTTCTATTATTTTAATTCCTGATTTAAAAGTATTCGTAAACCAGGGAAGAGGAGCCGGTCAGGTAGTGGAAAGTTATACACACTATACAGTTAAAGAATATATAGAATTACTGTCTAGTTTATTTTCACCTAAGATTGCTGCAAACTACAATCTTCTGGGATTTTGTCCGGTTGTTTTTCTAGCATTATTGCTTTTGTTTCAGAAGAGTTGCAAAAAGAAGAGGATTAAGAAAATTCTTAGAATTGCATATGTTTTCAGTGGGATATTTTTATTGATTCCATTTTTTGGATACGCTCTTAATGGCTTTGCATATATTAACAATCGTTGGATTTTTGGCTTAGTTTTTTTATCTGCGGTAACAATTGTAATTTTATTTGAAGAATTATTACATTTAGATAAGAAGAATAAAGTTGTATTATGTGCAGGAGCAATTGTATATTTAGTAATTTGCCTGGTAGTACGACAATTAAAAACAAATGCTGTAATGACAGGAGTCATCTGGACATTTGTATTTTTGTCAATTATTTTATTGCTTAATGGAATGAAAGATTTGAAAGAAAAAAGACAAACATGTTTTATGGCAATGATATGTGGATGTGTTGCTTTTTATGGATTTTCATTATTTAATCCTTTAGATACAAGTATTATGTCAAGTAAATTAGATGAAGGACAAATTTCAAATCTGAAAGACAATAAGACTGCGGGTGCAGTGGCAAAAATTAAAGATTCTGGTTTTTATAGAGTGGACGTGACAGATGGAGATACGTTGAATGAGGGATTACTTTTTGGATACCCTTCTGTAGCGTTTTATTATAGCTTATATGATGGAAAAATAACAGAATTTAATAAAGAGTTAAATAATTCTGCTATGACGGTTCCTAATTTATCGCATGGAAATAAGGGAAGATCATATCTGGATAATATATGTGGCGTAAAGTATGCTGTTACAAACACAAAAGAAAATGTACCATATGGTTTTAAACTTTATAAGAAACAAAAAAATAAACAGGGACAGGTCAGATATATTTATAAAAATAAGAATAGTTTGCCGTTTGGGTATACATTAAATAATTATGTTTCCAGTGAAAAATATGAGACTTATACAACATTGCAAAAAGAACAGGCAATGTTACAGGGAGCAGTATTAGATGAGAAAAATGCTAGAAACTTAAATGAAATAATCCCCCAATTTATGGACAGCTCATTACCTTATAAGATTAAAAATATCAAGGGTGGTAAAATTAAGAAAAATAAAATTATAGTAGAACAAAGAGATGCCATAATAGAAATGGAAGTTGAAATTCCTAAAGGAAAAGAAATTTTTATTCAAGGAAGAAATATAAAGTTTAAGGCATATAGTCCAGAAACTACCCCACAGTATTATTACCCGAAGAAAATGACTATTTATGAAAAGAAACTTTTAGATAATCAATACAAAAACTGGAATAAGCCAAGTGATATTGTAATTACTAGCCAGCTAGGAAAGAAGTCTGACTCTATAACTATGTATCAGAAACAGTATAAATATTTTTGGAATCAGGAAAATTTTCTTCTATGTTTAGGAAACTATTATGAAGGAAAACAGACAATTTCTCTTAAATTAAATGAGCCTGGAGAGTATACATATTCTGATCTATCTATATTAGCAGAAGATATGCCGATAATGGAAAGACAGATAAAAGAATTAAAACAACATCCAATGAATCAGGTGAAGTTTGCATCTAATTATATTGAGGGAACAGCAAAAACAGAAGGTAATGAATTGCTTGTGTTGTCTTTGCCGTATAGTGAAGGATGGAGTGTTCAAATTGATGGGAAAGAAGCCAATCTTTTGAATGTGAATACAATGTGGACAGGTGTATATTTAAAAGAGCAGGGAGTACATAAAATCACATTACATTACAGAACACCAGGATTAATATTAGGTGCGGCAATTTCCAGTACTACATTAGCTTTCGTAAGTATTATTCTGATATTTAATAGAATAAGGAAGAGAGGAAATAAATGATTTTATTTATACTTATATTACTTATGATTATTATATCTAATGCTGAAATAGCAAAATCAAATGAGTTTAATACAGAGTACAGTAGCATTGGACAAACAAATGTGATCAAAGGGATTTTTGTAATATTAGTTTTGTTGGGACATGGAAGTGGGTATTTAAAGCTGACAGGTGTGTTAGATATACCATATAAATCATTTCAATCACATATAGGGCAAATGGTTGTATCTATGTTTTTCTTTTACTCAGGGTTTGGAATGATAAAGTCAATAATGAAAAAAAGATTTGCCTATATAAAAACATTACCGTTGAAGCGTTTTTTAATTGTGGTGTTAAATTTTGATATAGCAGTTATACTGTTTGAAATAATGAATCTTTGTCTAAAGATACATTTTGATTGGAAAACAATTCTGCTCTCATTTACAGGATGGGTTGGTATTGGTAATTCTAACTGGTATATGTTTGCTATTTTTGTTTTGTATATTTTATTATTTACTTCATTTTATTTGTTAAAATGGTTTGATAAAAATAGTTCCTTGTATATTGGAATGATGATTTTTACAGTGTTATCTGTAGCTTTTGTATATTGGGAAATTAGAGTTGGCCAGCCAACTTGGTGTTATAATACAGTTATTTTATTTGCATTAGGAGGCTGGTTTGCATTATTTCAAAAACAGATAGAATGTATCATTATGAAGAATGATTACACATATATTATTCTTGGTTCTATCATGGCTATTGTATACTGGGTTAGTTTTAAAAATAGAATTTATGGAATAGAAGCATACTCTGTTTGGGCAAGCCTATTTACGTTAGCAGTAGTGATGGTTACAATGAAGGTTTCTATAAAAAGTACGGCCTTAGAATGGGTAGGAAAGAGAGTATTTAGTATTTATATTCTGCAGAGAATTCCGATGATCGTATTGACAAAAACAGGATTTACACAAAATTCTCCATATGCATTCCTTGTCTTGGTGTTTTTAATTACCTTGGGAATAGCAGTAATTTTTGATTATGTAACAGCAAAAATTGATAATATTATCATTAAATATTTGGTAAAAGAATAGAAAAAAATATGAAACGCCAGAGATGCTTGGGATGAGAATCAATGGCGTTTTTTTGGATTGAATAAAAATGTTTTATATAAAAAGTTTTCCAATTTGTTCTAGAGGATTAATGAATTTGTTGTAGGAAAATCCCTGACAAAAGCGACTTTCTTCTTCGGATAGTTCCGTCTGGTCATAGTCAAGTGTCAGTAATTCTCCTGCTGTTTCTAGATATAGATCTGGATAATATTGTTTCATATATCTTCCAAAATGCTTTTTTCCGTAATTTAGATAATACACTGGTTTGTTTTCAGAGGCAAAGGTACAAGCATGTTTACTGCTGTTTGTGACCAACATGTCTGAGAAATAAAGCAGATTATCAAAACCGAATACACCCTTCATATATCCAAAACATTTTGAATACGAAAAAGGAAGTCTGCCAGACATTTCAAGAAGATTGATATTATTGGTAAGTAAAAACCAGTTATCTCCGATTTCATTCAGAAATTTTTTTAAGTCTAAATCGGAAAAGAGTTCTGTCATTTCCTCTGGAGCAGTTTGATTTACTGTAAGGATAGTCAGTATCTTTTTCCCTTTTGCTTCAGGATAAAGGTATTCTAAGTTGTTTCGTACATTTTCTTTTGATTCTTTAGATGTGATATCCCAGGCAAGAGGGAGACATATATCGTCTAAAAAAGTAGCATTTTCAAATTCATAAAAGTTTTTAAGAAAATTACTGAAAAAAGGAGAACCCGGGAGTACGTGAGTACAGCGAAAGAAGGTCTTCTTATGTGCTAATTCAGGGTCTTCTGTAAACTTTAAGTATTCATTAAAAAGATAATCATAAGGGACTAAAGTTAAAAGTCGCCGTTCTTCCGGTAAAGCAGGTGAAAGTTTCACTGGAATAGAAGGATCCATACAGATAATATTTCTGGTGTTATTACAGAAGGAGAGCCTGGCGTCTTCTAACTGTTTGTTGGCGGCAGGAACTTTCGTAGCGGTGTTTTTCAGATAGTATTCAAAAGTTACGTCAGAAAGGTTCAATGCCAGATAGTCCTGTATTAATTTTAAATCGATATTCATTGCCCTGCCACGTGTGCTGAGAAATGAAATAGTAGCTCTACTCATACTAGTTCTCCTCCATATAAGAATTAATTAACGCTGCAATTCGTTCGCAGCTATGACCATCACAGGTAGACATATATTTTTGCATAAAAGCAGTATATTTGTCTGTCAGAACTTGCTTTTCAGGACTTCTGAGATATTCTGTAAGCTCTTCCTGTGTTTTGAATACATCTCCTGGCAAATCATCTGGATACTTCAGATAAAAATCTCTGTCATATCTTAAAAGGTCATAGCAGAAGAATGCAATTGGTTTGCCTAGTAAAGCATACTCAAAAATGACAGAAGAATAGTCTGTAATCAGCATATCAGAAATCAACATATAATCATTTGTAGAAAAATCTCTTACTTCCAATATATTATGATATTTGTGTGGCAAAATAGGAGCATCCATTACCGGGTGAGGGCAAATTAATAAAACTTGATTCGGAAGCAGAGACTTTGAAAGTAAGTCAAAATCAATTTCAGGATGAAATTCATTTCGGTTACCGTCGGTGTCCCTGAATGTAGGGGCATAGACGAGTACAGATTTAAAAAGCAACTTTGGATGCTTTAAATAAATCTGTCGTTTTTTCTTCGAAATCAGTTTTTTATTAAAATAATGATCTGTTCTTGGTACACCTAGAGCCTGCACTTTCTGATAATTAACATCGAAGGCATCCGCATAAATGGAACGTACTTGTTCACCACTGACAGATACAAGATTATACTGTGCATGGGTAGCAATATCTGTAGGAACAGGGATATTAGTTCCACGCTGACCAAACTTCTTAAATGCGCCGCAGGCATGCCAGAGCTGAATGACACGTTGTTCCGGACGAAGAGGAAAGTACCTTAGGTACTTGACATAATCGTCAGTTACAATTACTTTGTTTGTAAGAATTGCTTCGGACATTGTAAGAGCAGCCTCATTATCATGTGGTAGCTTGTATGCACAGATTGCCTTTTCACCTTTGATATAAGGGTAAAGAGCAAGTGCATTTCCCTCAAGTTCGCCATCGGAGCGAACAGAAACAAAGGCAACTTTATTTTGTAGTTTTTTCTTTTTTAGCTTTTCCACTTCTTTTGTCCATGGCTGTTCCGCTTCCGTTTCTGGAATTGGACGAAACTTTTCTCCGGACTCTAAAGGATTATAAAGTAATTCAGGGCTATTTAAAGTCACAGATTTTGCTTTAAAATATTCTTTTAACAGAGAAAGAGATTTTTCTGTTTCTGTATATTTCAGGAAAGATTCCTCTGTGCCATTGTAAATGACAAGTTCATCAAAATTATAAAGGTAATATCCAGTATGGTAACATTTGTCCAGAAAGTCTATAATATCAAGGTTGAAATTGATATTCTGATTTCTTAAAAATGAAACAGAGAAGAACTTATTAGCTAAAGTTGCTTCCATTCCAAGACATAATGTATCATATTGATTAGAAGCCAAGAAGTCTGCGGTAATATGACTGTAGATTAATGGCTGCAAACTCCCATAATTTTTGTGATAGATAGCTTCTGTAACAAAGTCCATATATAATCTGCTGAATAATTTGTTCACACGGCGGAACGCACCTGTAGAATATACGATTTTCTCATCACAAAAAACAATGTGAGAAGTTGTCGCTTCATCTAACGCTTTATTAAAAAGGTTCTTTTTGGAATTACAATCTGTGAAAATAATATTTTTCTGTAATAATTTCCTAGTCTGAATAACAGCTTTCATAGAAGAAGGAACAACAATCTTGATAAATACCATATTCTGTTCTGTTAAAGATTTCAGGCAGGATAGGAAGTCCTCCTTTGTGCTGTCATCACCATAGAGAACGGCTGTCAGACTGGCGCATTTTAATACTTCTTCAGAATCGGCACTTAAAGCAGTTAATGGCAATTCTGGAAGAGCGGCTCTTAGTTCACAGAAACTCTTCATATCTAATAAGTTTAATTTATCGTTAATCTGGGCAAGAAGGAACTGGGCAGTAGAAGAATCTAAAGTCCAGAACTTGGCATAAAAACGATTTAATAAAATAAGCAGTTCTTTATGAATGATTGTGTTTAAATAATCGCTGATGTCCTCATTATCTGCCATAGCATCCTCGATTGTTGTATACACAGGGAAGTCTCGCAAAAAACTTTTCTTTGCACAATCAAGAATCATTTCGTGTGCAGTAAGATAGTCCCTGATTTTTGATTCAGAAACGGAAGCTGTAATGGACTGTGCGTCTTCTTCATTATATCTTCTGTAATGGAAGATTACCTGATTAAGACCGGTAATTTTAGAAGAGCGATATAAAAACTGAACAAGAAAAGCTCCATCCTCTGAATAAGAAATATCCGGAAAACGTAACGTATATTTCTCAATTAATTCCCGTTTGAATAACTTGTTTGATAAAGAAAAGGTCCATAGAATGTCGGTATTATATTTATCAATATCATCAAGAGTAACTAGATTATCAAGTGTGTGAACAGCAGAAAGCTTGTAAGTGTTCAATACATCATAGGTTCCGATAACTAAGTCTGCGCTTTTAGTCACTGCTCTGGTAAACATAGCCTCAAGAGCATTATTGATAAGAAGATCATCTGCGTCAAAAAAATAAATATATTCGCCTTTTGCAACAGTAAGTCCGGCATTACGGGCAGAAGCAGGTCCACCATTCTCTTGGTTGATAACAGTTATATTTGAATGTGATTTTTTGTATTTCTGTAAAATGTCTGCTGTGTGATCGGAAGAACCATCATTCACAATAATAATTTCATAATCGGAGTTAGGCATTGTTTGGAAAACTACGCTGTCTAATGTTTCTGTAAGATACTTTTCCGCGTTATATGCAGGTATGATTACAGATATTTTTAAATCTTTTTTCATAGTATACTTCCTTTTAAATAAATTGTTGTAGAGTCTGCCTTGAATATAACATAGTTTGATTGTGGTGACAAGAAAGGATAAGATAGGATATAGTATGGAAAACTAATGAAGAGACAGAGTATTACAGATGTAGATTCATATAAGAATTGACAGGAGAATATTATAGATGTAGAATTTAAAGAATAAAAAATGATAAAAGAGGAGAAAATATGAAAAATAAAGTAAAGAAGATATTTTTAATGATTTTGTTATGTAATATAGTAGTTTTGATAGTTCCATTTTATACACATGCAGCTCAAAAAGGATGGGTGAAAGTAGGAAAAACATATAGGTATAGGGTACAGTCTTCTTATGTAAAGAATCGTGTAAAGAAGATAAAAGGAAAATATTATTATTTCGATAAAAAAGGTCTCCGTAAAAGTGGTTGGATGAATTATAAAGGGCATCGCTATTATTTTGATAAAAAGACAGGCGAGGCATATGTTGGAAAACATAAAATTAAAAAGAATAGTTATATTTTTCGTAAAACAGGAAGATTGGTGGTAAAAACAGGAGAGTATAGACAGGGAAACAAGAAGTATTTTATTGGTGAAACAGGAAAGGTTCTGATTGGAAATAGAAAGATAAAAGGAAAATGGTATTATTTTGATGGACAGGGGAATAAAGAAGAATTACCAACAAAGCATACAATTGAATCAGGAATCATTACTACGAATCTTGAGACAAGCCAGTTAAAGCGTCAAACATTAGATGGATATCATCTACAGAATTGTAACAAGTTAATGATTGTTGCTCATCCAGATGATGAGAGTTTGTGGGGTGGCGGGCATCTTTTAGATAAAGGGTATTTTGTAGTATGTCTTACTAATGGAAATAATACCGTGAGAAGAAGCGAATTTTATGCAGCATTAAAAGAATATGGATGTCAAGGGATTATGTTTTCCTATCCTGATCTAGAAAGAGGAAAACGATCTGACTGGTCAAATTATAGCGATATAATTGCGAAGGATTTAAATGTACTGCTGACTTATAAAAGATGGGATATGATTGCAACTCATAATCCAAAGGGAGAATATGGACATATACAGCATCGAATGACAAGTAAATTGGTAACCGAGGTATATCGTTGTAATTATAAGGGATTAAATAGACTGTATTATTTTGGGAAATATTACAAATGGAATCAATTATCTCAAGTAGAAAACGGATTAATTTCACTTTCAAAAGATAAACTGAATAGAAAAATACAAATTATAAATACCGTATACAAGTCTCAAGATGTAAAATGGGATAGGCATATGATGAAATATGAAAACTGGATTGCTTTTCAGGATTGGAAAGAAAAAAATTAACAATTAATTATTTTATAAAAGGTAATTATAGGTTCAATTTGGATAGTATCAATGTTGGTAATTGCAATGATGTATGTAAAGGTGTAGCTTTTTAGAAAAAAGGAAGAAAAAATGAAAAAATACGACTATTTAATTGTTGGAGCAGGTCTTTTTGGAGCTGTTTTTGCATGCGAAATGAAAAAAACAGGGAAAAAATGTCTTGTAATTGACAAAAGAGATCATATAGCAGGTAATATTTACTGTGAGAACATAGATGGGATTAATGTGCATAAGTATGGTGCACATATTTTTCATACGTCAAATAAAGAGATATGGAATTATGTGAATCAGTTTGCAGAGTTTAATAATTATATTAATTCTCCTGTAGCAAGATATAAAGATGAATTATATAACCTGCCATTTAATATGAATACATTCAGTAAGATGTTTAATATTGCAACTCCGGCTGAAGCAAAAGCAAAGATTCAGGCAGAGATTGAGGAGTTAGGTATTACAGAGCCTAAGAACTTAGAAGAACAGGCTCTTTCTCTGGTTGGACGTTCTGTATATGAAAAGCTGATAAAGGGGTATACCGAGAAACAGTGGGGAAGAGACTGTAAGGAACTTCCTTCATTTATCATTAAGCGTCTTCCTCTTCGGTTTATTTATGATAATAATTATTTTAATGATCGTTTTCAGGGAATTCCTATGGGTGGATATACGGCTATTGTAGAGAAAATGTTAGAAGGTTCGGATGTTCTGCTGAATACAGATTATTATGAGTTTAGAAAAGAGAATCCAGATATTGCTGCCAAAACAGTATACACGGGAATGCTTGACCAGTATTTTGATTACAGATATGGCGTATTAGAATATAGAAGTGTTCGCTTTGAAACAGAAAAGCTGGATATGGAGAACTATCAGGGCAATGCAGTAGTAAATTATACAGAGCGTGAAGTTCCATATACCCGTATTATCGAACATAAACATTTTGAATATGGAACACAGCCAGTTACGGTAATTTCCAGAGAATATCCAAGTGAATGGAAGTTAGGTGAAGAACCATATTATCCAGTAAATGATGCAAAGAATGAAACTGTAGCAGAGAAATATCGTGCGCTGGCAGCGGCAGAGAAAAATGTAATTTTCGGTGGTCGTCTGGGAGAATATCGTTATTACGATATGGATAAAGTGATTGAAAAAGCATTAAAGGCTGTTGAGGAAGAAACAGGGATATAATTCAACTGTAAAAGGAAAAATGGAAATATGAATAATGTATTGAATGAGGGAAAAGAGGATTTTTCTAGACCAATATTGTGGATAGTAATCCCATGTTACAATGAAGAAGATGTGCTTCCAATTACAGCACCTATGTTTTTAGAACAGATTCAGACAATGATTTCAAAGGAGAAAATCAGTGCGAAAAGCAGGATTTTATTTGTGAATGATGGCTCGAAGGATTCGACATGGGATATTATATGTAAGCTGGCGCAGGATGATGAACATTATATTGGAATTAGTCAGAGCAGAAACAGAGGGCATCAGAATGCTGTACTTGCGGGATTGATGGAAGCAAGGGATGTTTGTGATATTACAATTTCCATTGATTGTGATGGTCAGGATGATATTACAGTAATGGAGAGGATGGTAGATGAATATTTAGCTGGAGCAGAAGTAGTATATGGTGTTAGGAGTAAGCGTGATACAGATACATTTTTTAAAAGGTTTACAGCAGAAAGTTTTTATAAACTTCTTGATAAGATGGGAGTAGAAACGGTTTATAATCATGCTGATTACAGATTGATCAGCGCGAGAGTATTGCAGGAGTTTGCAGGTTTTCAGGAAGTAAATATTTTTTTAAGAGGTATGATTCCGCTTGTGGGATATAAAAGTACTACTGTTTATTACGAACGTCACGAAAGAATTGCGGGAGAAAGCCACTATCCGTTGAGTAAAATGCTTGCCATTGCAGTTGATGGGATAACCAGTTTGTCCGTCAGGCCGATTTCTATTATAACAGGAGCCGGCTGTGTAGTGAGTCTTATTGGATTTGTGGGAATTATATGGGCTATTATAACAGCTATTCTCGGGAATGCAGTGCCAGGCTGGGCATCCATTGTTTGTATCGTTTGTTTCCTTGGCGGCATTCAATTACTTTCGCTTGGAGTTATTGGAGAATATATTGGGAAGATATATCTGGAATCAAAACATCGTCCAAGATATATAATCAGTGATAAAACTTGGGAGCCATATGAGAGGCATTACAAAGGATGATAAGGAATATATGTTAAGTTTTTGGCAGGAAAGAGTAAAGTAAAAAAGATTGTATTAAAATAATTACTTCCTCTTGATTTCCTAACCATTTTAAGTATAATAAGTAGTATAAAGAAGTAATTAATATCACAGGGGTTATCAAAGAAGGTATATTTGTTTGCAACAAGTATGCCTTCTTTTTCTTTTTTGGAATTTAAATATAATCAGAAGGGGTAATTTTTACTTTTTATATGCGATTTATATGAGATGAAGTGGTATGAGGGATTAGTACATAGAGAGGTGAGATGTATGAATACTTTACAGACAAATGACTGGCTGATTTTGAATTCTATTATTTATGAGATTTATACAACGGCGGATTTCGATCAGATGAGAAGGAAGTTTTTAGAGCAGATGAAGATGCTTGTGGATTTTGACAGTGCAGATTTTTATCTGGCATCTTACGGGGAGGAATACCATCTTAAGGCTCCGGTTACATATCATTGTGATGAGGATTTATCGGAGGTTTATGACAGTATTGACTACAGTAGAGGGATTATGTACAGTGGGAAGAGTATCGTATATCGTGAGACAGATATTATTTCTGATGATATGAGAGTGAAAACGGAATATTATCAGAAGGTATATAAGCCGAATAACTGGCATTATTCTTTGCAGATGATCATGGCAAAAGAGAAGAAGTTTCTTGGAGTGGTAACGATGTACCGCAATATTGGGAAGAATGATTTTAGTCATGATGAAGTATTTTTGGTGGATACGTTGAAGGATCATATGGCGTACAGATTATGGCAGCAGAAACAAAGTCGTATGCAGTTTGGTGAGAAGCTTACGGTGTCGGCAGCGACGGAGAAGTTTGGGCTTACAAAGCAGGAACATAATATTTTGCATCTGTTAATGGAAGGAAAGGATAACAGTTTTATCTGCGATTATTTATCTATTAGTATCAATACGTTAAAGAAGCATATTTTAAATATCTATCGGAAGCTGGGAATCCGTAACAGGGTACAGCTGTTTAAGAAGATAAGGGAAAAGGAATAAAAGTAAATTTATTACGTTATTTGTGAGTACATATTTAAAAAAATAATTAAAAAGTAGTAAGAAAATGGTTAAATGGGTGACTTGTATTAAATATCTTAATGGAGTATAGTCACAAGTATCAAAAGCAAGGGAGCTGTAAGTGATAGATACAGCTTCCTTTTTTATAGTTTTTTTTAATTGTTTTTTTATTATGGGACAAATAAAGGAGGATATAGCATATGAAGGAATTAGTTATGATTATTCGACCGGAGAAGTTAGAAGATATTAAGCATATTTTGGATAAAAATGCTTCGTATCACTGCGCTCTTAATGCTCGCTTGTAACGCTTACATTATGAGCTTGCTCTGAAAGTTGTGTTTGATGCGATAAAAAATGAAAACCTTTATTCTGACAAAGAGATGTGTTATAACTATCTTTGGAATTTTTTTAGTTAATATGAAAATATATATGGGCTTCTGAAACTCTAAAATCTGTGATAAAAACATAGTGGTTAATTAATGTTGCATCTATAAGGGCTTAGGGAGACATATATAAGGAAAGGAATGAAGAAAAAGCATGTTAATGAAGAAATGTAAGATTGTTCTGACGGTGCTGCTG
>OGXL01002054.1_pt1 | contig 15570 bp, 15 predicted proteins | sample 1576311 | NCBI WGS metagenome assembly OGXL01 (sample SAMEA3541564, study PRJEB24748) | human gut metagenome | biome: human gut; feature: human-associated habitat; material: faeces | place: China | collected 2012 | reverse complement strand
CAGCTCGTCGCCGCGTTCTGCAAGGATATATGTTCTGAACACCTCGCCCACATGCCCAGATACATCAACTTATAGACGGGTGAAGCCACGCCCGGACCGAGTATGATAAAGAAAAGCCATACAGCTGCCAGCGTAAGACTCCGGGAGTCATTTTGCATTAGTAAAATGCCGACAGGGAGAATGAAGGTAACAATCGAATTGAGCAGTACGGTAAAATATGTCATACCCGATTCGTAAGTGTCGCAAACTTTCAATGCATAGGTCTTGTAAGCTTCGATTTCGGCATTGAACTGACGGAATGAGCGGACACTCTGTCCAAAGATTTTCACCACAGGCATTCCGCGCACATATTGCACGGCAGAAGCACTCATCTGCTCTTGCGCGTTGTAATAGATGCGTGTAAATTCCCGTGCCTTTTTTCCCATGAAATTGGAAAATTGCAAGAATATACTTAGTACGATCACTGCCAAACAGACACCTGCCAGCCATCCATCGAGCGAAAAGAAAATGAGGATGATGGAAGCCCAGAATTACACCGCGCAGGAGCGGCGTGCGGCCAATCAGGTCTGGGCTGCTGCAGGAGCCTATGGCTTTGAGCCGCTGTTTCTGGCCCGCTATACCGACGGCACCACCGATTTTTACATGAACACGGTCGTGGGCCTCATCCACAAATATTACGGTGACGCGCTGATCCGCAGCGTCTTTGACGCATGGGACGGTGATCTGCGGCAGACCATGCTGGACGACATGACATGGCTGTATCTGGAAAATGCAGCCTATCGGCTGGAGCTGCCCCGCCGCCCGGTTCTGGAAGCGCTGCGCCATGCCCATGCAGATTACTTTTTTGCGATTCAATACAAGCTCTCCCGTCAGGAGTGGATGGCAAAAAATCAGCTGGTGTACACCATGCAGGCTGCACGCTGGCGGCGTGTGCTGGGCCGTGCCGACCCGGTGATGACCCCTTACGAGTCCGGCCTTGCCGCCGCGCTGGCCCCGGAGCATGTGCCGGAGCCGGAACAGCTGAAAGCCGAAATTTTATCGATCTACGCAAAATTCAACCTGTTCGACGGCACTGTGCACCAGAGAGCAGCTTTGCATCTGCATCTGGACGGCCTGCTGGCAAAGCTTGCCACCAAAGCCATGCCCACCCAGATGATCAAAACGGACCGCGTGACCGTGGAGCACTCAAGCTCCGTGGATGCTGTGGGCGGCGGGCTGGCGGTGGACAAGCGCCGGGCCCACATCACCCTGAAGCAGAATGCCGCGCAGGACAAGGCCTACATCGAAAGCTGCTTCGGCCGCTCTCTCTACCCGCCGGAACGGCTGCGCAAGGCTGAGCAGGAGCTTTGCGTGGGCGACCATCTGGGGTGCCATTTGTGGTTCAGTGCCGGTGTGCCCAGCCCGGAGCAGGCTCCCACACCGGAAGCAAAGCATCTGGCTGAACAGGCTGAGCTGCAGGCCGACCGCAACCGCGCTTATTACGCCAAAAATCGGGAACTGCACCGCAGTGTGGTGCTGCGGCTTACCGAGCAGATCCGCAACTGCATCCTTGTGCACCAGCAGCCCAACGCCCGTGTTGCCCGCAGTGGCAACCTGAACGCTGGGCGCATCTGGCGCGCACCACTTTTGAACGATGACCAGGTGTTTTTGTGTGCCGAGGAAGAGAACCAGCCCTCTTTTACGGTAGACCTTTTATTGGACGCATCCGCTTCCCGCCTGCACTGTCAGGAAGTGATCGCGGCGCAAGGATCCATTTTGGCCCAGAGCCTTGCGGCCTGCGGTATCCCGGTGCGGGTGTCCAGCTTCAGCAGCCTGCGGGGCTACACCGTACTGCGTGTGCTCAAAGGCTTTGCAGACAAAAACCTGCAGAACATCAACCGATATTTTGCTTCCGGCTGGAACCGTGACGGCCTTGCCCTGCGGGCCGCAGGCGACCTTTTGCGGTTTGCGCCCGGTCCTGCGCCGCGGCATCTGCTCATCGTGCTGACGGACGCTTCGCCCAACGACAGCCGCCGCATCCCGCCCAGTGCAGAAAACCCGCTGGGCTGCGGTTACGAGGACGCTGCCGGTGTGGCTGACACTGCCGCGCAGGTGCGTGCGCTGCAGCGCATGGGCATCCGGGTGTCGGCTGTGTTCATGGGTGAGGACAGCTCTGCCGGTGCCGCTGCACAGATCTACGGCAAAAACATGGCCCGTATCCGCGGCATGGACCAACTGGCCCGCGCGGCCGGGCGGCTGATCCAGAACGAGATTCGTGAACTGGGCGATTGAACCATATTTTACCAGAACAGCCCACAGATGGGAGGCTTTGGCCTTGCCGTCTGTGGGCTGTTTTTGATACAGGACACAACTGATTCACTCTTGTAACAACCATGTTTCGGGTCACTGTTGCAGGATGCGCGGAAATATTTTGTTTTTCTGCAAACTTATAGTTGTTTTTTGTTGCAAAGTATGCTATACTATGTTCAGTCAATAAAACATTCCTGCGTAAGCCGCCTGCTGTGCACCGGGTCGTTTGGCGCAGTGCCCATCCGTTATACAACGAACTGCTGTGTTATAGTTTCAGGAGGGAACCGATCATGGATGCCAACCGTTATTTTGATGCCATGCACAACGCTATGTCAGCTCAGCACCCCGGTGCGCAGCTGCTTTTAACGGTAAAGCTGCAGGACACCTGCGGCAACGATGCCTGCCTGGAGCTGAAGCAGCTGCCCGGTGAGAGCACTTCCATTCTGTGCTACTCCACCATGGGTCGCCGCTGCCTGAACTTCCAGCTGTTCCGCAAGGGCTGGCAGCTGTGCCACAACGCCGATGGCCAGCTGGTGGGCCGCTTCCCTTCCAGCGCCGACGGCCTGATCGACGAGACCGATTTCCGCGCCTACTGCCGTGAGGACAGGCTGGATCTGGCCCGCACCCAGCGCATCACCGCCGAGCTTCGCCAGTGCGCCGGTATCAATTATCAGGGCAGCATCCCGCAGAACGCCCGCACCGGCGCTGTGATCACGGTAGAAAGCCATGTAGGGGCCGGTGCCCGCTGGACCTACTGGAGTCAGGATGTTCTGCCCAGCCTGCCGCTGGGTGCCATCCTCTACTGGCTGGCGGATCATCTGGCCGGTGCCGAGCGCCGCACCCTGCAGGCCGACCCGCAGGCAGCCCGCCTTGCCGCCCAGTGGCTGGCCGGTGATACAGCCGTATTCTTCCATCCGTCGGTGCCGATGACCGCCATGAATACGGTCTCTTCCGGCTCTGCACCCGCACGCCGCCGCACCACTGTGCCCGCTGCCCGCAACAAGAGCTGGCAAAGCATCATGGCCGTGATGGCAGGCATGTGAACGAAAAAGCAAGGAAAGACCGATCGTCTCTCCTTGCTTTTTCAGTATTATTCGAGGTACGGGTCCAGCAGGGCATCCACCGTTTTGTTCCGCTTGGGGTTCGGCTTTTTGATCACATGGCCGCGGCAGACCACCAGTTCCAGATGCTGCAGCGCACGCAGGTCTTCCAGCGGGTTGTGCTTTGTCACAATAAAATCTGCGCTCTTGCCCGGCTCAATGGAACCGGTCACGTCTCCTACTCCGGCCAGCTGAGCATTGCGCAGGGTCGCCGTGTAGAGGGCAAACCGATTGCTCACACCGCAATACTTATGGAAATAGCACAGCTCCCTCCAGAAATCGTACTGGGTGATGTAGGGGCAGCCCACGTCATTGCCCAAGCCCACCGGAATGCCGTTGGCAAGGGCGGTCTTTGCGCTTTCCACCACACCGTCAAACACGATCTTGCCGTTATACTGGTCCTTTTCCGATGCACCGGAAACCGTTGTATCGAACAGCGCATAGGGCAGTGCCGGGGAGATGGTCGTGCACAGGAAGGCTCCCCGCTCCTTATACAGGCGGACCGTCTCATCGTCCATCTTTGCACCGTGCTCGATGGAATCCACCCCATTTTCCAGCGCCACCTTTACGCCCGCTGGCGACTCGGTGTGTGCCGCCACGGTATAGCCCAGCTTGTGGGCCTCGTCGCAGACGGCTTTGACCATTTCCGGCTTCATCTTCAGCTCGCCGGGGGTTCCCTTTTCGGTGGCATCCAGCACGCCGCCGGTGATCATCAGCTTGACAAGATCCACCTTCTGTCCGCTGGCCTTTTTGAGCTGAGCCAGTGCTTCGGTATTGTTATGGGCCGCAACTGCCACCGAGCCTGCCATATGTCCCCCGGGCACCGAAATGCCCTCGTTGGCGGCAAGAATGCGCGGTGCCAGCAGCTTGCCAGCTGCAGCATCATCACGGCAGCGGGTGTCAAAATCTGCAATGCCGCCCACGGTGCGGATGGTAGTCACGCCACCCAGCAGTTCCAGCTTCGCGTAGCTGCATACCAGCCTGTAGGCCACCGCACGGGTCAGGCCATTGCTCAGAATTTTGCGCACCAGCGCAGCATTATCCCGCGGCTTTGCGCTGGGCTTGCCGTTGCCTGCCAGATGCACATGCAGGTTGATCAGGCCCGGGCACAGATAGCCTCCGTGCAGATCGATCACCTCATAACCGTCCAGATCCACGCCCTCATCGACAATGGCAATGATCTTATCATCCTCGGTCAGCAGGATCTTGTGCGCTTCCGGCTGCATCTGCTCGGTGCCATCCAGCAGGATCCCGTTCGTATAGGCACGTTTCATTGGGAACATCCTCTCTTTTTCAGGTTTTTTCGGACAGGAGTTGTTTTATTTCAGTATAGCACGTTCCGGCAGATGGTGCAATGCAAAAACGGGCAGGAAAGGTTCAGCCCTCTCCTGCCCGCTCGGTGTTTTTATTTACTGTGCGGCTGCGCTGGAAGCTACTTCGGAAGCAGCAGCCTCAGAAGATGCGGCTTCCGAAGAAGCAGCTTCGCTGGATGCGGCATCTGCGCCGCCGGTCACGCCGCCCTCAACGACCAGCTCATCCTCATAGTCAAGGCCGTAGGTATCCACCAGAGTCTCCTCATAGTCCTTGTGGAAGAAGTTCTCCTCGCCCAGAGCCTTGATCTCCTCGTTCAGCCAATCCAGAACGGTGGTGTTGCCCTGGCTCACAGCGGGAGCAATGGTGTCCTGACTGCCCAGAGAGGGAATGCCGACCGTGTAGCCGGTGTTCTGCTTTGCAAATGCAATGACCTCGGTGTTATCGTTGGCCCATGCCACGCCGTTGCCGTTCTCCAGTGCATTCTTGGCCGTTGCATAGGAATCGTACTTCTGCAGCGGAATGTCGGGGTACTCCTTGGTCAGGTAGGTCTCGGCGGTGGTGCCGGAAATGACGATCATCTGGTCGTCAGCGTTCCAGTTGTCCAGAGTGGTGATAACGTTGCTGTCCGGAGAAATGACACCCAGAGCCACGTTCATATAAGGCAGAGCAAAGTCCACTTCCTCTGCGCGCTCCGGGGTCACGGTGAAGTTTGCCAGGATCATATCCACCTTGCCGGTCTGCAGGTACTCGATACGGTTGGCAGCCTCGGTAGAAACAAAGTTGATCTCTACGCCCAGATCCTCGCCCAGACGGCGTGCAAAGCAGACATCATAGCCCTGATATTCGCCGTTCTCGTCCACATAGCCGAACGGGTTCTTATCGGAGAACACGCCGATGTTGATGGTACCGGACTCCTTGATCTGATCCAGAGTGCGGTAGACCACGCTGCTGCCGGATGCTGCGCTGCCGGATGCTGCAGTGGAAGCAGAAGAAGAGCCGCCGCATGCGGTCAGAACAGCGGCAGCGGAAACTGCGCCCAGACCCAGCAGGAAGGAACGACGAGAGATCTTAGACTGTTTCATAATGGATTCTCCTTTACAAAATCTTTCCCATTGGCTGCGGAACACCCGCAGCCTTTATCTTGATCTGTGACTCATTTCACAGCATCAAACGTGAAGGTGCGCAGGAAGCGTTGCGCGCGCTCGGTCTTGGGCCGGTCAAAGAACTCGGCCGGTGCAGCTTCTTCCACGATCTTGCCGCCATCCAGAAAGATGACGCGGTTGGCAATGGCGCGGGCAAACTGCATTTCGTGGGTGACGATGATCATGGTCTTGCCCTGCTTGGCAAGGTCCAGCATAACGTCCAGCACCTCGCGCACCATTTCCGGATCAAGGGCAGCGGTCACTTCATCAAACAGAAGGATCTCCGGGTGCATACACAGTGCGCGCACGATGGCGACGCGCTGCTTCTGTCCGCCGGAAAGCTCACGCGGGTAGCTGTTTTTCTTGGCAAGCAGTCCCACGCGGTCCAGCAGAGCTTCGGCCTCCTGCTGCACTTCCGCTTTGGGGCGCTTCTGCACCTTGGTGGGTGCCAGAAGCACATTGTCCAGCACCGTCATGTGCGGGAACAGCTCGTAGCTCTGGAACACCATGCCGATGCGCTGGCGCAGCTGGGTCAGATTTTTACCGCCGTAGGCAACGGTCTCATTGCCCAGCCGCACCCGGCCGCTCTGGGTGGGTTCCAGACCGTTCAGGCAGCGCAGCAGCGTGCTTTTTCCGCAGCCCGAAGGGCCGACTACCACGATGACCTCGCCGGGCTTGACGGCAAAGCTGATATCATCCAGCACGGGGGTCTCGCCATAGGCCTTGATCAGATGTTCAACAGTCAAAATAGGTTCTGCCATGTACGGTCACTTCCATTTCTTTTCGAGATAGGATGCCAGCAGACTGATGGGCCAGCATACGAAGAAATATAACACGAAAACCGTGAGATAAATGCCAAACGCTGCGTTGGGGCTGGCGGTGCGGTTGGCCTCGATGATCTGCTGTGCTACCTTGATCACTTCCACAACACCGATCATCAGCACAAGGCTGGTGGTCTTGATCATGCGGGTAATCAGGTTGATGGACAGCGGGATCAGGCGGCGCACCGTCTGCGGAATGATGATGTACCAATAAGTCTGCGCCCGGCTCATGCCAAGGGCCTCGGCACTCTCATACTGGTGCTTCGGAATGGCGATCAGCGCACCGCGCACAAGGTCGCTCATTTCTGCGGTGCCCCACAGCACAAACACGATGATGGATGCCATCTCGCCGGAAAGGTTCCACCCAAAGGCACGGGTGGTGCCGAAGTAAACGAGGAACAGCAGCACCATCTGCGGCATGATGCGGACGAACTCCAGATAAAGCCGCAGAACCGCCTTGATAACGGGGTTGCGGGAGGTCATGAGCACGCCCAGCAGGATGCCCAGCGGCAGGCTGATGATCACCGAGACGGCACTGATCTTGAGTGCAACGCCAAGGCCGCCCAGCAGGCGGGCCATGTTTTTGCCCTTGAACAGGACATCAAGACCCAAATCCAGCATAGCGCAGCCTCCTTTCGATCAGGCTGCCCACAATGGACACCGGCAGCAGAATGATAAGGTAGAACACCACCAGCAGGAACAGACATTCGATGGTCTTGGAATACATGCCGATGAGATCCTTGGCCGTGAACATCAGGTCCATCAGGCTGATGGCGCTGAACACGCTGGTCTCCTTGAGCAGGAAGATCACATTTGCCATGAAAGCCGGCATACTGGTGGACATGGCCTGCGGCAGAATGATGTAGCGCATGGTCTGCCAGCGATCCATGCCAAGGCTGTAGGCGCTTTCCGTCTGAATCGGCTCAATGGCTTCCAGACCGCTGCGGAACGCTTCGGCCATGTAGCTGCCGCCCAGAAACGCCAGACCGGCAATGCCGCAGATCTCGGCATTGGTGCGGATGCCCACCTTGGGCAGGCCATAATAAATGAAGAACAGCTGCACCAGCAGCGGTGTGTTGCGGGACAGCTGGATGTAGACACCCACGATCTGCCGCAGAACGGGCACCTTGTCATACTGGATCACTGCGCAGGCAAGGCCAATGATGATGGCAAAAATGATGCCTGCAACGCCCAGCCGCACGGTAAGTACAGCGGCCTTCTGGTAGAGCGGCAAATATTGCTGGATCGCATTCCAGTCCATTGCCGGATTCCTCCCTTGTATCCTGATTTGCGGGTCAAAACAAAACGCCCGGAAGCTCCCTCTTCAAGTAAGCTCCCAGGCGGTCAGCGACAGATCCTTCTGCGTGTTCCCACACAGAATATGCAGATATGCTCACACGGCATACCATACTGCAGGGCGGCCGGTCCGGGAAGCGTTTGCGGTACAACAACACATTGCGCAACAACACATCATAGCCGTTTCCTCCCTGAATGATCTCAATTTTCGGATTTGCTCGACCCGATGCACGTAGTTTACACCCCATTACCCATTATGTCAATATGATTATGGGGCTTCTTTCGATTCTTTGCTCATTCAGCCTAAAAACATATCATTCCATGTTCAATTTTTATTCATTTTTCAACTTGACCGTATGCGTCGTGCGGACAGCAAAAAGCCCTCCCGTCGGGGGAGGGCCGGGCCGGATTCAGTTTTTCCTGACCGCGATCAGCACGCGGATCTTGCTGCCTGCTGCGTGGCCGTCATTATCAAACCAGCCAATGAGGGTGTAGTCCTCGCCGTTCACCTGCGAAAGGGTGGTGGGATAGTAGGTACCCTTATACCACAGATACACCTGCATATCGTCGGCAGTCTCGTACTTCTTGCCGCCGCTCATCACCGAGGCCGCGCCCACCTTGTCGATCACGGCAGGCATCAGCTGCCGCATGGACTTGACCTTGCCGGAAGTGCTGATGCCCACAGCAATGCCGCCCGCCAGCACCGGGTACTTGGTGCTGGTCTTGTAGGTCGTCTGCTTGCCGTTCACGTAGCACACGTAATCTGCACCGCTTCCCAGATAGTTGAGCACGGTGCTCAGACCGCCGCTGGTGTTAGCTGCGCCCAACTTGAGCAGATAGCTTGCCAGCTTGTCGGTGCTGCCGGTCACGCTTTCCCACACACTGCTGCCGATGCTTCCGTCCACAAGGCCCCACAAAAGGTCGCCGGTGCTGGGCAGCACGATCTCGGCCACATCGCCTGCGATGGAAGCTGCATCGGTGCTGGAAGAGGTGCTTGTGGTGGTACCGGTCGTCGTTCCGGTGGATGTGGTGCTACTGGAAGAGGTGACATTGTTGATGAGGTTTTTCACGTCGTCCAGCACGCCGTAAGTCCACAGATCACCCGTGACATCGTTCAGGATCAGGCGATCGATCTGACCGTTCTCATTGGTGGTATAGTAGCGCACATCGGCATCCGAAAGTGTTACCCCCGATAGGCGGCTGGGACTTACCGTCCCAGCCACACCCTCCGAAGTCGTATCCAGAATTTCCACGCCGTCCGCAAGGGCTGTTTCGCCCAGAGCGGTACCGTCTGCATTGATCGTACCGGAAGTGCCCTTTTTACCAATGGCATCCACCTGCTCGCCGTCGGCGTTCACGGTGATTTTCACCATCCAGCCGGCCGGGTAGTTCAGGTCCTTGGCCACGCTCACTGTGCGGGTGATGCCGTCGGTGCACTTCACTTCCACCTTCTGCTGCACGTCCGCGCCGTTTTCTTCCACAAGGCTGCGGGTGGCCGTCTGCACTACGCCGTAGAACACTTCGTCTGCGGCATCACCGGTCAGCACGGCAACGGCTTCGTTGTTCATGCCCAGCAGCAGGGTGACTACCTGACCCACGCCGCCGCCGTTCAGGCTGGACAGCTGGGCTGCTGCCGAGGAGCTTGCAATGGTGTAGCTGGTGCCAGCCACGGTAACAGATGTGGGTGCGCTGGCGCTGGGCGACACCGCCGTGATGCGGCCTGCCGCCTTGCGGGTGTAGACCCACACGGTCTTTGCACTGGCATTATAATAGTACACATCATAAGCGGACAGCTGGGCGTTGGTGCTCACGCTGTCGTTGCAGTAAACGGCCTCCGGCTCAAAGGGCAGGCTTTCGCCTTCCGATGCCACAAAGGGGCCTTCCAGATTGCTGAGCAGGATGGACGAAACATCCACCTGACCATTTGTCACCGTAAAGCCAAGGGTGGTACCGTACACACTGCCGCTGGCCGTGTTTGCGGTGAGGGCGTTGTACAGCAGGATGGCTCCGTCTTCCATGGTCATGGCCTGACCCTGGGTGCGGCTCAGATTTGCACGCAGTCCGATGGCGTTTGCCTTGTTCAGCTGTGCTGCGGGGAAGCCGCCGGTCAGGGTCGTCACATCATAGCCCAGCAGGGTCAGAGCGGCGGTGCAGGCTTCTTCCAGCGTCACGGTCTGATCCGGGCGGAAGGAGCCATCGGTATAGCCGCTCATCCAGCCCTGCTGCACTGCAATGCGGATATAGGGCGCATAAGCGCTGCTGCCGTTCACATCAGTATATAGAGTGCCGATGCTGCCCTGCGTATTGGCGTTATCGTGGTAGGCGGAAAAGGCCACCAGCAGCTTTGCCAGCTGCCCACGGGTGAGCGGCGTGCTCAGCCCGGCAGCTTCCTCGGTGGAGAAAGCGCCCAGCGTTACCGCCGTCTGCACCGCCGTGTTGGAGCCAGCTGCCGATGCGGGCAGCACCAGCATGGACACGCCGATGCACACCGACAGCAGCAGTGCGAGGAATCGTTTTTTCATAGTTGCCTCCTTAATCGTAACGCAGCGCTTCGATGGGGTTGAGCCGTGCCGCGCGCTTTGCAGGCAGGTAGCCGAACAGCACGCCGATGCCCACCGAGATGCCAAAGGCCACGGCCACCGAGCTGAGAGACGGTGCCACGGTCATTTCCATATCGGACATGACCAGCGGCAGGATCTTGTTTGCCAGTGCCGAGAGCAGATAGCCAAGACCGATGCCCAGTATGCCGCCCAGCGCCGAGGTGGTGGCAGCTTCGGTGACGAACAGGCCCAGAATGACCCGTTCCTTGGCACCCAGCGCCTTGCGAATGCCGATCTCGCGGGTGCGCTCGGTGACGGACACCATCATGATGTTCATGATGCCGATGCCGCCCACCAGCAGCGAGATGGCCGCAATGGCTGTGAGGATAGTGACGACCATGTTCACCATGGAGGTCATCATATCCAGCATTTCGCTCATGCTGGTGACCATGTAGCCCTTATCGGAGCTGAGCAGCTCCTGCAGGCCGTCTTCCAGTGCGGTCTTCGCTTCGGAAATGTTGTCCTCACTGGTCACAGTGACGGCGTAGGAGCTGGCGGTGCTGGTTTGGGAAACACGCAGTGCCGTGGTGTAGGGCAGCAGAACGATATCATCGCTGCTGCCCTCCTGATCCGAGGTGTCTGTCACCTTGGCTTCCAGTACGCCCACAATGGTATACTTCTCCGCTCCGATTTTGATGGTCTGGCCCACGGCATTACCGCCATAGGCCACACGGCTGATGTAATCGCCCACTACGCAGATCTTCTTGTTGTCAGTCAGATCCACGTAGTTGATGCCGCGCCCGACGCGGACGGTGTAGCCGCTCATTCCAAGATAGCTCTCGCTCACGCCCTTGACGCTGGTATTGCTGTAGCTGGTGGTACCCACCTTCACGGTCCCGTTGATGCTGGCCGTAGGCGACACCGCCTCGAACAGATCCGGGTGGGCATCCACGAGGCTGTAAACATCCTCCACTTTCACAGAGCGGGAACCGTAACCCATGACCTGCACGCTGATGATGTTGGTGCCGAGATCTGAAAAGCTGGACTGGATGCTCTGGGTCATGCCGTTGCCAAGGCCCACGATAACGATGACCGCCGTCACGCCGATGATAATGCCCAGCATGGTGAGGAAGGTGCGGAACTTATTGCTCCAGATGTTCTGGATGGCTTCACGGAAGGTCTCATAGATCATGACGCACTCCCCTCCTGTTCTGCCTTGGGTGCATAATTGGGCTGCACCACGGCTTCGGGTGCGTGGGCATCGCCGTCGTACACCACATGGCCGTCCTCCAGCCGGATGATGCGCTGGGCCTGCACGGCAATGGAGTTGTCGTGGGTGATAAGCACCACGGTGTTGCCCTGCCGGTGCAGCTCCTGCAGCATGCCCAGCACTTCACGGCCGGTGTGGCTGTCCAGTGCGCCGGTAGGCTCGTCGGCCAGAATGACAGCCGGACGGCCTGCCAGTGCCCGCGCGATGGAAACACGCTGCTGCTGACCGCCGGAAAGCTGGTTGGGCTTATTCCGGAGCTTATCGCCAAGGCCCACCCGCTCCAGTGCGGCGGCGGCACGGCGGCGGCGCTCTCCGCGCGGCACTCCGGCATACACCAGCGGGACCCCCACGTTTTCGATCAGGCTGAGCTTGGGCAGCAGGTTGTACTGCTGAAAGATGAAGCCCAGCAGCTCGTTGCGGATCTCGGCCAGTTCGTCGCGGCTCATCCTGCCCACGTCACGGCCATTGAGTTTATAGGTACCCGCCGTAGGCACATCCAGACAGCCGATGATGTTCATGCAGGTAGACTTGCCGGAACCGGACTGGCCCACGATGGCCACGAACTCGCCCTTGTTGATCTGCATGGAGATGTGGTCCGCAGCCTTTACAAGGGTATCGCCCATCTGGTAATACTTGCACACATTGTCAAATTCAATGAGGGCACTCATCAGAAGCCACCTCCCGGGCCTCCGCCGCCGGGGCCTCCGTCTCCTCTGCCGGGCCCGCCGCTGCCGCCCGGGCCCACCATGAATTCCATACTGTCGCTGGCGTTCTGCTTTTCAGCCGCGTCGGCATCGTAGGCGATGGTGTCGCCCTCCTGCAGGCCGCTGGCCACCTCAATGTAATCATCATCGCTGGTGCCGGTGGTAATCTTGACGTACACATAGCCGTCCGGTGCGGTCATATCCTGCACGGCATTGGCAGCACTGGGCGAATCCTTGGTGACCAGCACATAATTGCCGCGCACCACGGAACCGTTGGGAACGGCAAGGGCGTTGGACGCACTGCTCACCTCGATCTCGGCCGTGGCGTTCATGCCGGGCAGCAGGTCGCCGGTGTCATCGATTTTCTCGCAATGGCGAATCCATCCTAAAAATTTTGTTTTCAGCAAGAAACCGTCCCATTGGGGCGGTTTTTTTGAACAAAAAAAATCATAATCCTACATATTAGAGATATAAAAATTTTCAAACATGGAGGAAAAATAAATGAACACAATGAAAGAAAAAAAATTTGTGAAAGTTATCTACAAAGAATGTCCAATGTGCAGGCAGGAAACGTATCTACGCTTAACAAAAGAACAGATGGAACAATGTACGAAGTATACTTGTTGTGGCGGATTAATACAAGATGTGTTGCCAAGTTTAGATAAATTTGGGAGAGAGTTCGTTAAAATGGGGTACTGTCCTTCTTGCCAGGAGATATTATATCAAAGCACATTAAAAGATAAAAGTCCATATTTTTCACGAAGCGAATTAGATGATGACAGAATATATGAATTTTCTAAGGCAACAGAGAATATGAAGCATACTGAAGCTATTTTTTCCAAAGCAGCGGATAAATTGTCTGTACCTGAAAAAGTCATATATTTGTTTGAAATGGATCTGGAGAAAGAATATTATGTAGATAATGATGGAAAAATCAAAAAACTGGATGAAACTGTATAACAACAAATAACATTGGTCATGCTGCAAAAAGCCCCGTAATAGGGGCTTTTTTTATATAAAAAAAGCACAGGTATAGCAGTGACAAAAATACACTGTTATATCTGTGCATTTCTAAACACATTTGCACCTATACAAAAAGCACACCTATATCTGTGCATTTATGTCCACAAAAGTTTTACCTAATTATAAAGATAAAAAGAATCGCTATTATATCTGTGTATTTTTAATCACAGCTATATTAGCGATAAAAAAGCATTGCTATATCTGTGCATTTCTAAACACAGCATTGTTGTTAAGATGAAACCAGTTAGAACAAAATTTGAAAAATAAAAGCATATTAAGAATGCAAAAATAATTTCAAATCTTAAGGAGGAAACAAATCATGATGATTAAAACAATGAAAAAAGGGTATGTTAACCTGGCAAAGTATTCCGATTTTGCAATCCGTCCTAAACAGGAGGGCTTTACTGTAATAGCAATGAAACCAGTTGTATGTTATGCGACAGAATCCAAACGTTACACATCTGCAGCATCTGTCGAGCTGGGATGTTATCCATCAGAAACAGAGGCTCAGAAAGCTTTAGAAGCAATAATGGAACACTGGGATGCTATTAAAGAAGCTGAGTATTACGGAGCAGAAAATAACTTCCGATACATTTCTAATGTCTTCACAATGCCAAATGCGAGAGGTAGATCCAGAATGGGAAAATGTTCTGCAGAAAGGGTAGTTTTATAAGAAAAACAAGGATTCTCCTACCCTCTAAATGAAATGTAGGTAGCGAGATGAATTGTATAGTTAGCCTAGCGTCAGTAGTGGGCGGAGAGAAAACGGTATCCCCTACTGACAAGAAGTAAGCATCGCCGGATTTTGCTCGGCAATCAGCCTTCGCAAGGATACCGGCTGGAGATTAAAACAAGTTTCTCTATGACGAAAATGAGACATCTCAGGAGGGAAAATAGATGGCTAGATATAGAGCTAAAATCAATACAGACAGCTACAAATGTAAAAGATGTAGTAAGAAAAATTGGGAACCCGGAACAATGAATGATTATATGCTTGCGATAAACGGCATTACGCGAACAATTTATACGAAAAGAGAGCTTATATGGCAGTTAGAGTTGTTTCGTGGACAATCTTTCTTGTTATCAGAGTACGATAGTAATAATCCTAAAGAAAATTTCGGGTTATCAAATCGATATGTCAAATTTTTAAAGAAGAATACAATCAAATATTATGACAGATTATGCGGCTTTGAAAGACAGCAGTATTTGTCCGGATACGGATTTATGCAAGGATATTTTGACATCGACAAGGTCTTAGATCTGCTAAAGAAAGAAGGTTCTGTAAAAGTTCCTTTTTCTTGGCTCTACGATATCCGTCAATATGATAAATGTATGGACGGATGCTATATGGAAATCACAAAAATTGCGTAAAGGAGAACATATAATGAAAAAAGAACATTCAAAATATCAATGGATCATCGGAATCGGTTGTCTTGAAAACAATGGCGTTAAATTCTACAAGTACACAGGTACAGTAAAGGAAATAAAAAAAAGATTACTTCGTCTTATCGAGGAAGATAAAAAAAAGGATAAGGAGAACTGGGAACACGGAAGTGAAACCGTAGCTGAAATAAGTGATGAGTCAAATGGTGAAGAAACGTGTTTTTATGGATATGGGTCTTATTCGTATTATCAAATTGATTATACAGCGGAGATATTATCGAATATCGAAGAATTAAATGACGAAAAATAAGGAGGAGTTTTCAAACAGGAAATTGAAAAATATGTGGAGATTGTATTATTCCAACATGATTTGAATGTTAACAGAAACGACACCAATATGCGTATTCGTGATAAAATTCTTAGTACTTGCTTATCAGACTTGGAAAAACATCCAGGAGTGTGGCAATCCTTTGAGCATAAAAATGCAATAGACTATTTTGTAATACAGACAATATTAGGGCTTGTTATTGCAGAAAAATAACTTTACATAATCATCAAAAAAGGGCATCTGTACGGGTGCCTTTTTTGTATATAAAAAAAACAAGATCTTCTCTTTCTTACAAAAATTCTTATTTTTTTTTAATTTGGCATATTATATGTGCGGGGCGGAACCTGCAGGAAATATTCC
>OGXL01002052.1_pt1 | contig 15574 bp, 16 predicted proteins | sample 1576311 | NCBI WGS metagenome assembly OGXL01 (sample SAMEA3541564, study PRJEB24748) | human gut metagenome | biome: human gut; feature: human-associated habitat; material: faeces | place: China | collected 2012 | reverse complement strand
CAGCAGATGCATCTTATAAGTTCTCTGCAATTGATTTAAAATTAAAAGTTCCTGATGGTCGAAGCCCAAACGGGTGATGGTGTCGGCGAAGCGCTCCTTGGGCTGGCCGTAGGCGCGGAAGAGCAGCAGACATTTTTCGATCAGAGTCAGGAGCTCCTCCTGATCGGTGAAGATCGCGCTCAGGGGACGGCCCATGGCGGTGCGCTTGCCCCAGCGGCCGCCAATGTAGACTTGGTAGCCGGTGGCCTGGGCCTCGATGGCATGGAAGGGGCACTTGGGGATACAGCGGCCGCAGTTGTTGCACTGAGAGGGGTCGATGACGGCCTTGCCATCCACTACCTTGGCAACATGGAGGGGGCAGGATTTTTCACACAGCTTGCATCCCTTGCACAGTTCAGGGATGACGCGGGGGATGCGCTGTCCCACAATGCCCACGTCGTTCAGGTCGGGCTTCACACAGTTATTGGGGCAGCCGCCCACCGCGATCTTGAACTTGTGGGGCAGCTTGACTCCGGCGTAGCCCTTGAAGAAGCGTTCGTGGATCGCAAGGGACAGGGCGTTGGTATCGATCAGGCCGTACTGGCAGGTGGTACCCTTACAGGAGACCACTGGGCGGACCTTGGCGCCGGTGCCGCCGGTCTCCAGACCAGCCTGCTCCCGGAGAAAAGTCCGAAGGGGCTCGATATTTTCAAAGGGAACGCCTTGGATCTCCATGGTCAGGCGGGTGGTCATGGCTACCTCGCCGCTGCCGAAGCGCTTGGCTGCCTCCGCGATGATATGGCACTCCTCCGCAGTGATCTTTCCGTTGCGGGTGATGACACGGCCGTTGAATCGATCCTGGGTGCGCTTGTCCCAGAGAAATCCCAGGGCCTTGACCCGGGTGACCTCACTTTGCGGGATCGGGGCCGCTTTGGTATTGGGTTCGTTCATATCGTTACCTCCCTAAATGGCTGCGTTACGAAGGCTCCGCAGTGCGGTCAGCCTTCCATATCAGACGCTTTCTTTTCTGTATCTACCATAGCAGAAACGGAGAACTTCGTCAATCAAAATATGTTGGAACTTACGGGCTGGGACTGCTCTTTTGAACCTCCGGCGATTGTAGAAGAAAATACTTGGGTTTGTGGAAATGTTCCGAAACAATAATCCCCAGTCCGTTTGGACTGGGGATGTATTTTGAGCGTATTGGAATCAGATCACACCAGCTTGGCGCCATTGACCTTAACGCCGGGGCCCATGGTGGAAGCCACCACGCAGCTCTTGATATACTGGCCCTTGGCGGCGGCGGGCTTGGCCTTGACGATCGCGCCCATGATGGCGTTGAAGTTCTCAGCCAGCTTCTCCGCACCGAAGGAGACCTTGCCGATGGGGCAGTGGATGATGTTGGTCTTGTCCAGACGGTACTCGACCTTACCGGCCTTGATCTCGGTGACGGCCTTGGCCACGTCGGGGGTGACGGTGCCGGCCTTGGGGGAGGGCATCAGGCCCTTGGGGCCCAGGACCTTACCGAGGCGGCCCACAACGCCCATCATGTCGGGAGAAGCGACGACCACGTCGTAGTCGAACCAGTTCTCCTTCTGGATCTTCTCCACCAGATCCATTTCGCCCACGAAGTCGGCGCCGGCGGCCTTGGCGGCCTCGGCCTTATCGCCCTTGGCGAAGACCAGCACGCGCTGGGTCTTGCCGGTGCCGTGGGGGAGGACGATGGCGCCGCGCACCTGCTGGTCGGCGTGACGGGAGTCAACGCCCAGCTTCACGTGGAGCTCGACAGTCTCGTCGAACTTGGCGGGGGCGGTCTTCACGACCAGCTCCATGGCCTCAGCGGTATCATACAGAGCGGCCTTGTCGATCAGCTTGGCGCTCTCCTGGTATTTCTTGCCTCTAAACATTGCTCTTTCCCTCCTTCGCCTTAGTCGCCCACGACGATGCCCATGGAGCGGGCGGTGCCGGCGATCATGCTCATGGCCGCCTCGATGCTGGCCGCGTTCAGGTCAGGCATCTTGGTCTCAGCGATCTTGCGGACATCCTCCTTGCTGATGGTGGCCACCTTGGTCTTGTTGGGCACACCGGAGCCGGACTCGATGTTGCACGCCTTCTTGATGAGAACGGCGGCGGGGGGAGTCTTAGTGATGAAGGTAAAGGAGCGGTCGGCGTAGACGGTGATCACCACGGGGATGATCAGGCCCACGTCGTTCTTGGTGCGCTCGTTGAACTCCTTGGTGAACGCGGCGATGTTGATGCCGTGCTGACCGAGGGCGGGACCGACGGGGGGCGCGGGAGTCGCCTTGCCCGCGGGAATCTGAAGTTTCACATAACCAGTAATTTTCTGTGCCATTTGAAACAGCACCTCCTACGATAAATGTGGTTGGAAGCGGAACTGCGGTGCAGTCCCTCCCACGTGCGGGGAATGGGCCGCCCGGCCCGGAGCTCAGTCCTGGACAGGTTCTACCTGATCCAGCTCCAGCTCGACGGGGGTTTCGCGGCCGAACATGGAGACCACCACCCGGACCTTGCTGCGGTCCAGGTCGATCTCCTCGACCGTGCCCAGGAAGGACTCCAGAGCACCGTCGGTGATTTTGACGTTGTCGCCCACCTGATAGCCGACCACCACCTCGCGCTTTTCCACGCCCAGGGCGGAGATCTCCTCGTCCGTCAGGGGGATGGCCTTGTTGCCAGAGCCGACAAAGCCGGTTGCACCGCGGATGTTGCGCACCAGATGCCACGTGTCGTCGGTCATCACCATCTTCACCAGCACGTAGCCGGGGAAGACCTTGCGCTCCACGGTTTTTGGGCCGTTATCCGTGATCTCGGTGACCGTCTCCAGGGGGATGCTGACCTCCTGAATCAAGTCGCGCAGGCCGCGGTTCTCCACAGCCTTCTCGATACTGGCGGCCACGGTGTTCTCATAGCCGGAATAGGTATGAACCACATACCACTTCGCATTGTCAGCCATGTCGCACCTTAACCCTTACCAAAGAGATCCAGCAGGGCGGTAATCACGGCGCCGGCGAGGGCATCGAACAGCCAGATACAGATGCCAACGATGATGCAGCAGATGATCACGATGACGGTGTTGTTGACGGTCTGCTTGCGGGTGGGCCACTGGACCTTCTTCAGCTCGCTCTTCATATCCTTGAACCACTTGCCGATGCGAGCGAACACGCCGGGCTTCTTCTTGTCAGCCTTGACGTCCTTTTTCTTATCGGTTTTCGCGGGCTTGTCGGCAGCCTGGTCGGCGGCCTGCTCGAGCTTCTCGTTTTCAGACATTCCGTTTAACCCTTCTTTCTTCTGAGCCATAGCAGCACTCATTACTTGGTTTCGTTATGAACCGTGTGCTTCCTGCAGAAGGGGCAGTACTTGTTCAATTCCAGACGGTCGGGAGTGTTCTTCTTGTTCTTGTTGGTGTTGTAGTTCCGCTGCTTGCACTCGGAGCAGCGCAGAGTGATCTTCACCCGGTTGCCGGCCTTCGCCATGTTCGGCACCTCCTTCATTGTTTGACCGCGCGCAGCAAAAAAGCTGGACACAGCCCTTGGGCCGAATCCAGCAACGTAAAGGCGCATAGACTGCGCCCCCTATGTTACGTCACGGTGCGGATTCGGCATGCTTGCCTCCCTATGTCCTCACAGTGAGGGAAGGGTTTTGTACGTCATCACACCGTAAAAATGCGCACAAAAAAAGAGCCCTTTTTCATAGGTGTATCAAGTCTATCACAGCTCATATGGGAAGTCAAGCGCTTTTTCCTTGTTTTTTCCCAAAAAGTACGCTATAGTGGTACGGAAAAGGAGTGGTAGATTTGCGTATTATGGCCATCGATTACGGCGATGCCCGCACCGGAGTGGCAATCTCCGATCCCACCGGCCTGCTGGCCGGCTACACCACGGTGATCCAGAGCCGGAAGGAGGGGGTGGTGGCGGAGGAGCTGGCCCGCCTTGCGAAAGAGCACAGTGTGGACGAGCTGGTAATGGGCTTCCCCCGGAACATGGACGGCACCGAGGGGCCCCGGGCGGAGCTCTACCGGGCCTTTGCCGCCCGGCTGGAGGAGGTCTGCGGCCTCAAGCCGGTGCTCTGGGATGAGCGCCGCACCACGGTGGAGGCCCACAGCATCCTCCACGCCTCGGGCAAGCGGATGAAGCAGCATAAGAAAACCGTGGACGCCGTGGCGGCGACGCTGATTCTGGAGGGATACCTGACCTTCAGGCGGCGGAGCGGCTGTGAGTAAAAGAGGCGTCCACGGTTCCCCGCGCAGCGGGGCGGCGCTTGCGCCGTACAAGCATTTTGCGGAGCAATATCTTGGCGCAGGGGCAATTCACTTGCCCCGAGCATGCCAAAAGGCGTCAGGGTTCCCATCCGGCATGGCCGGATGGGAGGGACGCGGTGGCGGCGACGCTGATTCTGGAGGGATATCTGACGTTCAGGCGGCGGGGCGGATGAAGGGGCGACCCTTGTGGTCGCCCGCGGGCGGCCATAAAGGCCGCCCCTACATGGTTCGTGATGGATATCCCTACGAGCGGCTGAACAGCTCCCGCAGCCCCACCACGATCAGGAAACCGCCGAAGCAGCGGTGGAGCAGCTCCACATCCAGGCCGGTGGCGGCCCAGGCGGCCAGAGCGGTGCCCGCCAGCCCGGCCAGGACGGCGGGCCAGACGGTCTGACGGTCGATATAGCCATTTTTGATGTGGGCGGGCAGGGCGGTGGCGGCAGTGGGGAGAAAGTAGAGCAGGTTGACGCCCTGGGCCAGATTCTGGGGCACCCCGGCAAAGGCAGTCATATAGATGAGCAGCAGGGTGCCGCCGCCGATTCCGAAGCCGGAGAGCACGCCGGTGACGGCGCCGGCCAGGAGGGAGATGGGCCAAGCCATCAGAAGAACAGCGCCTTGACGCCGCCGTAGAGGATAAGCAGGGCAAAGGCGCGGCGGAGCCAGACCATATTCAGCTTCTTGAATACCCTTCCGCCCACGAAGCCGCCCAGCAGGCCGCCGGCCAGATAGGGGAGGGCCAGCCCAAAGTCCAGTCCGCCCCGAAACCAGTAGATGACGGACGAGAGTGCGCACAGGGGGAGGATAATGGCGATGGACGTGGCGAAGGCGCGGCGCTGCTCCAGTCCACACCAGCGGGTGAGGAGGGGCACCAGCAGCATCCCCCCGCCGCCCCCGAAAAAGCCGTTGGCCAGCCCGGCCGCTCCGCCAGCCGCCGCGCTGCGGAGCCGGGAGCCTTTTTTCTGCGTCAAAAAACATCCCTCCATTGGCTTTAGTTTACCAATGGAGGGATGTTTTTATACGTGCAGCCCGGCAAGGGACAGGACCACTTCTCCGGCCAGCATGAGCCCGGCCACCGGAGGCACCCAGGCCACGCTGCCGGGGACGGAGCGGCGGCCGGGGGGCGGCGCCTCCCGCTGGAGGGCGGCCTTCGGCTCCTCCGGCGACCAGAGGACCCGGTGGTGGAGGATGCCGCGGGCGCGCAGCTCCTTGCGTACCACCCGGGCCAGGGGGCAGCCCTCGGTTTTCGACAGGTCGGTGATGCGGAACAGGCCGGGGTCCAGCTTGTTGCCTGTGCCCAGGGAGGAGACGATGGGGACGCCCCGGGTGAGGGCGGTCTCGATCAAATCCAGTTTGCAGGACACCAGGTCGATGCAGTCCACAATGTAGTCCAGCGGCTGGTCGAAGAAGTCCTCCCGCCGCCCCGCCTCATACTTCTCCGCCCGGATGGTGAGGCGGCAGTCCGGATTGATGTCGCGGATGCGGTCGGCCATGGCCTGGGCCTTGGGCTGGCCCAGGGTGGAGCGGGTGGCCTCCACCTGGCGGTTCAGGTTGGTCAGACCCACCGTGTCGTGGTCCACCAGCGTGAGGGCGCCCACGCCGGAGCGGGCCAGGGCCTCGGCGCACCAGCTTCCCACGCCGCCCAGACCGAACACGGCCACGTGGGCGGCAGCCAGGCGCTCCATGGCCTGGGGGCCCAAAAGCATCTCTGTGCGGAGAAACCTCTCGTCCATGCAGTTCATCCCTTTCTAAAAACAGGCGGACGGAGCAGCGCTCCGCCCGCCTGTCCCATGATGTCTCTTACTCGCCGAGGTACTTGACGCCGGCGCCCTGGGTGGCCTCCATGTTTTCCGTCAGGCCCTCCAGCCAGGTGTTCAGCTTCTCGTTGGTCAGCGCGTTCTTGCCGGTGAGCTTCCAGACGGGCTCGTCCCAGCCCTCCAGGTAGATGATGTGCCAGCCCTGCTGGCCGTCCTGGGGATTCTCCACCAGACCGGTGTCGCCGATGGCGCGGCCGTCGGCAAAGATCCAGTCGTTGAAGCCCTCGAACATCACGCCGGGCGCGACCTGCTCATACAGGCCGCCGTTGGTGTTGGAGCCGGGATCGTCGGAGTATTCCTCGGCCAGCGCGCCAAAGGACTCGGCGGTCTTGTCGCCCGCCTCCCACTGGGCCAGGATGTCCTCGGCCTCGGCCTTGGCGGCGTCCAGGGCCTCCTGAGTGGGCACCTTGCTCTCGTCCACGTCCTCGGTGGCGGGGTCATCGGCATCGGCCACCTCGGCCTTGATGAGAATGTGTCGGATGTCAGCAGTGGCAGTCTCATCCCGGTAGCGGTTCAACAGCATGACGGCGTAGTAGCCGGAGCTGGACTCCACCACACCCACATCGCCGTTGGCGCGGCTGTCATCCATCAGCCATTCGCCAAAGCTCTGATAGGAGAGGCTGCTGCCCACCGTGCCGGTGTGCAGGGAGGCGTCGGGATCCGCCTCATAGTCCTCCTTGTCGTCCTCAGACACATAGTCGGGGGCGAGCTCGGCAAAGGCAGTTTCCTTGTCATCGGAGGAATTCACCGCAGCCACAAACGCATCGGCCTTGGCCTTGGCAGCCTCCATGGCGGCCTTCGTCTCCTCCTCGGTGGGCTCCACCGTGTTGCCGTCCTCGTCGGTGGTGGACGCGGCCGTGCCGCTGAGATAGATATAGCGGTAGTCGTAGGTGTCCAGCGTGGAGGCATTCTCCTCATAGTAGGCCTGAATGTCCTCGTCGGTAATGCCCAGGCTGTCGGCGTAGGCGCTCTGGTAACCGTTCACCAGAGCTTCCCGCTCCACGCAGGTCTTGAAGGCGGAGGGGGTCATATACTTGCCGTACATGGCCTTCAGATAGCCGTCATAGGCATAGCCGTAGGACTCGGCAGCCTTTTTGGTGGAGGAGATGGCCTCATCCACATAGGCCTTGTCATCGTCGGACAGGGTGTAGCCGGCCTCAGAGGCGGCGGTTTCCAGGGCAGAGATCTTCTTCAACTGCTCAATGGTACTGTCCAGGAACTGGTCAAAGTAGCTCTTGGTCTGTTCCTCGTCCGTATACTGGGTTCGGAGATCCTTGCTGGGATCAAAAGCGCCGCCGCTGGTGCTGTATGCCTGATTCATATAATAGGTGAAATAATAGTTGACATCGGTGACGGAGTAATCGCGGCCGCCCACCGTCAGAGCGGTCTTGCCGCGCTGGAAGATGCCGGAGTGCCAGATCAGCAGGGCGGCCACCAGCACGGCAACAATGACACCGATGACCGTATAGACAACGGCCTTGCGCTTGGCGGCCTGCTGCTCCTGGAGCTCCTTCCTCTCCTTTTGAGTCAGGCCCTGTGTCGGGTCGCTCTGGCGCGATTTCTTTTCTCTGGATGCGCTCATTTGTAGCTTCAGTCCTCTCATAAGTGTCCCCCCGCGGGAGCAGGGGGCCTGGCTATAGACATTCTGACATTATACAGGAAATGCCGCACTCTTTCAAGAGCGAAAACAGGTTTTACACTTTGTTCAAATGCCGGAAATAAGAAAAACCCCACGAAACAGCGTTTCGTGGGGGCCCCGCTCTGGCCGTGCGGATCCATTTAAAACCTGCACAAAGTGGCAGGTGGGTTGCCTCCATGTCGCTTCGTTGCTTCCAACTTCCAGCCGTCCCTCGGAGGGGCGCCGGGAGGCCTGCAGTCCACGCCATGAGGTGGGCATCCCGTTTCAGAGATGTGGGTTTAAATAAAACCCGTCACGCACCGAGCAGGAAAAAATTATGCGTCCGAGCCGTCCTCCTCCGCGAAGAGGGACTCCATAAACTGCTGATACACCAGCTCCAGCTCCTCCTCACTGTCCAGGGTGGAGAGCTGTTCCTCGCCGTCTGCCTCGATCACCTTGAGGATCACCAGGCCGTATTCCTCATCCAGATCCACATCCTCTACAGAGCCGTCCTCTTTCCCCTCCACGGCCGGGAAAAAGGCCATGTAGGTCTGGCCGTTGTACTCTAGTGTGTCCAGATGCTCCAGCTCAAATTCATTGCCGTCCTCATCAGTGACGGTGATGAAATCAGGGCCAAATTCTTCACTCATATTGGGCACCATACCTTCCTTTTCTTCGTCTCTTATTGTAGCCTGTTGCGCCCAAAAATGCAAGAGTGGGATCTGCCAAATTTTTGACGAAGCCTATATTCATCCTTTATTGGAAAGAATTAGGGTGGACAAGCTGGAGGAATATGCTATAATATCAGCAATCGCCGCATGTGATGAGGCGATCCTGCAAGCATACGTGTTCCACCGAAAAACGGAGGTGTCATTTTGGCGTCAACATCCAATCAGGGCCCCAATCCGAACCGGGGCCGGAAGCGGAGGCGGCCGTCCACGGCTGCGGTGGTTGCGGGCACGGTAGGGAAGGTGCTGGGCACCTTCCTCCTGATCTGCGTGATCACGGGGGCTATCCTGCTCTGCTTTGCCGCGGTCTACATCAAGACGGTCATCATCCCGCAGGCCCATCTGGAGGCCAATTTCGTCATGAACCAGACCAGTACGATTTATTATAAGGATTCCACTACGGGGGAATATGTGGAGCACCTGTCCCTCCATGGAACAGAAAACCGCCAACTGGTCGACTTTGAGGAGATCCCAGATAATCTGATCAACGCCACCGTGGCCATCGAGGACGAGACGTTCTGGAAGCACCACGGCGTCAACTGGAAGCGTACCCTCAAGGGGGTGCTGCTCATGTTCACCGGCGGCGATATTCAGGGCGGCTCCACCATCACCCAGCAGCTCATCAAGAATGCCACCCAGTACGACGATGTGACGGTAAAACGGAAGATTCTGGAGATCTTTACCGCCTTGGACTTTGACAAGACCTACTCCAAGGAGCAGATTCTGGAGTGGTACCTCAACTATATTTACCTGGGAGAGGGCTGCTACGGCGTGGCCACGGCGGCCCAGAACTACTTCGGCAAGGAGCTGTCGGAGCTGGATCTGGCCGAGTGCGCCAGCCTGATCTCCATCACCAACAACCCCTCGGCCTACAATCCCTACCGCTATCTGGAGAACAACCAGTACCGCGCAACGCTGGTTCTGGGCAAGATGCTGGAGCTGGGGAGCATCAACCAGTCGGAGTACGACGAGGCCATGGCCGAAATTGATGATCTGGCCTCCCATCTGGAACGGAGCACCGATGAGGCCAGGCCCGCCACCATCTACAACTGGTATGACGAGCAGGTCATCACCGACGTGATGAACGACCTCATAGAGAAGTACGGCTACTCCGAGCAGGTGGCCTCCGACATGGTCACCTCCGGCGGACTGAATATTTACGCCTGTGTGGACCCGGAGATCCAGTCCATCGTGGAGTCGGTCTACTCCGACCGCAGCAACCTTCAGCTCACCAGCAAGTCGGGGCAGGCGATCCAGTCGGCCATCGTAATCATCGACCCCCAGGGCAACATCGTTGGGCTGGCCGGCGCCCTGGGCGAAAAGAGCAGCAACCGGGGCTGGAACTACGCCAGCCGCTCCCTGCGGCAGCCGGGCTCCTCCATCAAGCCGCTGAGCGTCTATGCGCCCGCTCTGGAGAGCGGGGTGATCAGTCCTGCATCCGCTTTTGACGACTATCCGGTGCAGCTCCTCAGCGGCAAGGCCTGGCCGCTGAACAACCCCCAGACCTACCGGGGTAGGATGACCGTAGCGGCGGCGCTGGAGGTGTCCTCCAACCCGGTGGCCGTGCGCACCCTACAGAACCTGGGTGTGAAGAATTCCTTCCAGTTCATGGAGGAGAAGTTCCATATCGATCTGGAGGACGGCCGCACCGTCAACGGACAGGTGATGAACGACCTGGGGGCCAGCCAGCTCGCTCTGGGCGGCCTCACCGACGGCGTGAGTGTGGTAGACATGGCCGCCGCCTACTCCGTGTTCCCACGCAACGGCCTGTATGTGGAGCCCCGCACCTACACCAAGGTCACCCGTGTGCTGGACGACGGCACGGAGGAGGTTCTGCTGGACAATACCCAGAATCAGCCCGAGGCGGTTCTCTCCGAGGAGACCACCTGGTATATCAACGACATGCTGAAAAATGTGGTTACAGGGAAATTCGGCGGGGCAACCGGCACCGGGGCCCAGCTCTCAGGTATGACGGTGGCCGGCAAGACCGGCACCACCAACTCCAATAACGATAAGTGGTTTGTGGGCTATACTCCCTACTATACCGCCGCGGTCTGGGTGGGCTATAACAACCCGGAGCGCATCAGCTCCAGCAATAACCCGGCTGTGTCCATGTGGAAGAAGGTCATGGCCCCCATCCATGAGGGGCTGGAGAACAAGTCCTTCCCGGCCGCCGGCAGTGAACAGAAGAGCGTCAGCATCTGCATGGACAGCGGCCTGCGGGCCACTGAGGCCTGCCTGAACGATCCCAGAGGCAGCCGGGCCCGCACCTTCACCTTGTTCAGCGACGACGTGCCCGCCGAAACCTGTAGTCTCCACAAGGAGGTGGAGGTTTGCACCGGCAGCCCGGTGCTGGGCGGCGACGGCACGGCGATTGAGGGCCTGTATCATCTGGCGGGAGAGTTTTGTCCCCGGCAGGCCGACGAGGGCGCAGGAGTCACGGAGGGCACGGTCAAGACCATCGGCATCCTGGATTACAGCCGGGAGAGCGTGGGCGGGGCCGCCGCCAAGGACAGCAGTTACCTCTACAGCTTCCTGGAGGCCCAGGGGACCTGTGACGTCCACACCACCGCGCCCCAGCCCCAGGAGCCGGAGGAGTATGATCCCAACAGCTTTGTGATCAGTGATCCCTCCACCTGGCCGCCGGTCAACGACCCCAGGTACGAGAATTTTGACCCGGAGAACCCGGCCACCTGGCCCAACGCGGGACAGCCGTCTGAGACCCCGTCTCCCGGGGAGAGCGGCCAGCCCAATCCACCCGAGACCAGCACAAGCCCCACACCGTCTCCCGTACCCACGCCGGTGGAGACGCCCCCGGACGAGCCCTATATCCCGGCGGATGGTACGAAATAAAGAAACAAACAGCCCGCGGCATGTGCCGCGGGCTGTTTGCTTAAGGTCCGAACAGGCTGTGCAGGAGGCCGGAATCCCAGAGCTGCCGGGCCAGCACGGCGGCCAGTGGGGCGAGAAGCATTCCAAGAACTCCGAGCGCCTGAAAGCCCACATACATGCAGACCAGGGCAGCCAGGGGAGGGAGCCCCACCCGCGCCCCCACCAGACGGGGCTCCAGCAGGCTTCGCACGAGAGAGATAACGGAGTAAAGCACCAGCAGGCCCACGCTCATCCGCACGTCGCCCCCCAACAGGGCGAGCACTGCCCAGGGCAGTAGTACGGTGCCTGTACCGAAGACCGGCAGGGCGTCCACCAGAGCCACAAGTCCGGCCAGAAGGAGGGACAGCTCCACCCGCAGCAGCAGGAAACCGGCGGCGAGCTCGCCGAAGGTGATCAGCATCAGCAGGCCCTGGGCTTTCAGCCAGCCGCCCAGCGCCGCCCTCAGACCGCCGGCCACCCGGCCCAGCCGTGTCCGCCACGGCGGGGGAAGGCGGCGGCGCAGGCCGTCCAGCAGAGCGGGACGGCCTGCGCTGGTGAAATAGGTGGCCAAAACTGTCGTAAAGAGAAAAAGAGCGGCGGCGGGAAGGGCCGAAGCCAGCCCTGTCACCGCCCCGGCCAGGGCGTCATAAAAGCGGTTGGGCAGGGCAATGCTCTGCTCCAGAAGGCCCTCCAGGGCATCACGGGCCAGGGTTTGGAACTGAACGGGCAGGGCGATGAGGAACCGGTAGGCCCAGCGCTCCAGCCCGTCGGCCAGCGTGGGCAGCCCGGCCAGCAGGGTGGGCAGGCGGCCCAACAGCAGGGACAGTTCGTAGCCTACCCGCCATACCACCAGCGCCAGCCCTCCCAGAACAGCGGCGGTGAGAGCCGCGGTACACAGTGCGGCGGCGCCCCGCCGGGGCAGGTGCAGGCGCTCCATCAGAAGGCGTACGGCGGGCTCCAGCAGGGCGGCAAGGCCGAAAGCCAGCAGGAAGGGGAGCAGCCAGGGGAGGAGAAAGCGCAGGGCCAGCCACAATCCGGCCAGGGCCAGGGCAGCGTAGAGCAGGCGGAGCAGAAAGCGCAGGTGTCTGTTTTCCGGCAAAAGACAGCCTCCTCTCCTGAAAATCGGTGAGAATACACAAAAACGGCATGGGCGGATCGGCAGAAATCGGCAGAGTTGGCAGGGGCTTTGCCCTTGCGGTGGGCGGGAGGGTGTGCTACAATAGACCACAGAGGATAAACAAATGGCTTTCTCACGTGGACATATGGGCGGGAGGTACATAGAATGGGTAAGTCACCCAGTTATTTCATCGTGGAGTCCAGCGCACTGCCAGAGATTTTTCTGAAGGTGGCGGAGGCCAAGCGGCTGTTGGAAACCGGCGAGGTGGACACGGTTCACTTGGCCACCCGGCAGGTGGGCATCAGCCGCAGCGCATTTTATAAATACAAGGATGCGGTGCGGCCCTTCAATGACATGCTGCATGGGCGGATCGTCACCTTTCAGTTCCTGCTCAAGGACGAACCAGGGGTGTTGTCCGCCGTCTTGAATATCTTTGCCCAGACGGGTGGGAATATTCTTACCATCAACCAGTCCATACCAAGCAACGGCTGTGCTGCGGTGACGGTGGGGGCGGAGACCTCGGGGCTGCGCATCGCGCTGGAGGAGTTACTGAACCAGGCCCTGGAGATAGAGGGAGTCCTGCGCTGTGAGATTTTGGCGGGCTGACGGCCCGGACAGGAGGAAGACAGAATGGTGAACGTGGCAATTTTAGGGTTTGGCGTGGTGGGCTCCGGTGTGGCTGAAGTGCTGGACACCAACGAGCGGCACATCGAGGGCAAGGTGGATGATCTGATCCGCCTGAAATATATTCTGGATGTGCGGGATTTCCCAGACAGCCCCTTTGCAGGCAAGGTGGTGCACGATTTTTCCGTGATTGAGCAGGACCCTGAGGTGTCCATCGTGGTGGAAACCATCGGCGGGGCCAAGGTGGCGCTGGATTTCACCCGCCGGGCCCTCCAGGCGGGCAAGAGTGTCATTACCTCCAACAAGGAGCTGGTGGCGGAGCACGGCTGCGAGCTGCTGCGGCTGGCCCAGGAGAAGGGTGTCAGCTATCTGTTTGAAGCCAGTGTGGGCGGCGGCATCCCCATCATCCGCCCCCTGAACCAGTGCCTGGCCGCCAACGAGATCGAGGAGATCACCGGTATCCTCAACGGCACGACCAACTATATCCTCACCCGTATGATCCGGGCGGGGCTGAGCTTTGACGACGCTCTGAGGGAGGCTCAGGCCAACGGCTACGCCGAGCAGGACCCCACCGCCGACATTGAGGGCCACGACGCCTGCCGGAAGATCTGCATCCTGGCCTCCCTGGCTTTCGGGCGGCATATTTACCCCCGGCAGGTGCCCACAGAGGGCATCACCGGCGTCACCCTGGCCGACGTGGCCTATGCCGACTCCTGTGGAAAGAAGCTCAAGCTGCTGGGGCGGGCTATTCGCCGGACCGACGGGAAGGTGTGCGCCTATGTGGCCCCACACCTGGTGGACCGGGAGAACCCCCTCTCCGGTGTGGAGGATGTATTCAACGCCATCTCCGTGCGGGGCAACGCCATCGGCGACGTGATGTTCTACGGCCGGGGGGCGGGCAAGCTGCCCACCGCCTCCGCCGTGGTGGCCGACGTGATCGACGCGGCCAAGCACCGGGACGAGAAGAAGCGGATGTTCTGGGCCGAGGGCGGGGACGATACGGCGGTGCCGCCCGACGGGCTGGAGAGCCGCTGGTACCTCCGGGGGACCGGGGTACAGGCGGCGGAGGCCGCCTTTCCGGACAGTACCCGGCTGAGCCGCCCCGGAGCGCCGGCGGACGAGTTCGCGCTGGTCACCCCGCCCATGACCCGGGCTGCCCTGGAGGCCCGGCTGACGGGTATGACGCCCGGCTCCATGTTCCGGGTGCTGGACTGAGCGCATAGAATGTCGCGGAGGAGCGCGCCTCCTCCGCGACGGACGGATATTCCTGATTTAGGGGGTACATATACCAATGGGACTCATCGTTCAAAAATTCGGCGGCAGCTCCGTCGCGGATGCCGACCGCATCCGCAACGTGGCCCGCATCATAACCGAGACCTACCGCCGGGGCCACCGGGTCGTGGCGGTCCTCTCCGCCCAGGGCGACACCACGGATGATCTGATTGCCAAGGCCGCGGAGATCAACCCCAACGCCTCCAAGCGGGAGATGGATATGCTGCTGTCCACCGGCGAGCAGATCTCCTGCTCCCTGTGCGCCATGGCCATCGAGGCCATGGGCTACCCGGTGGTCTCCCTGACGGGCTGGCAGGCGGGCTTCCGCACCAACTCCTCCTATGGCGACGCCCGCATCAAGCGCATCGATACGGAGCGGGTGCTGGCCGAGCTGGACAAGAACACCATTGTCATCGTCACCGGCTTCCAGGGCCTCAACAAGTATGAGGATATCACCACCCTGGGCCGGGGCGGCTCCGATACCTCGGCGGTGGCCCTGGCCGCTGTGCTCCACGCGGATCTCTGCCAGATTTATACCGACGTGGACGGCGTCTACACCGCAGATCCCCGCCACGTCAAAGGGGCGCGGAAGCTGGAGGAGATCACCTACGACGAGATGCTGGAGCTGGCCACCCTGGGCGCCCAGGTGCTCCACAACCGTTCGGTGGAGATGGCCAAGCGCTACGGCGTCAATCTGGAGGTCCTCTCCAGCTTTTCCGGCAAGCCCGGCACCAAAGTCAAGGAGGTTGCAAAAACCATGGAAAAACTGCACGTCAGCGGCGTAGCCTGCGATAAAAATGTGGCCCGTGTGGCCGTGGTGGGGCTGGCCGACGAGCCGGGCATCGCTTTCAAGATCTTCTCCCTGCTGGCCAAGGAGCGGATCAATGTGGACCTCATACTCCAGTCCATCGGCCGCAATAATACTAAGGATATCAGCTTCACCGTGAGCATTCAGGATGTGGAGCGCTGCAAGCAGCTCCTGGATGAGCACAGGGATTTCCTTCAGTTCGACCATGTGGATGTCAACGACAAAATTGCCAAGGTCTCCATCGTGGGAGCGGGCATGGTCCACAACCCCGGCGTGGCGGCCAAAATGTTTGAGGCCCTGTACAATGCGGGCATCAATATCAGCATGATCTCCACCAGCGAGATCAAGGTGTCCGTCCTGGTGGATATCAACGAGGCCGACCGGGCAGTGCAGGTCATCCACGACCGCTTCTTCCACGAGTTCGGCGGTAACTAAAAATACAGCCTCGGCGGCGGTCCCATGTGGGA
>OGXL01002051.1_pt1 | contig 15590 bp, 16 predicted proteins | sample 1576311 | NCBI WGS metagenome assembly OGXL01 (sample SAMEA3541564, study PRJEB24748) | human gut metagenome | biome: human gut; feature: human-associated habitat; material: faeces | place: China | collected 2012 | reverse complement strand
TTATATAAAGAAAACTCCTTCAAATGAAGAATGAGATTTTTTATGACTTTTCCTTATGCAGATTCCCTCCCTTATTCTATAAAAACAGCAGGGCTTCTTTTTGAAGCCCTGCTGTTTATTTTGCCATTTTATCCAACAAATCCATAATCTCAGTAATTTTTTCTTCTTCGTTCCCTTTCTCAAATGCATCGCGTACACAACTGCCTAAATGCGCCTGTACCACTTCTCTGTTTGCTTTTTTTAAAATTGCTTGAGTGGCCAACAATTGATTGGAGATATCCATGCAATAACGGTCATCTTCTACCATCTTTAATAAACCGTCCAATTGTCCTCTTGCTGTTTTTAGCAAAAGAGCTACCTTTTCTTTATCAGCTTTCATTTTTCTTACCTACCTTATATGAATAACGATTATGTTTATTCCACAGAAACGGCCTCAAATCCAGCCTCATTCACTGCATCCATCATCGCTTTTTCATCAATTGGTCCGCTTACTTCCATTACTGCACATTTCTTATCTAAATCTACAGTTGCATGTACACCGTCAAATCCATTTAAAATTTTTTCTACGGTTGCTTTACAATGTCCGCAGCTCATGCCATTGATATTCATAATTTTTGTCATAACTTGTTTCTCTCCTTCATCTTTTTTCTGATTATTTTCTATTTGTGAAACAGCCGGAGAAGCCGACCGTTCTGCCACCGTTTGAATAGGACATGTTTCTGTATTGTCTTGCAAATTTTCTGATGCACTCGTCATATGGCGTGGTTTAAAGAATTTCAATCTCAATGCATTTAATACAACGCATACGGAACTCAAGCTCATTGCCGCAGCCCCAAACATAGGATTCAATTTCCAGCCAAGCAAAGAGAAAAACACACCCGCAGCCAACGGAATTCCAATGCTGTTATAAAAAAAGGCCCAAAATAAATTCTCTTTGATATTACGAATGGTTGCTTTACTTAAACGGATTGCTGTTACCACATCCAATAAGCTGTTTTTCATCAACACAATGTCAGCCGATTCAATCGCAATATCCGTACCTGCGCCGATTGCAATACCAACGTCTGCTCTTGCAAGTGCCGGAGCGTCATTGATACCGTCTCCAACCATAGCAACTTTGTGACCGCCTTCCTGCAATGCGCGTATTTCTCGTTCCTTATCTTGAGGCAACACCTCTGCCACCACTCGGTCAATTCCTAGCTGTTTTTGAATGGCTTGCGCAGTTTTCTTATGGTCGCCTGTTAACATGACAACATCAATGTGCATATCTTTCAGTTGTGAAATTGCCTCTGCGCTGGTCGGCTTTACTACGTCTGCTACAGCAATTACCCCTAAGATATGATTGCTGTCTGCAAAATAAAGCGGCGTCTTCCCTTGATCGGCAAATGTGTTGCTGAGTTCCTCAAAACTTCCCACATTTACATATTGGCTGATAAATGAAATATTACCTGCATAATACTCAGTTCCATTCATAGAAGCAGTAATTCCTTGCCCTGACACTGCCTTAAAATGCTCTGTTGGAAGAAAACCCACTTTTTTCTCTTGTGCATACGCTACGATTGCATCCGCCAATGGATGTTCGGACGGTTTTTCCATGGAAGCCGCCACAGACAATAATTCTTGTTCGGATATATACTCAGAAGGTACAACATCCGTTACCTTCGGTTTTCCTTCTGTAATGGTACCCGTCTTATCCAATACAACCGTTTTCACACTATGAGCCACTTCCAAAGCTTCTGCCGATTTAATTAAAATACCATACTCCGCACCTTTTCCTGTTCCTACCATGATAGCTACAGGTGTGGCCAAACCAAGTGCACACGGACAAGAGATAACCAATACAGCAATGCCAATAGAAAGTGCAAACTCAAACGGATACCCCAAAATCAGCCATACAATGGTAGCAATTACGGCAATGGTAATGACCACAGGAACAAAAATACCGCTGATTTTATCTGCTAATTTAGCAATGGGAGCTTTTGAAGCATTTGCATCTTCGACCAATTGGATAATTTGAGCCAACGTGGTATCATCTCCAACCTTTTGGGCCTCCATATGGAAAGAGCCCATTTTATTAACAGATGCGGCAATGACTTTATCTCCAACATTTTTTTCCACAGGGATACTTTCACCTGTTAACGCAGATTGGTCAACAGAAGAACTGCCTTCTATAATAACACCGTCAACGGGAATACTTTGTCCGGGTTTAATCACAATACGATCCCCTACCACAACTTCTTCCACAGGAATCTCTTGCTCTTCTCCGTTACGAATGACCGTTGCTGTTTTTGGCGCCAGATGCAATAGCTTTGTAATTGCCTCTGAGGTTTTGCCTTTAGATTTTGTTTCTAAAAATTTACCAAGCGTAATTAAAGCCAATATCATTGCGGAAGACTCAAAATACAAATCCATAGTATAGTGATGAACCGTTTCCATATCTTGATAGCCTAACCCGATTCCTATTTGATAAATTGCGAATACACCGTAAATCAAAGCGGCAGAAGAACCAATTGCAATTAAGGAATCCATATTTGGATGAAGCTTTACTAAATTTTTAAAACCCGCCTGAAAATATTTGCGGTTTACATAAACAACAGGCAATGTTAATAAAAATTGAGTCAAAGCGAATGACAATACATTTTCATTACCTGTCAAAAAGTTGGGTAATGGAGCACCAAACATATGCCCCATAGAAATATACATCAGCGGTATTAAAAATACAAAAGATAAAATCAATCTGAATTTCATATTTTTAATATCTTGTTCCACAGGTGAAATGTTCGGTGTGGCAGATGCTTTTTTCTGATTATTTTTTTGCTCTAAAGCAGCTTGATATCCAGCCTTTACCACTGTATCTATAATTGTTTGGTTATTTACTTTGTCTTCATCATAAGAAACAACCATAGAATTGGACAAAAGATTCACAGTGACCTCTTTTACGCCCTCCAACTTTTTTACATTTCGTTCTACTGTAGCAGAGCATGCAGAGCAAGTCATACCTGTTACTTGAAATTTTTGCTTCATATATTTTCACCTCTTATCACCCCACCCCTCAGGGGGTGTTGTTCATACTATACCACCATTTTATTTTTGTGTCAATTACTAATATAACCCATATGAAAAAAAACATGTGGAATTCCGTAATTTACTGCATGCAAACCAACCCATGTTTTCAAATTTGTACTGGGAATATTACTTAAAAACAGCGCTCCTAAAATCAATAGGCAACACCCTAAATATCGTCTCTCAAAAATATCTTAATGCCAATATAGGTTTCTTTGAAAAACACAGTAAACATTTGACCAACTGTAGTCAAACAAAAATCATTCAATGTAAAACGAATATGTTTCATCTATCACGAAACCTAAATTGTTTTTTATACTTATAAAATATTCACTTTCATATCTATCAAAATCATGTGAAATTGATTGTATTATCACCTGTTAATGTATGCTGCTGTACCTTATCGAAATGGAAGAAAACAAATGAAAAGATAATATAGTTTCCTCGTATTCTATCTTGGCAATACATCAATAACCAAATCTTATCTACTTTATAGATAAGATTTGGTTATTGAGCTTTACTCTTTGATATATCATTGCTAGACAGTTGGTCTTACGATTGTCTCTAGCGCAACTACGCCGGATTTAATAGCATTACATAATTTATTTTTCGTATTTCATCTTTACGTTTTTATTACCGGTTGAATATTTTTATCTGTTTCATTTTCCAAAGTTATTTCGATTTTAAAAGTTCTACCTTTGATTTCAGACGTATCTGGTAAAATTTCTTCTGCTCTGTTATTTTATTGATGTAATTTTTTCCTTTGTACTATCACTTTGATAGTTTGCAGCAATTTCTATGATTCATTTAGAACAATCTTTTTCCTTTTACATAAAGAACGCCTATTCAAATGAATAGGCGTTCTTTATGTAAAACTGATTCTTTTTTATGTTTAACGTGCAGCTCTAAAAATAGCTACAATTTCTTCATGAGTAGCTTGCTTTGGATTGGTAAAACCACAAGCATCTTTTAGTGCATTGGTTGCAAGTTCGTCAAAAGCATCCTCAGGAACTTTTAATTCGTCCAAACCGGAAGGAATTTCAACATCTTTTGACAGTTCTTTAATCAAGTCAATTGCTTTTCTTGCACCTTCTTGCTCGCTTAATCCTTCTACATCTGCACCCATGAATTTTGCAATGTCCCTCAATCTTCCTGCTGCAACTTGTGCATTATATTCCTGTACATGAGGCAGCAAAACTGCATTACATACACCGTGAGGTAAATCAAACATACCACCCAATTGGTGAGCCATTGCATGTACATAACCCAAAGAAGCATTATTGAATGCCATACCTGCCAAATACTCAGCATAAGCCATATTTTCTCTTGCTTCTACATTTTTTCCTTCATGCACTGCAGTTCTTAAATACTTTGTGATTAATTCAATTGCCTTTTGTGCACAAGCATCTGTAACAGGAGTTGCATTGGTAGAAACATATGCTTCTACAGCATGGGTCAATGCGTCCATACCTGTTGCTGCTGTCAGTGCCTTTGGAATATTCAACATTAAGTTTGCATCATTGACTGCAATAATCGGAGTCATATTTTTATCTACCAAAGCCATTTTTACGTGACGTTCTTCATCAGTGATGATACAGAAAATAGTCATTTCACTGGCTGTACCTGCGGTTGTGTTCACTGCAATCATTGGCAGCTGCGGTTTTTTGGAACGGTTTACACCTTCATAGTCTCCAATGACTCCGCCGTTGGTTGCAAGCAAGGCAATACCTTTACAGCAGTCATGAGAAGAACCACCGCCAAAAGAAATTACGAAGTCGCAATTTTCTTCTTTGAGCATAGCTAAACCGTTATTTACATTTGCAACAGTCGGATTTGGTTGTACTCCGTCATAAATTGCGTATTGAATACCATTTTGCTCTAACAGTTTTGTTAGCTCTCCCACCAGACCAATTTGATTTAACACTTTATCCGTAACGATAAGTGCTTTGGTTAAACCAAGTTCTTTGATTTCGGCCGGTACTTCTTCAATACATCCTGCCCCCATTAAACTCATTGATGGCATATAAAATCTTTCTGACATAATACATTCCTCCTGTTTCAAGCGTCTAAAATCCGCATGAAATTTTATTCATTAAATTGATGTATTTAGTATACCATATCCGTACACATTGTCAATAATAGATAAAAAATAGACAATCTTTGTTATTTTTTATACAACATAAACAATAGACAGTTATAATAATAGCAGTAAAATCTGTATACATTTTACTGCTTCCAAATATTATAAATATAAAAATCCTTTTTCCTTCAGAGTTTTTTCCACTAAATCCAAAATTTCTTCCGACTTTGCCTCAATGGTATGGGAATGAATTCCGTTTGTTAAGTCTGTTAGTGGTTTTGTCTGGTTTTCGTATAAATCCTTTAAAAACAGCTTTACTTCCTGCCTGGAAGCAACTTTTAAATCTGCTCGTATGATACCGTATATCTCATGCTCTACGGTTACATCCAGCACGCGGGCACCACAATCTACGATGACATTTAGCTCTTCCTCAATTTGATGGCTATTGTGTTTTACTCTGATAACCCTTGTGACATGGTGGGTATCGTCTTGTAGCAAGACATAACCACGGTTTGTTGCAAAAATAGGGTATTTGCTTGCTCTCAATAAAGCAACATCTTGTACAATAACCTGACGGCTCACATGTAATGTTTGAGCCAGCTCTGTTCCTGAAATGGGTTTTTGACTTTTGGAAATTAACCGTAATAATTCCTGACGTCTTGCATCACCTTCCATATGTATGACTCCTATTCTATGGGCGACAAATTTTTCAGGGAAAAATCCAAAATTGGAGCAGAATGGGTCAAAGCACCGCACGAAACATAATCTACCCCAATTGCAGCAATTTCTTTGAGTCGGGATTTTGTCACATTGCCTGAGCATTCTGTTTCCGCTCGGCCTGCAGTTCGTTTTACTGCTTCTTTCATCGTTTCAATGTCCATATTATCCAGCATAATAATATCGGCTCCTGCTTCCAATGCTTCGTCCAGCATTGCAAGTGTTTCTACTTCCACTTCGATTTTACGAACAAACGGAGCATACTCTTTTGCCATTTGAATGGCTTTTGTTATGCTGCCGGCTGCACCAATATGGTTATCTTTAATCAAAATACCATCTGAGAGGTTATATCTATGATTATAGCCTCCCCCTACGGTAACAGCATATTTTTCAAAAGGACGCATATTAGGAGTTGTCTTTCTGGTATCCAGCAATTTTGTTTTGGTCCCCTGCAATTCTTTTGCCATTTCATTTGTGATGGTAGCAATACCACTCATACGCTGTAAATAATTTAATGCAGTACGTTCTCCCGTAAGCAAAACGCGTATATCGCCTTTGATTTCACCTACGATATCTCCCTTTTTTACCACATCTCCATCTTGAAAAAAGCCGGTAAATTCACTCTTGCTGTCAAGAAGCTGAAAGACACGTTCAAAGATAGTTAGTCCTGCAATGATACCTGTTTCTTTACAAATCAACTGCGCTTTGCCCTGTTTTGGCATAGGCATAATGCAGTTATGCCTATGCCCTGTTTTGGCATAGGCATAACTGCATTTGTCGTCACATCTTCACTGGTTACATCTTCTTGCAGTGCACGTAAAATGTAATCATCTGCAAGTATTTTCATCGTGACACCATTGATCATAAAATGCACGGTCCTTTCTTTTAATTTCATTTAAGATACATTGTTTATATTGTTGTTTTAATAATTCCGCATCTTGATACGGCTGCACATCAATTGGTTGAGATGGCGGCATTTCTTTTGACATATTCTCTTTAATATGCAAAGCAGCTCTTTTTGCAAATACCAAACTTTCCAATAAAGAATTGCTGGCCAAACGGTTGGCTCCGTGTACGCCGTTGCAGCCTGTTTCACCTATGGCATACAAACAATCCATATCTGTTTTACTGTTTAAATCTACCTGAATGCCGCCCATAAAATAATGCTGAGCGGGAGTAACGGGAATGGGTTCCTTTGTAATATCGTAGCCTTGCGCAAGACAATATTCATAAATATTGGGAAAACGTTTTTTTATCACATCTGCTCCCATATGTTCCATGGATAAGTACACAAATTTGGCATTCGTTTTTTTCATCTCGTCTTTGATTGCTTTTGTGACCACGTCTCTGGGCAGCAGTTCGTCGACAAAACGTTCTCCCTTTTCATTGAGCAAGACAGCGCCTTCTCCCCTGACTGATTCTGAAATTAAAAAGCTGCGGCCTTTTTTCTCAGAATATAAGGTAGTAGGATGAATTTGGATATAATTGATATCCTGTAATGCAATGTGATGTTTTAATGCAATTGCCAAAGCGTCCCCCGTAATATGGGGATAGTTGGTAGAATTTTGGAACAAACCGCCCAGCCCACCTGTAGCAAGTACCACTGATTTTGCATATATAGGCTGTATCTGTCCGTCTTTGGTTCTTACAACCACTCCTGTACATACGTGATTTTGTTCTATAATATCGACCATAGAAGTGTATTCTTCAATATGGATATAGGGACGCTGCTGCACTTGTGCCATTAATTTACTGGTAATCTCGTAACCTGTAATATCTTTATGATGTAAAATACGGAATGTGGAATGGGCGCCTTCCCTGGTATAGGACAGTCCATCTGATGTACGTTCAAATTCCACACCAAAATCAATCAGATTTTGAATAATCTGCGGAGAAGACCGAATCATAACATCAACAGAGTCCGGATTGTTTTTATAATGACCTGCACGCATGGTATCTTCAAAATAGCTGTCGTAATCTTCCGGAGTTCTCAAGGTGGAAATTCCGCCCTGTGCCAAATAAGAATCACTGTGTTCCGCTTTGTCTTTTGTTATCATCAAAATATGTAATTCTTTTGGCAGCTGTAACGCACAAAAAAGCCCTGCCACGCCTGTTCCCACTATGATAACATCTGCTTGATGTTCCATACTTGCCCTTCTCTCTTATTGCGCAATTTGATGCATCTGCTTTAATGCACCTTCTGCTTTTTTCATCAAATTTTCATCAAGTTCCATTGGAACACCTTGCTTAAGCGCAAGCTCCACTTTCTCTAGTGTAATTTTTTTCATATCGTCACAAACTTGGTGCTTTTTCACCGCATAAAACTTCTTGTCGGGATTTGCCTTTTGCAAATTGTAGAAGATTCCTGTTTCGGTACAAATAATAAATTCCTGTGCGTCACTTTTGGTTGCATACTCTAAGATTCCCGAAGTACTTCCTGCATAGTCTGCCAAAGCTACCACATCCGGACTGCACTCCGGATGCACCAACACCTTTGCATCGGGATATTCTTTCATGGCATCTTGTACATGGTAAGCCATAATGTCTTGATGCACACAGCAATAGCCTGTATGAAAGATGAAATTCTTCTCAGGAATTTTTGCTGCAAGATTACGCCCTAAATTTCCGTCCGGAATAAAAAAGATATTTTTTTGTTCCAGTGCCTTTACAATTCTTTCCGCATTGGAAGAAGTAACACAAACATCGGAATAAGCTTTTGTTTGTGCGGTAGAGTTGATATAGCATACTACGGACAAATCGTCATAAGCTTCTCTTACTTTTTTAATATCATCAGGCGTTACCATATGTGCCATGGGACAGTCTGCTTCCACATCTGCCATAATCACAGTTTTTTCGGGATTTAAAATTTTTGCACTTTCCCCCATAAATTCCACACCGCAAAACAAAATGGTTTTACATGGACTTTCAGATGCTTTTTTACTTAAATAGTAAGAGTCGCCAACATAATCGGCAATTTCCTGTACCGAGCCGTCAACATAAAAGTGCGCTAAAATAACTGCGTCACGCTCTTTTTTTAACTTTTGGATTCGTTCCTTCAACGCTTGCATACAATACAACTCCATTTCTTGGGATTCCCGCCACAGCATATTGGTAGGATTTAAACTTATGTATACCAGTATTGCACAACCGCAACTATATGTCAATACAACTGACAAGACAGTAGAAATTTTTGTATGATATCCATGAAAAGACAGCACTATGATGTTCTATTTGCTATTGGATACAACAGACAAAAAAAGAACTGCAAATTTGCAGTTCTTTTTATCGACTATGAGATTCCCCTTATTCCAGCATTGCTTTTGCAAAATTTTCTCCATATACAAAAGCTTCCTGCAATTGTTCATCACTTGGTTTTAACTTGACACGGTAACCTTCCACCGGCAGTTTCAAATTTAACTTTTCCATTCTATGCAGCAAATTCGGTACTGCTTCTCCTCCCCATGCATAAGAACCAAACGCCCCCGCAAAACGCCCCTTTTGGATAATAGGGTTGATGTAAGTAAGCATCTGCCATACAGGAGGTAATGCATCCGCCACCAAAGTGGGCGACCCCAATAGAAATCCGTCCGCCTGCTGCAGTTGTTTACCTGCTTCCTCCAAATCTGTTGTTTCTAAATCCAATACTTTTAAATTATCAATACCTGCATGACGAATTCCTTCTGCAATTTTTTCTGCCAGCATTTTGGTATATCCATAACAGGAGGCATATGCTATGACTACTTGCTTGTTTTCTCTCACAACAGGAGCAGACCATTTTTGATATAATTCGATATAATGAGGAATATCTTTGCGCAAAACAGGACCATGCCCATTGGCAATCAACTCTATTTCCAAAGGCTCAATTTTCTTTAACGCATTTGCCATACTTGGGTGTGCATATGGTCCTATAATATTATCGTAGTAATATTGATAGGATTCTGAAAAATCTGTATCAATCAGGTCGTTAAACACACGTTCATCTGCAAAATGACACCCAAAACTGTCACATGTAAACAGTGCTTTTGCCTGAGGAATATATGTATAAGTGCTGTCCGGACAATGAAGCATTGGCGCGCTGATAAACTGAAGGGTCATACCTCCAATATCAAGGGTATCTTTTTCTGTTACCATGATAGAAGGAAAAGGGGCGTTGAATATTTCGCTCAAGTAATTCAGCGCTACTTTTCCAGCAACTACCTTTGCATTCGGCGCATATTCCAACAGCTTTAAAATACTTCCGCTATGGTCAGGTTCCGTATGGTTTACTACAATATAATCAATTTCAGAGGGATCGCATACTTGACGAATATGTTCGAGATGCTCTTCAAAAAACGGCTCTTTTACTGTATCAAACAAAACTGTTTTTTCGCTGCCTCTTACCAAATAAGAGTTATACGTAGTACCGTAATCTGTATGCATAATAATATCAAAATTGCGCAATTCTTTATCTAACACGCCTACCCAGTAGATATTCTTTTTCGCTTCCAATGCAGGCATAATCAAACCTCCCTTAAAATTCACATATTTTAAAGTATACCATATCGCTATACTTTATTCAAGCGTAGACTGTCTTTCATCATAAAAAAAGCTGTCTGAAATCAGACAGCTTTTTTTATGATATGGATGCAATCAGCTCAACTTCTACCAATGCATTTTTGGGCAACTGTTTTACAGCTACACAAGAACGAGCCGGTTTCTCCGTAAAATACGTCTCATATACTGCATTAAAAGCAGCAAAATCATTCATGTCTGCCAAAAAGCAAGTTGTTTTAATCACATTTGCAAATGTGGTACCTGCAGCCTCCAGCACTGCGTTTAGATTTTTCATCACCTGCTCTGCCTGCGCGGTAATGTTCCCCTGTACCAATTCACCGGTTTCCGGAATAATCGGAATTTGTCCGCTGGTATACAGCATATTTCCGTTTACAATTGCCTGAGAATATGGTCCGATTGCTGCGGGAGCTTTTTCTGTACTTATTTTTTTTAACATATACATCGTCTCTCTCTTCCTATAATTTTATAACCCTGATTGGTCAGAGCGTTTTCAATTTCCAAAATATGCGCATGGTCTCTGGTTTCCATTACCAAATGTAAATAACAGCCGTTTACATTTGTATTTTCACCGCTTCTGTCATGATGTACAGCCACTACGTTTCCGCCTGTCTCCGCAATAATTCGTGATACATCACTTAATTGACCCGGTTTATCCACCAGTTCAATAGTAATATCGGCAGAACGCCCTGTTTTTAGCAAACCGCGGGAAATCACACGGGACAAAATGGTAACATCAATGTTGCCGCCTGAGACAAGACATGCTACTTTTTTGCCTTTGACATCTACTTTATTAAACAACGCCGCTGCAACCGCAACTGCACCTGCGCCTTCGGCAATCAGTTTTTGTTGTTCAATTAACATTAAAATCGCTGTGGAGATTTCATCATCTGTTACGGTGACAATTTCATCTACATATTTTTCACATAAATCGTATGTTAAATCTCCCGGCTGTTTCACTGCAATACCGTCTGCAATGGTAGAAACATAATCTAATGTTTCTACGTGATGATGTCTTACAGAATTATACATAGAAGGCGCGCCTACTGCTTGCACACCGTATACCTTACACTCCGGACGCAAAGATTTAATTGCAAATGCAACGCCGCCGATTAACCCGCCTCCGCCAATGGGGACAATAACAGCATCTAATTCCGGCAATTGATCCAGTAACTCTAAACCAATACTGCCCTGACCTGCAATCACATCTTCATCATTAAACGGATGAATAAAAGTACTGCCGCTTTCCTGCTGCAATTCACAGGCTTTTTGATAGGCGTCATCGTATACACCTTTGACAAGGCAAACATCTGCTCCATAACGTTTTGTTGCTTCCACTTTTGAAATAGGAGCGCCGTCCGGAATGCAAATCAAAGCTTTCATTCCATGTTTGGCAGCTGCCAAGGCAACCCCCTGTGCATGGTTTCCTGCTGAACAGGCAATAACGCCTTTTGATTTTTCCTCGTCGGAAAGCTGTGAAATTTTATAGTATGCACCGCGCACTTTAAACGAACCGGTTGTTTGCAGATTTTCTGTTTTTAAATACAGTTCGCAATCCGGGTTCAAATGGGGGGCCAGAATCAAATCTGTCTTTCGCACTACGTCCCGCAATACGTAGGCCGCATGGTATATTTTATCTAGTGTAAGCATATCATCATTCTCCCTTTTGCAGTGTTCCGTTCTGTCGCTGCTATTATTTTTCCATTGCCATAGTACCCGTACGTAAAATCTTTACAATATGATATGGTTTACAGCATTCCACAAAAGAATCCAGTGTGGAAGGAGTTCCTGTGAGTTCTACAATCATATCGGTAGAGGAAACATTTAAAATATTTGCATGGAATACATTTGCAATTGCAACCAATTGATTGGAGGTCATATCGCTGCGCTCCAATTTTATTAATAAGTGTTCTCTTACAACCGCTTCGTTGTCGTTGAGTACAGTCACTTGTTCAATTTCCACCAGTTTACTCAATTGTTTATCTACCTGCCGCACAATACGGTCGTCCCCTTGCACAACAATTAAAATTCTGGATCTGTTATTATCCTCCGTTTGCGCTGCTACAATGCTTTTGATATTGTAGCAGCGGCGGCTGAATAAGCCTGCAATACGAAGCAGGACGCCTGCATGGTTTTGTGCCAGTACGGATAAGATATAATCTTTTTCTTCAGTATGATTCATTATGGCGACCTCTCTTTCTTACATTTCCAGTATTGGTTCTTCTGCAGAAGCACCGGCAGGAACCATTGGCAATACGTTAAAATCACGATGAATATGACAAGCAACCAAAACAGGCTCTTTCAAACCGAGTGCCTCTTTCAGTACAGGAATCAACTCATCCTTGGTATGGATTTCAAATGCTTTTACTCCAAATGCTTCGGCTAATTTTACAAAGTCGGTTTTCTTATCCTGTGTTGTTTGAGAAAAACGATTGTCATAAAACAATTTCTGCCATTGGCGTACCATGCCCAGCACAGAGTTATCCACAACCAGCTCCATCATCGGAATTTGATATTTTGCCAAGGTGGAAAGTTCATTACAGTTCATATGGAAACTGCCGTCTCCTGCAATATTGATAACCTTTTTATCAGGATTTGCTACCTGGGCACCCATAGCGGCCCCAAGACCAAAGCCCATGGTGCCCAGTCCGCCTGATGTAATAAATTGTCTCGGATGACGGAATTCATAAAACTGTGCAGCCCACATTTGATGTTGACCTACTTCTGTTGCAATAATCGCTTCTGATTTGGTCAGTTCATTCAAAGCATCAAACAACATTTGAGGTGTTACGCCATTTGGGTCAATTGCTTCTTGTCTCAACGGATATTCTTTCTTCCAAGCTTTGATTTGTTCAATCCATTCTTTATGATTCTGCTGCTCCAACTTTTCATTGAGCAAAGATAAAATCTGCTTGGCATCTCCGCCTAACTTTAGAGTAACATCAATATTTTTATTAAATTCTGCCGGGTCAATATCAATTTGAATAATTGGGCAATGGCGTGCAAACAAATTTGCATTACAAATGACACGGTCAGAAAAACGTGTGCCTACTGCTAAAAATAAATCGCAATGCTTTAGCGCCTCTGCCGCTGTTTTTGTTCCATGCATGCCAAGCATACCCATATAACGGTCATCTGCTTGGTCAAATCATCCTTGACACATCAACGAACAAGAAACCGGCGCATCTATTTTTTCTACTAAAGTTTTCAGCTCATTGCAGGCCTCTGCCGCAAGCAAACCACCGCCTGTATAAACAAAGGGACGTTCACTTTTGGAAATCAGCTCCAATGCGCGTTCTATTTTGGATGCTTTTACCTCTACCGGCTTTTTGCTGATTGGTAAATGCATTGCTTCCTGCTGTGCTTCATCCAATGCTTTTGTTGCAGGAGTGAATTCATACAGTTGTCCTGTAATGTCTTTTGGAACATCAATTAATACAGGACCTTTTCTGCCTTCCTGTGCAATACGAAATGCCTGACGAATGGTATCTGCCAAGTATTCAATTTTCTTTACAATAAAGTTATGTTTTGTAATCGGCATGGTAACGCCTGTAATATCTACTTCCTGAAAGCTGTCTAAACCTAATAAGTTTAAATTTACATTACCTGTAATGGCAACCATTGGAATAGAATCCATATAGGCGGTTGCAATACCGGTTACCAAATTGGTAGCTCCCGGACCTGACGTAGCAATACAAACACCTGTTTTTCCGCTGGAACGAGCATAACCGTCTGCCGCATGCGCAGCACCTTGTTCATGCGCGGTACAAATGTGATTAATACGGTCGCTGTATTCGTAAAGCGCATCGTAAATATTTAAAACAGCACCGCCCGGATATCCGAATACGGTGTCTACATGCTGTTCCAATAAGCATTCCATAATGATTTGTGCACCTGTTAATTTCATGGTAGCAATCTCCTTTACATGATGTACTAGAATAATATCACACAAGTGATATTGATAGGGCAGTGAGAAGTTTACAGTATAAAAAAAGCCCTCGTCTCTATCACAAAAATAGAGACGAAGACTAAACTCCGCGGTACCACTCAATTTATTGTCAAAAGACAATCACTCACTGCATCTAACAATGCATGCTTTGATAACGGTAAGAAACCGGGCTCAGCTTACTTCTTTCCGGTTCAGCCGCCTGCTCAAGGGTGATTCCATACAGAACTTGTACTGTCTCACACCACCCGACAGCTCTCTGACACAAGCCCTCTGTATGACTTCCCTTTCAATGCATTTCATCTATTACTTTAAATAATATTCCTTACTCAGAATTTTGTCAAGCCATAAAACATATTTTTTATCCTAAAAAAAGTAATACATGCTGATTACTACTACCATTTTATACAATCCATGAATTATATAAAAACAGCATGTGTGATATGGGCAATGATTCCTATTGTCAGCATTACGGAAAAGGAAATATGTATTGTTTTCCATACAGAAGGCGGCATCTTTTTCCTAAAATATGCAAAAACAATTAATAAAAGCAAAATCATCCATACCATTTTTCCACTGATGGATGCAGAAGTTTTTTCTGCAAGAAAGCCATGTATCAAAGAAAGAATAAGAAGCAGCCAAGCATATATTGAGTGATACTTCGTGATAACTTTTAAGAATCTAAACTTTGGATTCAGCTGCAATCTTTTTACGGGTTCTAACGTACATAACAGAAACAGTAGTATTAAAATGAAAACGATGCTGTGATTAATGATTGTAATAACCATGAAGTCCTCCTACACAAAGTTAGTTCAAGCTAACTTTGTGTATTATACCAAACCTATAGAAATTGTCAATATTCTAAATAAAGTTATAACAATCCAAATTCGGATATTTCATTTATCATTGCATTCTAAACGATTCATTTACAAATTACTGCATAGATATTCGGTCTAAAATTCCTGTCAGTTTTGCAAGCACCACGCCGTAATTGGTAATGGGAACGCCTTGTTGCTCGGCTTGTTCCACACGTGTTAACACATGTTTACGATTAAACATACACGCCCCGCAATGAATGATTAATTGATACTCGCTTAAATCTTTAGGAAATTGAGAGCCGCTAACCACGGTCACCTGTAAATGTTCTCCATACTTTTTCCGCAGCATATTGGGAATTTTTACTCTCCCGATACTCTCTGACGGATGGCTGTGGGCGGCATCCCGCTGTTTTCA
>OGXL01002050.1_pt1 | contig 15604 bp, 20 predicted proteins | sample 1576311 | NCBI WGS metagenome assembly OGXL01 (sample SAMEA3541564, study PRJEB24748) | human gut metagenome | biome: human gut; feature: human-associated habitat; material: faeces | place: China | collected 2012 | reverse complement strand
GGAACTATGTATGCCCTTGTAGAGGAATTGTCAGAAGATGCCGATACTCCGGGAGGAACGTCTGTACAGTCTTTTATCTTCCGGTTTTTACAGCCGGGGCAGGTAGAGATTCAGTTTGCCTATTACCGTGACTCTGAAGAAGTGCTTTACGAAGATATATTCTCTTATGGGGTGGTTACTTCGGAGAAAGCGAACCCGATAATAGGGGGCTTTGGAGAATTCAGACCATTGACGGATCAGGAGAAAGAGATATTCCGTACTTGCATGACATTGAAGGGTGTGGACTATACTCCGCTTCTGGTTGCCGAGCAATTGGTAAGCGGATATAACTACCGCTTCATCTGTATGACTGAATCACTAATCCGCGAACCCAAGTATGGTTTTGCCAAAGTCACTATTTATGCTCCGCTGAGAGGAGAACCCATATTAGAGAGTATTATAGAGTGTTGACTCTGAACAGAGGAACCGAAAATTCATAATAGAGTAGGAACTTGATTTAAAAAGAAATAGTTATGAGTCAATTATATTTTTCGTCTAAGAAAAGGAATGATTGATGAACAGCCATCCCGGACATTATACGTTAAAGTCCGGGCAAACCTAATAAGGTCTGCCGCTTCTTTCGCAGGAAGCGGTGGCACTATTGCAACCGAAGCTTCTTTTTGATGCCTTTAGGCATTGCTCAACTTGACTTCGTTCACCAAAGGCTTCTGATTTTTGAAATCCCGTATATTCTCCAGAGTCGTTGCTGCGATGTTGGCCAGCGCTTCACGGGTAAAGAAAGCCTGATGGGAGGTTACGATTACATTATTGAACGACAGCAAGCGTGCCAGTACATCGTCGTCAATGATACGGTCCGATTTGTCTTCATAGAAGTACTCGCTCTCCTCTTCATATACATCCAGTCCGGCCGAACCGATCTTTTTATTTTTCAGTCCCTCGATCAGTGCATTGGTGTGGATCAGTTGTCCACGGCCGGTGTTGATGATCATCACGCCGTCTTTCATCTTACTGATGGAGTAGTCGTTGATCAGATACTTGGTCTGCTCCGTGAGGGGGCAGTGTAGTGAGATGATGTCCGAGCTGTGATACAGCTCGTCGAGTGTGGTGTATACTATTTGATTCTCTCTGGCAAAGTTGTAATCCGGATAAAGGTCATACGCCAGTATGTTCATGCCGAACCCTTTTAATATATGTATCAGTATTTTGGCTATCTTTCCCGTACCGATGATACCGGCTGTCTTTCCATGCATATCGAAGCCTAACAGTCCGTGCAGTGAAAAGTTTCCATCCCGGGTGCGCCATGATGCCCGTGGAATTTTCCGGTTGAGCGAGAGCATCAGTGCCACTGTATATTCGGCTACTGCGTATGGAGAATAGGCAGGAACACGAACAACGGTTACACCGTTTTCGGCTGCAGCTTTCAAGTCTACATTATTATAACCAGCACAACGAAGGGCGAGTAGTTTTACTCCGTTGGCAGCCATTGTTCTGATTACTTCGGCATCTGCGGTATCGTTGACAAAGATGCAGACGGCATCCACTCCCTGAGTCACGTCCGTTTGTTGCCATCCTCGGCGGTGCGAAGGTCTCTGATAAGCTGAACGTCATCAACAACCTCCTCGAGAAGGTCGACACCCTCATCATCGGCGGCGGCATGGCCTACACCTTCCTTGCCGCGAAGGGCTACTCCGTCGGCAAGTCTCTGCTCGACAACGAGAAAATCGACTACTGCCGCGACATGATGGCCAAGGCCGAGGCTAAGGGCGTCAAGCTGCTGCTGCCGGTCGACACCGTCATCGCTGCGGACTTCCCGAACCCGATCGACGCGGACATCGCCGTGAAGACTGTCGCCGCGGACGCCATCCCCGACGACATGGAGGGCCTTGACATTGGCGAAGAGACCCGCAAGCTCTTTGCGGACGCCGTCAAGAGCGCCAAGACCGTCGTCTGGAACGGCCCGATGGGCGTGTTCGAGAACCCGACGCTTGCACAGGGTACCATCGCCGTGGCGCAGGCGCTGGCCGATTCCGACGCCGTGACCATCGTCGGCGGCGGCGACTCCGCGGCTGCCTGCGAGCAGCTCGGCTTTGCCGATCAGATCACGCACATCTCCACGGGCGGCGGCGCTTCTCTGGAATTCCTCGAAGGCCTCGAGCTGCCGGGCATCGCCTGCCTGCAGGATCGCTGAGCGGGAGCGCGGAATGAACAGAAAATATCGCAAAACGCTCATTGCCGGCAACTGGAAAATGAATAAAACGCCGACGCAGACGAAGGCGTTCATGACCGAGCTGAAGGGCCTGCTGCCGAAGGGCCGCTGGTGTGATATCGCGCTGTGCGTCCCGGCTGTGTGCATCCCGGCCGCAGTCCGCGCCATGCGCGAGACACGCGTGGCCATCGGTGCAGAGAACTGCAATGCGCATACCTCCGGTGCCTATACCGGCGAGATCGCCGCGGATATGCTCGTTGATGCAGGGTGCAAATATGTCATCCTCGGTCACTCCGAGCGCCGCGCCATGGGCGAGACGGATGCGGACGTGAATGCAAAGCTTCATACGGCGCTGGATGCGGGCCTGATCCCGATCGTCTGCTGCGGCGAGACGCTTGCACAGCGGGAATCCGGCGTGACGGAGGAATGGATCACCATGCAGATCAAGCTGGCGCTGGCCGGTGTGCCGGAGGAGAAGATCCGCCGCATCGTCATCGCCTATGAGCCCATCTGGGCCATCGGCACCGGCGAGACTGCAACGCCGGAGCAGGCCGAGGAGGTCTGCCAGCACATCCGCACCATTATCCGCAAGCGCTTCGGCTCGAAGAACGCCCGCGCGATGACCATCCTCTACGGCGGCTCCATGAACGAAAAGAACGCCTTTGAGCTGCTGGCCCAGCCGGATATTGACGGTGGCCTGATCGGCGGCGCATCTCTCGTGCCGGAGAAGTTCGTCCGCATCATCGAGGATGCCAACCAGCCCGTCGGCTGAGAAGCAAAATAAATTCTAAGCGGGGTTCGGTCATCCGGACCCCGCGTGATTTTTGAAAGGGAGACAGTATGGAACGCATTCCCATCGTCATCGATACCGACCCCGGAATCGACGACTTTTTCTGCCTTGCGCTGGCCTGCGCCTATTCAGACCGCCTGGACCTGCGCGCCGTGACCACCATGGGCGGCAACAATCACACGGATGTGACGACGCAAAACGCGCTGAACATCCTCTCCCTGTTCCGGACGGATGTCCCGGTGGCCCGGGGCGCGGACCGCTATCTCGAGGCGGAGTTCGGCGCGCCTGCGGCGAAGTGCCACGGTTCCAACGGCGTGGGGGACCTCATCCTGCCGCAGTCCGACAGGACGCCGGACGATCTGCCCGCGTGGGACAAGCTCTATGAGATCGCAAAGGCCGCGCAGGGCGAGCTCGTCCTCGTGACGGTCGCGCCGCTGACGAATATCGCGCTGGCCCTGCAGAAGCACCCGGACCTGCCGCACTGGATCAAAAAGATCGTGATGATGGGCGGCAGCATCGGCCGCGGCAACATCACGCCCTATGTCGAGGCGAACGCGGGCCACGACCCGGCCGCCACGAAGCTCGTCTTTGAGAGCGGCATTCCCATCGATATGGTTGGCCTGAGCATCACGCTCGGCTGCCCCATCCGGCCGGATGTGTTCGAGCGCTATATCCCGGCGCAGCGGGGCGGCTTTCGGGAGATCATGGAGGCGCTCATCCGCTTCCGCAGCGGCGAGGCCATGCACGATGCCGTCGCCATCTCCACACTGCTGGACGACCGGCTGATGACGTGGCAGACCGGTGAGATCACCGTGGAGCTGGCTCCGCCGGAGCGCAGCGGCCAGACCGTGCTGCATCCGTCGGAGCATGCCGACATGCGCGCCGCCGTGGCCGTGGATACGGACCGCTATGACGCCATTATCGGCGGTATGCTGCAGCGTCTGGAGAAGAGGCTGCGGAACTGAATACGGCATTTTTTCCGCCGCAGAGATGCGTTCTCTGCGGCGGCTTTTTTGCGTTTGAAGCTATCTTATAGAAAAAGATACCTTGACAGGCGAAGTATCTTGTGCTATAGTAGACTCACAAAGGCTGCCGGATGCGGCAGCGGGAAGGAGGCTGGAGTCCCTTGTATATTGCGGGAGACCTGATCCGCGGCCATACGGAGACCATCATTCTGGCGCGCCTGATGCAGCGCGACAGCTACGGCTACGAGATCAATAAAACGGTCCGGGAGCTGTCCGGCGGGCGCTATGAGCTGAAGGAGGCCACGCTCTACACCGCGTTCAAGCGGTTGGAGGAGACCGGGCAGATCATGTCCTATTGGGGCAGCGAGGCTACGGGCGCCCGGCGGCGTTATTATCGCATCACCCCGGCCGGACGCATGGCCTACCAGGAGCAGGTCAGCGTCTGGGAGGCCACAAAAGAGATCATTGATCGGCTGATCGCCATGGAGGAAGAGTCATGAGAGAACAATTAAGGCAGGAGGTGCTGCGCCGCTTTGCGGGCGCACCGGACACGCAGCAGGCGCGCGATCTGCGCGATGAGATCCTGAGCAATACCCTGCAGCGGTATGACGATCTGCTTGCCGGGGGAAAATCGGAGCAGGAGGCCTATGCCAGCGCGCTCGAGAGCGTCGGCGATGTGGAGGAGCTGCTTTCCAGCCTGCCGCGCGCTGCGCAGGCCGAGCCTGTACGGGAAGCGCAGCCAAAGGCCGAAGCGCCGGAAAAGGAGCCGCGTTCCCGCGGCATGCGCATCGCCTGCGCCATCGTGTGGCCATGCACGGCCCTGCTGGCTGTGGTCATCGGCTGGTATGGCTCGTGGGGCTATGCCTGGGCGGTGTTTCCGTTTGCGGCGGCGTTGCTGCATGTGGCCGAAAGCGTGATCCTGCTGGCGCGCGGCCGCCGCGCGGGCTGGCGGCTCGTGGACGGCCTGCTGCGGCTGTGCATCTGCGTGCTCTATGCCGTCCTGACGGCTGCAACGGGCAAGTGGATCGTGACCTGGCTCGTGTTTCCGATAGGCGCGGCGCTCGGCGGCGTGCTGAGCAGCGTGCGGACTCTGGTGGAGGGTGTATAAGATGAAAGCAAAAGCTATTGTAAAGATCTGTATCTGCGGCACGATTGCGCTGGTGCTGGCCAGCATGCTGGTCAGTCTGCTGGCGCTCCCCAGAGTGCTGGACTGGAAGATTGGGGACCTGTCTCTCCACTGGATCGACGACCACGGCAGCGACGAGGGCTATACCATCGGCGAGGCCTCCGTTTCGGGCGAGGTGCGTGAGCTGGACGTCAGCTGGCTCTCCGGCAGCGTGACAGTGGAGCTGACGGACGGCGATGCCGTGACGCTCCGCGAGGAGCCGCAGCCCGAGAGCAGTGATGCCCGTATGCGCTGGAAGCTGAAGGACGGGAAATTAACGGTTTATTCGCAGAAAAGCGGCCTGACGATCCCGACGCGAGCCAAGCAGCTGACCATCGGCATCCCGGCCGGCCGGGCCGGGAAGCTGCAGAAGCTCAGCCTCGACCTCAGCGCAGCTACGGCCTCACTCCCGGCACTGACGCTCCGTGAGCTGGAGCTGGACAGCGTCTCCGGCAGCGTGACCCTGATGGGCGGCAGCTATGAGAACCTGGACTTCGACAGCACGAGCGGTGATCTGACGGTGACGGATGCCGCAGTCGGCGAGCTTTCGGCCGACACGACGTCCGGCTCGCTCACGCTGGGCGGTGCGTTTGAAACAGTCGACTTCGATACCACGAGCGGCGCGCTGCACCTGACGACCTCTATCCTGCCGCAGGACATCAGCTGTGACACGGTCAGCGGCGGCGTGATGCTGACGCTCCCGGAAAACGGTGGCTTCTCGGCTACGCTGGACAGCGTGAGCGGCGATCTGACAGTCGACGGTTTTGCGGGCAGCCTGCACAGGGATGAGTTCGTTTACGGGCAGGGCGGCCCTGCCTATGAATTTGACAGCGTGAGCGGTGATGTCCATATCCGCTGCGCCTGACGGGCGGAATGCATATGAAGCGTTGGATCGCCCTGCTGCTGATCGCTGCCGTACTGCTCGCCTCCGGGTGCACGGCTGCGCGGCAGGACCAGCTGTATCTCTACGGCGAATTCCATGCGAACGACGAGCTGCTGCAGCGGGAGCTTGCGCTCTGGAAGGACTATTATGAGGACGGCTTGCGCGATCTGTTCGTCGAGCTGCCGTACTTCACGGCGCAGTATCTGAACCGCTGGATGCAGGCAGATAATGACAGAATTCTCATGGAGGTCTATACCGACTGGAAGGGCAGCGCGTCCTATCACCAGAATGTGCTGGACTTTTATCGCGGTATCAAGGAGGCCTGCCCCGAGACCGTTTTCCACGGGACGGACGTCGGCCACCAGTATAATTCGACCGGCTACCGCTATCTGAGGCTGCTGCGCAGCGAGGGAAAGCGCGATACGGAGGAATATCGCCTTGCCAGCGAGAACATCGATCAGGGGCTGGAATTTTACCGCACGCAGGACGGGGAATTCCGTGAGAACGCCATGACGCAGAACCTGCTGCGGGAATATCGCGCGCTGGGCGGCGGCTCCGTCATGGGGATCTATGGCGCTTATCACACGTCGATGACCAGTGACGACGGCGTACAGACCATGGCAAGCCGCCTGACGGAGGCGCTTGGCGACAGCGTGATCTTCTACGACCTCCGCGAGGAGTAAAAATGGGGCTGCCGGAGAGGCGCACTCCGAAAGGAAGTGCGCCTCTGTTATATTCGCCTGACGGCGAGCGATATTGTCCTTTGGACAGTGATATTATGCTTCGCATCGTGATATTGCCTGCGGCAGTTTGACCGGCGAATATAATATCACAAAAGCCATGCGGCTTTTATATCACTTTCCGAAAAGGAAAATATCACTCCGGGCAAAGCCCGGAATATCACTTTAGTCCATTGTCCATAGGCACAGCATGAAGCCTCTCCTGACGGCAGCCCCAAAATGAAATCAAATTTTCGCGTGCTCCAATTCCAGGAGCGCGCGCTTTTTTTCCATGCCTCCGGCGTAGCCGGTCAGGCTGCCGTCCGCGCCGATGACCCGGTGGCAGGGGATGAGGATCGAGATCGGGTTGTGCCCGACCGCCCCGCCGACAGCCTGCGCGGACAGGTGCGCGAGCCCGCGCTGCGCGGCCAGCTGCTGCGCGATTGCGCCATAGGTCGTCGTTTCGCCATAGGGGATCGTCAGCAGAATGTCCCATACCGCGCGGCGGAACGGCGAACCGCTCGGGTGGAGCGGCGGCAGAGCTGCAGGGCGCTGCCCGGTGAAGTAGCCTTCCAGCCAGCGCCGGGCCTCTGCCAGAATGGGAGTGTCCGCCTCTGCGGCCGAAGCGGGGAGCCCCGCGCCGAAGTATTTTGCGCCCGTGAACCACAGACCGGTCAACCCGATCTCATCCGCTGCGAGCACGATACCGCCCAGCGGGGAGGCGCAGCTTGCGGTATAGACCATCCTATTTTCCTCCGTTCACTTTTTGGGGTGCGGGGTCCGTCAGCTCCGGGATCGCGCCGCCGGAGACGGCCCACAGATATAGGCTCGCCACGCTGCCATAGGGATGGAAGCGGCGGCGGTATCTTTCAAACAGCGGGCGGTCGATGCGGCGATGGCGGTAGACCATGCGCAGACCGCGCCGGATCGCAAGGTCGTCATAGCTGAAAATATCCGGCCGCTGCAGGCAGAACAGCAGGATCATCTCCGCCGTCCAGACGCCGATGCCGCGCAGGCTGCTCAGCGCGCGGATAGCCTCCGCATCGTCCATGCTGCGGACGGCCTCCAGATCGAACGAGCCATCCACAATTCGCCCGGCAAGGTCCGTGAGATATTCCGCCTTGCGGAACGTCATGCCAAGGGCCTGCAGCGCGGGCACACCGGCGGCTAAGATCGTTTCGGCGCTGACAGAGCCGAGCGTGTCCTGCATGCGCTGCCAGATCGTGGCCTGCGCCTTCATGGAGATCTGCTGGCCGATGATGTGGTGCACGACGGCGGAAAACAGATCAGGGTCCACCGTGCGCTCCACCGGCCCGATACGGTCGATGACCGCAGCCAGCCGCTTGTCCTTCCGGCGCAGATATGTCAGCTCGGCCTCGCCGTAGATAAAATACATCAGCCCCACCTCCTGATGGGACTATTATAGCACATACGTTCGAGATAGCAAGAGTGAGCATATAAAAATCGGAGGCAGCGCTTTGCGGCTGGATGTGCCCGCTTCGACACTGCGATTTTATGACAAGGAGGGTCTGCTGCCGTTTGTGGAGCGGTCGCCGGGCGGCATCCGCATATTTCAGGACACCAATCTGGAGTGGCTGCAGATCATCGGCTGCATGAAAAAGGCCGGAATGTCCATCCGTGACATCCGGCAGTATATCGAGCAGGCCCAGCGGGGAGACGATACCATCGCCCTGCGCCTCGTAATACTCCATCGTCAGCGCGAGGTCCTGCTTGGCTGGTTGTCTGCTTTTTGCGTTTATACTGCATCGTATACGACGGAGAGAACATAGTTCTCTGTGACGGTCTGCTCGAGGCGGCGGCCGAACAGCGTTTCGTGCATGCCATCCGCAGCTGCAGCGGGCAGGGTGCGGAAATCGACGCCGAGGCCCTCGCCGGTGTATTTGACCCATGCTTCCTTTGCGGTCCAGAGCTGCAGGAAGCGCAGCGGGTCGAACCGGCCGCCCGGCGCGGTGAAAACCAGCTCCTCCGGCGTGCAGATGCGCGCAGCCAGCGCGGCGCGGACGGGCCGCCGCGCCTCAAGATCGATGCCGACAGGGCCGCCGTGCACGGCGCAGCACACGAAGCTTCCGGAGTGGCTGCAGTTGAAGGCCGGGCCGTCTGGCACATAGGGCTTGCCGTTCCTCCCGACCCGGATCACAGGTGTCTGTGCACCTGCCTCGCGGAGCAGCGTGCGCGCCAGATGGTCGGCGCAGATGCTGCGGGCGCGGTCATCGGAGCGGCGGAACTGCTGCCAGCGGGCGCGGCGCTCCGGCTCTGCTGCGGTCTCCCACCGGGCAAGCTCCGCAGCGGTGACGGTCCGGATGTCAAGAACGGCGCAGCGCATAGCTTGACCACCACGGGCCCGTCAGGCGAACGTAGGCATATTCCAGCGGAACGGTGAGCACGGAGCCAATGAGCCATGCAGCAAACAGCGGCAGGCTGAGCGGGTGCAGGATGCAGCAGAACAGCAGCCGCAGCGACGTGCGCACGGCCGCGCCGAACAGCATGCGCGGCCCGCAGGCATAGCGCACGCGGCGGAAGACCAGAAAACGGTTGAAGCAGTAGCTCAGCGCCGCGCTGCCCGCGCCGCACAGCGGGATGGAAAACAGGAAGAAATGCCACCCGAGCGTCAGCGACAGCAGCAGGATAGCAGCTACATGCAGCAGCCACGCCAGAACGGAGCCGCGCGCCGTATCCAGCATACGGCGATAAATGCGCAGCGTATCGCGCAGCGGGTCAAAGTGTGAGCTCTGGTTGCCGTCGAGATAGACCGTTTCGATGGGCAGCTGCGTGATGGGCAGCTCCTGCCGCGCGGCGTAGAGCAGTACGTTCATTTCATAATCATATTTCTCTCCGCCGATCTCCGTGAGCCACGGCAGGCAGTCCGTGGAAAAGCCGCGCAGGCCGGACTGGTTGTCCTCCAGAAAGCAGCCTGCCGCCAGCGAAAAGAAGAAGCGCGACAGGTCGTTGCCCACGCGCGAGCGGAGCGGGACGCTTTTCCCGTGCAGCGTCCGGGTGGTGAGCACGAAGCGGCTGCCGGACAGCAGTGCCTCACGCACGCGCAGGATGTCCGCCACGGTGTGCTGGCCGTCGGCATCTGCGGTGATGAATGCGCGGCAGCCCTGCGGGTCCGCAGCCAGATGGCGCAGGGCACATTTCAGTGCGCGGCCCTTGCCCCTGTTCTCAGGGGAGGTCAGGACCTGGGCATAGGGCAGCAGCGCGGAAAAAATATCCGCATAGGCAGGGCCGCTGCCGTCGTCCGTGACGATCAGCCGGAAGTTCTCCCGGTGCAGGGCCTGCACCAGCGAGATCAGAACGCTATCCGGCTGATACGCCGGGATCAAAACTGCGATCTCCATTTCTTTCCCCCTCTGTGGTCGGTCTGCGCCGCTTCGTCACGCGTGGAAGCACAGCAGCAGAAGCCCGCCCAGAAATGTCAGGAGATCCAGCAGCCCGAGCGCCCAGTCATAGCCGCCTGGCATCCGGAACAGGTTGACCAGCAGCACGACGGCACTCAGCAGCAGGAAAAACACACCGAAGAACAGCCTGGCAAGAGGATGCCTCTTTTTCTTTTCCATTCGGGTACCTCCATACATTATATCAATTTATTATATTTCCGGGCCCGGCCATTGTCAAGGACGGCGGCGCGGAAACGGGATTTTTCCGTCGGAAAACGCCGCGTTGGTTGACGCGGACGGGTGGGTATGGTATGATACCTTTATATAACCCCGGCGTGGCCGCATGGGCCTGCGCCGGTAGTGAGGAGACAGAACAGCATGGTTTTTTGGAAACGGGAGCTGCGGGAGCTGGAGGCTTCCGGGCACCGGTTCGAGGATATTTTTCGCATTTTTTCCACGGAATTCACGGACACGCCCTTTTCTCTGCAGTTTACGGCCGGGCAGACGCAGCGCATGAGCTATGCGGAGCTGACGGCTCTGACGAACCGCTTGGCGCGTGTGCTGCATGCGCACTTTGCCGGGCAGGAGGGCGCGTTTCTGGCGATCCGCATGGAAAATTCTCCCCTGTGGGTCGCGGCGTTTTTTGGCACGCTGATGGCGGGCTTTCGGCCTCTGCTGCTGAACCTGCGGCTGGACGACGCGACGCTGGCCCCGGTCGAGCAGCTGGCGGCGGGCGTTCTGACGGACCGGCCGCGCGCGGGCTGTATCGATCTGTCCGCGGCCGGTGATGCGGCGGGATTCACGCCCGTCTGGGCCGATGAGATCGCTCTGATGACCTCCGGCACGACCGGCACGCCGAAGCTCGTGCTCTATGACGGCGCTGCCATCACGGCGCAGCTGCTGCAGTCTGAGAGCATCGTGCGCAAGTGCCCGGAGGTCAAGCACGACCGTCTGGCGCGCGAGCTGCGGATGCTGGCATTTTTGCCGTTCTATCATATTTTCGGCCTGATGGCCTCGCTCCTGTGGTTCATTTTCTTCGGCGTGACGTTCGTGTTTCTCGAGCGCTACGACAGCCGCAGCATCCAGTATGCCTGCAAGGTCGGCCGCGTGACGCACTTCTTCGCCGTGCCCGCCGTGTGGGAGCAGACGGCCCGCCAGCTCCTGCGCGAGGCAGAGCGGCAGGGGCAGAAGGAAAAGCTCCTGCGCGCCGTGCGCTTCTCCAACGGGCTGCAGTCCGTCTTCCCGCGGCTCGGCGCAAGGCTGGCGCGGCGCGTGCTGTTCCGCCGCGTGCGGGAACAGGCGCTCGGCACGGAGCCAATGTTCTGCATCAGCGGCGGAGGCTTCCTGCAGCCGCAGGCGGCCGAGCTGATGAACGGCCTCGGCTACGGCATGCACAACGGCTACGGCATGACGGAGACGGGCATCCTGTCCGTCGAGCTGTCGCGGCGGGCCAAATGGCGGCTGTCCGGCGGCGTCGGTGAGCCGCTGCAGGCGCTTTCCGGAGGCTGGCGTATCGCGGACGACGGCGTGCTGGAGCTGCGCTCTCCGCTTCTATACACGGCCATGCTTGAAAATGGCGTGCGTGTGCCGCGCGATCCGGAGGCATGGTTCCGCACGCGGGACGTCTTCCGCGCCGAGGGCGGCAGGTGGTATATGGAAGCCCGGCAGGGCGACCTGATCATCGGTGCAAACGGTGAAAATCTCAGTCCGGATCTGATCGAGCAGCGCCTTGCCCTGCAGGCCGGGACGGCCAGTTGTGTGCTCGGCATGGAGCTGGAGGGCGATGAGCGCCCCGTGCTGATCGTGCAGACGGCTGCGGACGACTATGCAAGAGCCAGAGCCTCCGCTGCGGCCTATGAGGCGGTCGCCCGCCTGCCGCTGACGATGCGCCCGGCGCGTATTTTCCTGACGGAGCAGGAGCTGCCCATCAGCTTCGGTAAGCCCCGCCGCGCAGAGCTGCGCGAAAAACTGGCGGACGGCTCGATCGTCCTGACCCCGGCGCACCGGCCGGAGCCGGAGGAGCTGACCCGGCTGGAGGACGAGAGCAGCCGCGCGCTCGTGCAGGAGCTGTGTGAGCTTCTCGGCTCCGTGACGGGGCAGACCGTCGGCCCGGACACGCAGCTCCTGCAGGAGCTCGGCGTGGACAGCCTGACCTACTATAATATTTTTTCCGCCGTTTCGGAGCGCTACGGCATCAGCCTGACGATGGATGCCGCGCACCCGCTGTTCACGGCGCGGGATTTTGCCGCCGCAGTGCAGGCGGAGCGGGAGGCGGTCGAATGAAGCTGCTGTTCCGCTGGATCAACAAGCTGCTGTGCGGCTGGAACGTCGGCCTGTATTTCCGGCCGCGCATCCGCTATGAGGGCAAAAAGTGCCTCCCGGCCTTCACACGCGGCCCGGCAATTATCATCACGAACCATAAGAACCAGATGGACTTTCTTCTGGTGCTGTATCTGTTCTATTTCCGCTATGTCCGCTGCCTCGTCGGTAAGACGTTTTATGAGTGCAACCGCTTCCTGAACTGGTGCCTGCGGATGCTCGGTGCCATCAAGGTCGATCGCTTCTCGTTCGGCATGGACTTTTTCTGCGAGTCGGTCGAGGCGCTCCGGCGCGGGCAGCTGCTGCTCATCTTCCCGGAGGGGCGCTTCTCCACGACGGGAGAAATTCTGGAATTCCGCAGCACGGCGGCCCTGCTCGCCCTGCAGACCGATGTGCCCATCATCCCCATGTGGCACTCCGTGAACTATGGCTTCGGCAAACGCACGGACGTCGTCATCGGCGAACCGATCCGCCTTTCGGAGCTGTGCAGCACGGCAAACCCGGACGCGGCGGAGCTGGACCGCCTGACGGCCATCCTGCGCAACAAGGTCATTGAGCTGCGCGGCATGGCGCAGGAGGCGTGAGCCATGCGGAAGCTGCTGCAGCGGCTGTGGGATATCGCCGCAGATTTTGCAAATTTTATGGGCGGCCTCGGCATGCGCCTTGTCTGGCTGCCGAAGCTCCATTTTTCGCCCGGCGCGGAGCATGTGCGCACGGACCCCGGTCCGGCGCTGTTCGTGCTGAATCACAGCTGGTGGATGGATGCCCCGATGCTGTGCCTGCTGTGCCGCTGCAGACGCATTTCCGTCGTGGCGGCAGGTGAGATGTTCACGGGCGTGCGCAGCCTTGCCATGCGCTCGCTGCGCTGCATTCCGGTCGACCGGGCCGCGGGCGCGGACCTGAGCTTCTTCCATGAGGCGCTGCGCCGCCTGCGTGCGGGCCGGTGCGTCGCCATCTTCCCGGAGGGGGCGCTCAACCCGACGGAAACGCTCCTGCCCTTCAAGCAGGGCGCGGCGCTGCTGGCCCTGCAGGCCGGAGTGCCGGTCATCCCCGTCTACAGCGCGGGGAACTATCAGCCGTTCCAGCGGCTGCAGCTCCGGTTCGGCGCGCCCATCGTGCTGACGCAGCGGCCGAACGCCGCGGGCGTGCAGGAGGCGACGCGGTGCCTGCAGGAGGCCATGGAGCGCCTGCAGGAGGAGCTTTATCTGGAGATGAAACCGAAATATCGGACGCGCGCGGCTGAATTCCACCGCCGCTTCCGGGAAACAACGCTCCGGCGGCAGCGGGAGCAGCAAGAAGGAGAGAAAAACCATGACGCTTGAACGCCTGATCCGTGTTGCGCAGACGGCGCTGGAGGGCTCGGAGGCAGATCTCGGCCATGTGACGGCGCAGACCCGCCTGCAGGAGGACCTCGGCCTGAACAGCATCACGATGCTGATGCTCATGATCGGCATCGAGGACGAATTTTCCATCCGCTTCCCGACGGAACGCCTGCCGGAGCTGCACACCGTCGGCGATGTGGTCGCCGTCATCGAGGAGCTGCTCCATGCTCCGGCGTAAACGGCTGGCAGACCTGCCGGAACACTGGGACTTCGGCGAGCTGACGCCCGGTGCGCAGGTGCGTGTGCGGCGCAGCGGGTATTACCACCACGGCATTTACATCGGAAACGGTGAGATCGTCCATTTTGACGGCTCGCCGAATGAGCAGGATGCTGCGGCCGTGCGGGTGCGCCGCACCGGCATGGAGGAATTCCTGCGCGGCGGCCTGCCGGAGCTTCGCATCTATGGCCGTGCGGAGCGAAAGATGCTGCGCGCGCCGGACGAGATCGCTGCAGCCGCGCTTTCTGCCGTCGGCCGCGGCGGCTATGACTACCGGACGAACAACTGTGAGCACTTTTCCAATGAATGCGCTTTTGGCGAGCACTACAGCCGCCAGAGCGGGGAGGGAAACGAATGAAAAAGTGGTGGATTGTTTTGACAGCCGTTCTGGTGATCGCCGCTGCGGCGGTTGTTGGCTATATGCTGCACACCGCGCCGCGCGGCGTGGAGAGCCTGCAGGCCACGCAGCCGGAGACGGCCGCGCCCACGGAGCCCGCAACAGAGCGCCCGACGGAGCCGCCGACCGAAGCGCCGACGGAGCCGCCCATGGAGGCGGGCGAGACGCTGGTCCTCAACGGGACGGAGCTTGTCACGGCCGTTTCGGACGGAACGGAATACGTTTCGGCAGACGCGCTGCAGCAGGCGGGGCTCTCTCTGCCGGAGGCGGAGCCGCTTCAAAACGGCGGGATGGACTATTATGTGCTGTCCGCCGTCTCGGAGGAGAATCGCTGCGCGGAATATGTCGACGACGAGACCGGCCTTCGCTATCTGACGCCCGGTGCGGCGCGCTTTTCCATCGAGCAGAGCGTGAACGTGCCGGTGCTCATGTACCATGCTGTCAGCGACAATATGTGGGGCATCGATGAGCTGTTTGTCAGCCCGGCCTCCATGGAGGAGCAGCTGCGGTATCTTGTGGACAACGGCTATGAGCCGATCTGGTTCTCCGATCTGGCGGAGCTGGAGCAGTACGAGAAGCCTGTCATCCTGACGTTTGATGACGGCTATGACGACAACTACACGGAGCTTTTGCCGCTGCTGCGGAAATATAATGTCAAAGCGACGGTGTTCATGATTGCGGATGCCATGGGCATGCAGCACAAAATGACGGAGGAGCAGGTGCGCGAGATGGCGGATTCCGGCCTTGTTTCCATCCAGAGCCACGGCCTGACTCATGCGGATATGGATGCCATGGACGAGGAGACGCTTATCCGGGAGCTTGGCGAGTCGCAGCGTATCCTGACGCGCGTGACGGGTCGTCAGCCCTCGGTGCTGTGCTATCCGACGGGCCGCTACAGCGACCTGACGCTCGAGGTCGCAGAGCGCTACTACAACTTCGGCCTGAAAATGGTAGGCGGGCAGTACAATACGGCGGACGATCCCTTCCTTGTGAGCCGCTATTACGTCTCGCGGTATACGGGCCTTGACAGCTTCGCTGCCATGGTCGCCCCTGCGGGCACATAAACAGGCTGGAAAACACGCCAAAACGGGTCCCTTGCGGGGCACCAGTAATACTGATTCCTGATTAAAACATTTCATCAGGAATCCCGTGTGCTACGCACA
>OGXL01002048.1_pt1 | contig 15608 bp, 17 predicted proteins | sample 1576311 | NCBI WGS metagenome assembly OGXL01 (sample SAMEA3541564, study PRJEB24748) | human gut metagenome | biome: human gut; feature: human-associated habitat; material: faeces | place: China | collected 2012 | reverse complement strand
GAAAAGAATACCAGAAAAAAAGTTATGTCGATTATGAGCTTCTGGTTCGTAAATCAACGGATCGAATAGATATGGAGCAGGAAAATGAATCATTATAATAAGAAAGGCAATGGAATTGACATGGAAAAATATAGATTACATACAGGGTGGACATTCTGCCTGGACGAGAGAAATGAAAAAGAGGAAACAGCACCATCTGAGGGTTTTCGCGCCGTAACGCTGCCGCATGATTGGAGTACAGATTATCCGTTTGATCCAGAATCAGATACATGTGGATCAGGAGGTTATGCGAAAGCTGGAATCGGCTGGTATCAAAGAACAATCACCATTTCAAAGAACGATATTAAAAGCAGACAGATTATTTTGTATTTTGAGGGCGTTTACATGAAGAGCAGTGTCTTTGTAAACGGCACTTATGCAGGTGGTCATATCTATGGTTATACCCCATTTGAGGTGGATATCACTGCACTTGTGCATGAAGGAGAAAATGAGATTCTTGTTCGTGTGGACAACTCCATGCAGCCAGGTTCACGATGGTATTCTGGTTCAGGTATTACAAGAGATGTGTGGTTAGAAAAGCGTCATCCGATTCACATTGCTCGCTATGGTATGTATTTGACAACAGATGAAGGAAATCTTAATATCAGCACAACGCTTCATACGTCAGAATGTATGAAAAATGATGATTCATTAAGTTTGAATTTTGTATTAAAGGATAATGATGGAGCCCGCCCCGCAAAAAGTTGCGCAATTACCTCCCCGTTTTATACAAAGTTTGTTAGCCAAAACATAATAGTTAGAGCAATTCATGCCGCCAGTAATACATCTCAGGCAGTGCTCACCAACCCACACACCCCCATAAACCTGCGGCAATGTGTGCAAGGCGGCACAATATCCCCCATAACCACGGCAAGTAACCAATATGTTGCTAAACACACCCCAAAACGTATGGGCTACCTGCTGTGCTAGGATAACTAACATTACATGGGTTCAACTGTGTTCACGGCTCCAGCAAGCCACAAAGCGCAGGGTCGATCAGCATCCGGCCGTAACGGCGGTGCCAGAAAAACCACGAGCTCCAATAGTCGTCATGCGTTTCGCATCGAAAGGCTTTGTTTTTGTCTACGGGCAAGCTGTTCTTTCGACTCGATATTCCATGACTCATCGCAGCAGTCCTACAGCTGTTTGCGTGCGATTCAGTTTTGTTCCCGCTTGACTGGATCGCACGCAGCCAGCTGGGGTCGCGGTCATTTTGCGATACACGTCCGCGACTCTAGCAACTGCACTTATACATACCGTTCACGGTGGGGCAGAGCCACGTGCTTGTCTAACTGGGCTCAGGGTTTGAATATGGAGCGCCTTCGCGCACAAGCGCCCTGGCGAAGCCATACCTAAACCCCGTGGGCCACACGTAAGACAGCAAGGGGGGGGTGGTGCTCGTGTGGTATGTGATCCAGGTCATTAATGGTCGGGAAGATGTAATGCGCGAGCGCATAGAGCATGTGGTGCCGGCTGGTGCTATACAGGAGCTTTTTTATCCCCAATTTCAGACCGAGATAAAGGTACACGGCGAATGGGTCAACACGACCAAGCCGCTCTTTCCCGGTTATCTTATCTGCGATACGGCAGATCCCCGCACCGTGCAACAGTATCTGCTGCGCATGGACGACTTTGCCCGGGTGCTATCCCAGGATGGGCAGTTTGTGCCGCTGGCAAAAGAAGAGGTCCAGCTTATTGGAAGCTTTACTCATGTGGGAGACCGCGTTGTGCCAATGAGCGAGGCCTTAAAAGACGGCGACCAGGTCGTAGTTACGGCAGGTCCGCTGCTGGGCCACGAGGGGCTTATCAAAACCATTAACAGACGCAAGAGCACTGCTTATTTGGAGCTCGACCTGTGCGGCCGACGCGTAACTACGCGCGTTGGCCTTGCCGTGCTTTCTGCCGAGCAGCGCGTCACGCGAAACCTTAAAAAGGCGATCGCCTAAGTGCAGGTGACTGTTTAACGGGACAGGGAGGATCCCCGGGGACGGGGACGTAGGTTTGAAGGAATTAGTGTCAGATAAAACTGAATATTCAGAAGGAGCGCCGGTGGGGGCCGCGCTCGTTGCCCAGGCCATGAACGGCGGCGACGTGAGCATGCGCTACAAGGCCTTGCAGGTCTTCAAGGACTGGGACCGAACACGCCTGGCCTACCGCACCGCCAAGCGCGCGTTCGACATCGTGTTCAGCGGCTGCGTGCTGGTAGTCATCGCCATACCCAGCCTGGTGCTGGCCGCGGCCATCCGCCTGGAGAGCGAGGGCAACCCGTTCTACAGCCAGATTCGCGTGGGCCAGACCCACTGCGACGGCAGCCTTTCCACCTTCCGCATGTGGAAGTTCCGCAGCATGTACAAAGACGCGGATGAGCGCCTCGCCGAGCTCAAGGAGCAGAACGAGATCGCCGGCGCCATGTTCAAGATGAGGGAGGACCCGCGCGTCACCAAGATCGGCAAGTTCATCCGCAAGCATTCCATCGACGAGTTCCCGCAGTTTCTCAACGTGTTCCTGGGCCAGATGTCCGTGGTGGGCCCGCGCCCGCCGCTGCCGAATGAGGTGGCGCAGTACACCGAGTACGACCTGCAGCGCCTGGCCGTGAAGCCCGGGATCACCGGCTGGTGGCAGGTTACTGACCGTAACGATACCGACTTTGACGGCATGGTCCGCCGCGACTTGGAGTACATCGCCAAGCGCGGCCCCATTACGGACCTGAAGATTGTTCTCCTCACGGTCGTTGAGGTCTTTACCGGCGGGGGTGCGTGCTAAGTGGACTTAACAAAAGCGAAGATTTGTATTCCTAGCTCAAGTGGCGGACATCTCACACATATGTGGCTACTTAAACCAATTTGGAAGAAATCTGCCGATCGATTTTGGGTGACCTTCGACAAGGAGGACGCGAACTCTCTTCTGGAGGGCGAGCGCGTCTACCATTGCCACTACCCGACGAACCGCAACATCCCGAACCTGCTGAAGAACACGGTTCTCGCCTGGAAGGTGCTCCGCAAGGAGCGTCCCGACTTAATTATTAGCTCCGGTGCTGCGGTTGCGGTGCCGTTTTTCCTGATCGGCAAGATGCTCGGGTCTAAGTGCGTTTACGTGGAGGTCTTCGATCGCGTGGACAAACCCACCATGACCGGTCGCATGCTTAACGGCGTGGCCGACCTATTCGTGGTGCAGTGGCCAGAGCAGCTCGATGTCTACAAGAGCGCCGTTGACCTCGGCTCTATCTTCTAGGGAGGGACGCGCATGGTATTCGTGACCGTGGGTACCCACGAGCAGCAGTTCGACCGCCTGGTCAAGGCAGTCGACGACCTCAAGGCGGACGGGACGCTCGATGAGCCCGTATATATTCAGACGGGTTACTCGACGTACGAGCCCGTCCACTGCGACCACTCGCAGTTCGTGCCGTTCAGACAGATGAAGAGCTACATGGAGTGTGCCGACGTGGTGATCACGCACGGCGGCCCCTCGAGCTTCATCGAGGCCATGGCCGCAGGCAAGGTGCCCGTCGTTGTGCCCCGCAGGGGCGACCTTGACGAGCATGTGAACGACCATCAGGCCGATTTCGTGCGCATCGTCGCTGAGCGCCAAGGCGGGATCGTTCCCGTCTACGACGTGATGGACCTTTCCGCCGCCATCGAACGCGCACGCGAGCTCTCGCGCGACGTCACTTTTAAGAGCCACAACGCCGAGTTCTGCCAAGAGCTCGGGAGACTGATAGAAGGAATTTTACCGCATGACTAAACCCCGCGCCGGCATCCTCAGCATGCAAAGGATCTACAACTACGGGTCCTTCCTGCAGGCCTTCGGCCTGAAGTCCATCCTGGAGTCCCTTGGCTGCGATGTGCAGTTCGTTGACTACGAGCCGGGTGAGTGCCTGGTCTCGTCCCCGTCATCGAAGAAGGGCGTCGCCCGCAAGGCGGAGAAGGCCCTCGAGGTCTTTCGCTACGACGCCCCGCTCAGGGACAAGTTCGCTTTCATCCGCTACAAGCGCACCTACGCCCAGCGCTTCTACCCAATGCTCGGCGTCACCGAGGAGCTCAACCTTGACCCCGACATCGACCTCCTGGTCATCGGTAGCGACGAGGTTTTCAACTGCGTTCAGGATAATGCCAACGTCGGCTTTACTCCAGCGCTTTTCGGCACCGGGTCGCGCGCCGATCGCAAGGTGACCTACGCCGCCTCCTTCGGCAACACCACGCTCGACAAACTTGATTGCTACGGCAAGCGCGACGAGGTCGCAGGCTACCTCAAAGGTCTCGACGCCGTCTCGGCCCGCGACGCCAACACCGGGGCAATCGTCGAGTCCCTGACGGGGGAAGCGCCGACCTTCAACCTGGACCCGGTGCTCGCCTACGATTACTTCGGTGAGTGTGGGCTGATTCCCGCCGAGGTCGACGAGGACCGCTACATGATTGCATACGGCTACTCGGGTCGCCTCACGGCCGAGGAGTGCGCCGCCGTGCGCGCCTACGCCGACCGGCACGGCCTCAAGGTGCTCAACATCGGTGGTGTTCAGGGCGTCTGTGATCGTTTCGTGGATTGCTCGCCCTTTGAGGTGCTTGCCTATTTCAAGCATGCTGAGGCCGTGGTGACCGACACCTTCCACGGCACCATCTTCTCGACAATCGCCCATACGCCCTTTGTGACTTTTGTTCGCAGCTCTGGATATGGAAATTCTGAGAAGCTTGTTGATCTTATGCTTCGACTTGGTCTTGGGGAACGTGCCGCGGCGAGCGTCGACAACATCGCTTCAATCCTTAATTCACCCGTCAACTGGCTAGCTACTGACACCACCATCGAAATTGGCCGCGTTGCCGCACGCGATTACCTCACGGAGCAGGTCAGCTTAATCGCAAGGACCCGATAGGCATGGCAAGCTATTTAACGACAAAAGATCCCAAGGACTGCACAGGTTGTGGAGCATGTTCTTACATCTGCCCTGTTGGCGCAATCATCATGCAGGAGGATGATTGCGGCTTCGTTTACCCGCGCATTGACGAGAATGAGTGCATACATTGCGATAAGTGCCTCCGCTCTTGTCATATGAACAGTAGCGCCATTTTAAGGCATGAGGAATCCCGAGAATGTTACGGTGCAGTTGACGGCGATGCAACGTCTCTTCGTAGCAGTGCTTCCGGCGGTGTGGCCATGGCACTCTCTAGAAGCATCGTTGAGAGCGGTGGTGTGGTCTACGGTTGTGTGGCTGACCGCGAGGATGTCCATCATGAAAGGCTGGCTGACATCGAAGGCCTTCGGCGCGCTCAGGGGTCTAAGTATGTCCAGAGCGACCTTTCTCGTACGTTCGCTTCCATTAAGGCTGACCTCAAGGCGGGCCGTTCCGTCCTATTTGTGGGCACACCTTGCCAGTGTGCTGCAGTCAGGACTCTCTTCGGCCAGTATGATGAACTTATGACTGTCGATTTGGTTTGCGAGGGAACCCCGAATCGTCAGATGTACGCAGATTTCTTGAATGATCTTGAGGTCGAACGAGGCGCCCGCGTGACGGATTTCCGATTCCGTGACAAGCGCGGTGGCTGGTCGACTAAGAACGCCGTTGTCCTTGGCGAGGGCGGGGAGCCTTTAGATAGACAGCCACATTCCTACTACTACTACTACTACTACTTATTCTCTAAGGCGCTCACGCTGCGTGAGAGCTGTTATGAGTGTCCCTATGCCTGTGCTGAGCGAGTTGGCGATGTAACTGTTGGGGATTTTTGGGGCGCCGAGACAGCAGGGCTGGGATATGGGTTCAAGGACCTTAAGGACGGTATTTCATGTGCTCTAGTTAACACTTTGTATGGTCGCGAGGCCCTAGATGGCGCTGGCCTTGTACTCAAAAAGTGTGAGCTAGATACTATTGCCCGCTCGAACAGCTGTCTCACAAGACCTTCCATCTGCAACCAGGCCGATAGGGCAAATGTTCTTGCCGCCTACTCAGCTTATGGAGCTCCGGGCATGAGGCGTGAATACGAGAAAATCTTCACTAAGAGAGCTAGGTTCAAGGCTGATATCGCTGCGAATATGCCGCTGTGGCTAAGAGTTTTGCTCAAGCGAACCAAGACACTGGTTATACGAGGAGGCCGAATGGCGTAATTCGCCAGGATCCGAATCTGGTTATAAAGGTTGCAAATCACAATTAACTTCTGTTTTAGAGGTTAGTAATTAATTGATTCCGAATGAGTTTAAAAATAATGAGCACAGATAGACATATAAACAACGCAAATAATGGGCATGGACTATTGAAGGGAAAGAAACGGGAAACTTTCCTGCTCGTGCTACTGTGGCCGCTGATTGTAATGCCCAAAACTTTTCAATTCGCAGTTTTATTATGTCTTTGCTGTTCCATTTTGATTGCAAAAGGAAGCAGCTTTGCAACGCAAAAGCTACCGGTTCCTATCATTTTTATTCTTTTGGGGTGCATGGTCCACTCATTAAGCATTATTCTTCAGTGCGCCCAGGGCATAAATGATTTCACGAGAGTTTTTGCAGCAATTAATACAGTTCTGATTTGGCTTATTGCCATTATTTTCTTTTTAGGCGTTACGTCTGCATCGTACTCTGAGGATGAATTTGATTTTGTCTACCGTTGGGTTGTTATTGATTTCATTATTTTATTTTGCATATATCTATTCTCTTTAATATCCAAAAGTAACACCTTTACTTTTGGTGGATACACTCTGTATTTAAGGAGACTCGATTACCTTGCTTCAGGTGCTACCGTCCGTTTTGCAGGCTTTATGGAAACTGTGCTAGGACCTGGCCACTTATATTGCATAACTTCTCCCATACTGGTTCTTGGCTCCTTTAGATCACATAGAAGTCTGCGTATATCGTTGGCTACATTGATAATTGGTTATTATTTAGTATTACAGACGCATTCAAGAATTGGTCTTGTTGTATGTGGTCTTGTGTTCGCGATTTCAGTTCTCGGAATTCTATGCTCTGCGTCGAAAGGGAGAGATATTTATTCCGCGATTGCAATATTATTAGGCATTCTGCTTTTTGTATTACTTTGTCTTAACGTAAACAACGTTATCAAAAGTTTTGAGGAAGTATTCAATAGCAGGGCAGGTAGCAATAGTGCTCGATTCGGTATTTATCGAAAGAGCATCGAGAAGACTATGAATGAATCACCAATTATCGGAATTGGTATCAAATATATGCTCGGTAACTTTCCGTATGGATCGCACTGTACGTACATTGGTCTGTTGTATAAATCCGGCATCTTGGGAGCTGTATTCTTCCTGCTGGGGCTCTTTGGAATTATTAATCAAATAATTCGCAATATGCAACACTATTTCAGATCGATTCTTCCCGGGCTTATTGCAGGGCTATATTTTGGGTTACTTGTTTTCGCCGATCTTGATGCATCGAATTGGGTTATTTGCCTTGCGTTTGTTGTATGGGGCTTTCTATCTAGCCCTGCTTTTGTTTCTGTCGCCAATCGAGGAGAAGGTAAATCCCATGGCGAAGCGAATTGACGCTTTGATAATCGTGAATGATCTTAACTTAAATGGAATCACTACAGTGATTTTAAATTACCTCCCTTTTCTCCTTGAAAAGGGACTTTCTATTGCAATTGCAGTTAACAGGGGCGCATATGATCCTATAAAACAACGACTAAATAATTTAGGCGTTGAATTGTTTATTCTTCCAAATAAGAGTAGAAATGCCTTTTCATATTCCATTCGATTATTTCAGTTGCTAAAAGAGCTGCAACCTCAAATCGTCCATGTGAATGCAAGTAGTTCTGTGATGTGCATGGAACTTCTTTGCTCCGCTATGGCGGGCGTAAAAAGCAGAATTGCTCACTGCCATAACAGTTCTTGCAAACATTTGGTTTTACATCGTATTTTAAAACCTGTCGTTCATATTCTCGCAACAACAAAATTAGCTTGTAGCGATATTGCAGGTCAATGGCAATTTTACGGTGATTTCACTGTGCTGCCAAATGCATTTAACATTGATCGTTTTAGATTTAATGAGAACGACCGTGAGTCCACTAGATTAGATTTAGGAATAACCAAAGACACTATCCTCATAGGAGATGTCGCTCGTTTAAATTACGTTAAGAATCAGTTTTTCTGTGTGGAGCTGCTTAAGTCGTTGTCAGACATGGGGCTTGACTATCGCCTCTTATTGGTAGGAGATGGCCCTCAAAAGACAGATTTACAACTGTTGGTCAAAGAAAATCAGATTGATGACAGGGTTATTTTTTACGGAAATGCTTCTGACACCGCGTCTCTGTACTCGGCAATGGACATTTTCTTATTTCCTTCTAAATACGAAGGCCTTGGCATATCGGTGGTGGAGGCTCAACTGGAAGGTCTCCCGTGCATTGTGTCCGATGCTATTCCAGATAACGCAATAATTAGCGACCTTGTCTATAAAATTGATTTGAACATCAATAAAAAAGACTGGGTAGAGACAATAATCACATCAAGCATTGTGGACCTTAAGAAGCGTAAATTGATTTCAAGCAGGGTTGATGGATCACCTTTTGATATTTCAAGATGTGGCAAAGCGTTGGCTCATTACTATCTCGGTGAAATTAACAAACATAACAGCCATTAGTAATTAAAAGGAGTAGAGATGTCCGGAAAAACATTAAAAGTTGGAATAGTGACGATTCAAAATCGTTTTAACTATGGCAATAGGCTGCAAAATTACGCTACTCAATATGTCTATGAGAATTTAGGCTTCGAAGTATCATCGCTAATTTCAAACATAAAGCCTGGTTTTGAAGCTAGACTGCGAAGCTAAGTGAAACGGATTTTGAATAAGGAAGATGGCAAGAGGGAACAAGGTATGTCATCAGAAAGGCTTGATGCCTTTGATAGGTTTAATAGCTTGATTCATTTCGAAACAGTTGACAGCGAAAAACTGGCTGTTGAACATTACGATCTTTTTTCTGCTGGAAGTGATCAAATATGGGCGATGCGGAAATTTGCGCGTAATGAAAGATGGGCTTACCTGCAGTTTGCCTTGCCTAGTCAAAGGATAGCTCTATCTCCTAGTCTAGGCGTGAGTGAATCATCGATCATTCGTCGGAAGCGCCTCGCATCATACCTTAAAAATTTTGACAGCGTATCTGTCCGCGAAGAGAATGGGGCGGACTTAATCTTTGCAGCGACGGGCAAACGAGTGCCTGTGTTGTGCGATCCCACCCTTGTTGTACCAAAAGACCAATGGTGCTCCCTTTCCGATGACAGATTAGTTCCCCGTGGACCGTATGTTTTTTCCTATCTTCTTGGTGAAGATAACGCTGAGGCAAACGAGACCCTAAAGTATGTAACCGATGGTGGGAAAATACCAGTATTGTCTTTGTCTGACCGGGAGCGTAACGGAGAACTGCCTGCCGGACCAGCTGAATTTCTTGCCCTAATTGATAATGCAAGCCATGTAATCACTGATTCATTTCATGCGGCAGTATTAGTCTGATTTATTCACTACTTGCAGAAGAGGGATGTATCGGGTTCGCTCTATTCCTGATTTTTATTGTTAGTCTCATTTTCAAGCGAGAAGATGAAAGCCCAATAGCCCTATCAACGGTTAGACCCCTTGTTCTGGCTGTCGTTATTTGTCAGCTAATTGCATGTCCAGATTTGGATTTATGTACGTTATGGCTCGCTTTGTATATGTACGCAGGTGCTCTGCGATGTTCAGCACGAAAGGCATTATTCTCGCCAATTGAACATCATCCACAATCGTGATATTTCACATAACTGCAATGTCGTTAATTGGATTAATTGGAGGGTTCCAGTGAGTAAGATTGGAATACTTACTTTTCAAAATACAGTTAATTATGGGGCTGCATTACAGTGTTTTGCTCTATATAAAACAATCGAAAAGCTCGGTCATACGCCGGTCGTTATCGACTATAAGTGTCCGAGCATTGAAATTTCTGAAGGCATGTTATTTGATGTAAGAGACCCAAAAAGCACCCTGAAGTATCTACTGAAAGCAAGAAAGCGACTTGCTTTTAAGGGTTTTAAAAGCAACATTACTTATACTCCTCGTTGCGACAAGGTGACCCTTCCTAATGTAGTGTCGGCTCTTGACATGGTCGTTGTTGGAAGCGATCAAGTTTGGAATCCGCTTCTTACTAATGGTGACTTATCATATTTTCTCTCGTTTGAAGATGAACCAGAAAAATGCAAGACGTATGCTGTATCCATGGGAATCAAGCACTTTCCTTCGAATGAGCCTTTTGCTCAGCTCATTTCTCATTTTTCCTCTCTTTTGGTAAGAGAATCTTCAGTGGCAAAGGAAATTGAGCGGATAGCACCCGATGCATCTGATAAAGCTTCGGTCGTTCTTGATCCAACCTTTTTGCTCACTCGAGATGAGTGGAAGGGGCATGCAATTCTTCCCGAACGTATTAAGGGAAAGGATTATGTCCTTTTGTATTCCGTTTCGGAATTTGACCGTTCCGCTCAGATTGCTAAAAAGCTTGCAAATAAATTCAATTGCGAGATCGTTCAGATACGCCAGAGACGTATCGGCAAAATTGATAAGGCGATTGGATTTAGGAATGCTTCTCCTGAAGAGTTCCTTGGTCTTTTCGCCAACGCAAAGGCTACTGTAGTTAGCTCCTTTCATGGCCTATGCTTTTCTTTGATTTTCCAAAAAGAGTTTTATTGCACCGTGTCCGATAAGAACTCCAGCAGACTGACAGATCTTCTGGCGAGTTTGGGCGTAAAAGATCGCGTGATATATAACGATGAGCTACCGGACTGCAGCTCACTCGACTATCTGAATCAAATCGAGCCAAAACTAAAGGTCTTAAAGTCTCAATCAATCGAATGTCTTAATAATTCGATTGGTCACTAAAGTGTAGGGTCAGTATTTATGAGTAGATCAAGCTCTTTTGCTAGCAATACCTTTTGGTCACTAGTTTTACAAGCGGTTACCTTAATCGTTGGTTTTCTTGTCCCTCGCAGCATTATCGCCTTCTATGGGTCAGAAGTTAATGGTCTGGTTACATCTCTAACTCAATTCGTTCAATATATCTCGCTTGTTGAAGCGGGTATCTCTGCTGCTGCGGTCTACGCGCTTTACGAACCTCTTGCTACAAATGATCAAGATAGAATTGATGTCGTTGTTTCCGCTGCCAAAAAGTTTTATTACAAATCTGGCTGGTTATTTGTTGCGCTGATTGCGGTACTTGCTTTCGCCTATCCGCTAATTGTTGACTGCGGCGACATGTCATCAATCCAAGTCGCCGTCCTAGTTGCCTCACTGGGCTCGATGGGCGTACTTGACTTTTTTACGTTAGCGAAATACCGGGTGCTGTTGACTGCCTCTCAGCGAAACTGGGTAATTCAAATCGGCATGATTATTTATCGTCTTTTATATGCTGCTGTTATTTTTACCCTATCCCGTCTCCGAATTTCTGTTGAGCTAGTCTATATAGTGGCGGTTTTCCCCGTAATAATTAGGACAGTTTTCCTAACCCTATATACCAAAAGCAAGTTTCCAGATGTTGATTTCAATGCAGACGACCATGGATTTAAGCTTGATCAACGTTGGGATGCATTTTTACTTCAGATTTTAGGTGTTGTTCAAAATGGAGCACCAATAATTATCGCTACTCTCATTCTCCAAGATCTAAAGATGCTAAGTGTTTTTTCGATCTATATTTTGATTGCAAATGGCGTTCAAAGTTTGTGCTCTTCATTCTCTAATGGAACGCAATCATCCTTTGGAGATGTAATTGTTCGCGGAGAGTCGGGTCTCTTAAAGAGAGCCTTTAAAGAATTTCAGACTTTAACTTACACGATCAATGCTTTATTTTGCGGCGTAGCATTTCCTTTGATTAATTCATTTGTGGTGCTTTATACCGACGATGTGGCAGATACCAATTATTGTTATCCAATTATTGGTTTTCTCATTCTGCTTAATGTGTTTCTATATCACTTAAAAACGCCCCAGGGTCTATTGGTCATTGCGGGCGGTATGTACCGAAGCACTCGCTATCAAACGGTTGCACAAACAGTTATCTTACTGCTGGGCTCTGTCTTATTTGGACTTGTTTGGGGAGTGCCTGGAATTATTATTGGTTGCTGCTTATCTAACTTATACCGTGATATCGACTTGCTTTTCTTCATCCCTAAACATCTAACTAAAACAAATCCTATAGACACAGGCTACCGAATGCTGCTGAGCATCATTAAATGTGCCATCATTGCAGTTCCTGGTTACATTTTCTGTTCGATGGCATCTTCCTGGTTTGTTTGGTTTTTGCAGGCACTGTGTTTGTTCATTTGGGGGTCCATCGTTTCCATTTTTTTGTGTCGGGTTTTTGAACCGGCCGAATTAACGGGACTTGTCAATCGCGTTAATAAAATCGTCAGGAGGTAAACCCCATGAGTGATGGCACATTGATCACTTGCGGATTGGTCTGCTCTGGAGTTGCATCTCGAAAGGCGTGGAGATCTTATTTAGATTCGTTGAAAAGGCATTTTGGCAATATCTCAGATTATCATCACCGTCCAAAAACCGACGATCCTAATAATGGAAATGCACACAATGAAATTGTTGTACTCGCGGATGGCTCGATAAAACAGGGCACACTTCTCATGAAAAGTTGGAAGCGTACTTACGGTGGGCATTGGGGCTTAAGGCCAACATGCCACCAATGCCCATATCACTCCATAAATCGCATTGAGGACATCACTATCGGTGATTATTGGGGACTGGACAACTTTTCTTCCTTTTGGAATCCACGCGGAACATCGTTAGTAATTTTCAACAATAAGAAACCGACGACTGAATGGCTAAAAAAACAGATTTTTAATAAGTCATCTTTCGAGGAACTTCCTATTAATAGCGCTAAAAATAGTAGTCAGCCACGTTTATCCTCTTCCTCTGCTCCCAACTCAGTGCGTGCTTCTTTTTTAGGTTTTGGATCAAACAGTAGTTGGGAAAGCGTGATTGCTGCATGCGTTATACGCTCTGCAGTTAATAAGGTATTTAGGTTCAAATCAAAAACCGCACTGGAATCAGTTCAAAATAAACCGGTATGTAACTCGAAGCAACTTTCAAATAGGTTAATTGATTGCAAGCAGGATTGTTATGGCTGTGGTGCTTGCATGCAATTGTGTCCTAGAAACGCAATTACAATGGTTGAAGATTCAGAGGGCTTTCTTTACCCTGAAATCAATGAAGACCGTTGCATTGGATGTGGGTTATGTAACCGTGTTTGCCCAAGATCAAACTTATCGTCAGCTGATTTAAGTAAAGGCGATAATAGCTATGCTCTAAGGTTAAATGATTCATACCATTACTCCAAATCCTCTTCGGGTGGAGCTTTTTGGGGGCTTGCTCAGTCCGTTTTGGATATCGGTGGCGTTGTTTATGGAACAGCTTTTTCAAAAGATTTAATTCCGGAAGTAATTCGCTGTGACTCTGAGGCCACCTGCGAGCGTTGCATGGGGTCAAAATATGTACAAAGCGATACGGGGCTGACGTTTAAGTTGGTAAAAGAAGATCTCGCTGCTGGTAAAACTGTCCTATTCACTGGCACTCCGTGTCAAATCGCTGGTTTAAATGCCTATCTGCGCAAACCCTGATCGAGGCCATCGTGGAGGACAACCTCACCCGCAAGGATTTCGTGGCCGACGAGGTGCTGCAGATGGTGTGGGACCGCGTGTACGCCGATAAGGAGAAGCCGGTCGTGGGCGTCTACCGCCTGACGATGAAGTCCAACTCCGACAACTTCCGCGCGAGCTCCATCCAGGGCGTCATGAAGCGCGTGAAGGCCAAGGGCGTGCCCGTGGTGGTCTACGAGCCCACGCTGGACGCACCGGAGTTCTTCGGCTCCGAGGTCACGCACGACCTGGAGGCCTTCAAGGCCGGCTGCGACGTGATCGTCGCCAACCGCTGGAGCGACGAGCTCGCGGACGTGGCGGACAAGGTGTACACGAGGGATCTGTTTAAGCGGGGTTAGGGGAGAGGATTCCCGACCGCGATTTTTAGCCTTATCTATGAGTCGCATTGTCAAGAAAGAGGTCATATCGGCTAACGCCGATATGACCTCTTTTGGTATAAGACTGATTCCTTTTGCAGCTGGTGAGCGATGCGTTGTATATAGCACGTTAAGCAACGAACTCCATTTTCCCTGCTTTTAGCCTTGAGCATCAAGAACGGGACATCGCCCGTGCTGCAATCGACTGCGTCGGGCCTTTTGATCCAGTCCGACAGGCTTCCGACGTCGTGGCTCAGCCAATGCGTCACCCAACTCCGCGTGGGCCACCCCAGACATTTTGAAAAGCTCCATATATCTAGGCTTAGGACAGCCGTTCTGCAATTGGGTTATGACTTTGTAGCTGCTCCGGTCGAATATAGAGATAGCGTTCAGTTGAATCCCTCTGAAGTTGTTAAATCAACAATGGATTTGAAATCTCATAATCCATTACCTGCTTATATGGTTTTTCCAAATGGGATTCCGCATTTTAATGCAGGAGTGTTTGTAAAGAATGTTCGTTATGCAAACCAAGCTGAATGGCGTATCGCCGTTAATAGGAATGAACGCTCATATGAGCCTCTAATTCTTAAGCTTGGCGATCTAACTGATATCGCTCATTTGACTAGGAGAACGGAGCTTGCTGAAGATTTGCAACGGGTGCGCGGTTGTTCGGTTCCCTATTTGACTCGGGGGTGCTTTGGAACGAAGACTTCTCAAGAACTATCTCAGGATCTCTTTGAGTTGGGAAATGAGGAGGTCTTTATTACGCTGACGATTGGATAGCGCACAATAAGCGAGGATAGAGGTAATGGACTGGTGACTGCTCTTTGTTAAATAGACGCTAGGGGGTCGCCCCTACACCAACATTTTCGGCACGAATGCCTTTCACCGACTGGCAAAACGATTTACGCCTAATTTTGGGATTCGTTCACAGGCAATTCGTTCGCTACTCGCCCGATCTCGCTACACTAATAACTGCTGCTACCTGGTAGTTTTCTGGCGCAGTTTCCATTGGCTCTTGCGAAGATCGGAGCGGTTATGTTTGCTGCCGCGTTCCACACCAGCCGTCACTTCATTCTGTTTACTGCCATGGCCTGCCTATGCGTTTTGCTGGGCGGGCCTTCTTATGCCGCGGGCGCGGAGAGCCTGATCATTGCGGGCGACACGTACTACGAGCCGGGCGTGTCGGGTCCCGGGTGGGCCTGGACCGATGACGGCCACCTGGAGCTTAACGGCTACGCGGGAGAGGCCATCGGCGCCGACGGCGACCTGGTGGTGACGCTGACCGGGCAGAACACTGTCGTCGAGACGAGCGCGCCCGACGTGGACATCTCGCAGTGCGGCATGGAGGTGTGGGGCGATCTGACGCTCCGCGGCACCGGGTCGCTGGTGGCCACGGGCTCGCAGTGCGGAATCTACGTGTCGGGGACGCTCGCGGTGGATCGCTGCAAGGTCGACGCGCGGGCCGACGGCGCCGGCATCGCGGACGCGTGGGTTGCCGGCGTGATCGCGGCCGGTCTTGCCGTTCGCGGCGCCGGGCGCGTTGTCGCCGCGGGGGCGGGCTCCGCGTTGTTGTCAAAGTCGCCCTCAGAGAGGTAGC
>OGXL01002045.1_pt1 | contig 15629 bp, 15 predicted proteins | sample 1576311 | NCBI WGS metagenome assembly OGXL01 (sample SAMEA3541564, study PRJEB24748) | human gut metagenome | biome: human gut; feature: human-associated habitat; material: faeces | place: China | collected 2012 | reverse complement strand
CTACTATCTGCCGCTGAAAGGCATCGCTTCCATGCACTGCTCTGCAAACACAGACATGAATGGCGAGAACACAGCTATCTTCTTCGGACTTTCCGGAACAGGTAAGACAACACTCTCCACAGATCCGAAGAGACTTCTCATCGGTGACGACGAGCACGGCTGGGATGACAACGGCGTATTCAACTTCGAGGGTGGATGCTACGCAAAAGTTATTGATCTGGACAAAGATTCTGAGCCGGATATCTACAATGCCATCAAGAGAAACGCTCTTCTTGAGAATGTGACACTGGATGCAGACGGAAAGATCGACTTTGCAGACAAGAGTGTGACAGAGAATACACGTGTGTCCTACCCAATCGATCACATTGAGAAGATCGTTCGTCCGGTTTCCGCAGCTCCGGCAGCAAAGAACGTGATCTTCCTGTCCGCTGACGCTTTTGGAGTACTTCCTCCGGTATCTGTTCTGACAGCTGAGCAGACAGAGTACTACTTCCTGTCCGGTTTCACAGCAAAACTTGCAGGAACAGAGCGCGGCATCACAGAGCCTACACCGACCTTCTCCGCATGCTTCGGACAGGCATTCCTTGAGCTGCATCCGACAAAATATGCAGAGGAGCTTGTTAAGAGAATGAAAGCCAGCGGAGCAAAGGCTTACCTGGTAAATACAGGATGGAACGGAACAGGAAAACGTATCTCCATCAAAGATACACGTGGTATCATCGATGCGATCCTGGACGGCTCTATTCTGACAGCACCGACAAAGCAGATCCCGTACTTCAACTTTGAAGTTCCCACAGAGCTTCCGGGCGTTGATCCGGCTATCCTGGATCCCCGCGACACATATGCAGACGCTTCTGAGTGGGATGCAAAGGCAAAAGATCTGGCACAGAGATTTGTCAAAAACTTCAAGAAATACGAGAGCAACGAGCTTGGAAAAGAACTGGTTGCAGCTGGTCCTCAGATCGAAGAGTAATCAGAAATGTAAATATGACTCCCCGGTTTATGCCGGGGAGTTTTTTAATTTGTGCATCTGCCGGCGGTCCGTCCTTTCCTGTTACCGGAATGGAAACACGGAAACTGTTGTCCCGGGCGAGGACATGGGTTATACTTTTTCTATGGAAAGTCAGACGGACAGCCGGGCTTTGTGCAAACACAGAGACGGCTTGCCATGGAAAAGGGAGGACTCTATATGAGGCTGAAAAATGTACTCATCACAGTGCAGGATACAAAGCGGGCTAAAACGTTTTATAAAGATCTGTTTGGTCTGGATGTGATACTGGACGGGGATGCGAATGTGATGCTGACAGAAGGGCTCGTGCTCCAGGACAGGAAGGTGTGGGAGGACAGCCTGGGAGAGAAGGCGGCGTCTTACAGCAACGCCTCGGAGCTTTATTTTGAGGAGACGGACCTGGAGGGCTTTGCAGGAAAGCTGCAGGCATACGAAGAGGTGATACGCTACACAGACAGGCTGCGGGAGCTGCCGGGAGGACAGAAAATGCTCCGGTTCTATGATCCCGACGGCAATCTGATCGAAGTGCGGACGCCGGCCGGAATATCTGCGGAAAAGGAGACGTAAGAGATGAGTCTGATCGCAGTGATTGACGACGATGAATATATAGGCGATATGCTGAAGAGGGCGCTTGTGAGTGAGGGCTACCAGGTGGTGCGGGCTTACTCGGGAACAGAGGCCCTTCTTCTCTTTGAAAAAAACAGGCCGGATCTGGTGCTGCTGGATCTGATGATGCCCGGGCTTGCAGGGGAGGAAGTGCTGAAAAGGATCGAGGGAATTCCGGTGATCGTAGTCAGTGCTAGGGCCGATGTAGAAGACAAGGTGGATCTTCTCCTTGGAGGTGCGGTGGACTATGTGACTAAGCCTTTTGATATAAGGGAGCTCCTGGCCAGGATCGCGGTGCATCTGCGGCGGGCAAAGAAACAGGACGGGGCGGAAGGCGGGCAGGTGTTGGTGTTCCGTGATCTTAAGGTGGACACGGCAGCGTACCGCGTGTGGGCGGGGGAGGAGGAGCTGCATCTGACGCCCACTGAGTTCGCCATTTTAAGGCAGCTTATGATGCACCCATCCCAGGTGATCACAAAGGCCAGGCTTCTGGATGCCATCAGCATGGACACGCCGGACTGTACGGAAGGGTCTCTCAAGATCCATATCAGTCATCTCAGACGAAAATTAAAGAGAGATACGGACAGGGATTATATAGAGGCAGTGTGGGGGATCGGATTTAAGATGCATAAGGAACAGGAGGGATGTTAACTGTTTCTTTACCTTTTCCTTAACCGGAAACATACCGGCCCTGTGCTATCATAGTTTCAGAGCTCGAAAGAGCTGTCAGATGAAAGAACACAGGGAGGTATTTTCATGGAATATGTACTGACAACAGAAGGTCTGACCAAGCAGTACCGGAATTTCAAGGCTCTTGGCGGACTGTCCATGCATGTGGAAAAAGGAGCCATCTATGGATTTGTAGGCAGAAACGGCGCCGGGAAGACAACGCTGATCCGCCTGATCTGCGGGCTGCAGACACCGACTTCCGGAACCTACACTCTGTATGGAAAGAAAAATACAGAAGGGAGTCTGGCCCGGGAGAGGCGGCGGATGGGGGCTGTGGTGGAGACTCCATCCATCTACGGCGGTATGACGGCGGAGGAGAATCTGAAGCAGCAGTACCGTGTGCTGGGACGCCCCTCCTTTGACGGGATAAAGGAGCTGCTGGAGCTGGTGGGTCTGAAGGATACGGGGAAGAAGAAGGCAAAGAACTTTTCCCTGGGCATGAAGCAGAGGCTTGGCATAGCCGTGGCCCTGGCAGGGGACCCGGATTTCCTTGTGCTGGATGAGCCGGTGAACGGCCTGGATCCCCAGGGAATCATAGAGATCCGTGAGTTGATTTTAAAACTGAACCGGGAGAAGAAGATCACGTTCCTTATCTCCAGCCATATTCTGGATGAGCTGTCCAGGCTGGCCACCCACTACGGCTTTATCGACAGAGGACACATGGTCCGGGAAGTGAGTGCAAAGGAGCTGGAGGAGACCTGCCGGAAATGTACCCATGTACAGGTGTCGGATATCCATGCCCTTGTCCGGGTGCTGGAGCAGAAAAAGATGGAGTACAAGGTCACATCTGACACGGAGGCTGACGTGTTTGGAAGGTGGGATGTGACAGAGATGGTGCTGGCGCTGGAAGCAGAGGGCTGCAGGGTTCTTGGCATGACGGAGAGGGATGAGAGTCTTGAAAGCTACTACATCAATCTGATGGGAGGTGAGAGCCATGCGTAAGCTTCTGCATGCAGATTTTGCAAGGCTGTGGAAAGACAAAGCTCTCTGGCTGGCCATGGCTGTGGCAGCGCTCTTCGGTGTGATCATCTGTCTGTCGCAGTATAATGCCATGGTAAACTATGATGTAGATATGTCAGAGGAGCTGCCCAGACTGTATATGAATTCTTACTTAATGCTCTGTATCGCCCTGGCGGCGTTCACAAATCTGTTTCTTGGAACAGAATATAGTGACGGTACCATCCGGAACAAGCTGGTGACAGGGTGCTCAAGAAGCAGCATCTATCTGTCCGGCTATATAACCTGTGTGGTGGGAGGACTTCTGATGCAGGCAGCCTTTATGCTGGTAGTCACGGTTATGGGAGTGCCCATGTTCGGATTTAAAACAGAATTCCTCAGACCTGTCGGGACCTACACCCTGGTGGGCGTGCTTCTGATCTGCTGTGAGATCGCCATCTACACCATGGTTTCCATGCTCTGCCAGAATAAGGCTGCGGTGGCTGTGCTCTGCCAGGTGGTGACCTTTGCATTGATCATGTACGGCTCCTGGTTGATGAGTGCTCTCTCCGCGCCGGAATTTTATGATGTCGCCACGAAAGCGGCGGACGGGAGCATTATCATGGAGACAGTCCACAATGAGAGCTATCTGACAGGACACAAGAGACAGATCTATGAGTTCCTGACTGATTTTATCCCCATGGCCCAGGGGTATACGATCGCAGGCCTTGACTCGGCTCATCCTGCACTTTTAGGTCTGTACTCTGTGATCATCGGAGGCCTCAGTACAGCAGCCGGTCTGCTGGGATTTAGAAAAAAAGATCTGAAATAGAAGACAGAACTGTCTGTTAATAAGAACCGGAGGAAAGCATATGTATCTGCCAGGCGTGGCCTGTATCCTTCTCCTGCTTGTCTGCGGGGGAATGGGACTGAAGATTTATTTTATGAGAAAAGCGGCGGATGAGATCCGCCGTCAGTGCGCCCTGCGCCTTGAGGAGGACACCAATGTGGGCATTGATATCAGCATCCGGGATGGGAAAATGCTGGCTCTGGCCGCGGATCTTGACGGACAGATGAAAAAACTGAGGAGAACCCGGCTTAAGTATGAAGAGGGAGATGCAGAGCTGAAGAGGGCAGTCACCAATATTTCCCACGACCTGCGCACGCCCCTCACAGCCTTAAGCGGATACATGCAGCTTCTGGAAAAGGAGGAAGTACCGCCCCGGGTGCGGGAGTATCTGGATATCATGGATGACCGGATCCTGACCATGACAAGGCTGACAGAGGAGCTGTTCCAGTATTCGGTCATTGTCTCTCCGGACAAAAGAAAGGAGAGGGAGGCGGTCTGTCTGGGGGATGTGCTGACGGAATCCATTGCCGGGTTTTACGGCGTTCTGGTGGAGAAGAAGATTACGCCGCAGATCCATATCCCGGAGGAGAAGATAGTTGTCCTTGCCAGCCGGGACGCACTTTCCCGTGTCTTTGGAAATATCATCAGCAATGCTGTGAAATACAGTGACGGCGATCTTCGGATCACTCTGTACCCGGAGGGGCGGGTGACCTTTGCAAACCATGCCGGACGTCTGCACGAGGTGGAGGCGGCAAAACTGTTTGAACGGTTTTACACAGTGGAGAGCGGCAGAGAGAGCACGGGCCTGGGACTTTCCATTGCCCGCACCCTGACGGAGCAGATGGAAGGATCTATAGGGGCTTACAGGGAAGACGAAGAATTTGTGATCTGGGTCTCCTTTTTACAGGCGGAGGAGAGAAAAGGAAAATCTGTGTAAAGAGCAGGTAAATACAGGAAGTATATTATGGTTGAAAAGATGGATACAATAGAGTATAATGTCTTTAGGAAACCTGGGATGCTCGACAATTCCTGTAATTTTGAACCTACAAAACTTTAAACGGGAATCTTATTATCTCTGTAATATGTCAGGCCTCCGTACTTGCAGTGGAAGACAGAAAAACAGATGCGGACACCCACCTGGCTGCGGCTAGGAGTCAAAATACAGGAACCGGCATTTTGGGGATGTACAAAAGATGAAAGGCAGCTGCGTATATGCAGCTGTCTTTTTTCATACATTTAAGAAAAAGGCGGAAGAAGAGACAGGTTTGAGAAAAAGAAGGAAGAGAAAAACAAAAAGAATTTATGGGAGATATATGGCAGCCATTTTCATCTGGCTGCTTATGATTACAGGAATTGTGCATATGATGTCCCGGGACGGAGGCAGCCCTGGAGGGACGGATACGGAAAGTGAGCTGGAACTGCCCGACGGGACACTGCCGGAGCCCACATCCGGCAGTACCATCCGTGTTCTTCTTATGACGACAGGATACGGATCGGAACTTCACGGGGAGGTGCGGGTTTCATCGGATGCAGGATTAAGGGTGAGCTGTCAGGGAGAGAGTATTGAGTGGAATAAGGCGGATACATATCAGATCCTTCCGGATGATACCCGTTTTCAGAATGGAAACATACGGATCGAGCCTCTGGAAGAAGGAGGGGAGATACGGCTGGAGAGTGTTGAGAGAGGCTGCGGGACGCCCTCCTATGCAGGGGTGCTGGAACTCAGGGCGGTCTCAGGCGGTATAGTGGTCATCAATGAACTCCCTGTGGAGACCTATCTGTGCGGCGTGGTGCCAAGCGAGATGCCGGCCTCCTACGAGCTGGAGGCTCTGAAGGCCCAGGCTGTGTGCGCCAGGAGCTATGCTTTCCGTCAGATGACATCTTACGGCTATCCGGAGTATGAGGCACACGTCAATGACAGCACGGATTTCCAGGTGTACAACAACAGCCAGAGGCAGGAGAGCAGTACCCGGGCCGTGGCTGAGACAGAGGGACAGGTTGTCAGGTATAAAGGGGAGATCGCCACCACATACTATTATTCAACATCCTGTGGAAAGACAACCAGCCTGGAGGCCTGGGGGACGGATCCGGGCGGCGGAGGAGGATATCTGCAGAGCGTGGAGGTCTGCGGGGAACAGGGGGATTATGAGAAGGACCTGCCCTGGTACAGATGGACGGCCCAGGTGCCGGTCCAGACCCTGTCTGCCCTTGTAAGTGCAAATACGGGTGTACAGGTAGGAACCCTTTCCAGTGTGGAAGTGACGAAAAGGGGCCCGGGGGATGTGGCTCTGCAGATCGTGGCCACAGGTGATGCCGGGAGTGTCACGGTGGACACAGAGAACAAGATCCGCTCAGCCCTTGGGGGAAGCGGCTACACCATCACGAAAAATGACGGCAGCACGTCCCAGAGCAGCGCCCTTCTGCCCAGCGCATTTTTTACCATTGAGAAGAGCGACGATACCTTTGTCATCAGCGGCGGAGGGTTCGGGCACGGCATTGGCATGAGCCAGAATGGTGCCAACGAGATGGCAGAACAGGGGGCGGATTACAGGCAGATCCTGCAGACGTTCTATAAGGACGTGGAGATCGGATAGAGAAACCAGCTTGCATAATTTTCGGGCAGATGGTATGATTTCCCTATAAAAATGGCAGGAGAACCGCTGCCTGCCTGCAAAATGACAGCGGGGGAGGAATATGATCAGGAAGATTTTTCATAAAGCAATAGACGTATCTGAGGAAGTGGGAAAAGACCATGTGGGGGCTTACGCGGCCCAGTCCGCCTACTTTTTTATGCTCTGTATGATCCCTATCATTCTGTTGCTTCTCACACTGGTGCAGTTTACACCGGTCACAAAAGCGGATGTGATGACGGCGGTGGTGCAGGTGTTTCCATCATCCGTGGACTCTCTGATCGTCTCCATCGTCAATCAGGTCTATAACCAGTCCATGGGTATCATCCCTGTGACGGCGCTGGTGGCTCTGTGGTCGGCGGGCAAGGGCGTGCTGGCCATGACAAGCGGACTGAACTGTATTTACGGCTGCCACGAGACGCGAAATTATGTCTTTCTGCGGATCCGCTCCACAATCTACACGGTGCTGTTCATTGTCGTGATCCTGCTGCTTCTGGTGGTGTCTGTCTTTGGAAATACCCTGAATATTTTCATTACGGGCCATGTGAAATTTCTGAAGCCGGTGGCGGACTGGCTGATCGAGCGGCGGGCAGTCATCACGCCGGTGGTGATGATGGGCTTTTCCCTTCTGATCTACAAGTTCCTTCCCAACCGGAAGGACACGTTCCGCAGACAGATCCCGGGCTCTGTGTTCACGGCAGTGGCCTGGATGGTGATTTCCTGGGTGTTCTCCGTGTATGTGGATATTTTCAGAGGATTTTCGGATATGTACGGGAGTCTGACAACCATTGTGTTGATCATGCTTTGGTTGTACTGTTGTATGTACAGTATCCTGCTGGGAGGAGAGCTGAACAAGCTGACGGCGGACAAGATGTTTTCCTGATATCCAGGGAAAACCTTGACATCCGATTTTCTTGTGTTAAAATGAAAAAAGCGATTGAAATATTGTAAAGGCGTTGACCGTGTAAGTAGAGAATCATTTTCCGGCAGAGAGGGGAGATCACTGGCTGAAAGTTTCCCCGGGTTCAGATGAGGATTGAATTTCCCACGCGAGCCGCACATCTGAACAGGCCCGTGGCCGGCGAGTAGGTTGTGACGTTTCATGCACGTTACGCATGTCTGAGAGTCTGCCGCAGGAAGTGCGGTGGGAAGCAGGGTGGTACCGCGGGTTAGTATGTCTCGTCCCTTTTCAGGGAGGAGACTTTTTTTATTCTATAGGAAAGTCCCTGTATTACATTTCATAAAGAAAAGGAGAAAAGTGATGAAAGAGAAATTACAAAGCATTAAAGAAGAAGCGATCCGCCAGATTGAAGCTTCCGATGTGCCTGAAAAGCTCAACGAAGTGCGGGTGAAGTTTCTGGGCAAAAAAGGAGAGCTGACCGCTGTCCTGAAAGCCATGAAGGATGTGGCTCCGGAGGAGCGTCCCAAGGTAGGCCAGATGGTCAATGAGACAAGGGCCGCCATTGAGAAGCTGCTGGAGGAGACAAAGCAGAACATGGAGAGAAAGATCCGGGAGGAGAGACTGAAACAGGAAGTCATTGATGTCACTCTTCCTTCCAAGAAGAATATGGTGGGGCACAGCCATCCCAATACCATTGCGCAGGAGGAAGTGGAGCGCATTTTCATCGGAATGGGCTATGAAGTGGTGGAAGGCCCGGAGATTGAGTATGACCTCTACAACTTCGAGAAACTGAACATTCCTGCCGATCATCCCGCCAAGGATGAGCAGGATACGTTCTATATCAACAAAGATATTGTGTTGCGTACCCAGACATCCCCTGTACAGGCCCGTATCATGGAGGAGGGCAAGCTTCCCATTCGCATGATCTCACCGGGACGTGTGTTCCGCTCCGACGAGGTAGATGCCACCCACTCCCCATCCTTCCATCAGATCGAGGGACTGGTAGTGGATAAGAAGATCTCCTTCTCTGACCTGAAGGGAACGCTGGAAGTGTTTGCAAAAGAGCTGTTCGGTCCGGAGACAAAGACAAAATTCCGTCCGCACCACTTCCCCTTCACAGAGCCAAGTGCGGAGATGGACGTGACCTGTTTCAAGTGTGGCGGAAAAGGCTGCCGCTTCTGCAAGGGCTCCGGCTGGATCGAGATCCTTGGCTGCGGCATGGTGCATCCCCACGTGTTTGAGATGTGCGGCATTGACCCGGAGGAGTACACAGGCTTTGCCTTCGGCGTAGGTCTGGAGCGTATCGCTCTTTTGAAATACGAGATCGATGATATGCGTCTTCTGTACGAGAACGATATCCGGTTCCTGAAACAATTCTAGTACAATAGACACAATAACGCACCAGTTAGTGGAATTCCGGACGTAATACTTTTAAAAAGTATTACGTTACCTGTTAAAAAATAGTCAAAGGAGAATACAATGAATACATCATTATCATGGATAAAAGCATATGTGCCGGATCTGGATGTCACTGCGCAGGAGTACACAGACGCCATGACTCTTTCCGGGACAAAAGTGGAGAATTATGAGGAGATGGATGCAGATCTGGACAAGATCGTGGTGGGCCAGATCGACAAGATGGAGAAGCATCCGGACGCGGACAAGCTGATCGTGTGCCAGGTAAATATTGGCACAGAGTCCATACAGATCGTGACAGGAGCTCCCAACGTACATGAGGGAGACAAGGTGCCGGTAGTTCTGGCAGGGGGCCGCGTGGCGGGAGGCCACGAGCCCGGAAGCCGTGTGGCAGGCGGCATCAAGATCAAGAAGGGCAAGTTAAGAGGCATTGAGAGCAATGGAATGATGTGCTCCATCGAGGAGCTGGGCTCCAGCCGGGACATGTACCCGGACGCCCCGGAGAACGGTATTTACATCCTGCCCGAAGACACAGAAGTCGGCGCAGATGTGGTGAAACTGCTGGGACTTGACGATGTAGTCTTTGAGTACGAGATCACATCAAACCGTGTGGACTGCTACAGTGTTGTCGGCATTGCCAGAGAGGCGGCTGCCACATTCCGCAAGACATTTTGCCCGCCGCAGGTGACACCTACAGGAAATGACGAGGATGTAAATGACTATATCAAGGTGACAGTGAAGGACACAGATCTGTGCCCCAGATACTGTGCCAGAGTTGTGAAGAATATCAAGATCGGCCCTTCACCCAAGTGGATGCAGAGAAGGCTCGCCTCTGTGGGCATCCGTCCCATCAACAACCTGGTGGATATCACCAACTATGTGATGGAGGAGTACGGACAGCCCATGCACGCCTACGATCTTGACACCATTGCAGGCCGTGAGATCATCGTAAAGCGGGCTGAGGACGGTGAGAAATTTACCACACTGGACGGCCAGGAAAGACAGATGGACTCTTCTGTGCTGATGATCTGCGACGGCGAGAAATCTGTAGGTATTGCAGGTATCATGGGAGGCGAGAACTCCATGATCACGGACGATGTGAAGACTATGCTCTTCGAGGCTGCCTGCTTTGACGGTACAAACATCCGCAAATCCAGCAAGAAAGTCGGCCTGCGCACAGACGCTTCCGGCAAGTTTGAAAAGGGCCTTGATCCAAACAATGCCCAGGCGGCCATTGACCGCGCCTGCCAGCTGGTGGAAGAGCTGGGCGCCGGAGAAGTGGTTGGCGGCATGGTAGATGTGTACGGGAAGAAAAAAGAGCCTGTCCGCGTGCCTTTTGACGCGGACGAGATCAATGCCATTCTTGGAACAGACATTTCCAGGGAAGACATGCTTTCCTACTTCCGCATGATCGATCTGGAGTACGATGAAGATACAAATGAGGTAATCGCGCCCACCTTCCGTCACGACCTGTTCCGTATTGCGGATCTGGCAGAGGAAGTGGCAAGATTCTACGGCTATGACAATATCCCTACCACGCTTCCTAAAGGAGAGGCCACTACAGGAAAGCTCTCTTTCAAACTGCGCATCGAGGAAGTGGCGAGAAACGTGGCAGAGTACTGCGGCTTCAGCCAGGGTATGACCTACTCTTTTGAGAGCCCGAAAGTGTTTGACAGACTTCTGTTCCCTGCGGATGCACCGGAGAGAAAGGCTATCAGCATTATGAATCCCCTTGGCGAGGATTACAGCATCATGAGGACCACGTCTTTAAACGGTATGCTCACATCCTTGGCCACAAACTACAACCGCAGAAATAAAAACGTAAGACTCTATGAGCTTGGAAATATTTACCTTCCCAAGACCCTGCCTCTTACAGAACTGCCTGAGGAGAGGATGCAGTTCACTCTCGGTATGTATGGTGAGGGCGATTTCTTCAGCATGAAAGGCGTTGTGGAGGAGTTCCTTGAGAAGGCTGGGCTCTCCAAGAAGGAGACCTATGATCCGAAAGCAGGAAAACCCTTCCTGCATCCGGGACGCCAGGCAAATATCATCTACGACGGCACCGTAATCGGCTATCTGGGCGAGGTGCATCCGGACGTGGCGGATACTTACGGAATTGGCGAGAGAGCTTATGTGGCTGTTATTGACATGCCGGAGGTTGTGTCCCGCGCAAACTTCGACTGCAAATACGAAGGAATTGCCAGGTTCCCGGCTGTGACCAGGGACATCAGCATGGTGATGCCCAAGGAGATCATGGTAGGACAGGTAGAGGAAGTCATTGAGAACAAAGGCGGACAGTACCTGGAGAGCTATGCCCTCTTTGACCTGTACGAGGGCGCGCAGATCAAAGAAGGATTTAAGTCCGTTGCCTACTCCATTGTGTTCCGGGCAAAAGACAGAACGCTTGCGGAGGCGGATGTGTCCAAGGCCATGGATGCTATCCTTGGAGCCCTGGAAGAGATGGGCATCGAGCTTCGTAAATAAAGCTGTTACAGAAAGGACAGATGTGATAAGATACAGGGGGACCTATCCGGCTCCCTGTATTACTATGTTATGAATCATGCTGTGGAGAAAGGAACGACAGATATATGGAAATGAGACGACAGGATTTCAGTTTTGATCTGCCTCAGGAGCTCATTGCCCAGGATCCTCTAAAGGACCGGGCCAGCTCCAGGCTCCTTGTTCTGGACAAGGAGACCGGGGAGACTTCCCACCATGTGTTCCGGGAGATCAAAGAGTATCTGCATCCCGGGGACTGCCTTGTGGTCAACGACACGAAGGTTATTCCTGCAAGGCTGATCGGCTCCAAAATCGGGACAGATGCAAAGATAGAAATTTTATTGCTGAAAAGAAAAGACGATCAGGTGTGGGAGACTCTTGTGAAGCCGGGAAAAAAGGCAAAGCCGGGTGCCAGGATCAGCTTTGGCGGCGGCCTTCTCGTGGGGGAGGTCCTGGATGTGGTGGATGAGGGGAACCGCCTTGTCAAATTCACCTACGACGGGATTTTTGAGGAGATACTGGACCAGCTTGGACAGATGCCTCTGCCGCCCTACATTACCCACCAGCTGGAGGACAAGGACCGCTACCAGACTGTCTACGCAAAGCACAGCGGATCGGCGGCAGCTCCCACGGCGGGGCTTCATTTCACGCCCCAGCTCCTGGAGGAGATCAAGGCGGAAGGAGTGGAGATCGCCAGTGTTACCCTTCACGTGGGTCTTGGTACTTTCCGCCCGGTGAAGGTGGACAATATTCTGGAGCACCACATGCACTCGGAATTCTATCAGATCGAGGAGAACGAGGCCGCAAAGATCAACCGGGCAAAAGCAAATGGCGGACGGATCATCTGTGTGGGAACCACCAGCTGCAGGACCATTGAGTCCGCGGCGGATGAAAATGGATATCTGCGGGCAGGCAGCGGGTGGACGGATATTTTCATCTACCCCGGCTACAAGTTCAAGATACTGGACTGCCTGATCACCAATTTCCACTTGCCTGAGTCCACTCTGCTGATGCTTGTCTCTGCCCTGGCGGGGAGGGAGCATGTGCTGGCCGCCTACGAGGAGGCGGTAAAGGAGAGATACAGGTTTTTCTCCTTTGGCGATGCTATGTTCATTAAATAACATATGTAAATTGCTTGTGGGAAATTTGCTGGATTTTTTCAAAAAACTGTACCAAAATCATTCGAAATAGTGTATATTACGAAAGTGGCATTTTTAATGTCGGAGGTACAAAAGTATGTTTGAAATGAAAGTGAGATTTGCTACACCGGGGCAGATTAAGAGCTTCTGCTCTGTATGTCAGAAAATGACATCAGATATTGATGTGGTGAATGTGGAGAATCCCTACGACAGGATTGACGGAAAGTCCATTATCGGTCTTATGACTCTGGAGCTTGATGTGCCGTTTATTCTACAGGTCAGCGGAGATGACGAGGAGTCGGCGGCTGAAATATTCTCAGAGTTTGCGGAAGAAAGATAGGATTATCTTAAAAATCTGCTTTATAAATTTTGTAGATAAGGGTGTCTGCGCAGGTGCTGCCATGGCGGCAGTAACCGGTTCGCGGACACCCTTTTAAAATTGCACTTTCATTTCTTACATTTATCCTGCCGTTTACAATGACTTTCGCACCGTCTGGGGGTATAATAGAAATGTAAGCGCAGTGGAAGCATCCGGAAACAGAGAATGAAAAAGAGAGGAAGACAGCCATGAGGCAGGAACGGTTTAAAATGGAGAGAGAAGGACTTGTGGAGGAAGGACAGGAAGTGGAGATCAGCGAGAGAAGTCCAAGCACAGGCCGATATACCTATCTTGTAGAGCCGTCGGTGGCCATGTCCGGCATCTACAGGACAAATGACAGGATCAAGGCGAGAAAAGGAAAGATCGCAAAGATAGAGCATACCCAGAAAGGATTTTATCTGGTTGTGGAAGTAGAAGAATAAAAAAGAAGGAGGATTTGGAGAATGGAAAGAAAAGCACCTGTACTGGGGAAAGAAGAGCTGGAAGAGTTCAGACAGAAGACGAAGGATTTTTACGAGGGTAAGATCACAAAAAACGATTATAAAGGATATTCGGGAAGATACGGCAGCTATGCCCAGAGAGGAGGAAAATGCAGTATGATCCGCCTGCGTATGGCGGGCGGCCGGCTCACAAAGGACAAGCTTTTGTATATTGCGCAGAGCATTGAGAAATACCATGTCAAGAAGGCGCATCTCACCACCTGCCAGACCATCCAGCTCCACGACCTGGACGCGGACGCAGTGTGCGGCATCATGGAGGGAGCCATGGAGCACGGGATCATTACCCTGGGCGGCGGGGGAGATTTTCCGCGGAATGTTATGGCTCCGCCTCTGTCTGGAACCCAGAGAGGGGAGTGTTTTGACGTGCTTCCCTATGCCACGAAGGCGGAAGAATTTCTCCTGTCCTTCCTGGACGCGAAGAAGATGCCAAGAAAGCTGAAAGTCTGCTTTTCCAACAGCCCGGACAATGTGACCCACGCCACATTCCGCGACCTGGGATTTGTAGCCAGGCCGGACGGGAAGTTTGATGTGTACAGCGCAGGAGGGCTGGGCAACCAGCCTAAGATCGGCATGCTGATGGCAGAGGCCGTGGACCCGTCCCGGATCCTCTACTATATCCTGGCTATGAGGGAAGTGTTCCTGGAGCACGGCAACTATGAACAGAGAGGAAAAGCGCGCACCCGCTTTATGAGGGACAAGCTGGGGGATGAAGGCTACAAGCAGGCCTACCTGGAGAAACTGGCCCAGGCAGAAGCGGGGGAAGACCTGACTGTCAGCGTGGAGCCAGAGGAGATCCGTAAAAAGGCGGACGGGACAAGAGTGTCCGGCAGCCGCATCCTGGAGCAGAAGCAGGAGGGGCTCTATTCTGTCCTCTACCATCCACTAGGAGGATGTCCGGATCCGGCTGTCTTTGGCAGACTCTACAATGTGATCGAAAACATGGAAGAGGTGGAGCTGCGCATTGCGCCGGATGAGACACTGTATATTGTCAATCTGACCGGTACGGAGGCGGAAAAAGTATTGGAAGCGACCCAGGACGGGGCGCAGACTCCTTTTGAGTCCTCGGTGGCCTGCATCGGCTCCGCGGTCTGCCAGGCAGGCGTGCGGGATTCCCAGAGTCTTCTTGCGGCGGCAGTAAAGGCGGTTAGAGAGGCAGACCTCCCGGCATCTGCCCTTCCGAGAGTTCACATTTCCGGATGTCCCTCATCCTGCGGCACGCATCAGATCGGGCAGATCGGCTTCCGGGGCGGTGTGAAGATGATCGATAAGACAGCCTGTCCGGCTTTTGAAGTGTGCTTCTTTGGCTGCGACAGACAGGGGGAGGAACGCCTGGGTCAGAGTGCAGGGACCATGCTGCAGGACGATATTCCCGCCTTCCTTGTGGAAGTGGGAAGAGAAGCAGCGGCCTCCGGCCTTCCCTACGCTTCATGGGAGAAGGAAAACAGAGAAAAACTGCTTGAGATTGCCGGAAAATATACGGCATAGAAGAAAGATAAAGGAGGCTGCCCGATGGACAAGGGAGTAAACGTGGGACTGGTGGTGTTTCTTACACTGGCGGCTCCTGGGCTGGCATTCATGCTGGCGGGGATTTTGATCCTTACGCTGGAAAACAGGAAAAAGAGCCGCTGCACAGCTATGACAACAGGTACTGTGGTCCGATACAGTTTTGTTAATGGAACGCCGAGCCCTGTGGCGTCCTACACAGTGGGCGGCGTCTCCTATGAGAAAAAACGCAGGTTCCGGGGCGTGGTGAAAGTGCGCACCGGGATTTCTCCGAAGGATCTGACAGGGGAGAATCAGAGCTGCTATATCAGCGAGAACGATGTGGTCCATATCCGGGGCGGGGCTGCCCTGAATCTGAGGGCTATGGCCGAGAGGCTGTACCCTTTGGGATCATCCATCCCAGTGTGGTATGACCCGGAGAAGCCCCAGCGGGCCTACGTGGAAAAGCTTCCGGTCAAAGGCTCTATTGTGGGATGGCAACGCTTACAGATGCGGATGCAGTAGCAAAATTTGGTGGAAAATATAAAGAAGA
>OGXL01002024.1_pt1 | contig 15785 bp, 9 predicted proteins | sample 1576311 | NCBI WGS metagenome assembly OGXL01 (sample SAMEA3541564, study PRJEB24748) | human gut metagenome | biome: human gut; feature: human-associated habitat; material: faeces | place: China | collected 2012 | reverse complement strand
TGGAGCTTTATATGGATGCCATGGATGTGACCGATGAGGATGTCTACTGTGATAAGACCCGGCTGAATCAGGTGCTGCTGAACCTGCTGTCTAACGCCATCAAGTTCACCCCGGCGGGCGGCACAGTCTCGGTGCGGGTGCGGCAGCTTGCCGGAACGGTGCGCGGCTGCGGGCAGTACGAGTTCCGCGTCAAGGACAACGGCATCGGCATGAGCCAAGAGTTCGCCAAAAAGATCTTTGAGCCGTTTGAGCGGGAGCGCACCTCCACGGTAAGCCGGATCCAGGGCACCGGCCTTGGCATGGCTATTACCAAAAACATCGTGGATATGATGGGCGGCACCATCGAGGTGCAGACGGCGCAGGGCAAGGGCAGCGAGTTTATCATTCGCGTGCCGATGCGTGCGCAAGCAGAGCGCCGTCCGGTGGAAAAGATCACCGAACTGGAAGGCCTGAAGTCACTGGTGGTGGATGACGATTTCAACACCTGCGACAGCGTGACAAAGATGCTGGTCAAGGTGGGAATGCGTGCCGAGTGGACCCTTTCCGGCAAGGAAGCGGTGCTGCGTGCACGGCAGTCCATCGAGATGAGCGACGCTTACCATGCCTATATCATCGACTGGCGCTTGCCGGATATGAACGGCATCGAGGTCACCCGCCAGATCCGCAGCCTGAACGATGATACGCCCATCATTATCCTGACCGCCTACGACTGGTCCGACATTGAGGTGGAGGCAAAGGCTGCCGGTGTGACCGCCTTCTGCTCCAAGCCCATGTTCATATCCGACCTGCGCGAGACCCTGATGAACGCCATCGGACAGACACAGACGGATGCGGCGCAGGAGCTTCTGCCGGAAAAGAACACCAACTTCAAGGGCAGGCACATCCTGCTGGTAGAGGACAACGAGCTGAACCGTGAGATCGCGCAGGAGATCCTGTGCGAGTACGGCTTCCGGGTCGATACGGCGGAAAACGGTGCCGTGGCGGTGGAAAAGGTAAGCACTGCCGCACCGGGCAGCTATGATCTGGTGCTGATGGATGTGCAGATGCCGGTGATGGACGGCTACACCGCCACCCGGAAGATCCGCGCACTGGATGACCCTGCCCGGGCAAAGCTCCCGATCCTTGCCATGACCGCCAACGCCTTCGACGAGGATCGCCGCAACGCATTGGAAAGCGGCATGAACGGCTTTTTGTCCAAGCCCATCGTGATCGGCGACCTTGTGCAGGAGCTGCACAAGATCCTGTAAGCGCCAAACGCCTGTCAGACAAAAAATAAATAAAGCACCCGCAGCATTCGCTTCCAGAGGTCAAGAGCCTCTGCGAAGCCTGCTGCGGGTGCTTTTGCTTTTGTAGGCTGGCAGCCGTTATGATTTCAGTACATCTGCGAGGACCTGCAGCAGATGCGGAATATCCAGCGGCTTTGCAATGTGGCCGTTCATACCGGCCTTCAATGCACTCTGACGGTCTTCTTCAAAGGCATTTGCCGTCATTGCAAAGATGGGAATGTCTGCCTTTGCAGCATCCGGCAGGGCACGGATCTGCCGCGTCGCCTCGTAACCGTCCATCTTGGGCATCTGGATGTCCATTAAGATCAAATCGTACTGCCCGAGGGCCGCCTGCTTCATCTTCTGGACAGCGATCTCGCCATCCTCAGCAGTGTCTACCGCAAAGCCCGCTTCCTTCAGGATCTCCTGCGCGAGCTCACGGTTCAAGGCATTGTCCTCCACCAGCAAAAGTTTCTTTCCCCTGAGCTCGGAGGCATCTGGCTGCGCTGGCTTACAGGCAGGCTCTGCACCGTACGGTTCTGCCAGCACTCTGCGCAGTTCGGAAAGGAACAGCGGCTTTTCGCAGAAGGCGGTCACTCCGGCAGCGCGGGCTTCCTCTTCAATATCCGTCCAATCGTAGGCCGTCAGAATGATGATAGGGCAGCTTTTCCCGATCACCTTGCGGATCTGCCGCACGACCTCGATGCCGTTCATATCGGGGATGAGCCAGTCGATGATGTAGACGCTGAATTCGTCGCCCTGTTCCATGGCGTACCGGGTGCGGATCACCGCTTCCCGGCCGGAGATCGTCCACTCCGGCCGCATCCCGATCTTAGACAGCATGGTGCTGATGCTCAGGCAGGTGTCGGTATCGTCATCCGCTACCAATGCGCGCAGCCCTTCCAGCTGCGGGATCTGCTTGGGCTCCACCTTTCGTCCGCTGAGTGCGAAACAAAGATCTACGATGAATTCGCTGCCCTTGCCCGGCTCGCTCTCAATGGCAATGGTGCCGCCCATCAAGTCCACAATGTTCTTGGTGATGGACATGCCCAGGCCGGTGCCCTGAATGCCGCTGACAGTGGAGCTTTCCTCTCGGCTGAACGCCTCAAAGATGTGTTTCTGGAACTCTTTGCTCATACCAATGCCATTGTCCTTGATGCGGAACTCATAGCAGCCACGGCCCTTGGGCGCACCGTTCTTCTGGGCAATGCGGAGGCTGATCGTGCCGCCTGTGGGAGTGAACTTGATGGCGTTGGACAAAATGTTCAGCAAGATCTGGTTCAGCCGCAGCGGGTCGGTGATGATGTCCTCATTTTCCACATCTATGGTATCGATGAAAAGCGACAGCCGCTTTGCCGAAACATTGGGTTGAATGATGGAGCGAACATCGTGGACGAGGTCCGGCAGATGCACCGCTTTTTCATCGATCTTTACTTTTCCACTCTCGATGCGGCTCATATCCAGCACATCATTGATGAGGGAAAGCAGATGCTGGCTGGAGGTCGAGATCTTTTTCAGGTAGTCCAGTACCTGTTCTTTATTATCAATATGGGTCGCAGCCAGCGAGGTGAAGCCAATGATGGCGTTCATGGGAGTACGGATATCGTGGCTCATGTTGAACAGGAACTCCCGCTTGGCGCGGTTTGCCGCCCCTTCGTGCTGGAGTGCGATCTCCAGTTTGCGATTCTGTTCCTCCAGCTGAGCCTGATACTTCCTCTCCTGTTCTTTTTTCTGCTGCTCCATCTCCTGCACGGAGCGTCTGCGCAGCACCTGAAGGATCATTACAAGCAGGATATAACTGACCAGTGCCATCAGAATCGATGGAAGGGATTCACGGAAGACCGATTTTTCGTCTGTATACGCATAGAGATCAAAAGATCTTCCATGGCAGTACATTCCAAAATAGCAGCCGGAGCCGTTCCAATCGTGGGTATGGGTCAGCGTTTCGGCGGTCCCGATTTTGCGGATTCCCTGCACCAGCGGACTGTCCGCAGCCTCCTGCCCGATCAGCTCCGGGCGGTTAGAGGCAATGACCTGATTGTTCTGCACGATGAACAATGTGCCGCTGGTCTCAGCTGAGTAGCCGTCCAGTACGCTCTGGATGGACAGAGCTGTTCCCTCTACAAATTCTGCCGGGGTATAACGGTAGGCAAGCAGGATCACATCTTTGTCTTCTGCCCGATATGCCGCAACATCCACGGCAGACCCATCTTCCAGCAGGACCCGCTTCAGGTAGGTCTTTTGCAGGTAAGAGAAAACGTCCAGAACGGTATCATTTTTGAGCTGTTCTCCAAACCGGGCATAGCCGATGCCGTTCGTTGTGGATTCGCACAGGAGCGTACCGTCCGGGGCCAGAACCGAGATCCCTGTGAGCCAGAGCGTCTCCACCTGCTTGTTCAGGCACTGCGGATCGGAAAAATCGAGCGCAGGGTCCTTTGCCAGCTGATGCACCGCTACCGCTGCGCGGCGGAGCGCTTTGGCAACAACGGTATCATTGTACTTTTCAAAGCTGGTGGACTGCGATTTGACAAAATCAAGAGTCTGGCAGAAACGCTCCTCTGTTGCGCGCAGTGCCCGCCAACTCAAGAAAAAAACGATGCCGACCATAAAAAGCACACCGATGATCAGATGGATTCCCCATCTCCATGGATCCGGAAGGTTTCTGTTTTTATGTGCCAATGGTGTCTACCTCCAGATACTGCGAAGCATGCTCAAGATATCGGCCAAGGATCTGCTCCAGTGTGCCGTCTGTGCGCATCTGCGTAAGAGCAGCGTTTAGCTGGCTGTCCAGCCCACGGCTGTCATTTTTTGCAAAGGCGATGCCCAGGCCGGTGACCAGCAGCGGTTCTTCGAGGATGCGGAACTCCACAAAATTGTCCTTCATGTATTGCAGGATGGCTGTTTCATGGGCAGCGATGGCATCCACGTAGCCGCAGGCCAGCATCGCATACTGCACGCTGCGGTCTTCGATGCTGAACACATCGACCGCTTGCGGGATGCGCGGATCAGAGCCGTTGAGGAAGATCTCCTCCGGCTTGCCGGTGCTCTGCACGGCGACGGTCTTTCCGGCAAGGTCGCCGAGTGTCCGGATGCTGCTGTCGGCATCCACTGCAACCACCTGACGGCTCACCATGTAGGGCCCCGCCCAGCGGTATATCTCCTCGCGTCCATCCATGGAAAAGCAGCCCCAGATACAGTCGATGGTGCCGCTTTCCACCAGATTTGTTTTTTGCTCCCAATCGATCGGTTCAAACCGGGCAGCATACCCCATGCGGCGGAATGCTTCGGTGGCGATCTCCACGTCGATCCCGGCGGGAATGCCGTCATTGTTCAGATAAATATAGGGCGGATAGGTATCGCTTCCCACAAGGATCTGCGGAAGATCACTGTCCGTTGCGTCCGTTCCGCCGCAGGAAGTCAGACTGCCAACGGCAGCAGATGCCGCCAGCAGCGTGCAGCCGCGCAGAAATGCACGGCGTGAGATTCTGTGCTTCATTCGGGCTTTTCGTTCTCCTGTCTTTATTGCATCCGCTGCTCAGTTGTGCTGCTGTAATTCTTCTTTCAGGTCGGCCTGGATATCCGTCAGACATTGCAGCAGCAGCGGGTTGAACGCTCCACACTCGCCGTTCAGGATCATCTGCATAGCTTTTTCGTGGGAGAAGGATTTTTTATAGCAGCGCTCGCTGGTCAGTGCATCATACACATCTGCCAGCGAGACCAGTTGTGCACTGATGGGGATCTCATCGCCCTTCAGTCCATCCGGGTAGCCGCGCCCATCCCAGCGTTCGTGGTGCCAGCGGGCGATCTCATAGGCGGTTTGCAGCAAAGGCTGCTCGCCAAAATTATCCAGATTTTGCATCATCTCGGCTCCCAGCAGGCTGTGGGTCTTGATGACTTCAAATTCCTCCGGGGTCAGTTTGCCGGGCTTGTTGAGGATCTTGTCGGCAATGCCGATCTTGCCGATGTCGTGCAGGGCAGAGGCCAGCGGGATCAAATCCTGCTGTTCGGCGGAGATCGAGTACTTGTCGCTGACCTCCAATAGACAGTGGAGCAGCGTTTCTGTGATGATACGGATGTGCCGCACATGGAGACCACTTTCACCGTTGCGGAATTCTACGATATGACTCAGAACACCCACCAGCATATCCGTATTGTTTTCACGGGCACGGATCTGGTCAGAAACCATCTGCACCAGCCGCCGCTGCTTGGCGTACAGCTTGATGGTATTGGTCGCGCGGCGGTACACGATGCGCGCATCAAAGGGGCGATTGACATAATCACTTGCACCCAGTTCGTAGGAACGCCGGATCGCCGCATCAGAGTCCTCGCTGGAGATCATAATGACCGGGGTATCCTCGATGGTGTGGTTGGCATTCATGGCTTTCAGCACTTCAAATCCGTCCATAACGGGCATATTGATGTCCAGCAGAACCAGTGCAATGTTTCCGGCTTCCTCCTGCAATTTTTCAATGCATTCTTTTCCGTTTTCTGCTTCCAGAACGTGGTAACGATCTCCTAAAATCTCTGCCAGCATCATGCGGTTCATTTTAGAGTCGTCCACAAGCAGGACCCGGGATTTTTCCTGCAAAAGCGTTTCCGGTGCGGCCAGGCTGCGCCCCGGAATCTCCACCATGACGGCATTCTTGCGGCACTTTGCCTGATACATCAGCCAATCTGCACGGCGAACAATGTTTTCCATGGGGTCGGTAATGGTCTGTATCGTTCCGCCGATGCTCAGCGAGATGCGGAAATGCGAATAGCCGGGTACAGATGCCATCTGTGCGACCGTGTGGATCTGTTCCAGTTTGGTCTGCAAAAAATCTCCCGGAATGCCGGGTAAGACCAGCAGAAACTCGTCTCCTCCGTAACGGATGAGCAGATCCGACTCCCGGATACAGGATTGAATGGCTTTTGTCGCCGTTTTCAGTGCCATATCTCCTGCGTAATGCCCGTATGCATCGTTGCATATCTTGAAATCATCCACATCCAGCAATGCGATTCCTGCCGGGCCGATGGACTTACGGACAACTTCTTCGTAATAGCGGCGGTTGTAAGCACCTGTCAGAGAATCTCGATAAAGTTCTTCTTTGAATGCCCGTTCCTGTGTGGCATGCAGCTGGTTTGTTTCGTCCAGCTGTGCTTTCTGATTTTTGATCAACTGTTTCAGCGTTTGCTCCGCTACAGTAAGAGCGGCTTCCTGTTGATGCAGTTTTTCCAACAGCCGCTGCTCGCGCTCCTGGTAGTAGTGTTCCACTTCGGAAAGTGTCGTTGGATGATCGTTCAAGTTCTGACCTTCTTCCATATCATGCGTGTTTTAACTGTCTGCGAAAGCGTGATGTGCCGCTATTTATTTTCGGGGGGGGGTAACGCGGAAGCGCTTCACCGTCTGCTCCAGAGCGCTGATGTCCACGGGCTTGGACAGATGCTCGTCCATACCGGCCTCCTTGCTCTTCTGCATATCCTCAAGGAAGGCGTTGGCGGTCATGGCAAGGATGGGAATGGTGCGTCCCAGCGGGTTTTCGCCATTGCGGATGCGGCGGGTGGCGTCCAAACCGTCCATCACCGGCATCTGCACGTCCATCAAAATCATGTCATAATCGCCGGGCTTTACGCTGGCAAAGGCATCCACGATCTCCTGACCGTTGGATGCGTTTACTTTATAGAATACCTCAGAAAGGTCAAATGCTTCTACTGTGATTCCGTTTTTCTGTAATCCGATTTCATCAAAACGTGTAGTCTTGAATGCTGTAGTTCTTGCTCCGATACATCCGATCGTGAAGCGTTTCATACCGTTAACAACTCGGCAGATAGCAGCAAAATCTCTTAAATTCTCCTGGAATTTCTCAGAGAGTGGATGTACAACGTGCGGTTTTAATACTGTAAAAGGAACCTGATACTGAGTAAATACATCTGTTACAGAGAATTTACCACAAAATGCATCACGTCTGTGTGCAAAATCCATTTTACCAATTTCATCCGGATATGCCTGCATCAGAATCGGAACGCCTGCATCCTGAAGTGCTGTGATCGCACCATTCTCATCTGCAAAGATTGGCATGGAGAAGATAACACCATCATACTGACCTTCGTGTTCTTTGAGCCATTTTGCATAAAGAAGACCTTCGTCTCTTGTCTCAATTCCGCCGTATCTTGTCAGGTCTGCATCCATTGCGATGTAATCATATCCTGCGTCCGTTACAGCTTTGATCATATCCTCTCTTGCTCCGTAGATCAGTTCGCCTGGCATAAATCCTCTGTTACAAAATGCCAATGCAAATGTCATTTTTTTACTCATATCTATATCCTCCTTGTTTCTTCTTGAGTGTTTTTTTCATTTTATGTGTTTATTTTAGTGGATTTTATTTTTATTTTATATAGACTTTTGTTCTACTTACTTTGATTTTGTTCGCATTTGTGATATGATTTCCATATGATTTCGAATTAGATATAAACATAGAAAGGATTTCCTGAAAATGATATCCAGCTTTAATATTGCAAAACTGCATTCTCTTTTGAAAGACTTCTATCAACTCACAAAAATCCGCATCACTGTCTTTGACGATTCTTTTCGTGAACTGACTTCTTATCCGGATGAAATAGCTGATTTCTGCAAGTTGATCCGTCAGGCTCCGGGCTGTGCCATGAAGTGCCATCTCTGCGACAAACAGGCCTGTGAAACAGCCTCACGACGGACCTCTTCTTATACTTACCACTGTCATGCAGGTCTTACAGAAAGTATTATTCCGATCCGTATGGGAAATATCGTGATCGGCTATCTGCTGCTCGGCCATGTTTTTTCCTATCCAAGTTATGAAGAAGGCTGGAAAGTGATTCGTAAACGCTGTGCAGATTATGGACTTTCCCCTGAGGAACTCGAAAAAAGCTGTCGCAAACTGCCGATCCTCACAGAAGATTACATTGATTCTGCCTCACATATCATGAAAGCTGTTGCCTCATTTCTTTGCATGGATCGTATGGTTTCCATGCATCAGCAGGAGCTTCCGGTGCAGATTGATGAATTTATCCAGTCCCATTATACAGAGAAAATCGATGCAGTATCCATCGCACAGCATTTTAACATTGGCAAGACCAAGATTTATGAGATTGCAAAACAGAATTACGGGATGGGGATTGCGGAATATATTAGAAAGTTACGGATTGATCGGGCCAAACAGCTTCTGACAGAGCAGACCGGGCTTTCTCTTGCTGAAATAGCCTATAAATGCGGATTCAATGATTATAATTATTTTATTACCGTATTCAAAAAATTGGTCGGAGTTCCGCCGATTGCATATCGGCAGCAGATTGTGACTGCAGAGTGAGGGGAGAACGGCCTTCACAACTGTAAGCGCTCTCCCCTCGCAGGTTTTTCATATTTTACAAATTTCACTGGGGATTACTTTATGATAAATCCATCTTCATCCCACAGATCATGCCAATCCTTTGCACCTTCCCACAGGAATACCTGGCCTTTAACCAGACGGTTTCCTCTTTCCAGTGTTCCAATCTTGGCCATTTCTTCTTCTGTCAATGGATCTTCTGTCACACACTTCAGATTACTTACATAATTATTTACAGAGAATGGAATAGAAATCTCACCTCTCTGATGAGCCCATTTCAGAGCGATCAGTGCAGGATGAACACCGTGTGCTTTAGCAATTTCCTGCATTTCCGGTGTCTGCATATCCGCAACATCTTCTGGACAGATATCTCTTTCCGGTCTTCTCGGTGAACCGAGTGGCATATAGCCTACCGGCTGGATATTATGAGCAACAAGATAATCATACTGTTCCTGCTGCTGGAAGCATGGATGAAGTTCCAGTTCACAGGCTGCCGGTTTGATTTTCATTAAAGGAAGAACCGCTTCCAGTTTCGGGATGGTCATATTGGAAATACCAATATAACGGATTTTTCCTTTTTCTACCAGTTCTTCACACTGACGATATGTATCCATGAATTCTTCTACGCTGAATGGTCTGGAATCTGGATTTCTGGAATCTACATCACAGAATGGTGCATGATAGTTCGGGAATGGCCAGTGAATGAAATACAGATCTACATAATCGCACTGAAGATCCTGAATACTCTTTATGCAGGCTTCTTCGACCTTTCTGTGCATGTCATTCCATACTTTTGTCATGATAAAAAGATCTTTTCTTTCTACAACACCTTCGTCAAAAGCTGTTTTGAAAACCTCACCTATCTGATGTTCATTTCCGTAGCATGCTGCACAGTCAAACATACGATATCCGCTGCGGATTGCACCTGCAACTGCTGCGGAAACATCTTCAGCGCTTACTCTGTCAGAACCAAAGGTTCCCATACCCATACATGGAACTTCTTCTCCTGACGGAAGTGTTACCTTCGGCACGATTGCCGGATCAATAAATTCTGCCATTTTTGTTTCCTCCTAAATTGTATTATATAGTTTTTGTACAACAATCTGTGGAAGCAGTTTTTCCATATCTTCCATTACAAAAAATCCCGTTTCTTCACGCATTGCCGCGGCGGCTGAGATTGCACTTGCTCTTCTTAAAGTTTCTTCCAGAGAAAGGCCCTCGCTTAATCCAAGTGCAAAACCTGCGATCATGGAATCACCGCATCCCACTGTATTTACAGCATCAATTTTCGGAACGATTGCACGGAAAATGCCTTCTTCACCAACAGCCAGAGAACCATCTGCACCAAGGGAAACTGCTACGATCTCCACTCCGTTTGCATGGATTGTCTTAGCTGCATCAATGATATCCTGAATGTCATCACAGTGTTTGCCTGTCAGCATACGGATCTCATCAATGTTTGGTTTAATCAGTGTCGGACATGCTTCGATTCCCATTTCAAGAAGTTTGCCACTGGTATCAAGGATCACCGGTTTGCCAGCTTCTTTTACGATTTTGACCAGTCTCTGATATGCAGTTCCATCAAGCCCCTTCGGTACACTTCCGGACATGGAAACAACATCTGCATCCTTAACCAGCTCTGTAAATTTTTTTTCAAATCCCCGGAAATCTTCTTCAGTCAACGTAAATCCCGGTTCCAGAAATTCTGTCTGTACATGATTCACTTCATCCCAGATATTGATGCAGGATCTGCTTTCCGCATCTACATGATAAAACTCACCTTTGATTCCAAACGGTTTCAGAGCATCTTCAATATAGTTTCCTGCGTGGCCACCCACAAATCCGGTTGCTACGACTTCTGCACCATAAATAGATGCCGGCTTGGATACATTGAGACCTTTGCCTCCGGGAACGTAAGAACATTCCCGGACACGGTTTACTTCACCTGCTTTAAAATCATCAACTACATATCGTTTATCGATTGCAGCATTTAATGTTACTGTCAGTATCATTTTATTCTTCCTCGTTTGATAATAGGATCTTACCTTTTACAAGCCCCGGTGTCTTAAATAACTGGAATGCTTCCTGTGCCTGGCTCATCGGAATCTTCTTATAAATGAAGCCCGGATCAAATTTCAGCTGGCCGGTTGCAAAATAATGCGCGGTCAGATCCCATTCACGTCCCGGGAATGGTGCACTGTAAGACATCCATGAACCTGTCAGTTTGAATTCTTTACGGTTCATATTTTCCCACTGTTTTGGTGTAAAGGTCAGATTCTCATGCGGTGTTCCGATGAAGCATACATGAGCTTTGTTTGCAGCCAGTTCAAATGCCATATGCATGGTCGGAACCTGTCCGGCTGTCTCAAATACGAAACCATATCCTTTTCCGCCTGTGATATCCATGGCTTTTTCCATATATCCTTCTTCTTTTGTATTGATGACTTCATCTGCACCAAGACGTTTTGCAAGTGCAAGACGTTCATCACTGATATCGAATACAACAACTTTTTTGGAACCGAAGATCTTTGTCCACTGCATAGTGAACATTCCGACTGTACCACCACCAAGGATTGCAACATATTCGCCACCATGATAATCATTCTGGAATACACCGTGGATTGCTACTGTTGCAGGTTCAAACATAGCGCCCTGTTCATATGGAACTGTCTTATCAAATGGTACTGCATTCTGCTCCGGAACTACAACATAATCTGCATTGCTGCCCTGCTGCCTGGATCCAATGAAGCTGTAATGTTTACAGAGTGAGAAATTGCCCCGCTGACAATCGTCACATTTCATGCACGGAAGAAGTGGAGCACCGGATACACGATCCCCAACTTTAACTTTGGTTACGCCTTCGCCAACTTCTACCACATCACCGGAAAATTCATGTCCCAGAACAATTGGATAAAAATGAACTCCGTGATTGAGAACACGAGGAATGTCAGAACCACAGATACCAGAGTATCTGACTTTGATTTTTACAGTTCCTTTGGTTACTTTTGGTTCTTCGACTTCCTGATACTGTACATCTTCATTTGCAACTACTACTGCTGCTTTCATAATATATATTTTCTCCTTTCGTGAAAGGAGGGAAAAGCCTTTTCTTCCACTTGAAAGTGGAGGAATCCCACTTGGTAGTGGAATGAATCCCGAGGGGGCGAGCGTCGCCCCCTCAGACTCCCCCTGCATTGGATGAATGTAAGCCATTTTATTCAAGACGGAAGGGAGTGAATAAGGTTGTTCTCTCCTGGTTGTTTAAATATGTAGGATGTCCTGTGTGGGGACGTTCTATTGGTGATGAGTTATCTGTCTCCCAAGACAGACAAATATATCTTTTATTTTGCGGTCATCATATGGGCCAGGGACTTATAGAGTTCAAGATAAGTCTGATAAGTCTTATCATAAACTGCTTTGTTCTCCGGACTCGGTTCATGACGGCGGGTTTCTTTGACGGTGAGTGAAACAGCTTCGTCATAGTCTTTGTAAAGGCCGGTGCCTACTCCGGCGAGGATTGCTGCTCCAAGTGTCGTAGCCGTATCAGATGCCGGAACAACGATCGGTTTACCTGTGATATCGGATTTAATCTGTGTCCAGAGTAAAGAATTCGCAGATCCACCCATAGCTCTCAGAACTTCTGCCTCCGCTCCGGCTTCCTCTGCAACTTCCAGGTTATGTCTCAGGGAAAGAGCCACTCCTTCCATGCAGGCACGCACCATATGTCCCTTGGTCTTGGCAAAATCCAGGCCGTAGAAAACACCTTTTGCATACGGATTCCAGATTGGTGAGCGCTCTCCGGACATATAGGGAAGAAATACCATTCCATCACATCCCGGGGCTACTTTTTCTGCGATTTCATTAAGCTGATCCAGTGATGAAGCTCCTGTCTCTTCTTTCATCATACGCTCATAGTCTGCAAATTCATGTTCAAACCAGCGCATGACTCCACCGCCTCCGGTAGTTCCTCCCTGAAGGAGCCACTTGCCCGGAACAACATGATAACTGAGGATCAACCTTGGATCAGCTTTGTACTCATCTGTACAAATGCTCATTCCCCCGGCCTGTCCTCCCTGTTCCTGTGTTTCTCCTGTATGGATCACACCAGCTCCAAGCGTTCCGCATGCAGCATCAAGTCCACCGGCAACAACCGGTGTTCCCTCGGCAAGTCCACACTCTGCTGCTGCCTTCGCGGTGACAGTGCCTACCACATGATCACAGTCACATATTTCCGGAAGGAATCCCATCGGAATTCCAAGCTGTTCACACATCTCTTCATCCCAGCATCCTTTTTTCATATCAAAGCAATGCAGTCCATATCCCTGAGAAACATCCTGCGTGATCGCATCTGTCAGTTTAAATGCGATATAACTGTTCGACTGAAGGATCTTATAGATTTTCTCGTAAACTTCCGGCTTATTTTCTCTGTACCAGATGATCTTTGCTGTAGAATAAGATGGCTGAAGGGAATTTCCTGATATCTTAAAAATCTCATCAGCTCCAATCTCCTGATTCAGTCTGTCACAAATAGACTGTGCTCTGGTGTCCATCCAGATCGGAGTATTGGTAAGGACTTTTCCTTCCTGATCTATTGCGATTGCCGACCAGCTCTGTCCGTCAATTCCCACTCCGGCGATTTCTTCCGGTGCGATTCCGGCTTTCTGTATCGTTTCCTCTGTTGCCTGGCAGACTGCGCTCCACCATTCTTCAGGATTCTGCTCCGCCCATCCCTCATGCGGATAATATACCGGATAAGCACCATTTGCAGCTGCAAGGACTCTGCCTTCTCTGTCAAATACAGCAACCTTACAGGCACTTGTTCCGATGTCAATTCCAAGTAAATATGATTTTTTCATTTTGCTGCTCCCACTTTCCGAAATATCCGGATTTTCTTCTCTTCAGCTGACACTCCGATCTGTTCTCTCTGTATCATTTTAAAGTATTTACAGACTTGCCTTCTATGATTTCTGTCTGCAGTTTTTCTGTAAAAAACTCTTCTGATTCTTTTTTGCCATTTTCCAGATGTTCCAGCATGATTCTTGCCACTTCTCTGGCAATTCCATCCGTTGGCTGTGATACGATCGTCAGCTTTGGGTTACATGCTCTCGCAAACTGCAGATTGTCAAAACCAATCACAGAAAGCTGGTCCGGTATCTGGATTCCAAGTTCATTTAGTCCGATCATGGCCCCCATTGTCATTTCGTAGTTGGTCACAAACACCGCTGTCATATCCGGATTTTTCTGCACCAGTTCCTCCAGACTCCGTACACCGCCCTGAATCGTATAATCTCCATGACAGATCAGGGATTCTCTGACCGGAATTCCGGCCTTTTCCAATGCTCTGTAATATCCGGCCATACGTTCCTGTGCAGTAAAAATCCCCTTCGGTCCACCGATGATACCGATATAGCGATGGCCTCTTTCTATAAACTGTCGTACTGCATCCTCCGCAGCTTTTTCATTATCCACCAGCACACTGTCACAGGAGATTCCCTGTATCTTACGGTCAATCAGAACGATTGGTTTTCCTGTCTTCTGAAATTTCTTCAGATGATTTCCTTCTTCATCAACCGGCATATTAATAACCCCGTCAACCCGCCTGCGGATCAGGAACTCTATTGCCTCCCGTTCCAGTTTCTTATCGGTTCGACAGTCACAGACGATCGTGGCATAGCCATGACTTCGAAGGACATCTTCCATACCCGTTATGATTTCAGCGCAGAATGTATTATTCAGCTCCGGAATCACTACACCTATTGTTTTGGTCGCATTCGTCTTCAGCCCTCTGGCAACTTCATTGACTTCATAATGGAGTTCCTCAATGGCTTCTTCAATCTTTATTCTGTTTTTCTCTCGGACGTTACCGCCATTAAAATAAGAAGAAATCGTAGCCAGACCAAGGCCAGTCCGTCTGGCGATGTCTTTCATTGTTGCCGCCATTATATCTCACTGCCTTCTTTTCCAATGATATTTCCGTGTGCTGAATCATGGTTCTCGTACTTTTGTTTTTATTCTGCTTTTCCGTCACATCCGCAGACTTTCATTCTTGCCATAACCAGTTCCTTCACCGCTGCAATAGCTGTCTTGCCATATGCCTTTGGATCAATGGTATCCGGTTTTTCTGCAAGAAGTTCTTTCACTGCCTTAGAATATGCTGCCCGAAGTTCTGTAGCAAAGTTTACTTTGCAGATACCACGTTTTACACAATCCATAACATCTTCATCGCTGAGTCCGGATGCGCCATGGAGAACCAGCGGAATGTCTACAACTTCACGAATCTCACTGAGACGTTCTTTGTCGAGAACCGGTGTTCCCACATAGAAACCATGTGCAGTTCCGATTGCAACTGCAAGAGATGTAACTCCTGTACGCTCTACGAATTCTTTTGCTTCCTGTGGATCTGTGTTGGTGTCTGCCTCTGCTTCCAGATCATCTTCTTTGCCGCCGACCTTACCAAGTTCTGCTTCGCATGGAATATCAAGTGCTTTTGCTACATCTGCCACACGTTTGGTCTCTGCGATGTTTGCTTCAAAATCCAGTTTGGATCCATCGATCATAACAGAAGTATATCCTGCATGTATTGCCTGCATAGCAAGCTCAAAACTGCTGCCATGATCCAGATGAAGGCATACCGGAACAGATGCTTTCTTTGCTTCTGCTGCAACGATTGCCGCATAGGTATCTACGGTACCGTATTTAACTGTAGATGGTGTAGTCTGGATCATAACCGGTGCTTTGAGTTCTTCTGCAGCCTGAATGATTGCTTTGACCATCTCCATGTTCTCTGCGTTAAATGCACCTACTGCATAACCGCCTTTCTGAGCTTTGGACAGCATTTCTTTTGATGTAACAAGTGGCATAATGATTTTCCTCCTCATGATATATGTATGATTTTTGTTCTTACTGTTTCTGTAATGCCGGATAACATTTGCAAAACCGAAACGTTTCCGTTTGAGCCAATCATACCTCTGTTCTCTGCTTCTGTCAACCATAAAATATTCACTTTTCACTTTCTTCAAAGCAGTGTAAAATATTCATCTTTTATCGGAAAATATTCTCTTGCAAAGTATCATAAATGCAGGTACATTTTTAATATAAAGGCTGTCTCTGAGCGAGATATGCCATAATTCAGTAAAATTTTGAATGGAGGCATAAAGATATGTTAAAAGGAATTCCTGAA
>OGXL01002004.1_pt1 | contig 15890 bp, 15 predicted proteins | sample 1576311 | NCBI WGS metagenome assembly OGXL01 (sample SAMEA3541564, study PRJEB24748) | human gut metagenome | biome: human gut; feature: human-associated habitat; material: faeces | place: China | collected 2012 | reverse complement strand
CAAGGCCTCCACGGCGCGGAGGCAGTTTCGCACGTCCTCGGAATCGAGCACGCCGGAAAGATGCGAGGTGCCCTCGGCCATGGCCGCGAACAGCACGGCGCGGTGCGAGATGGACTTGTCGCCCGGCACCGTGACGTCGCCCTTGAAGGCCCCCCCGAAAGGCTCGATGATCGTGTAGGGTTCTGCGAATTCGCTATTCGACATGAGCGTACTCCTTCGGCATGAGCGGACTGAACGATACGGAGAAACCGGCGTTGATCAGCTGCATCGAGAGCTGGCCGATATCGCCCTCGTCGGTGAGCACGAGGCTCAAGACGGCGCTGTCGGCCGTTATATGGTCGATCTCGATGGACTGGATGTTGCAGCCCACGGAGCTGGCGATGGTGGTAACCTCGGCCACGACGCCGGTGCGGTCCTCCATGGGGATACGCACCTCGAGCAGCTTCTCGGTGGAGGGCACCCAGGCGGCCGGCAGCGCGCGGCGGGCGTCGGCGGCCAGATCTTCTTTGTCAACGGGCCGGTCTGGAGGATGCTTCCATCGCCGATAAGTATTATGATCCCCCGCTGGTGAACGTGATCAAGTTTGCCTGCAACCGCTGCCCGGAAAAGCTGGTCAAGGTCTCCGACCTGTGTCAGGGCTGCCTTGCCCACCCCTGTATGGAAGTGTGCCCCAAGAAGGCCATCACATGGGAGAGTGGCCGTTCCATCATCGATCAGGACAAGTGCATCAAGTGCGGCCGCTGCGTCGGCGTGTGCCCCTACAACGCCATCGTCAAGACCGAGCGTCCCTGCGCTGCAGCCTGCGGCATGGGTGCCATCCACTCCGATGAGCTGGGCCGTGCCGAGATCGACTACAGCAAGTGCGTGTCCTGCGGCCAGTGCCTGGTCAACTGCCCCTTCGGTGCCATCGCCGACAAGGGCCAGATCTATCAGCTGATCCAGGGCTTCAACCGCGGCGACCGCATCTACGCGCTGGTGGCTCCCGCTTTCGTCAACCAGTTCCCGGGTCTGGCTTCCACCGGCAAGCTCAAGGCTGCCCTGAAGGCCATCGGCTTCTGCGACGTGGTGGAGGTGGCCATCGGTGCCGACCTGTGCACCGTGGACGAGGCCCACGACTTCCTGAAGGAAGTGCCCGAGAAGCTGAACTTCATGGCAACTTCCTGCTGCCCGGCCTGGAGCATGATGGCCAAGACCGCGTTCCCGGATCTGGCCAAGAACATCTCCATGACCATGACTCCCATGGTGTTCACCGCCCGCATGATGAAGCAGGCCGACCCGGAAGCCCGTATGTGCTTCATCGGACCCTGCGCCGCCAAGAAGCTGGAGGCCTCCCGCCGCACCGTGCGTTCCGACGTGGACTTCGTGCTGACCTTTGAGGAGCTGGCCGGCATCATTGAGGCTAAGGACCTGGATCTGGCTTCGCTGGAAGTGGACCCCGCCGAGCAGGATCTGATCCACGCTTCCGCTGCAGGCCGCGGCTTTGCCCAGTCCGGCGGCGTGGCCAAGGCCGTTGCCGACAAGATCAAGGAGTGGCACCCCGACATGGATGTGAAGATCGCATCCGCACAGGGTCTGGCCGAGTGCAAGAAGCTGCTGATGCTGGCCAAGGCCGGCAAGTACAACGGCTATCTGCTGGAAGGCATGGGCTGCCCCGGCGGCTGCATCGGCGGTGCCGGCACCATTGCCGACCCGGCCCGTACTGCCGTCCAGCTGAACAAGTACGTCAAGGAAGCTCCCTTCACCGACCCGGAGCAGAGCGCCTTCATGAGCAACATCCATGTGCTGAAGGATGACCCCGACTTTGAGCTGTAAGCCGCTTCCCGTCTGAGCATTTCTGCCGTCTCCCGTTTCCGGGAGGCGGCTTTTTTGTGGGATGCGCTCCGCTTCTTCGTGAATGTGCAATATTTTTGTGAAGCATTCACAGCCTGCATTGACAATTCTGCCGAAGTCTGCTATATTTGCGGTGATAAACCATGTGATTCTGTCATTGCCGCTTCCTGCGGCAGGAAAGGCTGATATTTTATGACAACTTCTCTCAAGCGTGCCGGTACGGTCCTGCTCTCGGTGCTGCTGCTGTGCACTCTGGCGCTGAGCGCCGGGGCTGCCTCCAAGCTCCGGGTGGGCGTCAAGTTCTGGAAAACCGGCTCCGACAAGGAGTCCATGGCCAATTCCGGCATCGACACCAGCCGGGAGGCTTCCCTCACCCGCCAGTCCAACGGCACCTACACCCTGACCCTGCCCATCCAGCAGGTGTCCAAGATGGGCGTCACCGGCTACCTGACCGGCCTGACCATCGGCGATGTGACCTACAACGGCACCGTGACCGGCGATGTGACCAAGGACACCGGCGTGCTCACCATCAAGAACCTGCCCGCCTCGGTGCTGACCGGCAGCGATGTGAACAAGGCCCTCACCGTGACCTGCAACATCCAGATGGACCTGAGCCTGCTGGGCGAGATCAACACTTCCGCCCGGATGTGCATCTGGAATAAGTAAGGCTTCCCCGCATATGCACAACGCCGTTCCCGCAGTGGGAACGGCGTTGTTTTTGGTTCAGTTGTCCATGTGCTTTTCCACAAAGTCGCCGACCATGCGGTCCAGCTGCAGCACAGCGTTCTCTGCGCCCTTCATCACCTTGCGGGTGGTACGGCGCAGCTGCCGCTGGTTCTGGGTGGCCGCCATTACGCCCACGGCTCCCAGTGCCGCCCCGGCCGCCATGCCCAGCAGCATACCGGACGCTCCCTGATTTGCCTGCTGTTTCATTGCAAACACTCCTTTCCCTGCCCGCTGTGCGGGCCCTTGGCGGTAGTATTTCCTGTAAAGAATCCACTATACGCTTTTTTTGTACAGAAAGTTGTGGTATACTGTAGCATGGTGTTTCAGGCAGTTCTGCCTTTTGGCGGCATTCTGCCTGCATTGGACCCGTACAAAGTAAGGAGGTTCCTTATTTGATAAAACCTGTTGAACCCAAAAAGATCCTCTGCATCCATGATCTGTCCGGCGTGGGCCGCTGCAGTCTGGCGGTGATCCTGCCGGTGCTGTCGGTCATGGGGCTGCAGCCTGTGGCTCTGCCCACGGTGGTGCTTTCCACCCATACCGGCGGGCTGGGCACCCCGGCCCGTCTGGACGGCTGTGCCTACGGCGAGGCCGCTCTGGAGCATTATCATGCACTGGGCCTGGATTTTGACTGCATTTATACCGGCTACCTGGGCGGCGAAGCGCAGGTGGCACTGGCCGAAAAAGCCTTTGCTCTGTGGCCGTCGGCCCACAAGGTGGTGGACCCCGTGATGGGCGACAACGGCAAGGCCTATGCCACCGTGACCCCGGAACTCATCAGCCGCATCCGGCAGCTGTGCCGGTCGGCCAACCTGATCCTTCCCAACTACACCGAGGCGCAGCTTTTGCTGCAGCGTACCCCCGTGGATGATCCGCTGGATGACGCAGCCGCCCAGGCACTGGCCGACGAGCTGACGGCTCTGGCCCCCAGTGCCGTGGTCACCGGCCTGCCGCTGGGCAAGTACATCGGCTGCGCCGGCAGCGGCTCTGACCGCTTTGTGGTCAAAAAGCTGCACATCGACCGCAGCTTCCCCGGCACGGGCGACCTGTACGGTGCGGTGCTCATCGGCTCCCTGATCCAGGGCAACGCCCTGAGCGCTGCCGCCGACAACGCCGCCGAGTTCGTGTCGCTGGCCATCCAGAACACCCCCGCCGAGCAGGACACCCGCTTCGGTGTCTGGTTCGAGCCGCTGCTGTCCCGCCTGTGCCCGCCCCGGGACTTTTAACGGAGGACCGCAGATGAGTGAAAAACCAACTTTGAACATTGTTCTGGTAGAGCCGCGCATCCCTCAGAACACCGGCAACGTGGCCCGTACCTGCGCCTGCACCGCCTGCCGTCTGCATCTGGTGGGGCCCATGGGCTTTGCCATCGACGACAAAAAACTCAAGCACGCCGGGCTGGACTACTGGCATTATCTGGACATCAGCTACTATGACGGGCTGGATGACTTCTTTGCAAAGAACAGCGGCCCGTACTACTACTTCACCACCAAGGCACCCCAGCGCTACACCGATGTGGCCTACCCGGACGGGGCTTACCTCGTGTTCGGGCGGGAGGACGCCGGCCTGCCGGAAGCTCTGCTGGCCGCCAATCAGGAACACTGCATCCGCATGCCCATGCGGGACACCTGCCGCAGCCTAAACCTGTCCAACAGCGTGGCCGTGGGCGTGTATGAGGTGCTGCGCCAGTGGGATTTCCCGGAGCTTCTGGACCACGGACATTTACGAGACTACGAATGGAAATGAGGTTACTATGAGCAAGATCGCGATCCTGACCGATTCCTCCTGCGACATCCCGCAGGAGATGGCCGAGAAATACGGCATCGACATCATGAGTTTCCACATCCTGCTGGACGATGTGGATTATGTGGAGCGGGAGAGCTGCACCAACACCGAGTTCTACGACAAGATGCGTCTGGCCAAGGGGGTGCCCTCCACCGCCGCCATCACGCCCATCCAGTTCTGTGAAAAATACCGCCAGTATGTGGACGAAGGCTATACCGATGTGATCCATGTGCCCATCAACAAGTCCGGCAGTTCCACCTACAACAACGCCCTGATGGCACAGGGCATGCTGCGGGAAGAGCGCCCGGAGCACCACATGAAGATCCACCTGCTGGATCCTCACACCTATTCTATGGTGTTCGGCTGGTATCTGTGCGAGATGGCCCGCAAGCTGAAGAACGGTGCCGAGATCAGCCATGTGATCCAGGAGTTTGAAAAGCAGATGAACTGCATGGAGATCATCCTGGGACCCTACAGCCTGAAGCAGATGAAAAAGAGCGGCCGCATCTCCGCTGCGGCTGCCGTCATGGGCGAGCTGATGGGCGTGCGCCCCATCATTACCCTGATCGACGGCAAGACCAAGGTGGAGAGCAAGGTGCGCGGCGACGACAAGGTCGTGCCCGCTATGATCGAGCTGTGCAAAAAGCGCGCCGACGGCGTGGAGAACTTCGACTATATGATCGGCCACACCAACATCAAGCAGGCCGAGGACCTGGAAAAGGCCTGCCGCAAGGCCTTTGGCAAGGCTCCGCTGGTGGTGTTTGAGCTGGGCGGCGTGGTGTCGGCCAACACCGGCCCCGACACCGTGGCTCTGGTGTACACCGGCCACCCCAGAGGGTAACATTTCAATGCCATTGCATGATGCAATGGCATTTTTTGTTGCATTTCGTGCCAATTTATGCTATACTCCCCTTTGCTGTGCTTTTTTGCGCAGCTCCTTTAGAGCAACTTAGGATTTTAGGCTCCCCGGTGCGTCTCGAACCGCGCTGGGCCAAACCCACAGGGGCTGGCGGCCCTGTGCGGTCAAAATCAAACCGCTGGAGTATTATCATGAATCAGAATTCTTCCGTCCGTAAACTGGCACGCTGCGGCGTGGTGGCTGCCATCTATGTGGTGCTGTGCCTGGCACTGCAGCCCCTTTCCTACGGGGCTGTGCAGGTCCGTGTGGCCGAGGCTCTGTGCCTGCTGCCGGTGTTTGGCACCGAGTACATCCTGGGTGTGGTGCTGGGCTGCTTTTTGGCAAACCTGCTGGGCTCCACCATCGTGGACGTGATCTTTGGCACCCTGGCCACTCTGCTGGCCTGCCTGGTCACCTACCGGCTGCGGAACATCCGCTTCAAGGGCCTGGCCCTGGCTGCCAGCCTGCCGCCGGTGCTGTTCAACGCTGTGATCATCGGCATCGAGATCGCCGTCATGTTCCCGGACCCCTCTTCCAGTGCCCCCATCTGGCTGGCCTGCATCACCAACGGCATCTCCGTTGGCATCGGCGAGGTCATCAGCTGCACCGTTCTGGGCGTGCTGCTGGTAAAGATCATTGAAAGCAACACCGCTCTGAGCCAGATCTTTGGGGCGGAATAAGCGGCTTTGCCGCAGGAGGGCCCCATGCAGCCAAATGGTATGATTTTCTGGGACTGGAACGGCACCCTGATGGACGATGTGGATTTTACCCACGGGTGCCTGAACTGGATGCTGGAAAGCCATGGCTACCCGCAGCGGTACGATCTGGCCCAGTACCGGGAGCTGTTCCGCTTCCCCATTGAGGACTACTACCGCCTTGCCGGGTTTGACTTTTCCCGGCACCCCTACCCCATGCTGGCAGAGCACTTTATGGCGCACTACAATGCCGGGGTGGACGCCTGCCCGGTGATGGCCCACGCCGTGGACACCCTCACCGAGCTGGCCCGCCGCGGCTGGAAACAGGCTGTACTTTCCGCCTCCCGCCGGGACTACCTGATCGAGCAGGTAGCCGCGCGGGGTCTGCAGGGCTTTTTTACCGAGTTGCTCGGCCTTGCAGACATCTACGGCGTGAGCAAGGTGCAGCTTGGCACCGACTATCTGCGCCGCACCGGCATCGACCCGGCCCACTGCGTGATGATCGGCGACACCCAGCATGATGCCGAAGTGGCCGCCGCCATTGGCGCCAAGTGTGTGCTGTACACCGGCGGGCACCAGTCCCGCGCGCTGCTGGAAGCTGCCTGCCCCCATGTCATCGACGACCTGGCCCTGCTGCCGGATTTGCTGGAGAGCTTATAATGCAAAACCGACCACCTGTGATGGCTGCATCACGGGTGGTTTTTGTGTTTATGAACGCCCCGGCAGCATCTTTTTACAGAAAGTTCATGCAAAAAGCGGCTAAACTAGCCTTGCAGATTTGACGCCCCTGCTGCTTTGGTGTATCATATAGATTGTATTGATGTGCCTTTCCGGACGTGTGTGCGTCCTGATTCTATTGTATGAGGTGTAACGAATGTCCCTTGTTGAAAAACTCTTTGGCAGCTTCTCCGACCGGGAGCTGAAAAAGGTCAATCCCATTGTCAAGCAGGTGCTGGCACTGGAGCCCAAGTATGCGGCCCTTTCGGACGCAGAGCTGCAGGCCCAGACCCCTGCTTTTAAGCAGCAGCTGGCCGACGGCAAAACGCTGGACGACATCCTGCCCGACGCCTTTGCCGTGTGCCGCGAAGCCGCCTGGCGTGTGCTGGGCATGAAGCATTTCCCGGTGCAGATCACCGGCGGCATTGCCCTACACCGCGGCGACATCGCCGAGATGCAGACCGGCGAAGGCAAAACGCTGGTGGCCACCCTGCCCGCCTACCTCAACGCCCTGACCGGCGAGGGCGTGCATGTGGTGACCGTGAACGACTACCTGGCCAAGCGCGACAGCGAGTGGATGGGCAAGCTGTACCGTTGGCTGGGCCTGAGCGTGGGCCTGATCGCACAGGGCATGGACGGCGACGCCCGCCGTGCCGCCTATGCCGCCGACATCACCTACGGCACCAACAACGAGTTCGGCTTTGACTACCTGCGCGACAACATGGTGACCTACAAGGCCAACATGGTGCAGCGCGGCCACGCCTTTGCCATCGTCGATGAGGTGGACTCCATCCTGATCGACGAGGCCCGTACCCCGCTGATTATCTCCGGCAAGGGCGAGGACTCCTCCAGCCTGTACACCCAGGTGGACCGCTTTGCCCGCACTCTGCGCAAGAGCGTGGTGGTGGAGCTGGAAGATAAAGTCTCCACCGACGAGCAGGCCGACGGCGATTACGTTGTGGACGAAAAGCACAAGACCTGCACCCTGACGGCCAGCGGCATCAAGAAGGCCGAGGCCTACTTCCACATCGAGAACCTGGCCGCCGCCGAGAACATGACCCTGGCCCACCACATCGACCAGGCCATCAAGGCCTACGGTGTCATGCAGAAGGACATCGACTATGTGGTGAAGAACGGCGAGGTCATCATCGTGGACGAGTTCACCGGCCGCCTGATGATCGGCCGCCGCTACAACGAGGGCCTGCATCAGGCCATTGAGGCCAAGGAGGGCGTGAAGATCGCCGCCGAGAGCAAGACGCTGGCCACCATCACCTTCCAGAACTACTTCCGCATGTACAAAAAGCTGTCCGGCATGACCGGTACGGCCAAGACCGAGGCCACCGAGTTCACCGAGATCTACGGCCTGAACATCGTCACCGTGCCCACCAACCGCCCCAAGCAGCGCATCGACTATCCGGACGCCATCTATAAGACGGTGAACGGCAAATACCGCGCCGTCATCGAGCAGGTGCTGGAGTGCCACAAGAACGGCCAGCCCGTGCTGGTAGGCACCGTGAGCGTGGAAAAGAGCGAGACACTGGCAAAGATGCTGCAGAAGCACACCCGCGACTTCAACGTGCTGAACGCCAAGAACCACGAACGCGAAGCCGAGATCGTGGCACAGGCCGGCAAGAAGGGTGCCATTACCATCGCCACCAACATGGCAGGCCGTGGTACCGATATCATGCTGGGCGGCAACGTGGAGTTCATGGCCAAGGCCCAGATGCGCAAAGAGCACTTCTGCGAGAACCTGCTCAGCCCCGAAAAGCCCCAGGACGCCGCCCCCGCTGCCGTGGAGATGCTGCTGGCCGAGGCCAACGGCCACGGTGACACCGAGGACGCCAACATCCTGGCCGCCCGCAAGCGGTTCGAGGAGCTGTACGCCCAGTACAAGCCCGCCGTGGAGGCCGAGGCCGAGGAAGTGCGCGCCGCCGGCGGCCTGTTCATCATCGGCACCGAGCGCCACGAGAGCCGTCGCATCGACAACCAGCTGCGCGGCCGTGCCGGCCGTCAGGGCGACCCCGGCGCTTCCCGCTTCTACCTGAGCCTGGAGGACGATCTGATGCGTCTGTTCGGCGGCGACCGCGTTTCCAGCCTGATGGACACCCTCAAGCTGGACGAGGACACTCCCATCGAGAACCGCATGATCACCAACACGCTGGAAAGCGCCCAGAAGAAGCTGGAAGGCCGCAACTTTGAGATCCGCAAGAACGTGCTGAAGTACGACGACGTGATGAACCAGCAGCGTGAGATCATCTACGGCCAGCGCCGCAAGGTGCTGGATGGCGAGGATATCAGCGCCGAGATGCACAACATGCTGCGGGAGAACATCGACTCCAGCTGCAGTCAGTTCCTGGCCGGTGACGTGAAGGATGACTGGGACTTTGGTGCCCTGCGCCGCCACTATCAGGGCTGGCTGACCACGGACGCCGACTTCCGCTACACCGTGGCCGACTTTGACAACATCTCCCGCGAGGGCATTGCCGACATGCTGTACAACCGCGGCATGCAGATCCTGCAGGCCAAAGAGGTGCGCTACGGTGCACCCCTGATGCGGGAACTGGAGCGCATCTGCCTGCTCAAGTGCGTGGACCGCCAGTGGATGGACCACATCGACAACATGGACCAGCTGCGGCAGGGCATCGCTCTGCGCGGCTACGGCCAGAAGGACCCCGTGGTGGAATACCGCATCGAGGGCTTTGACATGTTCGACCAGATGGTGGACTCCATCCGCGAGGACAGCGTGAAGATGCTGCTGACCATCGAGATCCGGCAGGCCGGTGCCGCCCCCAAGCGGGAGCAAGTTGCCAAGCCCACCGGTGAGGGCTTTGTGCCCGGCAACGGTGCCCCCGGCGTAAAGGGTGCCCCCAAGGGCCAGCCCGTGCGGGTGATCAAGATCGGCCGCAACGATCCCTGCCCCTGCGGCAGCGGCCTGAAGTGGAAAAAGTGCACCTGCGCCAAGTTCCATCCGGAAGGCCTGCCCACCGACGCAAACGAAGATTAAGCTGAAAAGCCTCCCGGCTCCTGTCTTTGGCAGGGGTCTGGGAGACTTTTGATAAAATGAAAGGGAGCTGATTTGGAATGATCACACCGGAAAAGCTGTTGGAAGCTGCAAAGCAGCTGGAACCCCAGCTGCAGGAATGGCGGCGCACCCTGCACCGTCACCCGGAAGTCGGGTTCGACCTGCCCCAGACCAAGGCACTGGTCCAGAAAGCCCTGACCGAAATGGGCTACGCCCCGCAGGACTGCGGCAAGTGCGGCGTGCTTGCGCTGGCGGGCGGCAAAAAGCCCGGCAAGGTAATCCTGCTGCGCGGCGACATGGACGCTCTGCCCCTGCAGGAGGAGTCCGGCGAGGAATTCGCCTCTGAGCTGCCCGGCAAGATGCACGGCTGTGGCCATGATATGCACACCGCCATGATGCTGGGTGCCGCCAAGCTGCTCAAGGATCATGAGGACGAGATCGAGGGCACCGTCAAGCTGGAGTTCCAGCCCGCCGAGGAGATCTTTCAGGGCTCGCTGGACATGCTGAAAAACGGTCTGCTGGAGAACCCCAAGGTGGACGCAGCGGTCATGTTCCACGTGCTGGCCGGGATGCCCCTGCCCGCCGGTATGGTGCTGGTGCCGGGCGGCGGCATCACCATGGCCAGCTGCGAGCAGTACCACATCGTGGTGCACGGCAAGGGCGGCCACGGCTCTATGCCAAACGTCTGCATCGACCCCATCACCGCAGCGGCCCACATCCACATCGCCCTGCAGGAGATCAACAGCCGCGAGCTGGACCCTGCCGGGTTTGGCGTGTTCACCACCGGTCGGTTTGAGGCCGGCAAGGCGTCCAACGTCATCCCGGACACTGCCGATATGTGGGGCACCATCCGCACCGTGGACCCGGAACAGAAGATCAGTGCCCAGCTCCATCAGCGCATGACCGAAATTGCGCAGGGTGTGGCCACGGCCTACCGCTGCACCGCTGAGGTGACCTTCAGCGATTACTGCCCCTGCATGGTGGTGGACAAGCCCCTGGCTCAGAACGCTCTGGCCTATATGACCGAGCTGCTGGGCAAGGGTGCCATGGACATGACCCTCCTCACCGGCGGCAAACCCGGCGGCGGCAGCGAGGACTTTGCCTTTGTGAGCCACGAGGTGCCCACCGTGAGCATGTTCCTCTCCGCCGGCAACGCCAAGGAGGGCTATCTCTACGGCCAGCACCACCCCAAGGTGCGCTTTGACGACAGCGTCCTGTACGAGGGCTCTGCCGCCTACACCTATATGGCCCTGCGCTGGCTGGCAGACCATAAGGAATAATTTTTCTCTGCAACAACAGGACCCCGGAAGGCATCTGCCCTCCGGGGTCCTGTTCGTTTCAGATCAGTTTTGCGCCGGAGTGCGGCAGACGGTCGGCGTGCAGGGTCTCCCGCAGCAGCTGCGGCAGGGCGGTCAGGTCACCGCCGGTGAACCACCAGCCCGCCGCCAGCGCGGCCAGGGCCAGCGCCACCAGCAGCAACAGCACCCGGCGCAGCCAGCGGCGCTTCTTTTTGGGCGGAGCTGGGCGGGCCTCCGCCTGCGCTGCAGGCGGGGCAGACACAGCTTCCGGCACCGGGTCGCGGTAGTGCTGCCAGCTCGTGCCGGGGACCTGCGGCAGACCGCAGGCTGCCCGGCGGATCATGTCCAGCAGCCAAAGGCCCGGCCCATCCTCCCGGTACACGGTGCGCAGCCAGCAGCCCTTGCGGGTGCCCAGCAGCAGCAGAAATTTCCCGTCCTGCTCCCAGCACCCAGCGGACAGCTCTGCTCCCACAAGGTGCTGTGCCGCCTGTACCCGGGCCAATGCGGCGGCAGCGTCCTGCCTGCGGGCAGCCCGGCGGACGATCTGTGCCCCCACCTTGGGGTCGGCATAGCTCTGGGTGCCAAAGTCGAACACCTTTTCGGCCCCGGGCACGGCTTCCAGCCGGGCTTCCATCAGGGCCCCGGCGGCAGCATCCGCGCACACCAGCAGCCGACGGCGGTGCTCCAGCGCCTGCACCACGGCGGCAGCAAGGTCCGTGTCCCCTTCTCCGTACAAGTCAGCCGCAAAGCAGCCGTGCAGACTGCGGCGGGCCTTGTCCAGCCCGGCAGCATTTTCGCTCTGCAGCGCGATCAGCGTCTCCGCGCCCCGGCTGCGGCATTGGGCGGTCACACACCACTCCGGCGGGAAAGCAGACGCCGCCTGCTGTACCCCCAGCGCCGATGCCCCGAATAGCCGGAGCACACAGCGGACCGGTTCGTTTTGTTCACAGCTCAAGTTCTTCACCCCCGCGGTCCGCAGGGGACCGTATTATTCTGCGAGAAAGGCGGCGTTCAGGGCCTCCAGCGCGGCTGCATCGCAGCAGTCGGCGGCGGCCAGCGGCTTTGTGGCGGCAGGCACCTTGTCCTGTGCCAGCCGCAGGGCCAGCACCAGTGCTTCCTGCGCAGCGCGGGCACGGATGAGCGCCCGGTCCGGCCGGGAAACGAACAGCTTTTCCACATACACGGTATCACCGCGGGCAGCACCCAGATACACGGTGCCCACCGGCCGCACGGCATCGCCGCCGGTCGGCCCGGCCACACCGGTGACACTGATGCCGATGTCGGCCCCGGCAGCCTGCGCCGCGCCCAGCGCCATCTGTGCTGCCACCGGAGCAGATACCACGTTGTACTGCTCGATCACGGCAGGGTCCACCCCCACCAGCTTTGCCTTGGCCTGCTCCCAGTAGGTCACGAAGCCGTAGCCGAACACCTCGCTTGCACCGGACACGTTGGTGATGCGCTGGGCGATCATGCCGCCCGTGCAGCTCTCTGCTGTGGCAAGGGTCAGCCCCTTGCGCTGCAGGGTGTGCACCACCGTTTCTTCCAGCCCGGCCACATCCTCATCATACACCGCATCGCCCAGCAGATCATAGAACTTTTTGGCATAGGCGCGGCACATTGTTTCGGCTTCCGTGTCGGTTTTGGCCCGGGCGGTGATGCGGATCTCGCATTCGCCGGTCTTGCAGTAGATGGCAGCGGTGGGATTTGCATTTTCCAGCAGATCCCGCACCTGATATTCCAGGCTGCTCTCGCCGCCCAGCACCCGCAGCGTCAGACTGTGCAGGGCGCAGTTCTGCCGCGCCAGCAGCAGGGGGCGCACTTCCTCCTGCCACATGGCCTTCATCTCGTGGGGCACACCGGGCATCAGCACGGCGCAGCGGCCGTCCTGCTCAAACCAGGCACCCGGCGCGGTGCCATGGCGGTTCACCACCTTATGGCCCTTTACCGGCACCATGGCCTGCTTGCGGTTGTTGGGGGTGACCGTGCGGCCGGTGCGGGTAAAGTAGGCCACGATCTTGTCCCACTCTTCCGCGTCAAAGGCCAGGGTGTCGCCGTAGCAGGAGGCCACGGTCTCCTTGGTCAGGTCGTCCGCCGTGGGCCCCAGCCCGCCGGTGAACACCAGCAGGTCGCAGCGCTGCTTGGCCTCGTTGACAAAATCCGCCAGGCGGCTGTGGTTGTCACCGATGGTGCTCTCTCGCTGGACCGTGATGCCCAGCGCGGCCAGCTCCCGGCTGAGGTACTGGGCATTGGTGTTGAGAATGTTGCCGAGCAGCAGCTCGGTGCCGACACTGATGATCTCTGCAGTCATGGACAAATCAACCCTCGAATTCTACCTGATCGGTGATGCGGATGCGGATGCGCTCGGCGTTCTCGGCGGCCTCGGCTTCCAGTGCGGCAAGGCCCGGCATGGCGGCTTCGGCTTCCAGAATCTCTTCCAGCTCCGGGCGGATCTTCGGGTGCGGAGGGGTAAAGATGGTGCAGCAGTCCTCGTAGGGCAGGATGCTGGTCTCAAAGGTATTGATGTGGCGGGCCGTCTCCACGATCTCGGTCTTATCCATGCCGATGAGCGGGCGCAGGATGGGCAGGTCCTGTGCGGCGTCGGTGCACTGCAGGGCCTTGACGGTCTGGCTGGCCACCTGAGCCAGGCTCTCGCCGGTGACCAGTGCTTCGCAGCCCTGCCGCTTTGCGACGACGTTGGCAATGCGCATCATGCTGCGGCGCATGAGCACCGTGAACAGCACATCGGGGGCGTTATCCCGGATGTATTCCTGCGGTTTGGTGTAGGGCACCACAAACAGGTTGGAACTGCCGGTATAGATGCTGGTGAGCTGGGCCAGAGCCTTAACTTTGAGTTTTGCACGCTCCGAAGTATACGGAGGGGACGCAAAATGAATGTGGTCCAGGGCCAGACCGCGCTTTGCCATGCGGTAAGCTGCCACCGGGCTGTCGATGCCGCCGGACAGCATATTTAGGGCGCGGCCACTGGTGCCCACGGGCAGACCACCCTCACCCGGTACTTTCGGGCCGTGAATATACGCACCGTAATCACGGATCTCCACGATGACCTTGAACTGCGGGTTGTGCACGTCCACCTTGAGGTAGTTGTGCTTGCCCAGCAGGTAGGCGCCCAGCTCCCGCATCAGCTCCGGGCTGGTCATGGGGTAGCTCTTGTCGGAACGGCGGGCCTCCACCTTGAAGGTGCGGATGCCGTGCAGGCTGGCACCGAGGTACTCCTCGGCGGTCTGGCAGATGGTGTCAAAGTCCTTGTCGCAGACCACGGCGCGGCTGAGGGACGCCAGACCGAACACCTTGCTCACCCGGTCGAAGGCCAGGTCCATATCCACGTCCTCTTCCTCCGGCTCCATGTAGAAGGTGGACTGGGTGCAGTACACCTTGAACTTGCCCACGGTCTTGAGCCGGTAGCGCAGGATCTTCATCATGGCCGACTCGAACTGGTTGCGGTTGAGGCCTTTCAGGGACATTTCGCCCTGATAGCCCAGAATGATCTCATGCATAAATGTTGTATCTCCTGATTATTTTTTGATTCTCTGCAAATGCTTCATGCCGTCCTCGAAGCGGTTGAGGAAGGCGTCCACGTCCTCCGGGGTGTTGTCGGCGCAGAAGGACACCCGGATGGCGGTGTCGATGGCCAGCGGGTCCCGGCCCATAGCCGCCAGCGTGTGGCTGGGCTGGCCCCGGCCGCAGGCACTGGCCGAGGAAACGTAGATCTGCGCTTCGGCCAGGAATGCCAGCATCGTTTCGCTCTTGATGCAGTTTTCACTGAAGTTCAGCACCTCCGGCACGGCATCCGCCGGGCTGTTGAGCACCACTTCCGGGAAGGCCGCCAGCCCGTCCCGCAGGCGCTGGTTCAGCGCCCGCATGGCGGTGTCGCGGCTCTTCATGGTTTTGGCAAGGCGGGCGGCCGCGGCGGCAAGGCCCATGGCGTAAGGCAGGTTCTCGGTGCCGGGGCGCAGCCCGCGCTCCTGCTCGCCGCCCAGATACGGCGGCTGGAACGCCTGCACCAGCCGGTCGGACAGGTACAGCGCACCGATGCCCTTGGGCGCGTGGATCTTATGGCCGCTCACCGCCAGAGTGTCGATGTTGTCCAGCTTGATGGGCACCCGCATCCACGCCTGCACGGCGTCCACATGCACGATGGTGCGGCTGTTGCGGCGCTTGACCTCGGCCGCCAGACGCTCCACATCGTTCCGGGTACCCACCTCGTTGTTCACCATCATGCAGGCCACGAGGATGGTGTTTTTGCCCACATGCTCCAGCATCTCGTTGATGTCCAGCGTACCGTCGGCGCGGGGCTTCACCACGGTCACGTTGTAGCCGCGCTTTTCCAGATCTTTCAGCGGGCGCTGGACGCTGGGGTGCTCGAAGCCGGACACCACGATGTCCTTGCCAAAGGTACGGGTGCGGGCGGCCCCCAGCAGGGCCAGATTGTTGCTCTCGCTGCCGCAGGAGGTAAAATACAGCTCCTTTGCCTTGCAGCCCAGCGTGCGGGCCACGGCAGCGCGGGCGGCGTTCAGTGCTTCCTCGCTGCGGGCACCGGGGCCGTACAGGCTGGAGGGGTTGGCCCAGTGCTCCCGCATGGCCTTGTCGATGACGTCTGCCACCTCCGGTGCCACGATGGTGGTGGCGGCATTGTCCAGATAATGCAATTCAGAATTTTGCAGCATAAAGGGATTCCTGCTTTCTGTTTTCATAGTAATCCAGTTTAATTATAGCACAGAAAGCTGTAGAACGCAAAATATTCGCGTTTGCGAGCGCAGCGCAGCAAGGAAAGCCCCAGTGGGGCTTTCAAGCGACAGAACGGTCCTGCGTCAGCAGGATGGAGGGGCCCCGCCCCGACAAGTTCCGCGTTTGCGAGCGCAGCGCAGCAAGGAAAGCCCCAGTGGGGCTTTCAAGCGACA
>OGXL01002003.1_pt1 | contig 15891 bp, 12 predicted proteins | sample 1576311 | NCBI WGS metagenome assembly OGXL01 (sample SAMEA3541564, study PRJEB24748) | human gut metagenome | biome: human gut; feature: human-associated habitat; material: faeces | place: China | collected 2012 | reverse complement strand
CTACGTGCGGCGGGGGTTCTTTCGTCCTGCGGAATGTCCGCGAAGGTTAGCCCTCAGATCCTGCTACGACTACGTCCTCGGATTGTGGGGCTGAATGAAGGACGTGGCTGAGGGGGCCTTTTGCCCCTTTCGCTGTTTCGCGGCTTTGCCGCGAAAGTCGCGCTACTTTGGGGATGGATGGGGGCGTGGCTGGATTGCAGATTCAAATGGCTAGAGAGATATGGGCGCGAACGAGAAATCGTTATTGGGGTCATCCTTTTCCATAAACTCATCGAGACAAAACGTCATGTAGATTGGAACGTACAGAACCTTGCCCTCTTTGCTGAGATTCTCGTGGCTCAGTACAACGGCCTCGGGAATTTTGTACTCGCCTACACTCATCAGACGATCGAGGGCCGCATGCGCTCGAACTTTCTTGCCCGATTTGACCTCGATTGGGACAACATGCCCGTGGGCGCCTTCGATCACAAAGTCAACTTCACCGACCTCACGCGTTTGGTAGTACCATGCATCCGCCCCGAGGGCAACGAGTTCCTGCGCGACCACGTTCTCATAGAGACCACCAAGGTTGGGAGTTTTCATATCAAGATAGACAGCGCGTGCAGTGCTACCGGGGTATCGCGATGCGAGCATGCCTGTATCAGACTCGTATAGTTTGAAGGCTGTCGTTTTCTCCGTCCTCTTGAGAGGACTCCGTGGCTCCGTCACCCTGGCGACCATCAATCCAACACCTGCGTTAACAAGCCACAGGAAATCCTGCTCATATTTTTTAAGGCGAGCTCCCTCACCCAGAGACGAAACAACAAAGCGATGAGACTCCGCCTCAAGCTGAACGGGAATTTGCTCAAAAATCGACCGAACGTTAAACGCTCGAGTCGATGCATATTTTGAGATATCGCTTTTGTACTGATCGACCAACTGAGTTTGAAGCTCACGTGTGCTCACGAGCGAATAACCCGAATCAATATAATTCTGAACGACCTCCGGCATGCCGCCGCAAACGATATAAGCTCTATAGTTCTTGAGCATCGCCTCATGAATATAGTTTTCGACAGGATGTTTCTCGACAAGGCAGCTGCGAATGCCTGCAAGCACATTCTCGCTAACGCTGTTTGCCCAACAAAACTCTTCAAAATCCATCGGGCGCATAACAATGTGCTCTACATACCCCACCGGAAAAGAAGAGATCCCCTTAAACTCAGTCCCAAGCATAGACCCCGAGAAGACATAGCTAAAGCGCCCATCCTCGACCAACGCCTTCATGAGTGTAACGATCTGCGGATACTCCTGAATCTCATCGACAAAGACAAGCGTATCGCCCTCAACAAGCGGCGCATCCGCAAGAAGGGCTACGCGGTTGATAAAGTCAACGGAGTTCTTTGCGCCAATAAGTGCATTCCTTGCTTCGATATCGAGTAGTAAATTGACCTCAAAATACGAAGCGTAGTTGCTTTTTCCAAACGCGCGAATCGCATAGCTCTTGCCGATCTGACGCGCACCAGTAACAAGTAATGCCTTATTGGAGTTATTCTTCCAGCTCAAAAGCCTATCAGTGACCTTACGGCGTAGCATTAAACCCCCAAATGACAAAAATTGACAGATAGAATCGCCTAAAATCATACAAAAATTGGCAGATAATAACGTCGTAAATATACAAAAATTGGAAGATAGCAAAGGTCCGATAAGGTCTCAAAGCCACTGAAACAGCGCTCTACTTTGCGAAGGGGCTGGGGACGCTGTTGCGTGCGTCTCCAGCCCTCTGATTCTTACTTTGGGTCCCGTGGTGGGACTATGTTGGTGCTACCTGGCTGTTTTTACCTTGTCTCGCCGCTCTCTGTGCGTAGGCGGTAGCCGTGGACGAGGTCGCTAATAGCCGGCCAGGGAATCTGGCGGTCGACCCAAAATTGGAGCTGGACCAGATAGCGCTCAGTGGCACGGGTGAGGGCCGCGAACTGTTCGTGAGTCTCTACCTGGGCGTAGAGGTCGCGGCTGTGGGCGAGGATTGCCGTAGTGTCATCCATTTTGCCGGTGACGTCAAAGGCGCCCGAGAACCAGTCGCACAGGCGCGCGGCGCTGTTGTTGATCGTTGCGAGGTCGGCGGTGCCGTCGTTGGCGTTTTCGTTGGCCTGGGCTCGCAGGAGGGAGAGAGCGTCGGCGGCGTTCATACAGTAGCCGACGGTGAAGTTCCAGACGGCGAATTCGCGGCCGGTGTCGAGCTTGCGGCGGCGCATGTAGTCGATGTCACGGGGTTCTTCGAGCATCATTTGGTCAGCGAGGGCCTCAAGTGCAGTGGTGTACTCGGCAAGGTCGAGTGCGAGCAGGGTGTTGATATCCATCATCTTTAGGCCTCCGTTTCGATCTCGACGATTTCGTTTTTAATGTACATGCCCTGGTTGTCCCAGACATTGCGGCAGGCGGCGGCAAAGCGCTCGCGGTCGGCTTCGCAGATGCGGGCGAACATGTTGCAGGTGCCAAAGGGCTCGCACACGTCAAAGAAGATGCAAATTGACGACCAGCCGCCATACCAGCTCACGGCGCCCGCTGGCTCGTGAAAGACGGGGTTCTCGATGTGCTCGTAATTGGCGATGGGGCCCGATACGGGATAGGTTACCTCGGCATCGCAGATCTTGGCCGAAAAGATACGTGACTCGACCGGACAGGACGATTCGAACAGCTTGCACGCCTCGGGAGCCTTGTCCCAGAGCATGTCGGCGAGAAACGTCTCGCCATTCAGCGTGATCTTGAGCATTTTTGTCATAGTAAGGACCTCCTCAATCCGTCGCTCAAGGGGTTCGCTGGCGGATAAGGAGAAGACAGCAGCGGGGTCGCCGAACCCAAACTTCACGACAGATCTCTGTCGCCCCAGCCCGCGCTGTTCTTCGCTAAAGTACCATGCCGTAATTGCGCGCGCAATATCAGTTTTTGAATTTCTGGAAGCGGCAATCGACGAGACGGCTCGCCGGCTGCCGGCCGACGCGCGGTAAAGGTGCTCGTCTATTCCCTAAGTTGGATGAAAAACGCTATGTTATTGCAGGGGTGCATACTCGTCTTAAAAATGTATAGAATCTCGTATAGTGTGAGTAAGATATTGCGCTGTCTGTTTTGTGTTTAGCAAAGATATAGTTTGCATAATCTGGTCTAATCCCTGCTATATCAAAATAAAGTCGCACGTAAATAGCTTAGATATGCTTGAGCTGGGCATCTTTACGCTGAACGGGTAAAAACGACCGTTCACCGTTCAACTGTTTTCAAAATGAATAAAATGAGCGATAAAGAGAATATAAACCTTAATAAACTCGCGTATTGCACGGACGTGGGTTATTAATGGGATGTAGGCCTTTTACAGAAAGGATTCCAGCAATGTCTAAGCCTCTTGGCAAGCCCGATCGTATTGTCGTCGCCCTTGGCGGCAACGCCCTCGGCAACAACCCCGTCGAGCAGATCGAGGCCGTGAGCAACACCGCCCATGCACTCCTTGGTCTCATCGAGCAGGGTAACGAGATCATCATCACCCACGGCAACGGCCCGCAGGTCGGTATGATCAATCTGGGCATGGCCACGGCCGCCGAGGCCGGCGCCATCAAGTCCGATATGCCCTTCCCCGAGTGCGGCGCCATGAGCCAGGGCTACATCGGCTATCACCTGCAGAACGCCATCGGCAACGAGCTTGCCGCGCGCGGCCTGCAGAAGGACGTCGCCACCGTCGTCACGCAGGTGCTGGTGGACGAGAACGATCCCGCCTTCCGGAAGCCCACGAAGCCCGTCGGCGCGTTCTATGACAAGGCCACGGCCGAGCGCATCGCCGCCGAAAAGGGCTACACCATGGTCGAGGACGCGGGCCGCGGCTACCGCCAGGTCGTTCCCTCACCGAAGCCCGTGGACGTCATCGAAAAGAACACCGTCCGCGCCCTGATCAACGGCGGCTGCGTCGTGATCACGGTCGGCGGCGGCGGCATCCCCGTTGTGCGCCGGGACGGCAAGCTCTACGGCACGCCCGCCGTCATCGATAAGGACTTTGCCTCCGCCAAGCTCGCAGAGCTCGTGCAGGCCGACGCCCTCGTCATCCTGACGGCGGTGGACCGCGTCTGCATCAACTGGGGCAAGCCGGACCAGAAGAGCCTTGCGGAAATGACCGTTGCGGAAGCGGAGCGCTACTGCGAGGAGGGCCATTTTGCCCCCGGCTCCATGCTGCCGAAGGTCAAGGCTGCCGTTTCGTTCGCCAAGACCGGCGGGCAGGCCATCATCGCCTCGCTCGCACAGGCCGGAGCCGCCGTCCGCGGCGAGGCCGGTACGGTCGTCCATCTCTGATATCGTCTGTTCCCTTCCCGGGGAGCAAAGGGCCTGCTGCATGAACCCCGCAGCAGGCCCTTCTGCAATATGGGATAACACATATGCAGGGAAGCGGCACGCGGGAAATGAAACTGGAAAGTGGAAAATTTCACAAGACCGCCGGTCATGCGCTGTAGGGGAGGGGCATGCCGCTCCCCTACAAGGCGGGTGCGGTCGACGATAGTGCCACAAAACCTGCAGCTTGCAAGGCGCTCCCTGAGCGCCGCTGCAGACGTAATCGGTTTGTACGTTTTTTTCGGCAGCCTGTGCGTATCGCCGGTGCAGCACCAGGCCCTGCGGCGAACCGGTTTTTCTTTCTTGCCTTTTTCGGCAAAATACGATATCATTAGCTTAGTAAACATTGCACAGGCGTTTCCAAAATACCGATATAAGGAGCTGGCAACATGCTGGAACAGTCGATCCTGCAGAATTATCTTGACATCCTGCGCGAAGAGCTTGTCCCGGCGACCGGCTGCACGGAGCCGATCGCCATTGCCTACTGCGCCGCGACCCTTCGGGAGCTGCTGGGCGCTCTGCCCGAGCAGGTAGACGCCGCCGTCAGCGGCAACATTCTGAAAAACGTCAAAAGCGTCGTCGTACCGAATACCGGCGGGCGCAAGGGCATTGCCCCCGCCATTGCCGTCGGCCTCGTTGCGGGCGACGCGGCGCGCGACCTGCAGGTCATCTCCGCCGTGACGGAAGAGCAGCTTGCGGAGCTGGACGCTTACCTGCAGCGGGTGGATATTTCCGTCTCGTGCAGCCACTCTCCCTGCCAGCTCGACATCGATCTGCGCGGCAGCTGCGGCGGCCACACGGCCCGCGTGCGCATCACAAACCATCACACGAATATCGTCTGCCTCGAGCGCGACGGCGAGGTCCTGCGGGAGCTTCCCGTTGTGGACTCTGCCGAGGAGCACCGCGCGGACAAGAGTCTGCTGAACGTGGCGGACATCCTGCGCTTTGCGGCCGAGGTGCCGCTCGAGGACCTGCTGCCCCTGCTGGAGCCGCAGGTCAGCTGCAACTCCGCCATTGCCGAGGAGGGCCTCCGCGGCGCATGGGGCGCGCAGATCGGGCGCATTTTACTGGAGGATTACGGGGATGATATCAAGCAGCGGGCCAAGGCCTATGCGGCCGCGGGCTCGGACGCCCGCATGAGCGGCTGCGAAATGCCCGTCGTCATCCTCTCCGGCTCCGGCAATCAGGGCATCACGGCCTGCATGCCCGTCGTGGCCTATGCCCGCCACATCGGCGCGACCCGCGAGCAGCTCTACCGCGCGCTGGCCGTTTCCGACCTTGTCACCGTCCACCAGAAGACCGGCATCGGCCGCCTCTCCGCCTACTGCGGGGCCATCTCCGCCGGAGTCGGTGCAGGCGCGGGTATCTGCTACCTGCTCGGCGGCGACTATGACGCCGTGGCGCACACGGTCGTCAACGCCGTGGCCATCCTCTCCGGCACCATCTGCGACGGCGCGAAGCCGTCCTGCGCGGCCAAGATCGCCGCTGCCGTGGACGCGGGCATCATGGGCTACCGCATGTATCTGCACCACCGCGAATTCCGCCACGGCGAGGGCATCGTCGGCAGCAATGTTGACGACACGATCGCCAAGGTCGGTGTGCTGGCGCAGCAGGGCATGCGGCAGACGGACCGCACGATCCTCGATATCATGCAGGATCGCTGCAGCTGAGCGCCCGCGTTCCTTCAAAAATCGTTTTCCGGTCCGTCATAATTTGGACATATCAGGCGGGTATACTACGAGCACAGCAAGGAGCTGAACACCATGGAGCATAACGAGCGCATCGACTCCAGTGCAGGCGAGCCGGTATTGGCCTGCAAACGAAGGAAGCACCTGCGGCTGGCGGCTCTCGCTGTATGCTGCGCCCTGCTCGGCGGAATCGCCGGAGGCGCGGCGACGGGATTGCTTCTGCAGGGCCGCGAGCGAGCGGCCATGCGGCCGGCCGGTCAGCAGACGGCCGTATCCGGGAGAGAAAGCACGGGCGCGGAGCCGTCCGCAGCGCGTGTAGCTTCGACTGCGGGAGAATTGACCCCGACACAGCTCTATGAGCACTATGCGCCCTGCGTCGTCGGTGTGCTGAACCTCAGCGCGGTCACGGACCTCTATGGAAAGGACACCATGCAGGCCAGCACCGGCTCAGGCGTTCTCCTCACGGGAGACGGCGAGATCCTGACGAATTACCACGTCGTCAAGGACTGCACGCAGCTCACCGTCACGCTGTATGACGGCACGGAGCACACGGCAAAGCTCCTCGGCTATGAGGAGGACAGCGACATCGCCCTGCTGAAGATCGACGGCAGCGGCTACCGCCACGCGCGCCTCGGAGATTCCGACCGGCTGCGCATCGGCACGGAGGTTGCTGCCATCGGCAACCCGCTCGGCGACCTGGACTACAGCCTGAACGTCGGCTATATCAGCGCGAAGGATCGCGACGTCGATCTGGACGGCCCATCCATCCGTATGATGCAGCTCGATGCGGCCATCAACCCCGGCAACTCCGGCGGTCCGCTGTTCGACCTGCGCGGCAATGTCGTCGGCGTGACGACGGCGAAATATTCCGGCGAGACCGTCACCGGCGCGACGATCGAGGGCATCGGCTTTGCCATCCCCATCAACGACGTCCGCGAGATCCTCTCGGAGCTGCGGGAATACGGCCGCGTGCCGAACCGCGCCCAGCTCGGCGTGATGGTCGGCACGGTCTATTCGACGAACACGGCCCGCAGCGGCCGGGTGCAGGTGCGGGATGTCACAGAGGATTCCGCCGGTGCCCATGCGGGCCTGCGCGACGGCGACTTTATCCTTGCGCTTGATGACTACACCGTGCGCACGCTTTCCGACCTCAGCGCGGCGCTGCGGCACTACCGCGGCGGCCAGCACGCGACGCTCACCATCGAGCGCTACGGCAAGACGTTCCGCCTGCCCATCGTGTTTGACAGCAAGGACGATGCGGTGCAGAACGAAGAGCCAACAACATCGGCCAATGCGCTGGAGCCGTCCGAGCAGGACAGCACCCGGCCCTGATCCGATGTTTTCCATAGATCGCATCCCCTCTCTTTTTCATGCTTTTTCTCTTTTTTCTCTCTCTTTCTTTCTTTTCTACGAAATGTACCGTCCGGCTTGCCGGGCGGTACATTTCGTTTTTGCGAAACGGGCTGGCGAAAAAGCTGCCCAGCCGGAGGTTTCGGAGGGAAGACAAGGGGAAAACATCGGGGTATCCTCGGTATGGCAAAGAGCCTCCGCTTTGTCATTCCGAGGAGCGAAGCGACGTGGGAATCTCCGGTAAAATGTTTCGAATTCGCCGAGATTTTCCTGAAATTCAGAACAGTCCTGCGAGATTGCCACGGCCCCTGCGGGGCCTCGCAATGACAAGACTGGGACATTTGACAAGCCGGGAACCGTCTGGGAGTCTCAGACTGTCAAAAAGTCTCCGCTTTGCAGAATCATGCCGACGTCATATCGAAACAACCTGTTGCAAGGCAAGCGCGTGTATGCTATAATGCAGAAAAACGTTGGAACAATTTCGGCTTCCTGCCGTCTAATCTTGCAAAGAGAGAAGGAACGACCGGCGCGGCCGGCGCCGGTCCGCAAACACAGGAGGAGAGAGCATGAGACAGGGTGTCATCTGTATGCTGATCGCGGCGCTGGTGCTGCAGCTTGCGGGCGGCGTGGTCGCAGGCGGTGCAGAGCCGCTGGCCATGACAACACAGGAGACCATTCGAACGGTCGCCGTCTCCGGCGTGCCGACCGCGCTGATGCGTGGGGCCAGACTCCCGGAGCGTATGCCGTCGTTCCATACGGACGCGGCCTGCCATCTGGCGGACAGCTGGCAGAGCTGGTCCGGCATGGTATGGTTCTCGTCTCCGGATGGTGAGCATATCAGCAAGCCGCTCCCGGCGGGCACCGTCACGGAGCCGGGTGTGTATTATTATCTCGGCCTCGTGCTCGAGCCGGATGGCCTTGCGTCCTTTTCCGACGCACCGTCCGTAACGGTCTGCGGGACGACGGCCGCTGTGCAGCGGCTCGAGGACGGCAGGCTGTTCGTCTGCGTGCGCTACGGCAGCGACGACGGCCGCCTGGAGGGCCTCCTGCCCGAAACGCTGCCGTTCCGCGATGTCTCGCGCCGTGCGTGGTATTTTGAGAGCGTCGCCTATGCCTACCGGCAGGGGCTGATGAGCGGAACGGGCACGACGGAATTCGAGCCGGATACGGCCACGTCCCGCGCCATGCTCGTGCAGGTGCTTTACCGTCTGGCAGGCCAGCCCGCCGCTGCCGGAGGCGAATTTTCCGATGTCGGCGACGGCGTGTGGTATGCCGATGCCGTCTCGTGGGCCGCCGGGGCGCAGATCGTCAACGGCTACGGCAACGGGCGCTTCGGCCCGGACGACCCCGTCACACGCGAACAGACGGCGGCCATCCTCTATCGCTATGCCGCGTGGTATGACCTTGCCGGGGACGGCGAGGCCCCGCTTTCCGGCTATCCGGACGCCGGGACGGTCAGCAGCTGGGCGCGCAGCGCCATGGGCTGGGCCGTCGGCGCGGGCTATCTGACCGGCTCTGCCGAGGACGGCGCCGTTCTGCTCCGCCCGCAGGCGCTGGCTGTCCGCGCGCAGACCGCCGCGATCCTGGCCCGCTTCTGCCGCAGCCTGCAGAAGCAGGAGCACGCCATGCCGCGCGCGGACTATTTCACGGCCCGCGGCACAACGGTACTCTACCTGCCGCTCGACAACCGTCCCGTCAACGACCTGCGCGTCGAGGCGCTGGCGGACAGCACCGGCATGAATGTGCTGCTGCCGCCGGAGGACCTCTATGCCACGCGGCTCGACGGGCAGACGACGAATGCCAACGGCACGCAGTACGGCGACACGCATGCTCTCCTGCAGTGGGTGCTGGACAATGAGGACGCCTGCGATGTGCTGATCGTCAGCATGGACCAGCTGCTCTCCGGCGGCCTTGTGAACAGCCGCTGGGAGGACGGGATGGACCTGACGTGGGAAAAGGATGCCATTGATACACTTTCGCAGATCGCTGCACGCAAGCCGGTCTATGTGTTCGACACGGTGATGCGCCTTGCCACGACCGCCGGCTATCAGGGACTCGACAGCGAGGCCTACCGCCTGTTCCGCAGCTACGGCATGGCCGAGCGCGGCGAGCTGACCGGTCACAACCTGACGGTCGATAACATCATTGCAGGCTACCCCTACGGTGCGGACGGCGAACGGATCGAAACGACGTTGGACGACGAGCTGGTGGAGCATTATCTGGCTGCCCGCGCGCGCAAGCTGCGGCTGACGGACTATCTGCTGCGCCATGCCGAGAGCTTTGCGGCCTGCGTCGTCGGTGTTGACGACTCAGCTGCGCGCATCTCCGTGCAGACGAATGAGATCCGCTATCTGCAGCGGCTGCTCGGCAAAAACTGCGCTCTGTTCTGCGGAACGGACGAGCTTGGTATGATGGCCTTTACGCGTGCCTATGCCGACTGCGCCGGATGGAACAGCCGCCTGTCTGTGCACTATTTCGGCGGCTATGAGGACAGCGTGGCCGATGCCTACGATACCTCGACGCTCCGCGAGTCCGTGGAGCAGCATATCACGGCGCTCGGCGCGGAGCTTGCGGACTGGAGCGAACAGTCAGATGCTGTCGTGCTGGTGCTCACGCGCGGCGCTTCCTCCACGGAGTGCAGCCGGTATCTGGCAGCTTGGGAGGACAACTGCCGGAATGGTGTCCCGACGATCGTCATCGATGCCTCGTCTGCCACGCAGCATCTGCCGCAGCAGCTGGAGGATACCTCGCTGCAGTGGCTCATGGGCTACAGCGCGTGGGGCACGGCGGCAAATTCCGTCGGCATCGCGCTCTCCATGGGTCTGACGCGCCTGCAGTGGCTGCAGGGCGAGCAGGACCCGCAGCCGGAGGACAGCGAGGCCTTTGCGCGCGAGCTGATCTTCGCCTATATGAAGGACATCGCCTACTGCCGCTATTGCCGCCCGACGATCAAGGACCTGACGCCGGAGGGCATCGAGCAGGCCCTGCTCAGGCAGAATATGACGACCCGCGTCGAGACGGCCCTGAAGGACACGGCGCTTGTGACCGGGCCGGACGGCGTGACGGACTATGTGATCCCGGAATTCCGTCTGACAGACTTCTCCGCACCGCTTGGACGAAGCTATGAGATCCGCTTCCGCATCCTGTTCCCGAATGCGGGTCCGTGGATCACGGAGCAGTAAAAAATGGGAGCTGCGGTTCATTGCCGCAGCTCCCTGATTTGTTTGATCACGTCAATCCCTCCGGCTCAGCTGGATGGATTGACGTTTTCATTATACTTCACATGCGGTCCGGGGCGGAGAAGCCCAGCAGATCGATGCACTCCTCCAGCGCGCGCCTGGCAAGACGGATGAGGGCGAGGTAGCCCGCCTGCTTCTGCTTGTCCGGCTCGGCCAAAATACGCGTCTCATGGTAGAAGCGATTCACCGCGCCCGCAAGCTCATAGGCATAGGCGCAGATCACGTTCGGTGCGGAGTCACGGTAGGCCATCTGCAGGGCATCCGGCATCTGCGCCAGCTCCAGCTGCAGCGCCTTGGCGCTCTCGCTGTCGGCCGGGGCCATGGCCCAGTCGCCCTCGCCGCCGCAGCGGTTCAGGATGGACTTGATGCGGACGATGGTGTAGAGCAGGTAGGGGCCGGTGTTGCCCTCGAACGCGGCAAAGCGCTCAAGATCGAAAATATAGTCCTTCGTGGCGAGGTTCGACAGGTCGCCGTATTTCAGCGCCGCAATGGCGATGCAGCGGGCTGTGGCGTCCAGCTCGTCCTCGGGGACGGTCTGGTTCTCGCGGATTTTGTCCGTGACATAGGTCACAATGTCGGCAATGAGCGTTTCCAGACGCATCACGCCGCCGGCGCGGGTCTTGAAGGGCTTGCCGTCCTTGCCGTTCATCGTGCCGAAGCCGATGTGCTGCAGCTCCGTCTCCGGCGGGACGAGATGGCCCTTGCGCGCCGTGCGGAACACCTGCTCGAAGTGCAGACTCTGGCGCTTGTCCGTCAGGTACAGCAGCTTGTCCGGATGGTAATCCTCCATGCGCTGCACGATGGTGGCCAGATCCGTCGTGGCATACAGCGTCGCGCCGTCGCTCTTGACGAGGATGCACGGCGGCAGCTCCTTGCGGTCGCCCTCCTCGGCCACGGGCACAACAAGCGCGCCCTCGCTCTCGACAAGCACGCCCTCGGCCTTCAGCTTCTCGAGCATCGGGGGAATGTAGGGCTGCGCGTCGCTTTCGCCTTTCCAGACGTCGAAGCTGACGTTCAGATTGTCATAGTTCTTACGCAGATCGGCCACGGAGACCTGCATGATGTGGCGCCACAGGGCATAGTAGCCGGGACGGCGCTGCTGCACGGCAAACGTGATCTCGTGAGCGCGGGCGGCGAAGGGCTCGTCCTCCTTCGAGCGGGCGCTGGCCGTGGGGTAGATCTCCTCCAGCTCGGAGATCGTGAACGGCGCTTCCTCGGGATACGGGCCGGTGAAGCTCTCGTCAAAATAGGGCAGGTCCGGCTTGCGGCGCTCCAGCTCGGCGATGATCAGGCCGATCTGCAGGCCCCAGTCGCCCAGATGAATGTCGCCGACGACATTGTCGCCGAAGTAGCGGTAGATGCGCTTGATGCTCTCGCCGATGATGGCGGAACGCAGGTGGCCGATGTGCAGGGGCTTTGCCACGTTCGGCCCGCCGTAGTCGAGCACGACGCCGCGGGGCTTGCGCTCACCGGTCACGCCGAGGCGCTCGCTCTGGCGCATCTGCTCCAGATGGGCGGCCAGATATGCAGGCTGCACACGCAGGTTGATAAAGCCGGGCTTTACGGCCTCGGCCGAGGCAAAGACGCTGCCGTCCTGCAGGCGGTCCACAACGTCCTGCGCAATGACGAGCGGGGCTTTGTGGTGCTGCTTTGCGGCGGGCATGGCGCCGTTGCACTGAAATTCGCACAGATCGGGGCGGTTCGAGACCGTCACGCGGCCGCAGGCCGGGTCATATCCGGCGGCGGAAAACGCCTCCGCCACAACGGCGGACAGCCGGTCGATCAGCTTTTCCATGGGCGATCAGACTCCTTATCGTTCGATAAACGAAATAATATACAATGATAGCAGAAATTCTGCCGCTTGTCCAGTGCGGGCAGAATTATTCCGGCAGCTCGCGGTACATGGCGGCCGCGTCGTCCTTGCGCACGGCGTCAGCCACGGCCAGCACCTCCACGGCAAGCGTCCGCTGGCCGAAGGCGATGCGCAGCACGTCGCCGGGTTTTACGTCATAGGACGCCTTGGCCGGGCGGCCGTTCACGGTCACGCGCGCGTTGTCGCACGCCTCGTTTGCCACAGTGCGGCGCTTGATGAGGCGCGACACCTTGAGAAATTTATCCAGTCTCATAGGACCCTCCCAATCAGCTTTTCTGGCCGCGCAGCTCGATGATGCGGTCGCGGAGCACGGCGGCGTATTCGTATTCCATCTGCTTTGCGGCGGCGCGCATCTCCTTTTCGAGCTTTGCGATCTCGCGCTCACGCTCGGCGGCCGTCATCTTCACGCCGTCGCGCCGCTGGGCCTCGCCCTCGGCCTGCGTGATCTCGATGAGCTCGCGCACGTCCTTCACGATGGTCTTCGGCACGATGCCGTGGGCCTTGTTATAGGCGTCCTGGATGCCGCGGCGGCGCTCCGTTTCGTCGATGGCGGCGCGCATGGCGGGCGTGATCTTGTCGGCGTACATGATGACGCGGCCCCCGGCGTTGCGCGCGGCGCGGCCGATGGTCTGGATGAGACTCGTCTCGCTGCGGAGGAAGCCCTCCTTGTCTGCGTCCAGAATGGCGACGAGCGAGACCTCCGGCAGATCGAGTCCCTCGCGCAGCAGGTTGATGCCGACGAGCACGTCAAATTTTGCCATGCGCAGGTCGCGCAGAATCTCCATGCGCTCGAGCGCCGCAACGTCGGAGTGCATATAGCGCACGCGGATGCCGGCATTCTGCAGATACGTCGTCAGATCCTCGGCCATTTTCTTTGTCAGCGTCGTGACGAGCACGCGCTCCTTGCGCTCGATGATGCGGTTGCATTCGCCGATGAGGTCGTCGACCTGCCCGTCGATGGGACGGACCTCGACCTTCGGGTCCAGCAGGCCCGTCGGACGGATGACCTGCTCAGCGATCTGCCCGGCGCGGCTGCGCTCGTATTCGCCCGGCGTGGCGGAGACGTAGATGGCCTGATGGACCTTTTCCTCGAATTCCGGGAACGTCAGTGGGCGGTTGTCGAACGCGCTTGGCAGGCGGAAGCCGTATTCCACCAGACTCTCCTTGCGCGAGCGGTCGCCCGCGTACATCGCGCGCACCTGCGGCAGCGTGACGTGGCTCTCATCCACGAACAGCAGAAAGTCCTTCGGGAAGTAATCCAGCAGCGTCATGGGCGGCGTGCCGGGCGCACGGCCGGAAATGACGCGGGAGTAGTTTTCGATGCCGCTGCAGAAGCCGATCTCCTGCAGCATCTCGATGTCATACATCGTGCGCTGGCGGATGCGCTGGGCCTCAAGCAGCTTGTCGTGCTCCTTGAACCAGCGCTCACGCTCCTCCATCTCGCGCTCGATCTCGAGAATGGCGCGATTGAGCTTGTCGCGCGAGGCGACGTAGTGCGAGGCAGGGTAGATGGCCACATGGCTGATGACGCGCTCCGGCATGCCGCTGACGGCGTTGATCTCGGAGATGCGGTCGATCTCGTCGCCGAAGAACTCCACGCGGATGGCCCGGCCGGACCAGTAGACGGGGTAAATCTCCACGGTATCGCCGCGCACGCGGAACGTGTTTCGGATGAAATTCAGGTCGTTTCGCTCATAGCGGATCTCCACGAGCTTCTGCATCAGCTCCTCGCGGGACTTTTCCATGCCCGTGCGGAGCGAGATGACCATGTTTTTATAGTCGATGGGGTCGCCAAGGCCATAGATGCACGAAACGGACGAGACGACGATGACGTCCCGCCGCTCGAACAGCGACGACGTCGCACTGTGGCGCAGGCGCTCGATCTCGTCATTGATGGCGGAGTCCTTCTCAATATAGGTGTCCGTGTGGGCGATATAGGCCTCCGGCTGGTAGTAATCGTAGTAGGAAATGAAATATTCCACGGCGTTTTCCGGGAAAAACTCCCGGAATTCCGAGCACAGCTGAGCCGCAAGCGTCTTGTTGTGCGCCAGCACGAGCGTCGGGCGGTTCAGGTTCGCAATGACCGAGGCCATCGTGAACGTTTTGCCCGAGCCGGTCACGCCGAGCAGCACCTGCTCGTCCAGCCCGAGGCGGACGCCCTCCGTCAGCTTGCGGATGGCCTCCGGCTGGTCGCCGGTGGCGCTGTAGGGTGCGTGCAGCTTGAAATCCATGGGGTCTCCTTTCGCTCAGTCAAAAACGTACATGCCGAAAAAGGCCAGCAGGCCCGGCCCACAGTCATATTCCATGCCGCATTGCTCCGCGAGCCTGCGCACGAAGATGCAGTAGGCCGACATGCAGGAATAATACAGGTCCGGATAGCGGCAGGGCTCGTGTTCCACGATGGCGCACGTCTCACACAGGGCGCAGCCGCTGGCCCCGACGGGGAAGCCGGGCACGTCCGCGCGGCGCAGACGGCCGAGCAGGCGCAGCGTTGCGGCGTTGTGTTCTTTTTTCGCGGCCTTGATGGCCTTGCTGTCGCTGTAGTCCGCGATCTCCCAGATCGTCTGGAGCACGAGGGCATGGCGGTGTGCCTGAATGCGCGCGCGCATCTCGTCCGGCGTGCCGCAGTCGGGCGGACAGCTGTAATTTGCGCCGTATTTTCCGCAGAGATTCTCGGCGCACAGCGGCCGGAACGACGGATCGAAGGGAATGTCCTTCGTGTCGGTCACAACCGCAGCCGCGAAGCCCTCCTCGGCCGCCATGGATGTCATTTCTTCCCAGGTCATATCCTGCGCCTCCAATCAAGGAATTATCATAATATTCTAGCATGTTCCGGAGAAAAATGCAACATTTCGGGCCGAATATTGTAGGGCCTGCGGCAAGCGGAAAGTTTCCGGTCGTGCGTTGTAGGGGAGCGGACAGCCGGGCCCGGCACAGCACAAACGATTTGTACCAGCTACCGTTAAAATGGAAAAAGCTATCGACTTGTCATTGCGAGGGCGCTTTGCGCCCGTGGCAATCTCGGGAAGGCACTTGCAGTCTGTACAAGCTACTGTTAAAACGGTGTGCACCAATTGCGTCTGTAGCGGCGCTCAGTGAGCGCCATGCAGGCCAGCAGCATGTGGCACATGGATTCTGTGGCGTGACGCCTCCAGAATTGTCATTGCGAGGGCGCTTTGCGCCCGTGGCAATCTCGCAGTACCTGGCCGGATTGTGGGAAAGCTGTCGGCGAAATCGTAATTGCCTGCACGAGATTGCCACGTCGGCCTCCGGCCTCCTCGCAATGACAAACCTTTGGCCTTCCCTGTTTTATCGACAGCCTGTTCGGATCGGCAGCAATGCGCCGGGCCCGGCACAGCACAAACGATTTGTACCAGCTACCGTTAAAATGGAAAAA
>OGXL01001994.1_pt1 | contig 15918 bp, 15 predicted proteins | sample 1576311 | NCBI WGS metagenome assembly OGXL01 (sample SAMEA3541564, study PRJEB24748) | human gut metagenome | biome: human gut; feature: human-associated habitat; material: faeces | place: China | collected 2012 | reverse complement strand
AAAATTCGACAAACTGTTATTTTTCTATCTATTTATTTGGGTGGGAAACTTTAGTAAACTATTTCTTCCATTCTATTGGCTTTTGAGTTGCTTCTTGATTATATATTTCATTGATGATATGCTGATACCTTTCCAGATGGTCTGACAGTACACTCCCTAAAAACATGGGGACAGACATTTCCGGTGCAATGACCGGCAATACTTTGGCAACAGTCCTGTACAATGTATCGTTAATATAGGTCTGCCTTCTTGCTCCCGACAGTTTCACTTTCAGAAACCGGCTCCGGTATTCATCTGAATCAGCCGCTCCATCCGGTGTTTTTTTTATTTGCTGTCTGGAAGAACCGCTTTTCTTCTCCTGTTTCTCCAGACAAGGTCCAGCCTGACTTTTTGTTTCCGGCTCCTCTTCCGGAGGAACCGTTCTTTCCAAAGCGGTCACATCTCCTGCCATCATGCGTTTCAATGCCTCCTCGTCCACTTGGTAATCCGTTCTTCTTTTGGTGGTCATAATTGTTTTTATTGAAGTTTCAGTATGGTTTCTATTTCCGCTGCCAGCAGGTCCAGACTGCTTCCTTTCATTGCAGAGGAAGATGGAGGGAACAAAGTGCTGCGGAACAGAGGCCCTTTCATTCCGGAATCTTTTTTGTAACGTTCTGCACTGGGAATGACGGTTTCCAGTACCGGCAATTTCAGCGAACGGAAAATTTCAGTATAGCCGTTATACAGGTCTTTGGAAACACGTTTGTCCATCCGGTTCCAGAACATATGGATACCACGCAAGGGTACATCCTTATGCCGGTGCATGTATTCCCGGATGGCAAGGACAAAAGACATGCTGCTCCGCATTGCCATTCTTTCCTGCGTGATGGGGGTGAATACATAATCCATATTGATTACGGACTGGAATACACCGGGCACATTTACGGTACCCGGAAGGTCAAAAAGGACAAGGTCATAATCCAGCTCCGACTTTTCAAGAAAGCGTCCGGCCGTTTCCCGGGCTTCTTCCGGAGTGGAGTTCAGGATGCTGTAGGCTTTCCTGCCGCTTGCTCCGAACTGTTCCACCAGCTGGTTTTGCAGATGCACGTTCTTTTCAATGTTTCCCACTTCCCAGTTCCGCATGGTACTGATGCTGTGCTGTGGATAATCACAATCCACCACCAGTACGTTATACCCCTTCAGGTAATGGAAGTAACTGGCGAGCAATACCGTGAACGTGGATTTTCCCACACCGCCTTTCTGGTTGCTCAAAGCGACAAATAAAGGTTCTTTCTTCATAGGCTTGAATTTAGAGTGTATAATTTGTTTCATATCTGTCCGGATTTTTTTGTTTCATCACACGGCAATGCATCCGTTGGTATATGGCAATGACGCATTGTTTGCCGGTTTGCATGAATACATTGCATACCATATTGCACCAGTGTAATACCGGTTGCCGATGGGCATTGCCATATAAGGTGCATTGCATTCATGCAATATGGGGTTCAATGTATCCCATACTGCATTGCACGGATGCAATGTATTCCGTCATGCAGGATTGTCGTGCAGCATATATGGCATTGCACATATATGGATGATGCCGCATTCACACCATGCACCACCTGTGGCAGGCAAGCAATCCCCCTTACAGGACAATGTTTCAATGTATGCCCTCATGCACTGTGCCAAAAGTAGCGGCTATTTTTGAAACTTCCACCAACATTTCCCCTACCTGACATCAGATGTCGTCAGATGTCATCAAATGTCATATCAAACGCTGTTTACCAATCGGTTATCACTGTCTAATTTTGCAAAACCGGAATCAGACGATGGAAAAGAACTGACTTCGTCGGACCACAGCGCGCCGTGAACGTCGCGCAGCAATCCGACGAAGGAGGATTCTCTGTTCAAGCGAACAGAGCAAGTTGTGTTTTCGTCCGACAAAAAGTCTTTTGTCCGACAAAAACAACTTGCCCGGCTAAAAGCCGGGAGAATCCGCTCCAAAGTCGCGGATTCCGGAAGAGAAAGAAGTACAAACCCAAAATCTCATGTACATGGAGAAAAAAACTGGAACAAGAACAGGCAGGAAGTCCAAAAGCAATCCGGCAGACCGCAAATACAGTTTCCGCCTGAATGCCGAAGAGAACACAAAATTTGAACAGCTGTTGGCGGAATCCGGAGCGAGAGATCTCACGCTGTTCATTAAGAAATCCATCTTCTCGGGACAGATAAAGGTGGTGAAAATCGACAAGGCGACAATGGACTACTACATCAAACTGACCGAATTCCACAGGCAGTTTCAGGCCGTCGGAAACAACTACAATCAGGTTGTCCGGACCTTGAAGAACAATTTCGGGGAAAAACGTGCGATGGCATTGCTATACAGGTTGGAGAAACTGAGCATCGAACTGATGCTTGTCTGTAAAAAAGTCATGGTGCTAACCCAGGAATACGAGCGGAAATGGTTGCAAAAATAAGTCACGGAACAAGCCTTTACGGAGCACTTGCCTATAACTACGACAAGGTAACGGCAGGTACCGCCGAGATTCTTTCGGGCAACCGCATGATTTCCGACAGATTGGGATTGCCCAGTGAGGACATACGTCTGGCATTACTCTCTTTTGAGAACTACCTGCTGGCAAACCGCAATACGGAGAAGCCCGTCCTGCATATCTCCCTTTCTCCGGCACCGGAAGACCGGCTGACTGATGGGCAATTGGTAGAGTTGGCGGAACGGTATATGCAGAAGATGGGCTATGGGAATCAGCCGTACATAGCCTACAAACATGCCGATACCCATAATGCCCACATTCATATCGTCAGTGTCTGTGTGGACGGACAGGGAAAAAAGATCAGTGACGCCTACGAGCATCGCCGTTCCATGACCGCCTGTCGGGAACTGGAAACGGATTTCGGCTTGCGCAACGGAGCGGACACGGAAAGGCGGAATCCGAAAGCGGAACTAAAAAAGGTGGATGCTTCCTTGGGGGATGTCCGCCATCAGGTAGGCAACACCCTTAAAGCCGTACTGGAAAGCTACCGTTTCCAGACTTTCGGGGAATACAGCGCACTGCTTTCCACACTCAACATCGAGGCGAAACAGATCAGGGGGAGTACAACGGCATACCCTACACCGGCATTGTCTATTCGGTCACGGATGATACCGGCAAGGTGGTCAGCCCGCCGTTCAAGAGTTCCCGATTTGGGAAACGCTTCGGAAATGAACAGTTGGAAAAGCGGATGCTGATGAACCTGAAAGACCTCAAGGACGGGAAATGGGCACCCTCCATACAGGCGGACATCGCCCGTGCCTTGCGGCAGGCGGATTCACGGAAACGGTTTGTGGAATTGCTCGGGCAAAGGCGTATTAATGTGGTTTTCCGTGAGAATGAGCGGGGACGTATCTACGGTGTCACCTTCATTGACCACGACCGACGGGAGGTTTTCAACGGTTCACGCATGGGCAAGGAGTTTTCCGCCAATGTGTTCAACGACTATTTCAAATGGTTGGAAAACATACCCGAAAAGGAATGGGGCGGACATTCCGCTACAGAGCTTCGGCAGCATCACCGCCACGAATCCGGCAGCACGCTCGAACTGGCGGCGGGCATTCTTTCTATGGAAACCAATCCGCGGGATTACGAGGAGGAAGCCTTTGCACGCCGCATGAAGAAAAAGAAGAAGACTGGACGCAAGCGTGGCATTTAGACAAAACAAGTATCAACCTTTTTATACACAATCCTTATGCAACAGGAAGACGATTTGAGGGCTCTCGCTAAGATCATGGAATTCGGCAGGGCTGTGAGTATTTTTCTTTTGGTGGTGCACGTCTATGTGTACTGCTATCCGAGCATGACCGCATGGCATCTGAATCTTGCGGTCATAGACAAGATTCTGGTAAACTTCAACAATACGACGGGTATTTTCAACTGTATTCTCTGGACCAAACTGTTGGCAGTGACTTTACTGGCAATATCCTGCCTAGGAACACATGGAGTTAAAGGTGAAAAAATCACCTGGCCTAAAATTTATGCGGCGCTGGTGGCAGGATGCGCACTGTTCTTTCTGAACTGGTGGCTTCTTGAACTGCCATTGCCGCACGCGGCAAATACCGCATTCTATATTTTTACTCTTACGGCAGGCTATCTCGCCCTGCTGATGTCGGGGCTATGGATGAGCCGCCTTTACAGGCACAACCTCATGGAAGATGTGTTCAATATGGAAAATGAGAGTTTCATGCAGGAAACCCGACTGATGGAGAATGAGTATTCGGTAAATCTCCCGACGAGATTCTATTATAAAAAACGCTGGAATAACGGATTTGTCAATATTGTCAATATTTTCCGTGCCTGTATGGTTATCGGGACACCGGGTAGCGGCAAGTCCTATGCGATAGTCAACAGTTACATACGCCAGCTTATAGCCAAGGGCTTTGCTATTTACATCTACGATTACAAGTTTGATGACCTGTCTACCATAGCCTATAATTCTTTGTTGAAGAATATGGACAAGTACGAGGTCAAGCCCCGGTTCTATGTCATAAATTTCGACGATCCGCGCAGGTCTCACCGATGCAATCCTATCAATCCGGAATTTATGACGGACATTTCCGATGCGTACGAGGCGAGCTATACGATAATGCTCAACCTCAATCGCACCTGGATTGAAAAGCAGGGTGACTTTTTTGTAGAATCCCCCATCATTCTGCTTGCTGCAATAATCTGGTATTTGAAGATTTACAAGAACGGGATTTATTGTACGTTCCCGCATGCGGTGGAATTACTGAACAAGCCTTATTCGGACCTGTTCACCGTCCTGACTTCCTATCCGGAGTTGGAAAACTACCTTTCTCCTTTCATGGATGCATGGAAAGGAGGGGCGCAGGATCAGCTCCAGGGCCAGATTGCTTCGGCAAAAATCCCCCTTACGCGTATGATTTCCCCACAACTATACTGGGTGATGACAGGAAATGATTTTTCGTTGGATATCAACAATCCGAAAGAACCCAAATTACTTTGTGTCGGCAACAATCCGGACAGGCAGAACATCTATTCGGCTGCACTCGGACTATATAATTCCCGTATTGTCAAACTTATCAACAAGAAAAGACAGCTCAAATGTGCCGTAATCATCGATGAGCTTCCCACCATTTATTTCCGGGGGCTTGACAATCTGATTGCAACGGCACGAAGCAACAAGGTGGGCGTGCTTCTGGGTTTTCAGGATTTCAGCCAGCTGACCCGCGATTATGGTGAAAAGGAGTCCAAGGTTATTCAGAACACGGTAGGAAATATATTCAGCGGGCAGGTGGTCGGAGAAACCGCAAAGACACTTTCTGAACGCTTCGGCAAGGTGCTCCAGCAGCGTCAGTCCGTTTCCATCAACCGTCAGGATGTTTCCACTTCCATCAACACGCAGCTTGACTCGCTCATCCCGGCATCCAAGATTGCCAATCTGTCGCAAGGTACGTTTGTCGGGGCTGTGGCGGATAATTTTGGCGAGAAGATAGAACAGAAAATATTCCATGCCGAAATTGTTGTAGACCATGCGGCGGTCAGTGCGGAAGAAAAGGCCTACAGGAAAATCCCTTTCATCAACGAATTCAAGGACAAGGACGGTAATGACATCATGATGCAGCAGATTCAGCGTAACTACGACCAGATCAAGTCGGACGCGCAGGCCATCATCAACGAAGAGATGGACCGTATCAAAAACGACCCGGAGTTATGCAAGCGATTGGGGCTGGATAATGAAAAAACATCCAAGAAGGAGTAATCCTTCCTATCATTAAATATCAATGAAGTGCGTGGGGGGGGATTTTCCCATCAATTCCCCCCATACTATTAGGCCGGAGCTCTGCAATAGGAGTATTCCTTTCATCTACTTCCCGAACTCCACGACAATCTCCGTCACTTCCCCATGTACTCTCCGCACATTCAGCACCCGTGCAGGAATCCCATGGTTGAAGCAGCATTGGATAAACTCCATCCCGATAAACACTCCTGTATTGTATTCCCCTGTATCGTTCTCCGTGTTTTTGCAGAAAGTTACGGTTCCTTTCATCTTTTCATTCCTTCTCTTGCGGTATTGCGCTTCCTTTTCGTACATCACAAAGACTTCTCCTCTGACAATCTGCACCTGTTGGCCTTCGGTTTGTAGGAATTGCAGGTAACTTTCCAGCAGGTCTTCCGGGCATCCGCTATGGGATAGCATGTTTCTTATCCCTTGTATCTGAATCGAATTTTCCATTGCTTTTTATTTGGCTATGATTATCTTTTTATCCTTGATGACAAGTGTGTCTTTCCCGCCATGATTCGTCAGGCTTACATCCTTCAAGTCAATACGGCTGTTGGAGATGGAAAACTCCTGATGAATCGTATCATTCCGCAGGAAGTGGATGTCCTGTTTGTATAGGTTCGGAATGGAAAAGAACAGGGCTATGATTCCGCCCATGCAGCATACCATCAACAGGGTAAAGGCAACAAACCACCGCTGGTATTTTCTGTCATCCAAAACCTTCACTTCAACCGGTGCTGGCTCTTCGTTGATTGTTGCCTTTTTCTGGTTGCATATCACGCGGCATCTCAAATTGGGGAATTCATGCAGGCTGAACAGGTCTGGAATCTGTTGCAGGAATTGTAGGTATTGCTTGGTTTCCATCTGCACTTCCAGTTCCATGGTTACACGGATGACACTTCGTTTCATTATCTTGGGTTTTCCTGTTGCCCCCGTGGGTTTGGCAACATTGACGGGACGGATGTCCGATGCGCCTGTGTCCATGCTCATGGCAAGTTCCATGCTGGTGCTTCCCAACGAAGGGGTGTCTGCCGGATGGCTTCCATAAGGTGAAGAGTTTTCCGTTCCCTCATATTCCGCTATCAGGTCTGATAGTTCACGCACCTCAGTTACTGTTACGTTCTTTGCTTCTGCATTGGCAAAGGTTTCCACTTTGGTCTTTACCATGTCTGTCAGAAAGACCTTTATCTTGTCTTCGCTTTTCTTATGGACTAGGTAGCTGGGATACTTCTTGGTGAAGTTTCGGGCTACGTTTTCCATATAATCCATTGTATAATCAAAACCATCAATGATGGATATGAAAAAAGCAAAAGATGTATCTATTTTTAAAACAAAAGAAGCCATAACTTTAATCCTCTAAATATTCACCTTTATTACCTATTATTTTTCTTAACCATTCAGGTGTATATTCTTTACTTCGCGGAAACTTACAATAAAAATTGAAAATCCAATCTAATTCTTGAAAATAAGCAGGTATCTCGTTAAAATTATCATAATTAAATTCCAATTTATAAGAATAATTCTTTTCAATAACCATTTTCAAGGAAAACCATGCTCCTTCCTTAGGATATTGCATATACATTTCTTTTCTTTTCAATCTGAATTCCCTGCATATATCAACAACATTCATATGTCTAATCCTAATCTTTTCTCCTGTTGAAGAAAATACATTTAACATACTACTAGTACATGAAACAAATTCGACATTTATATAGTTCCATTTTATTTCATCAGGAATCTGTAACAAAATAATATTTCTAATATCATTAAAAGATATTGTCCCATTCGTACTTGCTAAATGCAACTGATGGCGAAAAGGTATACTAATTAAATCTTCTCTTTTTTCATTTGATGGTAATATCAAGTACTCAATATCAGGATTTTTTAAAATTTCCCTTACCATTTGTATATACCAAAACCAATATTTTTTTCTTTCTTCTACAGAATTAATATCATTATTAATAAAAGGGCTTCCTCCTGAAAATATAATTTCAGCAAAAAAATCAGGAGTCCAAACTTCAAAATCATAAACATCATCATCAGTATAATCATCCATATCCCAAATAAAGGACACATCTGTTTCTATATTTTTACACAACGATAACAATATCCAACCAATGACATCAAAATTATTAAGAAAATTTTTATACTCATCATACATTTCTCCAAAATACGATTTATCATATTTGCTATTATATAAAAAATCCTTGGATCTTAATAATATATTATTGAATATATTATTTTTAAACATATCAACATTCATTTGAGCTATTTTCACAACGCAAGTATAATAAATTTTATTAACAATGTTGCTACTATTTATTTTTCGCATCAATTGAACCCGACTATTTAATGATAAATGCCCATTTGCATTTTTATTAATTTCGTCATTCAATAAAGTCAAATATTTTTCTATATCCATAATTAATAATTTTAATCATTATCTATAACACTTTCATCCTCATCATTTTTTGAAGGAGTATATATCTCTGTTAACCCAGGAGGAGTGGTTATATATATAGTTATATTTTTTTGGCTAGCTAGTTTTTGTACAAATTTCTTGCAACAATCACACATTTTTCTGCTTACACCAATCGCAATATCTGTATTTTGTATCACAAGCATTTGTTTTTCTGCATGCGACGCACTACTACTGCCTGGTAGTCCATTATCTAAAGAAGAATTTTCATATAATTTATGGTTTAACCTTAGAGCTTCTTCTATAACTGATAAAACTGGAACATCAACAAAATTAGGAACTTGCTTTCTAAATTTTTTACTAACCCTTTCTTTGCTATATCCGCTAACTGTAACTATTCCATCAGAGCATATAGTTTTTCCACTATTACTCGGAGGTAATAACAGGTATATTTTTTCAGCTCTTTTCCAAGCTTCTTTAGATAGAGTCTTTAACTCTTGCTCTTCCAATTCTTGTTCTTGTCTTTGATTTGATACTGAATTTGTCGTATTATTATGCATCAAAGATTTATCACGTTCAATGGTATTGGTATTTATATGTGTTAAATTTTCCGATACCTTCCACACCTTCTCCCTAACCTCCAGATTATTCCTTTTGATAATCCCCGGTGACAAATACAGCACCATCATCATCGGAGAGTTTCCTACACTCATATACTCCTCTATTTTCACACAGAAGCAGTCCCAGAACCGGAAAATGTCCGCAATCTCCACTTCGTTGTAGATGAAATGGATTTCCCCGTTGTGCATGGCTCCTTCGTTCAGCCAGTCATAGAAGAACTGTTCTTCACCCTTGCACTCAAACGCAAGCGTAATCAGGTCTCCCTCGACCGGCAGACACTCCCGATTGCCGATTTCCTCGCATACTTGGATGTGGAGTTGTATGATTTTTCTCAGATTCGGGTCATCATAGTGCCGGATGTGGCACCGATAGTTATAATAGAGTATCGGCACCTCCATTCCTCTTATTTTCAGAATAGTTTCATAAATCATGATAATACAGTTTCAGGTGAATGACTATGGTAATAGGTCACGGCTGATCCAATAGTATGTCTGCCCGTTGGACTGAAACGGCTTGCCGGCGGCTTCGTCCAGCAGTTTTTTCTTTTCCTTGAAATATTCAATCAGCATGTCCAGCTCCGCATCCGTAATCATTTTCTTTTTCCGCAAGTCCTTGACACGGTAAACTTCAAAGAAAGGATAGTCGGTCGGGCAGGAGGTAAACCTTTGCAAGACCTCTGATAGGGGCATTCTCAGGAAAGTCTTTCTCCCTACCTTGCAATATCTGTCCTTGTTGCGCTCTGAAAGGAAATGTCTGACCAGTTTTCTCCTTGCACGGCGGGTTGAGGCATATTCCGGTGCGTTCAGGCTGTCCGTCTTTACACGTACGGTAGATTCTTCGGCATCTGCCTGTAGGTAGTCGTCCGGACAGTCGCAGATATCCACCTTCGCTTGCTTTTTCTTTTTGACCGCTTCGTATTTATAGTCAACAATCAGCTTGGAGGGTGCTTCCACATACTTTCTCAACCGTTTGAACTCCTCTTCGTTGACAAGCAAATAATAGTCCAGTGTGGAGGACAGCGAGTCCGGCAGTACGATTGGCTGTGCAGGCAGGCTCCAAGCAGGTTCGGTATCCGGAAGTACGGATAGCATGGGGTGTACCCCCGACTGGCGGATATGGTAATAAGCTGTCATTGTCGAATCTGTCCTATATCGGTGTGTACCCACTTCGTCGAATGCCCTTGCTAGGCTGTTGCTCAGCAGGGTATTGTCAAACTTCACTTGTATCAGCATGGAATCCACGGCGGTGGTCAGTCCTTCCAGTTCCAGCGATTCGTTCTTTTGCGGAAACACCAGCCATCCCTGTGTCATGCTCCGGTTTGGAAAGTCCAGACAATAGGTGTTATGGTTCACCTCCGCATATTCGTTTTCATTTCTGATTTGTTCGGGATATACAATCAGTTCCCGTTTTTTCCGGCTGATGCGTGGTGCCGAGCAGTCTATCATGTTTCCGATTTGCAGCACGAAGTTGTTGAAGTTGTCCGGTTCTCCTCCGTAGAGTTGGAAGCCGATCATGCGGCAGTTGTTTTTTACCAGCTTGTTCACCAAGGTGGAGTCTGCCCACTCGCTGTTGAACCCTTTATCGCCGATGACAACCAGAATATTGGTTTCATCCGGACATTTGTTGAATTGCTCCACTCCGATCCGAAGGCCGGACCAGCTGCCGAATCGTCCGTATGTAGGCTTCAGTTGCTCGGCATTACGTGCTTTGGCGGAAAGGAAATCAAGCAGCTCCATGTAGTCGGGAGTCAGTTTGCAGATGGGGTCTTTCCGGTTGTCCGGTTCGTTGAAGGTAAGCACGGCACCGAACCTGAAAGAAAAGCTGTCGTCATTCACCAGTTGCGATTGCAGTCCCTGGATGGCATTCACCACGGCTGGAAACCGTTGGATGGTGTTCTCTTTTCCTTCCAGGACAAACATGAGGTTTATTTTTTGCAGGTCCTTCTCTATCTTGTTTTTGAAAGTCCCGTAATAGATTGGATTGCCGTTGACATTCAGCACATAGCTTTCCCGTTTGTCGATGACCGGCATCGGAAGCCGGGTCCTGGAGCAGAAGCTCGTGTCATTGTTCCGGTAGGACAGTACCGGGCTGTAGCGGATAGCAGGCTGGCTGGCCGAAAATTGCAGTTTCCGCTTCAGGTCGTTGGATGATAGCGGCAAGGTGTCTTTCCGTTCCCTGTCTTTAAAGACGAGCGTGCTGTCCGGCAGCGAGGTTAGGTCTATATGGAGCTGTTGTTCGGGGGCGGTCAGCAGGCGTCCGTCTATCCATCCGATGACAGCATGCCCTATGCTGTCTGCGTCAAGCTGCGGCTTGTCTGCCACGAGGGTGCATCCTTTGTCTTCCGATATTTGATAAGGATATACGACACTGTAAAATGGAATCTTGCCAGCCTCTTGTGTCAGGTCTGTATTTTTGAACAGTTTTACGGAGTCGTTGGCAAAATACGTTTTTGGGGTGGCCAATGCCACGCTGTCGTTCAGCATGACCACCTGTTTGTTTTTGAATCCGGTAACAATGTCGGTAAAGCCGCTCCGGGTCAGCAACAGGTCGTTTTGGTTGATCCATCCGCAGTATTTTGCCTGTTTCCATTCTTTCAGTTTTCCGTTCTTCAGAATGGTGGGGTCGTATCGTATCAGCCTGAGCCAGTCTCCTTTTCGCTTGATGACAAGAAATGCGTCCATGTATTTCACAGACTGCATCTCGTTCTTTCCGCTCGGGCTCAGATAGGTCGTTCCTGCTTCATTGGCAAAGACAATCCACGGGGTATGCTTGGGCAGTGTCTGGCTGCGGGGAGCCTTTACCCCTTCTATGGAATAGTTCCGCATATATTCACGGGGTACATTCTTTATCCGCGTAAAACGGTGTACCGGTCCGCAGGATGCCATACAGATGATACACCCGCAAATCCATCCTCCTTTTATGAGTGTCGATATGCAATTCTTTTTCATGCCTCATTTGTTTTTTTGTTCGGAAAAGCGTTCGTGCTGTGTTACCATCAGCTGCATCACACATTCGTTGTTCAGGTTGTCTCCCATATCGACGAACACCTCGTCTATAAGGGTTTTCCTGCGTGCTATGATTTTCAGTCCTTGGCAATAGGAATAGAAATCATTCTTCTTGCTGTTGTTGACGGTTACCGCTATGTCCGGATTTCCGCAAAGGTATTTCTTCAGGATATAATTGTAATGGGTATTGAACGGCTTGCCGTCCACGATGGCTTGCAAGTGTTCACGGATGTCATTGCCGATGATGACAAGCACGTCTGTCGAGTCGTTCTCCGTATATTGGGGAAGGATTTCAATGGTGTGCCGGACCGGATATTGGGTATTCTCCGTAGTCAGCAGAACCTCGTATATGCCGGGTTCTGTATAGGCGTAGAGTGGGTTCTGCTCCCGCGAATCGACAATTCCGGATTCTCCGAACTGCCAGCGCCATTCTTTCGACGGACCGTATCCTTTGAAAGATACGATTTCTCCTTGAAAGGCGGTTGCCGGTGCTTTCATCCTGACAAGCTCGTCACTTCCGTAATCATCCCGGCTCCTGTGTACTGTGATGATCTGTTTCCTTTCCAGTCCTCCGTCCACTTGAAGGCGTACTTGGTAGCGTCCCGGTTTCTTGAACACGTATTCTCCACTCCGTTCGTGTGATATGTCCCCGTTGCCGAATTCCCAAAGCCAGGAGCGTGCGTTGCGGGTGCTGTCTGCATAATGGACCGTTTCTCCGGTTTCCACCTCTATGGGGGTCAGTGTCATACGCACGGTGCGGCTGGAAAAGAACAGCCGGATCAGTATGGCGACAAGGATGCACAGCAGCATGGCTGCGATTACGAACAGAATCTTTCTGGTATAAATTTTTCCCATATCATTTGTTTTTAGTTCCTGAGCGCAAGTCTTCCTCCTTTTTCTGCAAGCCTATCTCGCACTCCTCCAGATTGGCTTTGAACAGACTTATGTTTTGTCCGATACTCCATAGCTGTTTCCTGTCGGACAGCCACATGGCATAAAAGTCGGCAATGTGCATGAACAGCTTGTATCGCTTGTCCCAGCTGTTCCTTTCGTATGTGTTCCGCAGGTTGTTTATCAGATAATGGATGTCGTCTTCTTCATACTGGGCGTAAACGCCCGGTTCAAATGTTTCTATTTTACGGAACAGGGAGTCCACCGGCAACTGGCTTTCCGCTTGTTCCTGCTGGAAATCCTTGATGCGGTTCATCTTGATCTTTACGAACTCTTTCTGCTCAAACATCTTGAAATCTGAGTTCCACATGAAGATTACCAGACAACACGCTACGGTTGTCAGGAAAAAGAACAGGAATACATAGGCATGTCCCATGAATATTTCCCGTTTGTTCATTGTCTTTCTGTTGTTGTCCATGGCTTTCCGTTTTATTGTTTGTTGCCGCCGGAACCCACATTCAGGTTACGCCTTGTTTTCCAGTTGTCTTGGATGCACTGCATCAGGTCTTTCTTCACCATCTCTTCCTGGATATTCAGCAGACGGATGGAGTCTTTTACCCCGAGGAAGATGTTGAGGTTTTCCAGCAGCTGCCTGTAAAGCCTGCAATCTTTGGTATCCATGCCTTGGACATATTTGAGCAGGTTCATCTTGCGCGTACTGACTACGCTTTGCAGGAGCTTGTCGTTTATTTGCGGTGAAGTGTTCATCAGTTTCATGTACTGGTAGATGGAGTCCATGCTGTTCGACAGGGACAGCTCTTTGGCATAGATATGGTCATATTCCAGTGCCTGCTCCGTGATTCGCTTTACTTCTATGCCGGAGGTTTTCAGGAAACAGGCAAAGATGCTTACCGCAAGGATGGTGCAGCATGTCAGATAGCCCGCGAATCTCAGATAGGCTTTCCTTACTTCTGTGTTGTTTTTCGGTTTCATATAGGATGATGTTTTATATTCATAAATAGGTGCTGATACCCAGATAGGCGCCTTGTTCGGTTGGGGTTCCCAGCCTGAACCGGGCATCTTCCTGCTGGATGATGTAGCGGATCTGTATCTCCTTGTCCGAGGGGAGGAACAGTTCTGTCAGCGCATTCAGTATTTTACTGTCGGCGGCGCCGGGAAAGAAGCTCTCCATCCGTCGGGCGGACAGGGGACCGATTTCCACCAGCATTTGGTAGGTGCCGTCGGCAAAACTGTTTCCCAGAACCATGTCGTCTCCCAGAATGCAGCTTCCCAATTTGGGAATAAGGCAGGAATCCACTTCCACCACGCATTTGTCTCCTCTCTTGATATGCACGGGCACACCGGTCAGAATGGTCATGCACTCGCCGGTTTTGGAGAGGCTCGCTGTAATCTGTTCCATATAGGCCAGCATATGGACAAGCATGACCGCCAAATGGGTCGGCAGCAATTCCAGTACGGACCATTGACCGGAAAAGATGCTTACGAAATCCGGATGTACGTTCATCTCGTCAATGCGGCGTTCCTTGTTCTGGAAGGCTACCAGCATATGGTCCAGGGAGATTTCGAAAGGCTTGAAGAAACGGCGGGCGAAAAATTCCTCTTCACGGTGGATGCGGATTTCGTCCAGCACCTGTTCCTTCGATATTTTCTCGGACTGGTAAAGGTTCTTGTGGAATATGCCTTCGGGCAGCTCGTCATAAAGGCTTCTCCTGTTCACATAAAGATACAGGTAGTCCGTCAGGTCATAATGGGAATATTCCGGGTGGATGTCATGGATGTCTTTCGAGAATCCGCGCCGGATGTCTCCCCGTCTGAATATGAGGGTACGCTCTGCATCATACCCGGCTTCTTTCAGTCCGCTGGCCACCACTTCCGCCTTGAAGTCGGTATCCGGCAGGTTGAATGAATGGGAATGTTCGTCAAACCGTACTATTTTATCTTGTTCTTCCGTCATGTCCGTTCGCTTATAGGGGATTAGTCCAGTATGTTCCAGCGTGACTCGCTCGATTCTTTCGGTTGTCTGGAGCGTTCGGCGACAACGATGTTTTCCTTGTGCTTGCCGATATATTCCAGACGGCTGAGGGTTGTCCACAGGTCGTTGAACAGGTATAGGAAACGTTCCGCCGTAACCATCAGTTGGCGGATATTGTGGTGGTTGTACAGCAGCCCGCAGTTTTCCCTCAGCAGGCCTTCGTAGGCACCGGGAGTGATGCCGTTCCATTCGTTGAAGTATTTCAGCAGGTCCTCCTTGTCTTCCTTGTCCATGAAACTCAGGCATACATACAGGCGGTGAGCCAATGTGGAGAATACATTCAGAAAGTGTAGCGGTGAATAGTATTGCCCCTCGTTGCGGAAGGAGAAGTAGATATCGGATATGAACAGCATGACATGGCGGCACAGCATACCGATGTTGGTAGCCAGGCTGGTCAGTTTTTCTGCATTCTCCACTTTGGCAAGGATGTCAAACGAGGCCTTTTCTATGGAATCTACAAGTTGCCCGAATTTGGTATAGTAGCCTTTCAGGTCCGGATGGCTGGACATGCTTGTGCATGGCGGGATGAAGTTTCCGTCCACTTCACAGCGGTTTCCGTTCTTGCGCAGGCGGCCGATCAGCAGAAAGTGTCTTCCCAGCTCGCTTCCGTCGGTCTGTCCGCTCGGCAGCACGCTCAATGCATATTTGGGTAAGGCATTGGGCTGGCGTGGACTGATTTCCTTCTCGTTCGGAATACCCGAAGGAAGATGCTCGAAAGGGTCTGCCATCAGTATGACATCCCACCGCTTGTCCTTTTCTTCTTCCTCTTCTGTAGGGATATGGAAACTGGCGGTGAGTTCGTCATCCTCACCGGCATCATAATCTATCAGGTAACCTCCGGAAGTAAGGGCGTGGCAACGTTTCAGACGGACTTCCAAGGTGCCTGTAACGAGTTCCGTAATGCTGAAATCGCCGGAAACCGGTTCTCCTTTCTTGAATGGCAGGAGTCCGTAGGTATTGCGGTTCAGATGAAATGACTGGTATTCGCACAACCGGTCCGTAAAGTGGTCTTCCTGTTGGGTGAAATGCCCTTTGTTGACAGGCATTCCGTCTGCCCAGTTTACCAGCGGATATTTTTTCTTTTGGCTCTGTTTTCCTATCATACTACTATGATTTTTGCAAGTTATTTAAGATAAAATAGGTTTATATTTCTC
>OGXL01001992.1_pt1 | contig 15927 bp, 17 predicted proteins | sample 1576311 | NCBI WGS metagenome assembly OGXL01 (sample SAMEA3541564, study PRJEB24748) | human gut metagenome | biome: human gut; feature: human-associated habitat; material: faeces | place: China | collected 2012 | reverse complement strand
AATGCTGGGTGAGTTAAACGGTTCACACACCGGAGCACGTTACTACTCAAACGGTACTCGTAATTTCATATACAGTATTTCCGTTATACGTTTCCGACGTCGGTACAGCCGTTATCGTGTATGGCTTGCCGTTTATCTGTTCCGTTGTACTACCGGCTGAAACAGTTGCGTAATATTTAACATTATTAGTTACAAATGTCATTAAATGTTTTCTGGCATTTGAGTCATATATAACTTCACCGCCTGTACTTAGCTGTGAAGAAATATTTGAAGATGAAACTCCGCTGTTTTGTGCAGATGATGTATTTGACGATGAGCCTGTACCGCTTGAACTTGATGTACTTGATGATGAACCGCTTGAACCTGTTCCTTTAGATGATGTACTTGATGAACCTTTTGAAGTATTACTCTTAGATGTTGTGCCGCTTGACGATGTACTTCCGCTCCTTGAGGCTGATGTACCGCTGCCTGTATTACCTGTTGCAGACCACGATTGGCTGTTTGATGATGTACTGTTTTCATCTCTCGGAGATGTTTCCATTGACAACTCAGGCGTCTGTACAGGTTCTTCACTTACCGCAGGTGTTGCAATTACACTCGGTGTTGACACAACTGCCACTGACGGTGCAGGTGTGTCCTCTATTTTGTTTCCGCCGTTGACGTTAGACACAAGATAATACACACCTATTCCGGCAGCTGCAACTGCAAGAGCACAAATTGCACCGATAAGCACAATACGATTACGTCTTTGTCTTTTTCTTTTTTCATTACGGCGACGTTCGATTTCAGACAACTGTTGTTTCTTATCCTCCATCATTTTCTTTACCTGTTCACGACGTCTTCTTTCATTATCATCATAGATTTCATCACCTTCTGAATTTTCTTGTTCTTCAGAATTATCATTTTGTTCATCACCCAAATTTTCATTCAACTCGGCTTGATGTTCCTGATACGCATTTTCTATTTCATCTGTATTAATTACTTTTGTTTCTTCTGCCGCACTTGCATCTTCATTAACTTTTGTACCGCAAAATTCACATTCTTGAGCATCATCCGGTATCTGAGCTCCACATACTTTACATAGCATATATTCTACCCTCCGATTTCAATATTTCATACCTATTCAATTATCATTATATTATGTTCCTCATTTCAAGTCAATATCGTATTGTTTACAATAAAAAGACATTTTACGTCAACCATTTTAATTTTACCCAATTTTCCGAATTTTAACAAAAATAAGGACATCAATTTAGCTATTTGTACGATATGTTAAGCATATTATGTGTAAAGGAGGTTATGAGATATGTTTCTTGGCGGTTTATTTTTTGAATGGATACAGACTGTTTTAATACTTGCCGGATACGTTTCGGGTAATGCGACATTCCCAAAGCCATTAAACAAAAGCGAAGAAAAGAAATATCTTGACTTGTATGCAAAAGGTGATGAAAGTGCAAAAAATGTACTTATCGAACACAATCTCAGACTTGTTGCCCACATTGCAAAAAAGTATGCTGACGAAAAAAATCTTGAGGACCTTATATCTATCGGCACAATCGGTCTTATCAAAGGAATAAACACATTCAATCCCGAAAAAAATTCACGTCTGTCTACATATATTTCACGTTGTATTGAAAATGAAGTGCTTATGGTTATGCGTTCGTCAAAGAAACTTCAAAATGAAATTTCCATTGATGAAAGTATCGGCACAGACCGTGAGGGCAACAATATGACTTTTTCGGATATACTGACTTGCGATTCAACAGATATTGCCGACCTCATTTCCGGCAAGCTTGAAGCTCAAAAACTGTACAACGCAATGAAAAAAATATTAGCCCCAACCGAAATAAATATTCTCTGTTGGCGATACGGACTTGGTAATCAGCCGAAGAAAACGCAAAAAGAAATTGCCGATATACTCGGCATAAGCCGCAGTTACGTCAGCAGAATAGAGAAAAAATGTCTTGAACGTCTTTTAGACGAATTAAAAGAATAAGGCTCTCCGCTTCATTGGAGAGCCTTATATATGAGTTCATTTTTCCAAAATCCTAACTGATTTTTTGACAGCTGCAAAATTTTAGTCACCAAATGATATGCCTATTTCCTTTGCCGCCTCGATAATATCGCTGTCAACAGGGACTTTTTTAAGTTTTCCAGCAACCTCGCCAAGCGGTACAGGAACAATTTTTTCATTCTGCAATGCAACCATAAAGCCGTACTGTTCGTTCTTTATGAGTCTTGCGGCAGCCGCACCGAAACGTGTGCAAAGAAATCTGTCATATGCACAAGGGCTTCCGCCTCTTTGGAAGTGTCCCGGAACAGTTACTCTGATTTCGTGACCCGTAACTTCTTCAAGTTCCTTTGCAATCTTATAAGAGATTGACGGATAAGGCATTGACGCACGAAGTGCTTTTAGCTCTTTCTTCTTCATCTTTGCCTCTTCTTTTGAAATTGCACCCTCCGCAACGGCAAGAATTGAAAATCTCTTTCCGGCTTGTTCTCTCTTTTCGATAACTTTGGCAATTTCGTTAATATCATAAGGAATTTCAGGCAACAGAATTATATCCGCACCGCCTGCAATACCTGCATACAAATTAAGCCAACCTACTTTATGTCCCATTACCTCAACAATAAAAATACGTCCGTGAGAAGTAGCTGTTGTATGAATGCAGTCTATCACTTCCGTTGCAATATCAACGGCACTTTGGAAACCGAAAGTCATTTCCGTACCCCAAACGTCATTATCAATCGTCTTTGGCATTGTAACCACATTAAGACCTTCTTCAGAAAGTAAATTAGCCGTTTTATGTGTACCGTTACCGCCCAAGATAACAAGACAGTCAAGCCCTATTTTCTTATAAGTATCTTTCATTGCCGCAACTTTATCAATGCTGTTTTCATCTTCAATGACACGCATCATCTTAAACGGCTGACGTGATGTCCCCAAAATTGTACCGCCTATTGTAAGTATACCGGAAAAATCAGATTGATTCATCTTCTTGTAATCACCGTGGATAAGTCCGGCATAACCGTTTTGAATACCGTAAATTTCAACGTCGTCAATTTCTTCATACAGTCCCTTTGCAACACCTCTGATTGCCGCATTAAGACCTTGACAATCTCCGCCGCTTGTTAAAATACCAATCTTTTTCATCAAATCATCCTCTCATTTTAGTTTTCCGATTACGACTCTGTCATTGTCGTTTAAATCTTTTATCACTTCTGTATCATAAAAGTCGTTTTGCATAAGACCTCTTACAGATTCGCCTTGATTATAGCCAATCTCAAATGCAAGCAGACCGCCTTTTTTCAAAAAATTATGTGCCGTTCCGGTTATACGTCTGTAAAAAACAAGTCCGTCCTCACCGCCGTCCAACGCAATTCTCGGCTCATAGTCCTTAACTTCCGTCTGCAACGTTTCAATAACCGCATTTTCTATATACGGCGGATTTGATACGACAACATCATACTTTTTTTTCGGATATTCATTTAATATATCCATTTTATACGATTTCACTCTGTCTGAGAGATTATTTCTTTTAATATTTTTTTCAGCCGTTTCAAGTGCAATATCACTTATATCAAACAGCTCAACATCTGTATTTTTTTTGTAATGTGCAATACTTATTCCGATACAGCCGCTGCCTGTACATATATCAGCTACGGTTGTTTTCTTATCGCCGATTTTATCAATTACGGTTTCAACAAGAATTTCCGTATCACTTCTCGGTATAAGCACACCCTCCCTGACAAAAAAATCAAGTGACATAAATTCGGTTTCTCCGAGTATATATTGCAGCGGCTCACCTTTTTTACGTCTTTCAATCATTTTATTCATTCTGTAAGTATGTTGAAGCATTACGGGCAATTTGCCGTTTAAAACAAGTCGGGTTCTGTCCATTTCCATAACGCTCATAACCATAAGCTCCGCCTCAAACCTTGCATTATCTCCAAGCTGCTTTGCCGTTTCTCTCACAAATTCCGATATTACCATCTGTCGTCCTCTTTATTTTCAGGTATACACGGTTTCATTGATTCAATCGCCACTTCAATTTGAGACGCGTCAGGTTCTCTTGTAGTAAGTTTTTGCAGCCACAATCCCGGTTTTGAAAGCCATGCCACCCATTTGCTTTTACTTCTTCCGGCGAATTTTATAATTTCAAATGAAATACCCGCTACAGCCGGCAAAAGCGCAAGACGCATTAAAACACGCAATATAACCATATCCACTCTCGGCAAAAGTGCAAAAAGCAAAATACTCACTATCATAACGAAAAGCAAGAAACTCGTTCCGCATCTCGGATGAAATCTTGTATGCTTTTTTATATTTTCAACAGTAAGTTCTTCCCCTGCCTCATAGCACGCTATCGTCTTATGCTCCGCACCGTGATATTGGAATACACGTTTAATGTCTTTCATATTTGAAACAATAGCCAAATACCCTATAAATATCACCATTCTTATTATACCCTCAAAAAGGCTTGTAAATAAGTGTGAATCTGTAAATGCCGAAATTGGCGGAATAAGTGTACCGATTTTTTCCGCACCTTTCGTAAGAAAAGTAGGAAGTACCATAAACAAAGCAATACTGAATACAAGCGATATTGCGATTGATACATAAATTACTATATCCTTGATTTTGTCGCCGAACTTATCGTCAAGCCACTTGTCAAACTTACTTTCCGTTCCTTCCTCTTCCTCAATATCGACAAATTCCGCACTGAACATAAGTGCTTTCATTCCTATAACAAGGCTGTCTACAAAACTCACGCAACCTCTTATTATAGGCAATCTCCAAAACTTCTTTCTTGTTTTTGTTCCGTTTTCCTCGACCTTACATTCAATATCACCGTCAGGCTTTCTCACCGCTACGGCTGTTTTGAAAGGTCCTCTCATCATTACGCCCTCCATAACCGCCTGACCGCCTATTGATGTAATATGTTGCTGTTGTTCTTCTTTACTCATCTATTTTCTCCAATCTGTTTAATATTATCAGCACATACAGTTGCAGCATAACCACGTTGTACAGCAATTACAACAATCACTGCAATCGCAACAACCTGCCGAATCTGAACCGGTGCTTGTGGTTGATGTGTATGTTCTGTTTCTGTTCATTACATTGTTTAATGTACTTCTGTATTCAACATTGTTCGGCTCCATCTGTACAGCAGTCTGCAAAAAGCTTATGGCTTGGTCATACCAACCGACCTGCATTCTCGCAAGACCCGATAAATAATACCATTCCGCTGTTTTCGGCAATAAGTTAAGCATTTCAAGTGCTTCACGAATTCGTGACTGCGTTATAAGAATACGAACATTTTGAAAACTTGCCTGTCCGCTTGTGTGCGTCTGTGATGTTGAATATCCTCTTGATGACGTACTGTATCCCGTATTAGTTGCGGTACGCTTATTCGTTATCATATCGTAGGCTTTGTTGATTTCTTTCATCTTTTCAGCCGCCAAATCCGCAAGCGGATTATTAATGTATCTGTCAGGATGATATTTTTTCACCAATTCTTTGTACGCTTTTTTTATTGTTTCTTCATCGGCGTTTTCACTAACGCCCAATACTTCATAAGGATTCATTACTTTCTCCTAAAATACTTTTCTGTTTAGTTTTTAGTGCAACATACATAATATTGTCCAAAACTTCTTTGTTTTTGTATATCTCAAGCAAATTGTACGCAGACGCCGCATTTTCAAGAGTGAACGTCATTGAGGTATATAAATCCTCTCTAATCGTGTCTTTTATTTCTTGTGCGTTTTTATCCTCATATTTTGCTTTAAAGGTATTGTAATCATTTTTCTTTACGTCTTTTTCCAAATCATTATATGCGTCAATTATATATATCCATCGCCCTATATTATAGCCAAGCCACGCAAGAATACGTTTTTTATCTTCATCCTCAATAAAATCGGGTGTAAATAATATTTCAAGTATTCTCGCAAAACAATCGGCTGTTTCATCAATTTCTTTGCAGTTATTTTTTTCAAGCCGACTCAATTCATCAAGACATTTTCTGATACTTTCATATTCTCTCGGATAATGTTTTTTAGCTTTTCTGACGCCATTTGCAAAAAGCAGCATACTAAACAACGCTTTTATACTTTTGTCATCGTTCCAATCGTCAAGCAATTTCAAATAAGTAAGTATAACACCCATATCGGCTGCATAATTTAGTGCCGTGTCATTTTCAACACATATATTTTCACGGATAGGATGTAACACGCATTTTTTATCTTTCATACTTATTTCGTTTTTGCAAACCGAAGATAAAACAATCGCAAGGAATGTTATGTCATAGCTAAGTCCCAGCCTTGCCGATTGCGAACATCTCTTGCCGATAGCCTTACACAATCCGCAATAATATGCTTTAAACGTCTTTAAGCCTTGTTCGCTCAACGCATTTTTGCATACTGTAACGTATCCGAACATTAAAACATTCCTTCCATAATAACATAAGTATATTTAAAGTATATCTCAAATCGCCATAAATTTCAAGGTGTATGATATATTTAAGATAAAATTTTATTTTTTATTCATAATTAAGCATACTTTTATCGTTATTATGAGAAAATAATATTAAAATAATGTGACTGGAGTAATTTAATATGAAACACGAAATGACTAACAAAGAATATAATGAATACGTAAAAACAAAAACACCCAATTCAAAGCTTTTTTCAAACTGTTTAAAAGCATTTGTATCGGGCGGAATAATATGCGTAATCGGGCATTTTATTTTAACTATGTTTAAAAAATGGGGACTTGATACAGAAGCCGCAGGCACTGCCACTTCAATCATATTGGTGTTTGCCGGCGCATTGCTTACAGGACTTGATATTTACCCGAAAATCGCTAAATTTGCGGGTGCGGGAACTATTGTACCGATTACCGGATTTGCAAATTCCGTTGTTTCCCCTGCTCTTGAGGCAAAAACCGAAGGTATGGTGCTCGGTGTCGGTGCGAAAATATTCACAATCGCCGGTCCTGTTATCCTTTACGGTACACTCGCCTCGTTCGTTGCCGGTATTGTGTATTGGATTATAAGTTTGTTTTAAAATGAAAAATCTTCTTGAAGAAACAAAATTTACTTCAAGAAGATTTTTTTAATTATTTAAGTTCATATCCGCCGACAGGACGAATGGAAAGAACGTGGCACATATTTTCACCCAACACGTTCTCAATTTTTGTTTTAAATTCATCAAGCATATCAAGCGGAACAAACGCTTGTACAGTTCCGGCAAAACCACCGCCGTGAACTCTGTACGCGCCTTTGTCGCCAAGTATTTCGTCGCACAAAGCCAATGTCAACGACACTGCTTGATTTTTAGGCATACTTGTTGCAAACACATTTTGCAGATACATATACGACGACTGTCCCGATTTCTTTACAAGCTGTTTGAAAAGTTCAAAATCATCATTTTTCAAAGCCTTAACTTCTTCTTGCGCACGTCTGTTATCATTAAAGAAATGGATTGCACGAAGTACCGCTCTGTCATTATTAAGTTTTGCACGAATGTTTTTGACATTCGCCATAAACTCATTTTCATCAACTTCACGCAAAAATTTCTTGCCGAAGAATCCCGCAACTGCTTTCATATCAGACGGAATTGTCGCATATTCATCAGTTAAATCTGCGTGATCCGCACCTGAATCAATAATGCAAAGAGCATGATTATGCTTTTTCAAATCAAATTCAACCTTTTCAACTATCGGCTCTTCCGTACTCTTAAAATCAATAGCCACAACCGAACCGACAGATGATGCCATCTGATCCATAAGTCCGCTTGGTTTATTGTAATAAACATTTTCGGCGAACTGTCCGAATTTTGCAATTTCAATCGGATTTACTTCGTTATTTGCAAAAAGTCCGTTTATAATCGTTCCGACAAGCACTTCAAAAGCTGCTGATGACGAAAGTCCCGAGCCTTTAAGTACATTTGATGTTGTGTACGCGTCAAAGCCTTTAACATCATAACCCAAATCAACAAATTTTTTAATTACACCTCTTATAAGAGAAATCGCCTTATCGAACTCTTTTTCTCTTATTTCAAGACTGTCAAGCTCAATGACGTCAAGCGGATAATTTCTTGATTGAATACGAACTGTGTTTGTACCGTTTGGCCTTGCGGCAGATATAACATCAAGATTAACACTTCCCGCAAGTACACAACCGTGCTGATGGTCTGTATGATTACCGCCGATTTCTGTACGGCCAGGAGCAGAAAACAAAGCAATATCACCATCTTTACCGAATGTTTCTTCAAAGCCGTTTATAACGTCAATATATCTGTCCGAATACTTTTCCACATCATTTTTATCGCATGAATACAAATATGTAAGCTTATCATCATATTCACCGTTTTTTAGTGCATTTATTGTTTCTTTTATAGAACGCATATAAAACCTCCGTCAAAAGTAAAGGTGTAACTCAGTTACACCTTGCCTTAATTATTTAATTTTACTCAACCATAAGAAAGTCACTTACAATCTGTTGCATTTCATCCTTATCGCATACAAGATCAAATACAACTGACTTATCTTTTAGTTCATAAAGTGACTTAGGAATTTGCATATTACTCTTTTCAGAAAGTTCCTTCAATAGAGTAAATTCGTCTTTACCGACAACTGCATTGTGATCCTCAAGTGCAATAAGAACGCTCTGATTAAACTTGAACGGACTTGCAGTTGATGCAATAATTGTCTTTGTTGTGTCGCCTGTTTGAGCAACATACTTATCGTAAACAGACTTTGCAACGGCAGTGTGAGTATCAATAACATAATCATATTCAGACGCACACTTTTTAATTGTAGCCATTGTTTCTGCATCATCACAGCAACCTGCAGTAAACATTTCCTGCATTTTTGCCTTAACGTCAGCTGAAACTTCATAGCTGCCATTAGTGTTAAGCTCTTTCATCCATTCGCTGACAAGTTTATCGTCACAACCTGTAAGGTCATAAAGAAATCTTTCAAGGTTACTTGAAATAAGAATGTCCATTGACGGTGAGATTGTTGTATGGAAATCTCTGTTCTTATTATAAACACCGGTCTTTATGAAATCTGTCAAAACATTATTTTCATTCGACGCACAAATAAACTTAGCGATTGGCAAGCCCATTTTCTTTGCATAATATGCGGCAAGAATATTACCGAAGTTACCTGTCGGAACGACAACATTAATCTTATCGCCGATTTCAATTTCGTTATTCTTTACAAGCTCTGCATATGATGAGAAATAATATACAATCTGAGGAACAAGTCTGCCCCAGTTGATTGAGTTTGCAGATGAAAGCTTAAATTGATTTCTGTCAAGAAGATTTTTATAATCAGTGTCTGTAAATATCTTCTTAACACCGCTTTGAGCATCGTCAAAGTTACCCTTAACCGCGGCAACACTTACGTTATTACCCTCTTGAGTAACCATTTGAAGCTTTTGAATTTCACTTACACCGTTGTCAGGATAGAATACGATAATTCTTGTGCCTGCAACATCTTTAAAGCCTTCAAGTGCAGCCTTACCTGTATCACCCGACGTTGCAACAAGGATTACGATTTCTTTATCTTCATTAGTCTTTTTCATTGATGTTGTAAGAAGATGAGGAAGAATTTGAAGTGCCATATCCTTAAAAGCACAAGTCGGACCGTGCCATAATTCAAGGAAATATGTTGTATCGTTAAGTTTATAAACAGGGGCAATGCTCTCTGTTTCAAACTTTTCCTTTGTATATGCACTGTCTATGCACTTTTTAAGTTCTTCTTCTGTGAAGTCCGAAAGGAACTTGCTAAGTACAAAATATGCTCTTTCGTTATATGACTTTGACGCCAAATTTTTAATCTCATCTAAACTAACTGAAGGAAAGCTTTCCGGAACAAAAAGTCCGCCCTCTGCACTAAGTCCTGTTTTTATAGCCTCTGCCGAACTTACAGATATGCTCTTATCCCTCGTACTATGATACTGCATTAATCAAAACCTCCAAATAATTAATCGTGCCTGTACAAATTTTCATACGTTCAATTCATACAGGCACCTTTGTTTTTTCCGCGTCTTACGCTAATTTCTTTATGTAATCAGGTGCTGTTTCAGCATCTATGCTTACTGATATTACAAATGTGATTTCAAACTTTTGGCTCATAGTCTCAAGTCTGTTAAGGAATGATTCAAATCCGTCAAGATTGTCTGAGCCGACAATTTTGAAAATACCGTCAACAAAAATGTTTGTAATATCGAAGTCACGGCTTATAATACCGCTGATAAATCCAAGGAATTCATCATATGACTTAATTTCAAACTCTGATGTGTCTGCCATTCTCGCCTTTGACTTTACATCAAAAATATTTCTGTTTGTGTCGTTGCTGATAAAAACAACGTTGCCCTTTGCAACCGTTAGAGCGTTGTTCACTTTCTCAATAAGAGCCTTTGTCTTACCGGTGCCTTTTTTTCCAATTAGAAGTTCAACCATGTTAACCTTCCTCCTTTATAATAAATTTTTATTTTCTGAGAGTCGCCCTCTCTGATTTTACTTTAATCTTGCTTCAAGAGCGTCCTTTTCGCTTTCGTAACCCGGCTTACCAAGAAGAGCAAACATATTCTTTTTGTATGCTTCAACACCCGGTTGATCAAAAGGATTTACCCCAAGCAAATATCCTGAAAGACCGCAAGCCTTTTCAAAGAAATATACCATTTTACCGAAATTATATGCGTCAAGCGCAGGTACAATAACCGCAAGGTTAGGAACTTGACCGTCTGTATGAGCCAAAGCCGTACCCTGTGCAGCTTTTGAATTTACATAGTCGATAGTCTTGCCTGCAAGGAAATTAAGTCCGTCAATATTATCCTCTGTTGCTTGAATTTCAATATTCTTGCGAGGATTTTCAACAAGCAAAGCTGTTTCAAACAAAATTCTTTGTCCTTCTTGAATGTATTGTCCCATTGAATGTAGGTCACTTGAGAAGTCTGCCGCCGCAGGGAAAATACCCTTGTTGTCCTTACCTTCACTTTCGCCGTAAAGCTGTTTCCACCATTCGCCGAAATAGTGAAGTGCAGGCTCATAATTAACCATCATTTCAACAGTCTTGCCTTTTCTTGCAAGTGCATTTCTTACAACCGCATATTGATAACATTGGTTTTCTGAAAGATTTGGATTAGCATATTCATCCTGTGCCTCTTTTGCACCCTGCATCATCTTGTCAATATCGATACCTGCCGCTGCAATCGGAAGTAAACCTACTGCAGTAAGAACAGAGTATCTGCCGCCGATGTCGTCAGCGATAACAAATGTTTCGTAACCTTCTTCATCTGCAAGCGACTTCAATGCACCGCGAGCTTTATCTGTTGTTGCATAAATTCTTTCTTTTGCGCCTTCCTTGCCGTACTTCTTTTCAAGCAAGTCTTTAAATATTCTGAACGCAATAGCAGGTTCTGTTGTTGTTCCGGATTTTGATATTACGTTTACTGAAATATCTTTACCCTCTACTGTTTCAAGCAAATCAGCCATATATGTCGAACTGATGTTATTTCCGGCAAAGAAAATAGCAGGGCCTTTTCTCTTGTCTTTGTCAAGAGCATTATAGAATGAATGTTGTAACATTTCAACAGCCGCTCTTGCACCAAGGTACGAACCGCCTATACCGATTACAACAAGTACATCTGAATCAGAACGAATCTTTTCAGCTGCCTTTTTTATTCTTGCAAATTCTTCTTTATCATAATCCGTAGGCAAGTTTACCCAACCAAGAAAATCGTTACCTGCACCGGTTTTGTTATGAAGCATATTATGTGCCTCTTTAACATATTCAGCCATATTATCAATCTCATGCTGTCCGACAAACGGAAGTGCTTTTGAATAGTCAAACCTAATATTGCTCATTATATATTGCCTCCTAAATTTCATATAAAACATATTATGTTTTGTTACTTATTATTCTATACTATTTTGCCAAATAAATCAATAGTCATTGTGAAAATAGTTTGTGAATATTTATTTCTTTTTCATTTCAAAATTCTTGTTTCGTTTGGATTTTGTTGTGTAATGCCAAATTGAACGGTACAACATATAGTTATTCTTCGTCGTACGTTTCAAGAAAACTGTGTTTCACACCGTCAATTTTGTACGCAACAATCGCCTCTAAACTGACATTTTCAACACTTTTGAATATATTCCCCTCAACGTACGGATTTACCTGTTTCAATGTTTTTATAAGTTCTTTTATTTCAACTCTCTTTGAACGGTTTTCTTCGTTATTACACGTTGTACAAGTATCCGTAAACTTGCAGGCACACTGTATAAAATGCAAATCGTTATATCGACACCACGATTTTATATCCTGCTCACGAATTAAATAAAGCGGTCGTATAAGTTCCATCCCCTCATAGTTTGTGCTGTGAAGTTTCGGCATCATTGTTTGCACCTGTCCCGAATACAACATTCCCATTAATATCGTTTCAATTACATCGTCATAGTGATGTCCCAACGCAATTTTATTACAGCCCATATCCTTTGCGAATTTATACAAATATCCCCTTCTCATTCTTGCACACAAATAACAAGGCGACTTTTCAACATTATAAACCGACTCAAATATATCGGATTCATAAATAGTTATAGGGATATTCAATTTCCTTGCATTTTCCTCTATAACCTTACGGTTTTCAGGACTGTAACCGGGGTCCATAACCAAGAATTTCACTTCAAATTCAAATTTATTGTGAAGTTTAAGTTCCTGAAAAAGTTTTGCCATAAGCATTGAGTCTTTTCCGCCCGATATACAGACCGCAATCTTGTCGCCCTCTTTAACCAAATCATAAGTATTAATTGCTTTTGCAAACATACGCCAAATTTTTTTACGGAATTTTTTTCTTATACTTTGTTCAACGTCACGACTTATGCTCTCGGCCTCTTTTCGCTTTATCGAATCCAACAGCCATGCAGTATATCCGCCCTCAAGGCTCACTGCGTCAACGCCTTTTTCTCTTAACCGCTCCGCAACGTCTATGCTGATTTTACCTATTCTGCAACAAATAATCAGTTTTTTTGATAAATCAACCTTTTCGCTTGTTTCTATCTCATCTGACGGAACATAAACCGCTCCCGGCATTTCGTCTTTTTGAACTTCTTCTTTGTCACGAATATCTATAATTTGATATGTGTCTTTATCTAATTCATTCAATTCTTCTATTGTTATGCTCATAATTATTTCCTATCCTCAAATATATTTCCTATTATTTCAGTAGGCATAATTTTATAACAAATTTGTCGATTTGTCAAATAAATAGCCGTATACTTGACTAAATTATCTTTGTCTTATATAATTTATAATAAGTGGTAATTACCTATCTACAAAATCAGATAATCGGTGCCCAACTACCGCCTGCCCGGCCTGAAAAACGTGGCCCAGCTGCTGTGGGAAAAGGCCCGCGACTTCCTGCAGAAAGCCTTTACGGTCATCTTTGCGGCCACCATCGTCATCTGGTTCCTGCAGAACTTTGACCTGCAGCTCAGCCTGACGGCCTACCCGCAGGACAGCATCCTGGCCCGCATTGCAGGCGACATCGCCCCGCTGTTCGCCCCGCTGGGCTTTGCGGACTGGCGGGTGTCCACGGCCCTCATCACCGGCTTTATGGCCAAGGAGAGCGTGGTGTCCACCCTGCTGATCCTCTTTGGTTCCACCGCCGCCCTGTCGGCGGCTTTGACCCCGGCCCAGGCGGCTCCCCTGCTGGTGTTCTGCCTGCTGTACACCCCCTGCATTGCGGCTGTGGCCGCAGTCAAGCGGGAACTTGGCGGTAAGTGGGCCACCATTATGGTGGTGAACCAGTGTGTCGTGGCCTGGGTCTGCGCCTTCCTGGTGCGGCTGGTGGCTGTGCTGGTGTTCTAAGACAATATAAAAGATTATAAAAGGGACAGCGAAAGGCCCGGAGGCTTTCCGCTGTCCCTTTTTGTGGGTTTTGGGAACCCTCTCAGTCAAATCCTGCGGATTTGCCAGCTCCCCCGAGGGGGGAGCTTTTATTCATCGATCGGTTAGCTGTAATAGACCTCCCCCTTTCGGGGGAGGTGGCACGGCGTAAGCCGTGACGGAGAGGGTTCGTCTCCCGCCCCCCCTTGACAATCTCCGGCGGCTGCACTATAATACTTCAAAAATGAATGATTCAAAAATGAAAGGAGAACCCAGCGTGAATCCGAACATGGAATTTGCCATCAAGACCGCGCAGGCCTACAATGCGGTCTGCAAGCCCCTGTGTCAGGAGCTGAAGCTGCCGCAGACGGCCTTTGATATCCTGATGTTCCTTGCCAACAACCCGGACCGCAGAACGGCCAGCGACATCGTGGAGTTCCGCCATATCAAGGCAAATCTGGTGTCGATGAATGTAGACCGGCTGGTGAAGGAGGGGTATCTGGAACGGCGCGCCGTTGCGGGCGACCGCCGCAAGACCGAGCTGCTCTGCACCGAAAAGGCCCGCTCGGTCATCGAGCGGGGCCGCGCGGTGCAGAATGCGTTCTTTGCGCGGCTGCTGACCAACACCGACGAGCCGACCCGGGAGGCCTTTTTCCGGACCATGGAAATCATCGGGAAAAATCTGGACGATATTTTAAAGGAGAATGCATGAGATGAACGTGTTGTTTCCCGTTCTGGTCACCTTTTTTGCCGGCATGGGGGCCGGCCTTGGCACCGGCTTTGCCGGCATGAGTGCGGCGGCGGTGATCAGCCCCATGCTCATCACCTTCCTGCACATGGACCCCTATATGGCGGTGGGCATCGCCCTGTCGTCGGACGTGTTGGCCAGCGCGGTCTCGGCCTACACCTACCATAAAAACAAGAACCTCGACATCAAAAACGGCCTCATCATGATGGCCAGCGTGCTCACCTTTACGGTGGTGGGCAGCTGGGTGGCCAGCAAGGTGCCCTCGGCCACCATGGGCAGCTTTTCGGTGTTCATGACCTTCCTGCTGGGCATCAAGTTCATCCTGCGCCCGGTCATGACCACCAAGGAAGCCATGCAGGGCGTCAGCGCCAAAAAGCGGGCTGTCCAGTCGCTGGTGTGCGGCATGCTCATTGGCTTCATCTGCGGATTCATCGGTGCGGGCGGCGGCATGATGATGCTGCTCATCCTCACCAGCGTGCTGGGCTATGAGCTCAAGACGGCCGTGGGCACCAGCGTGTTCATCATGACCTTCACCGCCCTGACCGGTGCAGTCTCCCACTTCATGATCGGCGGTGCGCCGGACTGGGGCGTCTGGGTGCTGTGTGTGGTGTTCACCCTGCTGTGGGCCCGCATTGCGGCAAAAGGACCGAAGAGTGGCAGAGTGATGAAGGTATATACCACATTGCCCGGCGTACAGTTCTATGCAGGTAACTTTATCGCACCGGAGGAGGGAAAAGCAGGCGCAGCCTATGATAATAGAAGCGGATTCGCCCTGGAGACCCAGTATTATCCGGATACCATTCATCATGAGAACTTCCCTTCTTATATCTTTGGTGGGGAAAATGGTGATTATGATTCTGTGACCGTATATAAATTCGAGTAAATAAATAGTTATGCAAACTTTGTCGAAGTGTTTTTTTAAGGACGCGACAAAGAACGCTAAAATACCTCCTGTGCGGATGCTATAGTTAGTGATAACTGATAGAAACGGCATGGGAGGTGTTTTTTGTATGGAATTACCGAAAAATATAACGCAGATCGGAGAGGCGGACAAGCACTGCAGAGTCTATGTGGAAGATTATGTGGTATCTTACATAAAACAAATGAATGGAATGGCACAGAACAAGGATATTGCCATAGCATTATACGGCAGGAAGACAGCAGAGGACGGTGTGGCATATCTATTCGCCTATGGCTCCGCAAAGCTGAATTTCCTGCAGAAGCCGGTGCGGGCGCAGTCCCAGGCGCAGGAATGAAAAGGTTAAAAGAATAATAAATGTGT
>OGXL01001974.1_pt1 | contig 16006 bp, 17 predicted proteins | sample 1576311 | NCBI WGS metagenome assembly OGXL01 (sample SAMEA3541564, study PRJEB24748) | human gut metagenome | biome: human gut; feature: human-associated habitat; material: faeces | place: China | collected 2012 | reverse complement strand
AACAAAGTGTGGTGGAATTTAACTCTGCACTGGAATTTAAAATTTCAAGTTAGCGGTTGTTCCGTATTATTTTTTCCCGATTTCTGTTACACGAAAAATATATTTTTCGGACATAAAAATCAACTGATCTGCTAATCAGACTAAAGCTTCATCTTTCCATAGTGTCTTTCTATGTCTTTTAGTGTCCTCTTTTCAAATAAATGTCGTATACAATAAAAACATTTTGCGATATGATAAAAATGAGTATAAGAGGTCTTTTTACTATTTGTATTAAAAATATAGCAAAGGATAGATTGTAAGTTATGAAAAACTTTAAAAATTTTATTTCCAAACACTGGATCGGTTGTTGGATATCTGCAAGCGTACTATTTACCCTCATCATCCACTTTTTATTTTCCTTTCAAGCTCCAAATGACTTTTTAACGGCAAAGTGGGATGCAGGAGATCTTCTTGCTTATGCAAGCACCGTTACTCTTGGATTTCTTGCGATATGGCAAAACAAAAAACAAAAAGAAGAAAATGATATTGCTCAGGATCGATTAGAAAAAATCAGTCTACGGGCAAACGAATTAAATATTGTAAACAAAATCATTGAATATGAATCCAATAGGCTATCCAAGCTTCAAGCAACAATGGATGCATTTACCACATCCTGTGATCCTCAAACATTTGGTTTGATAATTGGGAAGAATGTAGAAAATCCCCCTGCTTTTGTTATAGATTTAACTGAACTTGAAAAGCAAATAGATGCCTCATTTTTTGAGTTAGCAAGATTATTCAGAATCGATAATAGACTTAAACATAATGACAAGCATCCTTTAAAATTAGCGTATGTTGCTTTATATCGTTATGCCAAAAAAAGTATTGTAAATTTACGGCAAATGGGGATTAGTTATAGTAGCAAGGAAGAAGCAACCGTAATACTTGCCACATTAGGGAAACTAAGAGACGATTTCATAAAAGAACGCGAACAGTATCTGTCAACCCAGGAAAAGCACTTAAAACATCTTTTATTTGAGGAATTGTCTTTAGAAGAAATTCGCAACTATTACACATATAATGAGGATACGCAATGAGAGTTTTAGATTTAGATATGGATTATTTCTTAGAATGTGTTCCTTCTGGTATTGGAGAATCGCAAATATATCGCCTTCCTGAACAAGACTATGCACATGAAGTATGGGATAATAAACGAATCCGTTATTTTTTTGAAAAGAACCTCGGATTATCCAAAAGCAATAAAATAAATGGACGAATTATTGTAGGTCATAATGAGGCCATTACCTTCTGGAAAGAACTAATAAAAAAAGGAAAATTGATTACTCCTTTTGAAGTTGTCCATATAGATTCCCATGCTGATTTAGGATTAGGCTACTCCTCTTGGAAGTATATTTTAAATACCTTATTACAATATCCTGTTGAAGACCGACCACAACATAATCAATATATAGATTGTTTCGGGAAAATGAGTCAAGAAGGTATCGGAGATTATCTGCTCTTTGCTATTGCATACCGTTGGATTTCTAAGCTCACATATTGTGCCAATCCTAATGGCGATAAAAATGATTACCTATGGGATATTTTAAAAGATTTACATGAAAATGGCATCTGGGATGATCCTGTAAAAAATCCCATTCAACTTGTCTATAACCCTAATATGGACTTTCCTAGCTACAATGACTCTGTTGATGACAAGAAAAAATATCTGGATGCCGGAATAAAAGAGCCCGAGGTTCCGATGACAATTATCCCAACAGTGAAAGACGTACAGTTTTCTGGGGATTTTGACTTTGCCTTATTAGCCCAATCACCAAACTATACACCTGCAAGTGCAGATTTTATTATGGATATTTTTAGAGAGTACATCGAAGAAATTTAAAAAATGTCTTTAAAGGCGCATCTCCGCCCCGGAAATGCGCTTTTCCACTATTCTTCCCCTGCCAGTATAAAAGCCGTACACTGCTCCAAAGCCTTCCGGTGCAGCTTGTGCATATACCGCAGTTCATAATCCATTTCCATGGCGATCTTCTTCCAGGAATAAAAGCACAGATTTCGAAGCTCCAAAAGCGTCTGATATTCTAGGTTCTCTATGTCCCGGATACCCTATTTCTCGGATCCGTTACACCATTCTAATCCTTTAACAATTCTTCACTCAGTAGTTGTTGTATTTTTTCTCTATATTTTTGAATGGTCTCCACATTTCCCAGGACAATCTCATCAAATAATTTCGTTCCTGCTTTTTTCCTCAAAATCAGTTCTACGGGTTTGGGATTGTTTAACTCATTTCCCTTTAATAATGTTTTCGGTCTTGCTTTTTTAGATTCTGAAAATCCTAACGTACACATCCCATCAGCAGTTGCAAACGAACAGGAGACTTTGTTCTTTTTGAATTTTTCTTCCGTTTTTACTCCTGCTTTAAAGAGCTCCATCATATTCGGAAGAATTTGTATTTTCCTTCTCACAGTACCTTTTACCATTTTCTCATCTTGTCCGCTTTTGGCAAAGTCAAAATCAGATTCCTCCAGAACTCCTTGTAGGCATTTAAAATAAAATTCTTTAGGACTAAGAGTTGAATTAACCCCTGTTAAATGTTGAAAGTTATCTTCTCTCCCTGCCACGATATAAAAATCCTGTTCAACAAATGCTTCTGAGCAAATTAAGTATTCATAATCCACATAAACCTGTTTATATTGTATAGCAGCATTTATCATTTCCTCTCGAACACGTTCTTTAAAGCTTTTTTCAGACATTGTACTTTCCTTTCAAAGAAAAAAGGATGACCGCAGCCATCCTTTTTCTGATTTTTAGCAGTTTACTCTGTAATGGGAATGAGTTTTAGGTCTTCATCCCGACCGATGGAAACGGATTTAAAGTCGCCGTTCCGACTATTATACCCCACTTGGTAGGGAAACACCTTTTTGAATCGTCCACTAAGCAGAACCACTCTTCTTTGTATCTTTATTATACACAGCGTCTAATAAAAATGTCAAGCAGCAGTCCATACTTGTTTACATACCGAATCATTTATATCCCACACCATCGGCAAGTGGCAAAAAACTTGTTATACTTCTTGTACCCCGTCGTATAACAGACGGCAAGCATTTACTGCTATACATAGTACCGCAAAAACTCAAAAAAGTAAATCAGACTTTTTTGTATTTCAATCGCTATACTATGTACTTGTATTATATTACGCAATTAGCAGTTCTATGCTACTGCAATCTCATTACGAATTTTTCCTGCAAAAAGTCACAAAATCATTTTATCCGCCTGGTATCACCCAGTCCGTTTAGTATCATTCTGTCCACAAAATCTGGACTAAACAGCACGAAAAGACACTAAACACACCTCATTTTCCGCCTCCGGCACACTAGGAGACGAAATACTCTACGGCATTGTTCGGAAAGAATTCCTTGAACTCGCCGTAGAGCTGTGCCGCCAGGGTTTGTTGTGAGCAATGATCAGCGTCGGTTTATTCAGTTGCTGGATGACATTCGCCATCGTGAAGGTTTTTCCTGAACCAGTGACACCCAGAAGAGTCTGGCACTGGTTGCCTTCCTTGAAACCTTTGACAAGATCGGCGATCGCCTGGGGCTGGTCGCCGGTGGGTTTGTATTCTGATATTAATTCAAAATGATCCATGATAAAAATAACCTCTATTTATAAATGATTAATCCACTCTATTTACAATCCAATAGCCATTTCTATTAGAACCTTTCCGTACTAGAGTACCTTCATTCTTCAATTCCTTAATGTCCGTTTGAATCTGCTTTCTGGTTAATTCTAATTCTTCTGTAAGCTCTGTTTGGGTCATTGTTGGATTCTCTGACAAAAGTTTTAGTATTGCCCGTTTTCTTCCAGCACCCTTTTTCAGCTCCTTTTCGGCTCCTTTTCGGCTCTTTTTGGGGCACCTCCTGGAATCCCTCGTGGATATAGAATCTGGAAATAAAATAACTTCTCGCCTCATCTGTCTCAAATTCAGGTTTAGGCGAACCATTCGCTTCTAACGCATCCAATATTTTCTTAAATCCGGTATTTCTTCCCTCTGTCAAATGAAGCTCTTTCAGGAAATCACCAATTCTCCGATTTCTGTACCGCTGGTTGGATACATGGTATGACTTCAGTCCTTCCAATGTTACAGATCGGTCAGGTCCGGGAAAACTCACAATTTCTATTTTATCATTTTCCACTCTCACTTCTATTGGTTCACGCTCATCATAAGCTCGATGATATACCGCATTAGAAAGCGCTTCCTCAATTGCTGCCAACGGATAATTAAAAAAACGGTCCGCTTCTGGCCTGTCGGGATGTTTCACAACCCTTTCCGTAATAATGGTGTTCCTAATATACTGCAATGCTTCCCTAAGTTGCTGATGAATGGGGCCTTTAAATGTCTGTTCTATAATATTATCTCCTCCTAGCCCTTCAGGAAATTGAACAACATCTATCTGCGTGTAAGGGGAAAAATTATCCGGCTCCATACTAAAAAACATCAGCCCTACATTTTTAGGTTTCGTATATTCCGGAAGATTACAGATTATGTTCATATCATTACACACTTCAACAAAGTCCCCTGTCTTTGACTTTTCGTACAAAGAACTTTTTACTTCTTTTAAATAGTTTTGGATAAGTGTAATGTTCAAATCAGAAATATCTGCCTGATGATTTACACGATCATCGATAGGTATCCTGTTAGCAAGATTAAATAAGTCTTTTTCTTCATCATCTGACGGCTCCACTGTATTCGACATTCTTCGGATATAATGAATACGCTCTTTGTTATCTTTCGCCATTGTCTTAGGTGAGGAATATGGTCTACTGTCTCCTCCCGGACACCACAGAACTATAAACTTTTTATTTTCATAATCCACCACTTCCGCTATTGGCATATATGCCGGTCTTATCAATTTACATTTTGCCAAAATACTTTTCTGGTAAAAATCTATTTTGTCTGCAGGAACTCCTTTAAGGGGATAAACAGGACGTCCATTGTTTTCTTCCAATAATCTCGCTGTTTCTTTATCGCAAAAATGACTCAATTTATTTAAAACACTTTCTTTTCTCTCCTGTTATCACTGTATTCCACACTGCCTGCTCCATCTCTGGCTTAATGATATCATTTTCTGATGCTATAATACGACAAACTTCTATTTTATACAATTTATCTTCTTCTATTTTTCCCACTTTGGCTAATATACCTATATAATAGTGGACATTTTTTCTCTCTCCCGCTATTATAGCAGAATGCGAAAACAAAGCACAGAACAAACATTCGAGTTTCAATAACTTATACTTATTCTTCCCTTTCACAGAAAAAAGGATGGCCGAATCCATCCTTTTTCTGATTCTCATCAGTTTACTCCTCCATATACCACGCCGGGCAGGCAGCAATCTCCCCTTCCGATGTATACAGAATTCCGTTTGCACTGTAGTAATTGGGATTTCCGGCCTCTGCTTCAATGTACATCAGATTCGGCAGACCGTCAAAAGCTCCCGGGGCAATATACCGAATATTGGCAGGAATATAGATCTCTACCACCTGGTCAGCCACATCCGCAAGGGCTCCCGCCTCGATTCCCGTACAGGCAGAATTGCTGGGCAAAACCAAAGTCCCATCCACTATGGCCAGATCTGACGCGCAGGAAAGAATATGTCCTGCATCATCAGACACAAATCCTTCCAACTCTCTCCAGCCTGCATACAGTTCCAGAACGTCTGTCCCCTCTTCCACTCCTTCAAAAGGCCTGGTACACGCCGCATCCAGATACCAGCCATCAAACACCTTTCCAGGCCTCTGGGGAATACTCCAGTTCTCAGCTGAAAAGGTATTCGCCTGTTCTGTGACAGTCACCGCAGCCGGACTGCCTCCGTTTCCATACAGGTGAATGGTCAGCATAGCCGGCAAGGCCCCAGCTTCTTCCTGCTCTTCTGCCAGATCCACCTCACCGGGGATCACAGATGTGATGGTAGTGCTTTCTGCCGGGGCAGTCACCGGTATAGCCGTGGACACTATGTCTGCCGTCCCCTCCCGTGTTCCCATGTCTGTGACAAGGGCCGGAGCGGGCGCAGGGACAGCAGGAAAAATGCCTTTGGAAACTTCCGGCAAAGCCACTCCCAGCTCTCCTCCTGCTTCAGTCCGGCTCTGCGCAAAACCGCCAGACACGCTGTATCCAAATGCATCTGCACCGGAGTCCTCCAGACTTCCTGCTGCTGCACACAGCCAGACTCCAAACAAAAGAATTACCACTGCTTTGCACAGCTTTTCCGCTGCCTCCTCTACATTCCACATGTATCCGGATAATCTGATCATCTCATCCATATCTTCTGCACCTCATTCTCTTTTTTCTAATAAAATTATAAAGGGCAGAGAAAAGAAGAGAAAGTGGCGTACTGACACATTCGGCCGCACAATCTGTTTTTATCTATACTTTCCCGGACTCTTCTCTCATGGAAAACTCCATCTTAAAGGCCGTCTCCTCCCCGTACTCCGGTTTCAGCACGTCTCCTTCTCCCGTCCACGTATAGCCGGTATGCTCTACGGAACATTCGATCTTCTCCCCGGCGGCCACAAAGTGCCTCCACATCTTTTTCTGCATTCTATTTAGTCCTCCAGACTTTCCTGTAAAATAAAAAAGGCAGAAACATTTCTGTTCCTACCTATTCATAGTAAAAAACTGCCTATAACTCTATATACTTAGTACAAAATGTAGCCAACATCTTACCTCATGCATGTATGCCCGTCAATAGTTTTCTGAATTCTTCATTCAATCGCCGCTGCAAACTCAGCATTTTGTCGCTACATTTCACTCCTGTCCGGAAGCTCTGAAGCAATGTCCACTGCCATCTGAAGTGCTCTGATGAGCCGCTTCATGGATGCAAGATCCGAGTCAAAATAGTAGTAATTTTTTGTTCCTTCCTTGCGCACGCTCAGGATGCCGGCGGCCTTCAGGATCTGGAGATGATGGGACACCGCCGGTCTTGACAGATGTGTCTTTTCCGTAATGTCCCCCACACGCACGCCGCTGCAGTTTCCCATCTGCATCATCTCGATCATCAGATGCAGGCGGTTCTCATCGCCAACAGCCATGAGAATATCCTTGCAGGCCACGAATTCTTCCGCCAGCTTTTTTATCTCGCTTTCACCTTTCATTAACCTACCCTCTTTCCGGTCGCTGCTTCAAAGTGGTGTCTGACGATCCCAAGATCCATCTTTGCATAGAAACCAAAACCAGACACTTTTACAGATACATTGTCCCCGTTAAGCTCAAAAACAAATTTCTGCTGGTTCATGGCCGTCGGAGCAAGCATGACAGCGTCCATTCCTTTTTTGAACCAGTCGGGCATAGTTCCGCCTGTCTTTGTCACATCTGCAATCGGTTTACTTTTATGCGGGACGCCCTGATTTTTCCCATATCCCAGGGCGATCAGACACGCCTGCTTCTCTCCGGCTGTGATTTTGGCAGCACTTTTGCCGTGGGTCATCGCCACCCAGCAGGTATTTAACCCCAGCGACTGGGCAAGAAGGACCAGTCTTTCTCCATAGTAACCACATGTTTCATCCAGGGCCGCTCCCTTAGGTCCGACAAGAGCAATGTAGTTCTGCACCCCTGTAAACTTGCCGTAATGCGCCATCATGGAATCAAAGCACTTCGGCTCGTCAAAAAGGATCTGTATATGAAGGCCGCTTTCTTTATTAATCGCGTCGATTTCTTTCTGCAGAGCTTCTCTCTTCTCCGGTTCGATCTTCTTCTCCTCATACTGGCGTACGCTGTGACGCTCTTCCATCATTTTAATCATATCCATCTTAAATCTTCCCTTCGTTTAATCGTTTAAACCGATTGTATCATATTGCGGGCCAAAAAGGGCATTCGTAAAGAAAATCGAGATGGATATCCGGGATGGAAACGCACTGCTTTCCGGCACCTATTTATCTTTTTTCGACAGCAAAGCCACCGCCTCGACTGTGTTTTCTTTGGGCATACGAATTCGGTCGCCTTCCTGTCCATCGTAGTATACTGGAAACGTCAGATCAATATGCTTGATAATGCGTCCCATATCTTTTTCATCCGGATCCAGTTCAATGGATTCAATAAATGTCCTCATGAACTCCTTTTTTTCCAGATCCGTCATTTTACCATATAATATATCAAAATCCAGAAGAAATTGGTATATCTTTTTTCCTGTGACTTGTTTTCCATACGAAGCCCCGATCTTTGTCTCCACATCAGTAATTGCTTCTTCCAGTTCTGCAATTCGGTCATAAAGATTATCCATCCGCTCCTGCATATCCTGGTATTTCCTGTCATAATGCTTATCGCCCGGATCCAGACGTTCCAGCATCTGTACCAGTTTCTTTCTGGATCCCTGAGCCTGTTGGAGCTGACCAGCAAGCTGCTTTTTTTCTTCCTCCAAAGAAGAAACATCCACCTTTTCTTTCAGTTTTTCCATCAGGAATTCCTTGAACTTCTCCCCTCCCGCCATATACCGGATAAATTCCTCAATCTCTGCATTGAAGACTTTCTGGTTGAGCATAGGCTTATAATCACAGATATGCCCGTCAACTCGTTTCCGGTGATGGCAGCGGTAGTAAAATGTATCTTTATATTCCCCGGTCTTTTTATTTTTTCTTCTCTGCACGGTACCGCTCATGCCGCCCCCGCAGAGCGGGCATTTAATCATCCCCGATAAGATATGCTCATGATCCAGGCTGTGGGTCTTAACCCATCTGACACCCGTCCGTTTCCGTTTCTCTTTGGCGGCTTCCCAAGTTTCCTCATCGATGATCGCATCGTGCAATCCATCCGCCAAAAGATACTCATCTTGCTTCACCCGGCAGTATTGATCCCTTGTTCCCTTCACCTTTTCTGTCTTATTTTTCCCGTAAGCAATCTTCCCTACATAAACCGGATTATCCAGTATCTTCAGAATCGTGCTTCTGGAAAAGTAACTGACCTCCTGATCCCGGAGCCGCTTCTTTGTATATCCATGCTGGTTCAGATATTTACAGATGGAATCAGCCCCGGCCTCCGTCCGGGTAAACTGGTCAAAGATGATCCGGACAATCTCCGCTTCCTCCGGGTTCACAATCAACGTACTGTTTTTTGAATCCAATTCATATCCGAAAGGCGCCTGCCCGCCATTCCACTTTCCCTCCCTGGCCTTCTGTTTCCGGCCTTCCATAGTCTGAACCAGGATATTCTCTCTTTCAATCTCCGCCACCGCTGACAGGACTGTGATGGTCAGCTTGCCGGAATCTTTGGAAGAATCAATGCCATCCTCCACGCAGATCAGGTTCACTCCGTAATCCTGGATATATTGGAGTGAGTTGAGCACATCCGCCGCATTGCGGCCAAACCGTGAGAGTTTAAAGACCAGAATATAGGAAACGCCGTCCTTCTCCTCCGCCACATCCTGGAGCATCCGGGAAAATTCCGGCCTGCCGGTGATATTCTTTCCAGACTTTCCGGCGTCACAGTATTCCCGGACAATCTCCATATCCTGGAACTGGGCAAATTTCGTCAGCCGGTCTTTTTGTGCCTCCAGGCTATAACCCTCTACCTGCATGGCCGTGGATACTCTCATATAAATATAACATTTCTGTTTTCTCACTCTGCCGCCTCCTCAAAATATTCTGTTGATTCCGGTATCATCCGGTAAGTTTTCAATGCGTCCAGAATCGCCAGTTCTTTTTCCTTAGGACATCTCGGGATATGATTCTTATTTTTCTCCGGCTTATTGTAAGCTGTCCCCATCTCAATGCCATATTTCCGCTTTACCTGGGCAATATACAAACTGGAAACCTTTAATCCATGTATCCTCAGAACGTGGGCTTTTATCTCCGCATAAGTGGCTTTGGACTCTGCCGCCGTTACCGGAAGACGGGAACAGTCCAGCGTAAAGACTACCATCTCATCCGGGGTATCCTCATCATCCTCTTCCTGATTCCCGCCCAGATCAAAATAAACAGGGAAACGGAAAGTAATACTTTTCAGGATCCTCTTGTCATCCCCTTTTTCCGGAAATACTTCAATCCTCTGGATAAACTGTCGGCACAGCGTCCGGCGCTCTTCATAGTTCATTTTTTCATACAGTCTGTCAAAATGATCCAGAATCAGGCAGATATTATCAGCGGAATGGATGCCCTGCTTCATTCTCAGCAGTTTACGCTTCAGCTTCTCTATCTTATCCTCGATCCGACCGATCCTGTCATATGCCGCGTCCACCTCTGCCTGTAATTTTTCATATTGCTGGTCATAACTTTCCGACAGCACATCCAGATGGTCCAGCTCCATCCCCAGCTTATATTTCACATGCTCCTGGTGATGCATCTCTTTCCGGAGCATTTTCAGCTGTGTTTCCACCGCTTCCTCAGACATCAGGTTCCCGACTTTCCTGGCAAAAGCCGTCCGGAATTCTTCCGTCCCGGTAACCTTCTGGATAACTTCCATCACCGCCGCATCCAGCCTTTCCTGGTTATAGGTATGGCAAAAGCTGCACACACGCCCTTCCGATGTCCTGTAATTTCTGCACCCATAGGAATAAACGGTTTTATAATATCCCCCATAGTTATGGTTCAAACTTTTATTCTTCTTACTGATAAGCCCGCCCCCGCAGACTGGACATTTTACCAATCCTGACAGCAAGCTAATCCGATCCTCTTCATCCCGTTTCCCTTTTACCCTGGCCAACTGTCCCCGTTTTTCCTGAGCCTGTTCCCAAATCTTCTCTGTCACAATAGCCTCATGTTTCCCCTGGACCACAATCTCCTGCTTTGGATCCGAGCTTCCCTTATTCGCTCTGCGGTAATAAACGATCTTCCCGCAATAAAAAGGATTGTTCAAGATACGGGATACAAAATCACTATTGAAGGGACGGATAGTTTCCTGGGAAATACGCTGGTATCCATGGCTATTCAGCCAGCGGACAACACCGTTCAGCTTCATCGGCGGTTCCAGATACTTTTCATAGATCAGACGGATGACCTCTGCTTCTGAAGGCTCTATCACCAATTCTCCCTCCCTGCTCCGGTATCCATACGGAATCGGCCCGCCTGCCCATCCGCCCTGCAGCACCTTCTGCATCTTCCCGGACATAAACTGGATCCGGATATTCTCCCGCTCAATCTCCGCTACAGCTGAAAGGATCGCCAAGGTCAGCCTGCCACCCTGGGTGGAACTGTCAATGCTGTCCTCCACACAGATCAGGTCGATACCATAATCCATCAGCGTCTGCATTGATTTCAGCACATCCGCCGCATTGCGCCCAAACCTGGAAAGTTTAAATACTAGGACAAAGGAAATATCATCCTTCCCACTGGTAATATCATCCATCATCTCCATAAATGCAGGCCTGCCCTTGATGCTGTGTCCAGATTTTCCAGCGTCACAATACTCTCCGGCAATTTCCAGCCCTTTATATTCAGCAAAATCTTTCAGCCGCTTCTGCTGGGCGTCCAGGCTGTATCCTTCTTTCTGGGCGGCAGTGGAAACACGGGTGTAAATATAACATTTTTTTTGCTTCAAATTCTCTCCCCCTTTTCGTATTCCCGTTGTCACACGGCTGCCTGTACCTATAATGTATCGTGTTCCTTCATTTCTGTCAGCGCACAAAATTCATAGGGATCCGCCCTCTTTTTTATGCGGGACTCCCAAAAAAAGAGCCGGCATCCCTAATAGGCGCCGGCATCCCCGTCATGTCCCCTGTTTTCCTGCCCTTTTGCGGCTCCCAGTTCCGCCAGGATCTCATTTCCGTATTTCTGGATCATCCGCGCCAGAAATTCCGCGCATTTTTCCATATTCATCCTCGCCTCTTTCTCCGTCAGGCGTCCCGTATCCACCACTTCTACTTTTTTCAAAGGCAGACACCTCCTTCTTCTGCTCAAAGGAGTTTTCCTGCCCGATTTTTTGATTTCTGAAAAAAAGAAAAGGCCCGCCGCTATCTGCGTATACTTCAACAGATAACGACAGGCCATATTCTAACCTTTCCTATTCACTTGTCAGCAAGCTGTCAGCGAAAATATTAAATCCTGCGGGCGTAATCCAGCGAGATCCACCCCGCACCGGACTTCAGCTTGCCCCAGCGGGACGCTCCCTTACCGTCCGCTTCCTCCACAATGGTAAAGACGCCTTTCCCGGTATACTTCCCGGTCTTCCCGTAATTCGTCCCCGGTCCTTTCCGAATGTTCAAGTCAGTGCTGGATACCTGCACCAGATAAGAAGAAAAACCGCTTCCGGATCCCTGACTTCCATAGACAGCTTTCCCGGACTCATCGTATACCGAATACCCCGGATTCTCATCCGCACACTTCTTAGCATTGACAAGCACTTTGAACGCCCCTTTCTGGGATTTGACATCTGCCCAGGACTTCCTGACCCGGTACCATCCGCCATTCTCTGGATCCGTTGTACCAGAGCCGTCCATGGCAGCTTTCACCGCCTTGCGAAATCCGTCCATGGTATATCCCATCCCCAGACCATTCCAGAGATGCTCCGGATCCCCATGGTTGGAAGCGATCCCCCGGCTATGCCCTTCCCGGTGGCTGATGACAACGCCATCCGCAGTCGGGTTCAGATTGTACTGTTTGCACAGATAAGCAAACAATTCCACTGCCGCCTCGTAAGTACGCTTCGCCACTGCCCTTGCAGCCGACAGATCAGAACAGGTAAAGTTCGACCCGGACGTATACCGGATACAGGCAGGCTCGCACATCTCCACCCCGATATGGGTATTGTTCCCGCTCCCTTTGCTGCCGGATCCGCAGTGCCAGCCCCGGTGGTTCCAGGGCAGGGTCTGGTACACCGTCCCGTCATTCCCATCAATAAACCCATGCACACAGGCATTACCATAAGACGGGCTGTTCCAGGAACTGATAAACACAGACGCCTTGGGCTGGGGACAGCCCACCGAATGGAGCATCAGCCCTTTCACCGTGATCTTCCTCCCCGCCGTATAGCAGGGATTCTTCGTTAAAATACTCTGTACTAACTTCATCTCATTTCTCCTCCGTTTCTGTTTTCTCTGCCCGGTCATGGAGCTGCTCCAGCACCGCCTTGATCTTCTCCGGCACCGGAAGCCCCAGGTGCGCCGCGTTCTCTAAAAGGCTCACGCCCTCATTGGAGATATAGAAAAAGATCACCGCCGTCCGCAGCACCGAACCGGTGCCGATGACATGGACATCCAGGATGTTGGCGATCCCCACCAGAAGGAAGATCAGCACCTTCCTGCAGATGCCTTTGAAACCCACATTGCTGGACAGCTTCCGGTCGCTGACCGCGCACATCACGCCGGTCAGATAATCCGCCGCCGCGAAAGCCACCAAAGCCAGCAGCAGGCCGTCACAGCCGCCCAGGTAATACCCCAGCCAGCCGCCCACCGCGGCAAATACCATCTGGATCATGTTCCAAAATTCTTTCATTGCTTTTATTCCTCGCTTTCCCATAAGAAAAGACCCCTAAAAAGAGCGCCTGCCAGTCAGTTTCTCTATATAAAGTGCCGCCTGCCATTTTCAGGACAGTTCGTTCCCTTACGGCACAGGATCGGGTTGTTCCGTCAGCGTGTAAGTGATCTTCATGGTCTTATCCACAGTCTTCACCACCGCTGAGGGAAGGTTGTTGATGGACGCCAGGTACGGCGTCAAGAGATAAGCAGTCCGATACTCATTTCCGTAGCTGCCGCCCCATCCGATCAGGAAATTCTTGTACTGGAACAAGGGCGTTGCGGCGTTGTTGAGCCTTACGCTTCCCTGCGTATGGACCACCGTATCCTCCGCCGTGATCTGGAAATCCCCGCCGATGATCAAATCCCCGATGAGCGTCAGGTACAACTCACAGGAGCCAGTCTCACAAAGGGGCTTCCACTTAGAGGTAAATCCGAAATTGATCAGCGTCACATCTGTGGAATTGGAAAGGCTGATCTTATAGATTCCCGTCTTGTCATAGGCAGGCACATACAGATACCTGCCCCGGATACAGCATTTCACGCTCCGCTCCGCGAAGGAGTCAAAAGCCCGGGTACCCACATCCATCAGTTTTGCGTTGGACAGCGTCCACTGCCCTTCCGTAAAGGAATAGTCTGTCTTGGAGATTTTGATCCAGAGCATCAGGGCGTCCCCGGAAGAATTCCCCTCATTGGAAAACCCGTACCAGTACCCGTCCTGCCCGTCCAGGAACTCCCCGTACTTCGTATAGCTTCCCAGGAACTCAAAAGTCTCCGGCGTCAGCACCTCATCCTCCAGCACCGTATAGGTGGAATCATCCAGCTTCTCATTTAAGCCAATGGAAAACACCGGGATCCGAAGTTTCCGGATTCGGACGCCCGCGTTCTCAAAAGTGATGGAATACAAAAGGCTGTCCTCAAAATCCAGCTCCACTGCCTCAAACAGCACCATCTTGTTGGCATCCGGGATTGCCCCGATATCTGCCGCCTTCAGCTGCAGGAAGGCGCTGGCGTCCCCGGTCAGGCTGCCGAAGCCGTTCTCCCCGCCGAAGGAACTGGTCAGCGCCACCGCCGCGATGGTGCCGTTCCCCTGGTTCGGGGTAAATTCCCAGACAAACTTATATCCATTGGAAATCGCCATGCTCTCCGTCAGGTTCAGGCTTCCTCTGGCCAGGTTGGCCGTGGAATTCACATCATTGGAGGCATAGGCCACCGGCAGGTTGTCGGAGCTCTCATACAGCAGTCCCTCATCTTCCGCCAGAGTTTCGGAAAAAAGCAGGATTCCCCCGATCATGTTGGGACAGATGGGAAGAAGGTTCCCGTTCCAAAGCAGGGCATCATCATACTCCCCGGTGGCGGCGTAAAAGATCCCCATGGGATTTAAGCCCAGGATGTTGTTCACCGCCTCGGTGATCATGTTCTCCTCCGTGACGGTCTCCACCGCCCCGGTATTCTCATCTGTCAGTTCGATCGTCATAACGCCTTTCAAAACCATAATCTCAATCCTCCCGTTGCTTAAGTGAGTGTGACCGGTCGGCAGAATGCGCCGATCCCAGTCCTTCCCGTCATAGTATCCGCATAGCTTTTCTGTACCAGTTCCATCGTCCCCACATCGACTGCCCCCGTAAAGCCCCTTGCCTGAAGACCGCTGTTAATGGAGAATAATGCCGCCGATTCCTCAATGTCGATCCTGCCGTCCCAGGCCGCCGCGGCTGCCATGGCCTGGCCGCTGATGGAAGCGATGCAGTCCCCGATCCCCACACTGCCGGAACCGTCCTCTATCCGCAGGTACACGTTGAAAGTATTGGTAATATTCGGCACGATATTTTCAATCGGGTAATACAAAGACAGGATGTGTTTCCCGCTGTGCCAGGTCTCCACCGGATGATGGAGCAGGATCTCCACGTTGTTCAGTTCAAAGGTCACATAGCAGACCGCCTTCCCGTTCTCCGTCCAGGTCACCGGCAGGCTCACATCCACGGAAATATCCGTGGTCTCTTCCCTGGCAGCGCCATCCTCAGAACCATTTTCTGTATCCGCCGCCCCGCCGCTGTCTCCTACATTTCCGGAGGGGAACGGGATCACGATAGTACCGCTGGCCTGGGTGGATTTCTCCACCGCCTGCGCTTCCACGTCCACCACTACCTGCCCGAAGAACTGGGCGTGGTTTTCCTCTTTGGAAGCGAACTCAATACTGATGATCCGAACATCCGTCTCGCCGATGGAATACTCAGAGGCATTGGTAAATGTGTGGATACCGATCTTCCCAGCTTCAATTTGGTTCAGCAGGCCGGAAATATTTTTATCGTTCTTGGACTTTGCCTGGGAAAGCCGGGGATTCTTCCCCACGCATTTCAGGCTCTGCCTGCCGCCGATTTTGACCGTAAAGGATGTCACGCAAGTAATCTGCTGGGCGTCCGCCTGCCCGCCGGAGAAGGTCAGCACATCCCCCAGGTCCAACGCCGGATTCCCGACTGGCCGACGGCGTCGACCGCATCCGCTGGCGCATCGAGCGCACCACGGAAATCCATCTCACACTGGAGTGGAAACTTCCGAATCTGGAACTCACCAT